>Ga0193726_1001202_pt1 | contig 21494 bp, 38 predicted proteins | sample H2c1metaG_FD_144928 | JGI IMG/M metagenome (GOLD analysis project Ga0193726, IMG submission 144928) | Soil microbial communities from a riparian zone of the East river system, Colorado, United States - H2c1 | ecosystem: Environmental > Terrestrial > Soil > Riparian zone | place: USA: East River... | reverse complement strand
ACAGGAGCATCCGGGTTCGTTTTGTAGAAAGCGCGGAGAAGCGAACGTTCTTTAGGTCGTAAGTAGCCCTTAGCTTCGATATAATAAAGCTCGGTTTCATGTTTACTATTATGGGTAGTAACATGAAAATCCGGGGTATACGTCCTGAGTTGACCAACTTGATCTGAGCCACAAGCTCCGCATTTACCCCGTTTAATTGGAAGCACAAAGGCCATTGTATCACTTTTCGTGGTACGACGTATGGTCGCGTCTGCGGTCCTGTATGCCCGCCAGACGAGATACTCATAGCGAGAATCCCATGTTCCACCTTCTGGATCTGTCCAATGTCTATCGCTCCTCTTAGTTCCTGTTCTATGCCCGTAGTACGGCTTAGATGGTTTGCTAGTAGTACGTTTAGCAGCCATCAGTCTTATAGGTTAGCATGAAGGACTTCCTTCACCCAATCCCTACTCAGTTCGGTAAGTCCAGCTCCTTCATGGTACGCAAAGATAGCTTTCCCTGCAAGTAAAGCTGTAGTAACTTCCAGTTTTGCTCCCTTACTTCTTTCCCAGTTCTTGAGCACTGCAACTCCGTCAACCAGGTCAGCCACAATCTTAACGTCTCTTGCGAGCATATCTCCCCACGTATTTCCAGCAACTTTTCCATTAGCGTCGAGTTTTCCGTCAATGCTAGTGATTGCGACTTGGGCAACTCCATACTTCTCGTCCTCTTCCGCGGGGGAAATGATTTCAATACCTTGCGCTCGCAGCGTCTTGGCTGCTTCATAGAATGCAGGGAAGTTAAACTGTGGGTACCCTGTCATGGGACCTGCTATATAGAGCTTAGACATTAACTCTCTCCTGTGGGATATACGTCACCGTTGACGGCAATCTTGTAATCTTCATATGGTCGAACCCACCGTGCGTAGAACTCCAATTTAGCACCTTCTAGTGCGCCAATTACATCATTCATGCCTTGGTAATTATTATGCAGACTCACGTAGGCAATGATCAGCGTAGTGATTGCATAATTAAGCTCACCGGAGCCCGCGGCTATGTCGCCGTTAGCTAGAAATTGACGGCGGTCTTTTGTTATGTACGGCATTAGATACTCTGCTCCGCGGCGTACCCGCGCTGCTGCAATTCTATATCAATGAGATTCGTCAGCCTAACCAGATCACCTGTAGTCCACGCCTCTAATGGCATGTTTAGAGTGAAGCTATAGTCTTCCAGCAATTCCTCGAAGTCTTGCTCATGCGTATCATTCATCATCGCTGTATTCCTCTAATAGTCCATGTGGCGTCCCTGGAGGATTCCAGAGCTCACCTTCGTACTTTTGCAGATAGACCAACCTAGCCGTTTCTAGGGCAATGCTAGCGGCGTCACGGTCCACGTACGGACAATCGGCTTTCGCTTGGCTTGCGGCGTATTCTCCGACGATAGCAGTCCATAGTTGTCTATCTGAAGAGTCGGCGTGAGCCCGTATAAACGCCTCCGCCTTGACAGCGCCGATCTTCCAGCACCCAGGGATGCCATCTGTGGAATCCCCGGATAAGCATTGCTGAAAAAAGAATAGTCTTGCGGAGGCGGCGGATTGGTTATAGAATACCTTCTGGAGGTAGTTGTAGTGCTCTCCTGGGATCTGGTCGAGATCCTTATCGATTGTGGCGATGATGTAGGATAACACAGATCGCACGTTCGATCTCCACACGCGCTCGGCGTGGCGTTCGAATTGAAGGGGGTTGGCGGCACACCTCCCGGCCAGTATTGAACATTCGTCATCGGCCTCCCGGCCATGGACAACGACTGCTCCCCACTGCTGGGTGAGATGGTTTCGGAGGGCCTGGTAGTGGTAGGGTTTGTGTTCTGGATCTCGGTTTCCCTTGTAGGGGAAGACTGTTGCGATGCGCTCTCGATAATTACCTGGTCCTGATAATATGATACTGATTGCGTCAAATTGATCTACTCCGTAATGTTCGCGACACTCTTTCTCAATACTCTGCACTTGTGTACGCAGGTTATCAATTGCGGACTCTTCACTGTCAGGATGCACTTCACGCGTCTTAGATAGGATTTCCCATTTAGGATGCTCCTTAACCCATAGTCGCATCTGTTCTCCAGCATGAATTTTAGGCTTAGGAGTGAAGTACAACTCTTGGATACTCCCCGCAGGGGACTCTACTACCATATGATAGTCAGTCCTCTCTGCGGAGAATCCACAGCGATAGATACACGGATCTGCATCTATGATTAGGTGCATTACAGGCTATCCTGCGAGCCATCCACGGACGTATTCTGCGAAGGCACTATAAAGCCATTCATTTCGCCACTCAATACCTTCTCAAACGTCTGCTGCTGATTCTGCAGCACCATTACGCTATAGGCTAATGAATGTCCCCGCAACTCTATGACTCCCGTAATCTTATTCCGCAGACCGTACATGGTGTCATACCCCGATGGTGTCATCGGGGATACGACCTGTTCCAGCACCAACTCAAAATCACGAGATGACGCGTACGGCAGATTCACAGGAATCTGCTTATTCGTCATCAGTTTCCTCTTCATCGTCCGAATCATCTTCATCATCAGAGCTCTCCTCGTCATCCTCACCCTCATCTTCGTCGTCAGGAAGGTCTTCATTGACTACCGCGGCCTTGCCTTCATCTACGACTGTCTCCAGGATGCGCAATGTCTCTGCGTCATAGAAGAACCGCACAGTGAGCTTATCAATCAGTGCCATGATTTCTTCATAGCGCTTGACTTCGCCAGCCTTACCCTTAGTCGCACTAAGAGGCAGCGCATCCTTGTCATTAAGAATACCTAGCACCGTAGCTGCCAGGTTGCGGCTATTCTGGTAATGAATCGACTTTTGGGTAGTCGAGGGCGCAGATCCATTTCCTCCACTGGGGCCCGCAGAATTGCCCGCACGAGCCGGAGCATTCTTAAGTTTCTTAACTTCCGTTGCCTGCTCATAGCCGCGGTCGTTCGCTTCGGTGGTGATCTTAACATAGTCGCCTTTCTTGATATCCGGCTTGTCGAAGCCAAAGCTGACCCACTTGTCATACTCGGTTCCATCGTCCTTCTCAATCTTTGCACTATACGCAGTCCACGGCTTACCCTTACTGGACCGGCCACTCTTCTCACCAATCTGTGTTACGAAACCTTTGAAAATCATTTACTTAATCCTCTCCTGTTTACCATCAAAAAATTGATATAATTCCTCTTCACCTTCTGACCAATGGCTGGCTAATTTGATGCCAATACCAAGAGGCACAGAATACTCAAGCTCATACACGCTGCGAAGATAATCGTACGTACGTACGCCAAATGCTTCACAAGCCACTGCTCTAAATTTGTCAGCATAATCTGGATGTACCTCGCATACTAATGAATCGTGGATCGTGTTAACGGGGATAATGTAATCGCTATAGCCCTTTGCCCGTATGATATGCCAAAAGTATGCCAATGCAATAGGGATGATTTCCGCAGTTGCCAGAGCCTGTACGGGATAGTTATATACAGCAGTGCCGACATTAACGTATCCACTAGAGGACATTTTGACACGTGGGAAGTAGTATCGCAGACCCCAAGGGGTGATGAGCTTCTTAGTTGCCAAAACTTCATGTACCCAGTTCTCTTGGACATGTGCTAGATCCGGGTACCGGCGCTTAAATTCGGTATACCACCGGACTTGCGCTGGAGTCCCACTCGAACCGCCGTAAAGCGGCTTGAATGTTTCGGGTTTAGCATCTTGTCGAGCCTTACTTGCCCATGCCTCTCCATTCTTGTGAGCCAGTCTAATAGTTTCATATTCCTTTCCTGTCATTGCTGCTGCTGTTACGCAGTGAGCATCCCAGTTTCTGTCTCCAATATCTCGTTTAGCTTGACGGTCGTCGCCAAGGTGAGCGGCTGCTCTGAACTCAAGCTGTGCTCCATCAGCTTCACCAATAAGCCAACCATCTCGCTTTGCCGAGAAGAGATGCTTAAAATCTCTCGGTATGTTCGTGAGTTGTACGGACCGCTCACTAACTTCTTTAATTCCAGTAGATGAGAGTCGATGAGTTGCTGTAACTGTTTGGTTGAATTCAGCACGGAAGGTTCCATTACGTTCATTACATATCTCCTGAAAGTATTCTAGGTTCTTGCTCAGCGCTGCAGCAACTTTACCGATAGCCTTTTTAAGTCCAAGGAAGCGTTTCTGAGCTTCAGTAGTAGCGGTAAGCTTGTCCAACACTTTTTTTCCTGCTGCGCGCTGTCCAGTAGCCGTTCGCTTAGGCTGACCATCTCGTCCGCGAGGCTCGACGAATACAAGCGTGTCATAGAGATATCCGGCGACTTGCTTAGGGCTACGGAAGTTAATTCCCCCCGTAAGTTGTGAAAATTCACCTTCAAGCTTTCTAAGCTGTTCTCTATGAACTGTAGTCGTTGCTCCAACTCGCTCTTTGTCGAGATGGACTCCTTCTCGCTCGATATCGGCCAATACTGGCGTGAGGATCGCCCTTGTATAGAGAACGGGGAGGCGCTTTGTGCGATGAAGTCTTTTCCGTTGTTCGAGAAATAAAGCGTGTGTTGATATGACATCTAATTTACACCTGTCCTCTACCCATTTCCTGGGCATTTCTGATACGCTGATTCCGTGTCGCATCCATAAGTCAACTATTGGATCCTTGGGCTGCCACCCACGACGACGACAACAATCATCCAAGCTAGTGCTGATAGGAGCCAGACCAGTATGCTTGTCCGGCGCTGCGCGATTCCCAAGTAATACATACTCAGCAAGCTTAGTGTCAAAGCACAGGACATTACCAATGTCCACACCGGCTCGGATAAGCCAGCCCAATTCGTACTTGCTATTGTGTGCGACCAGGAAGTCAGCATGTATTACGGCCTCAGTAAGAGCCGCTTGATCAAGCTCGCCGCCCCAATGACTATGCAGATTACCCATGCTATCGCGCCAACAAGCGAGAGCGAGGCGATTGCGCTTATCAATAGCACTTCCGTAACGGCCATCCTTTACTTCCGTTTCAAAATCCAATACGACGTAATTATCCCCAAGATAGATGTCAGGCTGAGGATTGTCAATAAATCCAGGCAGCGTAACAGCATTAGGTGGCTTCGTTTTCTTCTGCGACATGTTGTCCCGTTTTCTTCGCCAGCTTGGCGTATCGAGCGTTACTCGCAGCGAATCGACGGTTAGCCACGGTCTCAGCATCCTTGAGTACGGTAGTATGCCCTAGCAGCGTGGCAATCACCTCGCAAAGCTGCGCTTCGCTATACGGCACGCTGACGTACCGCTGTCCGGCGATAGCCAGAGCGCGCGCGCAGTTGACTGCAATAGCTTCGGCTTGTTCAATTGTCTGTTTAGCCATTACATCAACTCCTGTGCGGTAATATTTAATGCGCGATAGAGCTGCTCATACATCGTCCAGCCTATATGAGAATCATCATATGCATGTATGGCATTCAGCAGGTGGACCAGTTCGTCTCGGCTCAGCGTAATAGCTAAGCGCGACAACGGTTTTGGTGTTTTAATTACTTTAATTTCCATAAATCCTCTAATTAGATTCCATCACTCACAATTGATCGTTCTAAATCGAATCTAACACACAGGGGTTCCCTGCTTTGCGGCCCACTCGCTAGCTTGTTTTTCGCAAAGGATAGCATTCGTAATCCTCTGCTCAACATCTCCTGAGAGGCACCTACACCTATCTGTAGATCCACAGTACCGGGTAGTCCTACTCGGGATGAATCCACATCCCCTGCGCTTAAATAGATCGGACCGCCCTGATTGTGGCCCTGGCTGCGGTCCCCTGCCTGTGTCACACTGATGCCGATCATCTTTTGACGGCCCAATAAAGATCTCAAGCGTATAGCGTTCGCCTCCAGTTTCTGCGTCATACCTTCTTCCGCTCCACTCAAACCGCGGATCTGATCCAGGACTAAAACTGAGGGTGAGTGTTTGACCGCCAAGTCCTCCACTTCGGACATAGACCCTGGATGTACGTGTACCATTGTCAGACGATCGCCTACTAGATCCGTCAGCGCCCGCGCTGACTTCTTTGGATGCGTGTCCACCCACTGCTGGCTCTGCCTTAGCAGAGATAGCCTCATACGGGCCTTGAGTATGTCTATATTGTCCTCGTTCCCGACATACAACACAGTCTGACCGGCACGGAGTACATTTGCCGTAGTGCTTAGCGTTAGACATGATTTTCCTATTTCTGTTCGCCCAAAGATAAGAACATGATGACCAGGCAGGACGCCGCCGCCAATGCGATCATCCAAGGAGCTAGGTCCAATAGGAATTCGTCTACTGCGACCAACAACCGAATCAAGTTCTGCCCAATCCTTCGCATATTCAACCTCACTTTTAACTGCTAATTCCGTAGTATCCCATATAGCTTCTAATTCCGCAAGTAATTGCGTAGCTTTCTTGCGATCGCCTGACATGCTTGCACTTGCAAACTCAGCAGACAGGTTATACCGGCGTAGATTAAGGACAAGTTCAACAATGTTAGCCCCAGATACAGATGGGAGGTTATCCAGCGCTTCGAGAATGGCAGGGGCGTGCTTAGGATTAGCGATTGCTCGTTCACCCAGGGCACGGAGCGTAGCAATATTAATGTATGCTGTCGCGCTGTCTCGTCCATAGTATTCGCGGACGAGTTTAATCCAAAAAGCCACTTGCGGTGTTGCATCGTTATCCTTTATGTAGTCCTTGATACGCTCGTAATCTTTCCTCGAAGATATGATAGTTCCCAGTATTTCTTTGTCCAACATTGCGTGTGTATTTCCTGTTAAGCAAATTAGCTAATACTAAATTATTCTTATATACTGTAAGTATTTCATTTGACCACGGCGACGGTATAAATAAATTAGGAGCCCCTATTTTTATAACTGCGGGGGCTAGCACAAGCTCCTGTGGAGCAGGAAGAAAGATTGTCTTTTCAGGAGCCAATAGCTCCTCAAGAGACAATCCGGTAGCTACCATCGCTCCTGCCGCGCCTAATAGCTGTAAGAAACCTCTGCGATTCATAGGATTGCTATAGTTCCTACGCTGGCATCAGACTGTGTGCGCTCGTCATTAATGCCCAATACCCCGCCGTCATTGCGGACTAGGACCGTAGCGAGCTTTTCACTGATAGTCTCGCTGCCGCACGGTTCGCCATCCTCAAGCCATGTCACCACGTAGCCTGCGTCTAGCCGTCTAACGGTCACTTCCGATATGTAGGTGCTCATGACTTCACTTCTCCGCTGGTAGTGTTCAACCACTCCAAAAACTCATCAGGATCGGTTGGTGCGTTAGGATCTGGTGGCGCATAGCTCGCTGCCAAGATCCGTTTCACAGCTTCAGGCCGGTACGAGCGCTTATCGCTCGGCAATTCCGTCGCGCCGCACTTGATGCACTTGCCAATAACGCTGTACACATGGTGACAGGGACTCATTCGCGCTCCGCGCTGGCATCAGCTTGTGAGCCAGCGAGCACGGATCGGGCATTTTTTACCCAAGCGAAGTCATGAATCTCCCCGGCTGGCTCCGTATGAACTTCGACAGCCCAACGCAGTGCGGCCTCAAGCGCCTCTATTCTGGCGTGCAACGGTTTTGTGGCTGCGTCCTGCACGTTCTGGATGGCCATGCGCAGTGACTTGTTAGCCCATTCAGTATCGCTCATGACTCAGCGCCTCCGCTGGCAGGAGATGCAAATTCCGGCGGCACGTCGAACCCGTTGCGGGCCTTCAACTGGCTTACGCTGTACCTGGCAACCGTTGTGTCTTTCATGACTCTCCCTCTGTTTCACGTGCTGTCACTGTGCTCATTAAGACCGGCGCCAGGCCGATCCGCTCCATAGATACGCAGACGTAGCGCTCGTCCCGCTCGTCATCGCAGGCCTCGTGCGTTTTCATTACGCACTTGCTGTGCATGTGCCCGTGGATGTTCTTGCGGTACCGATACATCTGATTAGGGTGTACTGGTACGTGAGTTAGCAGACAACCCTCATATTCTGCTGCGCCGCATATCTTGCCAAAGTACTGCTGATACACAGCTAATGGATAATGGTCATGATTACCTAATACAAGGTTCTTGTGACCATTTAGCGCAGCTAATATATGATGCCCATTCTTCCCGAAGAATACATCTCCGAGATGCCACACAGTGTCGTATTTAGTCACTACAGCATTCCAGCGCTCGACTAGAACACTATCATGTTCTTCGATCGTAGTAAATGGCCGCGCGATCGGCTCGAACTCTATGATTTTTCGATGTCCAAAATGCGTATCTGAAACGACATAAACTTTGCTCATTAATAGCCTCTACCGCTACCTGCACTCAAACATGGATATCCGTCCGACATCCAGCCAGCCTTCGCGTAGAATTCACGTTCCTTGACGGTGATCGTCCAATACCAGATCGGTCTCCCCGATTTCGAGACCCCAGGCACGTGTCTCAGGTTTGCCACGGGGTTCCGTAGGGCTAGGTACACGAACCGCTTCCACTTGGTCATCTGCGCTAGTAGCTGGGCGTCGTCGGAGTTGTTCCATAGCCAGGGAAGTTCTATATTCAACGCCAGGCATAGGGCTACCAGGGGAACCCCAAGCAGCATTAGTGGCAGGTTTACTGCCTGAATTGCTGCGAACAACAAGGCATAGTTGAGTGAGGTTTTCATTAACCTTGCGTAACTCCGCTAATATTGCGTCGCCCAATTCCGCGACAGGTAGTGCATCCGTATCCAAGTTCGGTTGTAACATATTTGTTTCCTATTACCTGTGATCGCTGCGCCGTCTGCTGTGTATAGCCGCGACCCCCGCAAGTGCGGCATTCGTCTGCTGCGGGGATATCGAATATTGAGCGTTGATAGTTCATAATGGCAGCTTACTCAGTTCATCATCCGTAGAATCTTTCAAATCTTTATCAAGCACAATTACACCGCATTCGTGGAATGCTTGCCCAAATTTACGCGCCATTGCGAAGGCGTGCCCTGTCGCATCAGCGTCAAGACAGAAATTAACTCGTCGGCTGTTAGCATTTCGCTGTATCTCGCCCACCTTTTGAGCGTTGAGCCCTGTTCCAAGTAGTGCGACCACGTGCGCTCCTCCGTATCTTTTAATTGTCTCGAAGTATTGGATAAGGCGCATTGCTGACAGTTGATCTTCGACAAGGTATGTGGCATTGATTTTATCCCGTGTATGTCCGTCTGCTTTATGCGCAGCGTGAGTATACCATGAAAGGACAGGTTCATCCTTTTCCATGAATGTCAGCGCCTTTGGTTCGCTAGGTGTGGCGTCTGTGTAAGCCGGACTGTCGGGATAAGCACGTCGAGTAATCCATCCACGGATAGTCCCATCCGGCGCATTGATAGGAAGCGCGTAGCGGTTAGCGCTGCGGCGAACTGCGCTCGTGTCCACCAGATTGTATCGGCTTTTGAAAAAGGCAACTTCTTTATCCGACAGTTGATAAAGGTCCGCACTGAGGGGGCTAAGTCGGCTTACATTAGCCAGTACGGCTACATTGGTTGGTACTGGGGAGAATGTGCCCGGCGTCGTATACGCCTGTCCTGCGAAGCCACAAGCAGCCCTGTGACAATAGAACTTAATAACTCCATTCTGTTCGATGTTGAGTGACATACTGCGCTCTTTCGAAGCGCCGCCCCCACACTCAGGGCATAGCTGACTGCCATACTGCCCTGCGCCCAATTGCTGTGCTAGCGCAACTACGACTGCGCGGCTCTGAAGTTCTGCATTACCAACTTCTTTACCGCCAAAGACGTTACCAATCTTCATTCGCTATCCTCGTGCTGATCGACTGTATCATCCTGTGCGTATGGAGCAGCCCTGCTAGGGCGCTTCGACATCCGCGTGCGCATAAGCCGCTCGGCTTTATTCTGTGCCACTATATCAGGTATAGTTTCGAATTGCAAGCGCCTGCGGCTACCTTCCGCAGTAGTCATGTAATCATAATATTCCGGCAGTGCTTTGGCGTATTCCGCAGCATCCCTTAGCGTATTAAACCGAGTTTGCCAGTTAGGCAAACAATCCAGAATATCGAATAGTTCATGTTCCATATAGATGTAAGAATGATTCATATATGTTAAGTAATGTATTCTCAGAGGGTAATTTTGAAGTTCATATATATTTAACAGGATATAATATATTTATTAGGATTTAGCGCTACTACCAAAGTAGCGCGAGATAGACCCCCTTACCCCCATTGATTCTTAGGAGTAAGCCTAGGCTCCTTAGTTCCTAGGTATAAAAGTTCTCGTTGTATGAACTTCCTACGTCACGTTACCAGTACAACCGCGCTAAGTAGGTCTATCGGTTTAGCGATCACAAATATGGTCGCCCATAGGGACTAAGTATCAATAGAAATATTCACTTGTATAATCAATGTGTTATACATGGTGTTTTGCGCCCTTTAGCCGTAATGTACGCCAAACTCGGCTATTACGTTGTTGAGTATCTTCAGGAGTAGCCGCAGGACGCATTAGGGCGCGCAAGGCGCGGTCTTCGTCCTCAGCCGCTATCAACTCCTCCATAGGATCACGAAAGCCCTGTGGAGGGAAGTCGTAGCTCGGTTCCTGATCTAAATAGAATTCGTCGTCATCTACTTCCTCTGCTACTTCCGGTAATTGTTCGACAGTCGGACCTTTACCAGTGGCGTAATCCGTACCTCCTTTAGCCTGCTCCCATAGATAATTAAGCGCGATAATCTTACATGCGCGATTGATATAAGCTGAGAACTTATGTTTAGGATTATTCGACCAACTCTGCACTATCTGCGGTACGTGCGTAATACATTCTTGCACTGCGTCAATATAGTCGCTATCATCGACTACGGACGGCGCTTTCCCGGATGTTCGAATATCTTGCGCCGCGTATGCTGCGATGCGATATGTATATAACATAATCGGCTGTAGCTTATTCTGCGCTAGGAACCCCATGATTGCATCATCTGGCAGGATGCTAGACGCGTCCGTAAGCTCTTTTGCGTAATTCTCAAAGGTTAGTTCATTTGTCATAAGTCACTCGTTTAGTTAAATCATCGGAGACGCATTGCCAGCTAATCCAGTCGAAACGCCTGCTAAATTGCTTTGCTTCGAAAGAGCAAGCGCCGAATGTAGTGTATCCATGAATACTGTTTATGTGTACATCTCCTGTCGGCATGTACATGACGAACACTAGGAGCCACACTAAGCCCTCCTACCGGTTAGGATAGCCAGGACCATTACCAGGACTAGTATCGCCGCTACAGCGCCGTCTCCGTTGATTTCAGGAGCCCGTACCGTATGCTGCGGAGTATCTTGCAGGCTATGCGGATGATGATGACTGAGGCACGGTTTACTCACTTCGGGCCTCGTGGCAGATACTGCCAGTGTGTTGGTTCAACTATTCGATTTGTACCTTCGATAAGCCAGCGACCTTTGCCGCGCTTTGTGTATCCATAGTAGGCAATGTATACATGTGCGCCGGACCATACTAATAGCGACATGCTGTGGCGCGTAAACCAGCCGTGCACGTCCAAAGGCTTGATAGGGGCAGCGCTCATAGGCTGCCATTTATATATATTTACCATAATGATCTCCTTATGTCAACATGGAAGCGGTAGCGGCTCGACAATGTAGAATTCATTTACAGGACGGATGTAGCCCATCGCGCGATTAAACTCAGCCAATGAATCACGGGTAAAGGGATACATGACACGGCTAGTGTTGCCTAATACGCGGCTGCTATGACTGCCCTGGAACCATCGTCGATTGCAGTAGTCTACCTCCGCTGCGGTTTCGAGTGTGTAGTCCATATCTGTTACAGGTCCTCTGCGCTGCGTCATAGCGGCACTACCTCCACGCCATAGGCGAGCTTATCCTCAATTTTGAGAAAGTCGTGCATTACTAGCGCCTCAGATAGACTTCGAAATGATGCGAAGCATACGGGATCTTCGAAATCACGCACGGCTGTAGCCATGAGCCATTGCACGTTGTATTTAAAGTGCTGGCGGTACGACGCGCGATTGCGGCTCTTAGCCTTTTTTGGTCTGTTTACCATAATTCACTCCAGAATATGTAAGAACATGCTGCAATCCAGCACACGAATATGACCATTAACATAAGATTGCTGTTGAACATAATATCCTCGTTATGTGAAATACATGCAAGTATCGTGCCAACTTTCAATTATTACAAAAACTTAATAATAGGCCGGTTGGCATGATTCGCTCCTTACTCACGGCCAAGCAACCGGTTAGATTCATCGATGACCCTATCCACGTCGAGACCGGCACGCAGATCGGTTGTCCTATTGGCTGACAGGATCTCGACGCAGTCGCTCAATGACGCCGCAAGCTTGGCCGCCATATCGGTCCTAGAGGAGCATGCCGAGCCTATAGCCTCGCGCGCAGCAGCTAGTGCGAGGGCATCATAGTCTGACTTTAGAACAACATCCGCGTAGACAAATTCGTCGCCGGTAATTCCAGTTCCGCTCACTTTTAGTTGAAAGACTTTCAAGCTCTCATACTCCTATTGCTACCGCCGTGTTGTAATGATGCCACATGTTGTAGTGCAAATACAACGCAGGCGACTAAGACGCACAGACTGATAAAGCATAAGCATATTCCAATTGACATAATAGACTCCATATGTAAAGACAATCCCCATTAGCCGCTGCGACAGCTAACAGGGGATGACCCTTAGCTCATACCGGCAGCCAGTAGACCTGCCTGCTCATCAAAATGGCCGCACGTAAGACACATAGGGCCATTGCAGTGCAGGGCCTCGCATGACGGACAGATGTCTGTAGGGTCCTCGTCAGCCCATAGCTCGTCGTCGTCATTCCCTAACGCGCCGTCGTCCGTTTGCGCAAAGTGCTTATCCAATTCCCTATCCAGTGCTGCAGCTTCTGCGCGATTCTGTTCTTTGTAGTTCGGTAAGACATTGTACGTATCTGCCGGTAGCGAATGCGTACCGGAACCATTGGCGTAATCCTTGCCTGCCTGGTAGAGCAAATTATCTTTTTGGTCATGACGTTTCATAGCTGCTAGCACACTACGTGTCGCATACGGTATTAGCGCCGTCGCTACCGTACCCTTGTCATTGGTATTGATCACACAGCTACGCGCGCCTACTTCGGTCTCGTCAAGCATGTCCGTACTTGTGTAGCCATGACCGCGCCAGCCACCTACCGCGTAGCCATTGCTGTAGGCATTCGCTGGCGTACCCCAATCACCATACTTGCGCTCGTAATAGCCCGCACCGAACTTACCCGGCAATGAGTAGGTCTGGCTATACCAAACGCCATCTATCCAATCACCGGCAGTTTCATTCACAATGCGGAATTCGCCGTCTCGCGACATCACACACAGCTTATTACCCCAACCAATATGTTCTTCCATTTTCTCCCAGTATTGCAGGTCACCCGCTACATCCACGCCGCGCATAATATCTACTAAATTGCGCGTATCGCTAACGTCGCCGCCCGCATCCTTTGGTGTGTATTGCGACAGGATGCCATTGTGCATTACATACGCGTTACCGTCAGGCGTGCGGAATGGGTGCGTATTCACTAGCGCTACGCGCCCATGCGTCGCATAGCGGAAGTGAACTGCAAACTCTGCATTGGCTTCATGCAAACGCTTAGCCAAGCGCCACGCGCGCTTGACCATTTTAGAGCCTAAGAATTTCTCAATTCCGTCGGACCACATGATGCCAATACCGTCGTCATTATCATGCGCAGCGGCGCGAAAATAACTCTCAGGAATCTTATTACCAGGCTTTACGTAGGCTATGAGACACATATTAAATTTCCTCCGATGAGCGAACAGTAGTGGACGGCCGCGCGATGCTATTGGCATTAGCAGCGGCACTGAGCCGTGAATTAAATGCAGTCTCGGAGAGGAACTTGGCAAGATTCGGATACGTACCCTTATGCTGGGCAAGCCATGCGACAAACAGCGTAGGACGCTCCAAGTCCTGCATAGACGTGTCTTTGGCGTACATCACTACCGCATGACAGAACTCAATATTCTTAAGTACGCGATCAAATCGCAGATTGCCGCGGAATATACGAAACTCTACGGTTTGCGAGCTTAAGTGCATTGCCTCGTATTTATCTGTCTCACGTACCAGGCCATCACACACGCACTTGCTGTAGCGCCGCGCCCATTCTTCAGGATCGCGCTGCGCAATCTTCTCAATGAGTGCGGTGTTCTGCGGGGAATTCACAAAAACCAGCATCTTACCAAGCGTAAACGCGCTAAGCGCCTTGCGATTAACATGGACGTGCATACCGCACGCATTGGTATATCGCCCGCTACGGCCTATGCCAGTGACTTTGCCAAGTACGGCTTTCCAGCCAAACGCCTTTTGATGTCCCTCAAGCGTATAAGGGACAGTGATCAGTTCAACACCGGAGTCATTGAGCGAGCCATCACGCATAAGGATGTATTTTCCCTTAGCGCTCTCCATACCATGAACGCCGCGTTTACCGCCAAGCGCTGCGCTGATTTCCGTCTGACCGCCGCCATCGTCGTCATCTTTGTGCTCCATTTCCAATTCAACGCCGAAACACAGCGATGTCTTGGGAGTCTCCTTATCCCATCCATGTATCTCAATTGGATTCGTCGCGTGGTAGTCATACACGCCATTCCGCGCTTCGTCGTCTGCACGGTCCCTCGCCTGCATTTCATCGTCATACGCGTTATCGTAGTCAGAGTAATAGGCATCACATATCTCTGAGTAATAGCAGCGTGATCTAGCGTAATTCATGCTCACCGCTTCGTCTGTATCTGCGAGAATAACCCGTGACCATGTATTGACGTAGCAGTTCTGCCGTTCAGAGTAGAAGAAACTTCCAGTCCGTACCGCGCAGCGAGCGCATATCAGAATGCCCGATTCAAGCGTACACGATATATTTGCGCGTGGTATGTCACCATGACAATGCGCGCATATCTGCTGCGCAACTTCGGAGGTGATTTCAGGAATCTCATTAGGCGCAGTGCAACCATCGGTAACGGTAATGGTGGCGTTGCGGGACACGATAGTATCTTGTGGCGTAGTGTTATTAGGCATGATTAAGCTACCTTTTGTGATGTATTGATGGAACGGAATTGATTGTAATAACCGGGATAATTCAGCGTATCGCACGCATTACTGGCATCTACCAGGCGAGCATACGCAGCGCACGGCGAGAACCCGCCGTTCTTATTAGGCTGCATTATCAGCCAGCTATGTGTAAGACGGTTCATAGTGACGTATGCAAGGGATTTCATGACGCATCACTCCCCTGTGGTTGTGTGTGAACGGAATAGTCGATCACTTCCACATCAGCCGCGCTAAGCGGCTCAACTGTTAGCGTCTCGCCGTCCCGAGTGAACTGCGCAGCGATGTGTGTCGCTTGCGTTAGTGACGCCGCAATGATGTCGCATTCCATTTGCGTTGAGTTAACTCGCGTGATGATTGCCTTGTATCGCATGGGATATCTCCGCTGGTTGCTGATTGAATCGAGACTGCATAATAGCACACAGCACATGCGCGTATCAGATACGCAATGCTAGTACACATTAAGTATTTGTAATCAATATATATTTGATGTGCAACGCAGCATGGCATCAATCGTGATATCGAATGCATATGCCCTGTGTCCTGCGCTAGCCTCATACTCACTAGCCGTGCATTGGCTGTATGTCGATCGCCGCACCATTAGATATTAGTACACAGGTTATACACACACTAAGTGTATGATTGTATTGCATGTAATTATATACAGTGTCATGGGTTATCCACAGATCATATCAATATTGTTAACTCGTATTGTGTGTCAAGTTAATCCTTTGTAATGTGATATCTCTTGACATACGCTAAGCGTAATCATGCAGTATATTATCTCACTCATGATATGTTATATGCTCATGTCAATGTGGCATGTGGTGTGCACGCATAGTGTGCGTATGTGTGTTACTATGATACAACACCACATCACTATCCCACCCCCATCACCCTAGTCGCGCTACTATTAGTTATGGTTATAGTGCTGTCGCACAGCCGCTCTACTCTTGTCAACTATAAGTTGTACTAATATCAACGACTTACAACATTAAGTTTTGATTACAAATATTTAACTTGACTTTTTTCTATTTACCATAATGTAGGGGCACCCGGGGTTTAAGGGACTCCGACGCGCCGAGCGAAGCGACCCACAGGTTCACTTACGACGAAAAGTTAATGTAAAATATGAAGAAAAAAATATTACCTGATAAGTGATCTGATAGTGGAATTATGTTGCTATGCCGCATTCAAGTGGCGCTGCCGTACCATTATAAGTCTAAACCCAGGATACGCCGCGAGACAGGCTCGCGCGATTATACCACATAATTGCTCTTAGGTGTGAACATTAAGTTTTTGTAATGTTTCAAACTCGAGAGTCCAAATGAGAATGATTCTCAACAACTACTGTATGGATATACAGTGGTTTGAAAATATCAATGACTTACGAGGTACCTTGTCTCAGCAAGGTACTGAAAAATCGACCAACCGGGTTAGTTAAAATCAGTGATTGTTTCATTTTGATACGGAGTCCCTAAGGGATATATATTCTTCTCCGGAATCTCGAAGAGATTACGGTTAACCGAAGATTAGAATTATTCTTCCGGTGACTCAACAAGAGTCACCTACAGAATAACCGGCAATAAAGTCTTATTGCCTTTCTAAGAATCAATGAATTACAAATCCGCGATCCTTTGTGGGATCGCTAAGAATAAGAAACTGGCTTTCACAGCACAGTTCGACGTTAAAACGTCTCCTGTGATAATTCCTATACACAGAGTATCATCTCCAGAGTAATCTCTTAATGGCTAAAGAATACGACAGAAAGAATCCCGCATTTGCGAAAGCACAGCTCGGAGTAGAGACTAATCACAGTTCTGCTGAGCGCAGTATATCACCTGCGATTAACGCACAGAGTGATAACGAACTCAGTGATGTTGGTCCTCCGCAGGATCCTAATATCAGCGGTAACAGGCCTACTGAGGATTGCTATACCTTCCTAGCTGGCGCTATGGATGGTTGGAGAGAGAACGATGATTACCGACGCTATTTCGAAAATAGCATTGGCTGTGACGGTATGCTGGTCTGTGATCCGGGTGACGGCGATTACGATGATAATGGCGGAATTCCGACCGCTGTGGGACATGACTATGGTGTACATGGCCCTTACCGTGACGAGACTGAGGAGTCTCTTAGCCGCAATGCTTATCCGCTAGGTGGCGTCATTATGAGGAGAATCTAATGGCATACCGCGGAATTGATCCTAATGTGCTGAGTGATGATGGTATGACCGGACAACATACCAATGATCGAGTGATGCTGCGTAATGCGCATCCGCACCAGGCGCATAGCGTAGGCTATGACAATGAGCATGATTCCCAGACTAATCATGGTATTCAGGGCTTTTCAGTGATCCACCCTAAGAGGGATAAGGCTCCTGAGCATCACCCGCCTAAAGGTCTCATGGATCATAATGCGCGGCAGGGCCGTGCGGATATGTCGCCTCCGTGAAGGCGTATACGCCGACGCAGGCATCGGCCAACACATCCAGTCCTGTAAAGACCAACTTCTCTAATCTTGCTGGTAGTGCCCCGTTGAGCATTCCTAAGACTGGAGCGCAGATACAAGGCAATCCGCATGCCAGGCAGGGCGTTCCCAGTTTTAGCAGCACTCCGAAGGCGCTCGGCGGCTTCGTTCAACATGAGACTAGGCAAGGCCCGGTCCCTCACATTTCAATGAAACCGGGTAAAATCTGATGGCTATTTCTCAAGGTGCCAACCGCGGCCAAGTTCCTTATCCAATTAATGGTGCAACTACTGTAGCGCCTGTACGCCCGGGTAATTCTACCTTTGCCTCTACGCCTACTGCCTCCACTACGGCTAACCTGCCAGTAGATCAAGCTGGCAATGCCTATGCTGCGTATAGGTTCACAGCCTCTGGAAGCATCTCATTTGGCTTCGGATCAGGTCCGGCTACAGCAAATGGCGCTAATCAATATCTCATTACGGTAGGTATGGTGCTTGATTTTGTACCTCCGCCTGGAACGACTCAATATACTGCATTTTTGGATGCTGCCAGCACCACAGGATCGCTCTGCTGCATCGGTTTGTATTAAATCACCCTGGGAGGGGCTATGAGAATTGATTTTACGCACGTATTGCTCGATGCTGAGGATGCGCCGGTACAAGAGGAAGGAATTCCGGTCTCTATTGCCAAAGTACTTAAGCGAGCCGTGCTCGCAATTGACGATAAAGACAAAAAACTAGAGTTATTTGAGCTTTTCCTGAAGTTGAAGACTGCGGACAGTGACACTGACTTCAGTATTCAAGAGATCGCCCTGCTAGACAAGGCGATAAGCGTATATCCAGTGTTAATATACGGACAGCTTCACTATCTCCTGTCAAATAAACAAACACAATAACTAATAAAGGACATTAATCATGGCTTCAGGCCCTCTCGTTGCCGCTGCGGCACAATCTACGACTACTACGACTGGCACTGGTCCGCTAACCATCGCAAATACGGTTCCTGCTAGCGCTCCTGCTGGCTCTACGACCTTTGCGGCGGCTTTTGCGCCGACTGCGGTATTCCCCGTTCCGAACGTGTTCTATACGGTCATTGACGCCTCTGGCAATATTGAAGCTGGGTACGGCACGCTGACGTCTGCCACTGTGCTGACACGAGACTTCGTGATTTTCGCCGGTGTTGCGAATAACGTCGCTCCGTTCATTCCTGCTCTTATCCCGACGCCGACTGGTTCATTCACCAATTTGGCAGCCGGTACGGCCAATGTGTACAGTAATCCGAGTCTACTCTCGCTGGTTACTGCGCAGCAACAGCGCTATCCGAATTTCACTGGCAGTGCGCAAGCCGGTATTGATGGTGGTATCACTGAAGATATCATGCAAGGCTCGTTCCAAGGGTCTATCACCAACGGCGGTGCTCCGACTGTTGGCACTGTAAATTACAAAGTGTCGAGCAACGGCCAAGTACTGATCAGCTTCCCAGCTGCTCTAACCAATGCTACTGCTGGTACGACTTCTGTTCTGTCAGGCGTGCCGTCCTTCCTGTGCAATGTCACCACGCAGACTGTTCCTGCGGTGGTCCAGACGTCCGGTACGAATGCCCTTGGTGGTGTTACGATCACGGCTGGTGCGACTCCTACGTCAACTGGAACGTTTACGTTCCTCAATGGCGCAGCTTTGGGTGCATTCACTACGGGCGTGGCTAACGGTGCCGCGGCTGGTTCATTCACGTACTCGTCTCACTAAATTATGGCGGATACTAATAAAACAGGCTCATTCCAAGGCAAGTCCAATGAACTTGGACATGGCGGGCGCGCTGCACAGCTTAAAGCTCAAGGCGTACCTGGTGGCGTGATTGGTGCGATAGCTCGCGCTAAACACGCCGCTCCTGGTCAAGCTCATTACCATGGCGGCCACCATACCAGTGGCTAAAAAGAAGGCAGTGTCCCAATGGGTTCCTGGTCAGTCCGGTAACCCTGCGGGACGGCCTCCAGATGTTCGTACGGTTGCTATGCTCAAGAATGATCTTGAGCTAGCCGTACGACAACAACTGACTCCTACGCGAGTTACTCAGGTAATCAATCGGATGATTGATATCGCAGTAAATCCTAAGAGTGAAAATAAGGACGCGGTAGCTGCAGGTAAGGTAGTCTTGAGTATGGCTATTAGTAAGCCGCACGTACAAGAGCAAGTTAGTGGAAAAACCGGTTTTACGATAGTGATCGAGAATGCAACACTTCAGGCTCTGCAAAGCAAGCCGGAAGTCAAATCAGAGGCAATAGACGCAGAATATGAAAATATCAACAGCTAAGTTCGGCGGAACTTTTAGCGATTCCGAGTATCTCGGCAATCCCGCCAATATTAAAGATCGCCAATGGTCAGGTCATGGCACGGAAACAGCGTCGTATGACGCAGGTAACGTTGCCGGTCCTGAATCAGGTCCTACGGCGGATATCTATATGGTACCTGACTTCCAAGGTATGAGTGGACAAGGTAATAACCAGTCTACTGAACGTCCCATTGGGAGCACCTAATGCTACAGCAACGACAATATAATGATGTGTATGGCTTCCTTGAAGTCAGTAACACAGCAGCGCTTTCTCCTGGCGCCGTGGGCAATGGTACGACAGTAAGCGTCACGGCGGCCTGTACGCTGCAAGGTACTACGAGTGCAGCGACCTTCGGTCTAGGCGATAGCTTAGAAGTCATCGTGCCAGTCAGCGCAGCATCCAATGGTCTATTGATCTCAGCAACACCCACTGCTACGGCAGGCACTGCACAAGTATATTTCCAGAATCAAACGGGCGGATCAATCACACCGACAGCCGCTACGTCGTATAAAATCATCGCTAAGCGCTTTCGCGCTGACGTAGTGTAATCATGGCAGGGCGTAAAATTACATTCGCCACTGGTGAGCGCAAAGGGGAAACCATCGATGTCGATGACGAACCGAAGCGCCAACCTGTTGCTCCTGGTGGAACCAATCCGGAAACCGGGGAAGTGGAGTCTACGGACGAAGCAGTAGATCGTATGTCTGGTGAGTCACCTCCGCGCAGTAATCAATCTACCGATCACGCAAACGGTTATTAATTGATTTGAGATGAAAACGCTGATTAAGCAACCGGAGAGGTATGCCGCAGCCGACGTTAAAGATAAGTCTGCACGACGCGCAGGCGGCAATTTGGAATTCTCCAGCACGGTTCAAAGTGTGTGCGGCGGGTCGCAGATTCGGCAAGACTCACTTCGCCGCGGCCAAGCTCGGGGTCGCGGCTCTTAGCGAGACAAATGCTATGGGGCATAAGCTGACTGCAAGTCAGCCATGCTACTACGTAGCGCCGACTTTCGATCAGGCTGTACGTACAATGCGTCCTAAGCTTCTATCCTTATTGGGATGGCAGAAGCAGGGCGGTTTCATTGTAAATGAGAATATCAATAGCGGATGGTTAGAGTTAATCAACGGCGTCAAAATCTACCTCAAAGGGGCAGAAAACGATGACGCGCTCCGCGGCGAAGGCAATCGCCTGGTGGTCCTGGATGAATACGCTTCCATGGCTCCACATGTATGGTCTGAGATTCTTGAACCTACTCTTATGGATGTCGAAGGCGAAGCCCTTTTCATAGGAACGCCAAAGGGTAAGAATCACTTCTATCGTTTATTCATGGATGCTCTAACGAAGCCAGAAGCCTACTGGAGCGACTGGGAGGCATTCCACTTCAAATCCCTTGATAATCCGTTCATTAAAGAACGAGAATTACGGCGAATTGTAAGTAGAACTAAAGGAGCAGAAGGGCTTGATCCACGAGACAGAAACAGGCAAGAAATTGAAGCCGACTTTATATCTGGCGGCTCTAAAATCCTCCGTCCCGATAACTTCCCGATTGTTAAATCCTTCAATAGTCGTACAGCTTCGTACTTCGTCACCGTCGATCTTGCAGGATTCCGAAAGGCAGAAGGAAAAC
>Ga0193726_1001201_pt1 | contig 21510 bp, 18 predicted proteins | sample H2c1metaG_FD_144928 | JGI IMG/M metagenome (GOLD analysis project Ga0193726, IMG submission 144928) | Soil microbial communities from a riparian zone of the East river system, Colorado, United States - H2c1 | ecosystem: Environmental > Terrestrial > Soil > Riparian zone | place: USA: East River... | reverse complement strand
AACACAATGCATATCCGCTGAAATCACATTGGCAATCTTCGGATAACCGCCGGCGGTCTGCTGCTCCACAAACAATATGATCGGCAATCCCGCTGCGGTAATCTGCACCGCTCCGAGCGAAACTCCCTCGGAAATCAGCGACACTTCTCGACTCGTTTTGACCGCGGCGCCCTCCAGGCGCAATCCCATTCGATCGCACGCTTCGGTCAGGCGATACGCTCCGCCCGTAAAGGCTTTTCTGGCCGCCCCCGAAAACAGTTTGCTCTGCGGACCCTCGGTAACCCGCAAAACCTTGCGCGGCGATAAAACTTCCAGAGCCTTCGCCGCCAGGCGCCTGGCTGGCAATGGCAAACGTGCGCCTCCGGTCGCGAGCACATCCCCCTTACGCAACGCTCTTCCCTTGAATCCGCCGGTCCCACTCAGGATGTGCGTCGAGGAACTTCCCAGAAACTCCTGCACCTGGAAACCACCTGCCACACACAGATAACAGCGCGCCCCGGAACGGGTGGCTCCCAAACGAAGAGTCGCGCCTCCGCGTACTTTGAGCGAACTCCACAATCCCACCGGCGTTCCGTCCAGGGTTGCCGCAAAATCCGCTCCCGCAAGAGCCACGACGGTCGCGTCGTGAAACAAAAAACTCCCGCCCAACAGCGTCATCTCGAGCGCCGCCGCTCCCGCCGCGTTGCCCACCAGCCGATTCCCGGCGCGCAGCGAAATTGCATCCGCCGCACCGGACGGTGAAACTCCCGCCGTTCCAGATCCAGGACGTCCCAAATCCTGCACTGTTGTAAGGAGTCCCGGAACAATCACTTCAACGCTCTTCACCGGGCCACCTTCGCCGCAAATCGCTCCTCGGAAATCGGAACAAATCGCACGCGGTCTCCAATTCGCAGATAACTCATCGGCTGGCGATCCGCGCGAAACATGGCAAGCGGTGTCTGCCCCAGCAGTCTCCAGCCGCCCGGTGTAGCGAACGGATACACGCCCGTCTGGCTTCCGGCAATTGCCACGCTGCCGGTGGGCACAACTCGCCGCGGCGCAGCCAGCCGCGGCGTCACCAGCTCCGCCGGCAGCTCTCCTAGATAGGCAAACCCTGGAACAAATCCCAGAAAATAGACCAGGTACTCGACCGAAACATGCAGCTCAATCACCTGCGCGACGGTCAATCCGTGCAAGTCCGCCACGACTTGTAAATCCGGCCCAAATCGCCCGCCGTAACAGACAGGAATTTCCACGACGCTCGGCGCCGGCAGCGCCATGGTCGCGATCCGGCCTAGATAGGCTTCTAGAATCTCCTGCAGCTCTTCATGCCGCAACTGCAGCCCGTCAAAACTCACCAGAACCGAGCAATAACCCGGATGCAGGTTTCTGACATTCGGAATCGGCTCCGCTTCCAGCAAGCGCAAAAGCTTGCGAACTTTTTCGTTGGTTTCCTGCGAAATTGCGTCACCCAGATAAACGAGGAGCGATTGATCGCTCGCATATTGAAATTGCGTCTTGCGTTTTCCAGAACCGCTCATCCCGCGTGAGTATACCGCATTCGGAATTGACCGGCGTCGCGTCAGGAATCGATTACAATTGCTCCGGCAAACAAATCCATGAAACATGGGCTGGCCCTGGTTCTTAGCTTCGTGCTCTTTGGCGGTTCTGCTCCGGCGCGTTGCCAAAAGCAAGATTCGCCAGCCCCGCCGCCTGGCAAAACTACCGTTACACTCGCCGAATTTGTCACCACTCTCCAGCAAAAAGCGAAAGCCCTTGAAAACACTTCCGGAATGCGGCTCGGCTTCGCGTCTTTTGCCGCCGCACACCACCTCCCGTCCGGCAGCATTCGCTATTCCGACTACGTCCTCGCCCGGCTGCTCTACCAAGCCACTCGCGACGCCGGTTTCTGGAACCTGCATTGGAATATCACCGACCAACCGCCCCAATCCGACAACGTTTGGCGCGCCTGGAAAACCGTCACCAGGCCTTCCGTCCTGCAACCAACCGCCACCGCCGAATGTGACGAACTCTCGGCGCTCTACGCCTTTCTCGCCCGTCGCACCGGACTAGCGGGCGTCGGCCTGTTCTGGCCCACGGCAAACCACACAGTCGCGGTTTGGACCTTCCGTCCTGCCAGCGGCTCGGCCATACGCGTCGTCGTTCCGACATCGCAAATCTTTCTGGAACAGACCGACGATTTCGACAGCAGAAAATTTGATCCCTGGAAACAGAAAATAATTTACGAATACACCCGCCGCGACGTCCCGGACACTTTCGAAATTCCCAAGCCTTTGGCCGATTTCTTTCTGCTGCAACTCGATAAATACGCCGGCGCATCAGACGCCACCCTGCAAAGACTGCGCTACGTCCGGGACGCTGTGTTCCGGAATTTCTGGACCGCGCAGCAAGCCGCCGACGATGCCCTGGTCCGCAAGGCCAGGCTCCCTGCCATTTCTTCCGAGGATGCCGCGGCCCTGCAATCCTTTGCCAGCGATATGACGCCGGTCCCGGCAAAGCGATGAACCGTCTGGTCGCGGCAAATTCCCTGGAAGGGTACGCGGCACATGGCGACGGGACTTAACTGTAGAGCAACGTAACCAATCGGAGCCGGCCGGCGTCCTATCAACGGAAGCGCTCCACGGATTGCACTCGGCAACCCGAGTCGGGAGGCAGCTAATGAAATACCTGGTTCCTGTTTTCGCCGTTTTGCTCGTGCCAAATGCCATCCAGGGGCAAGCCCCGGCCCGCCCCGAAGCGCCTAAAAGCAAGTTCGTCATGAGCGCCGGTTCGCCGCCGGCTCCGGCCCCGCCCCGCTCCGAAGCGCCCGCCGGCAAGTTTGTTATGACCGCCGCCGCTCGGCCGGCTCCCGCGCGCTCGAGCCCCACGCGGCACGCGAGCGGCCATCGCCGCCGACACTCGTTCTACTATCAGCCAACTTCGGTCTCCCTGACGAGCGATCCAGCAAACTCGATCAGCGAGGATGGTCCCGGCTCTCGGCAGTCCGTGGCTCCGCTCGCGACTGATATCAATGTAGACAGCGATGTGTCGTGGGAACCTTCGACCTACATGGACTACGACGCCGCGCTGGCGCTCGGCCTGCAAATGCAAGCCGCCGCCGCTCAACCCAACGTGTCATCGATTTCGCTCGGCGAGGTCGCGCGCAGCGTTCGCGCAGCCAAAGCGCAAGCCGATGCCGCAAAGCCACTACGCTAGTTTCAAGGCAGGATCCGCGTTCAGGGTGGCGTCGCCGAGCATCCCCGCGCAATATCTCGGATAAGCAGCAGCAGCAATCATCGCCGCGTTGTCGGTAGACAGGGCCCGGCTTGGAAAAAATACTTCGACACCCCGCGACCGTCCGCGCTCTTCAAAACTCGCCCGCAATTGACTGTTAGCCGCCACTCCCCCGGATACCAGAACAGTCTGTACTTCGGCCCCTTCGGCCGCCGCCATCGTCCGTTCCACCAAATCCCGCACCACAGCGTTCTGAAACTCCCGCACAAGTCCTAGTGTCGCGGGACTGCACAAGGGCAGCAATTGCTCAAACTTCCGTTCCCCGCGTGCGAGCGCAGCCTGCCGCAGTTGAATTTCCGGTTCATACTCCTGGTGCTCGCGAATGTGATATAAGACCGCCGTCTTCACTCCGCTAAAACTAAAATCCAGGGCATTCCCCTTCATCTTGGTCGCACTGAATTTCACAGGAGCGGGCGCGCGCTCGGCTGCAGCCGCCAGGCGATCGAGAATTGGTCCGCCCGGATATCCGAGCGCCAGCAACTTCGCGACCTTGTCGTAGGCTTCGCCTGCCGCATCATCGCGGGTCCCGCCCATCCGTCGATACTGCAATTTAGCGCCCGCACCTGTAACGCCCAGATCTTCCGGGCGAACTTCATACAGCACCGTGTGTCCGCCTGAAACAATCAAACAGACCGCCGGCAATTGCGCCACGCGTCCGGCCTTGTAGGCCTCCAAGAAAACCGCATGCACGTGCCCCTCAAGGTGATTCACCGGCACCAGGGGCTTTCCGAGAGCCGCGGCCAGGGTTTTTCCGTACGTCACGCCGACCAGCAGCGCGCCGACCAGGCCCGGCCCGTAGGTCACCCCCACCGCATCCAAATCGGAGAACTGTAACCCCGCCTGTAGCAACGCTTCCCGCACGACCGGCACAATCTGGCGCAAATGCTCGCGCGAGGCCAGCTCCGGCACCACGCCGCCGTATTTCTGGTGGATATCAAACTGCGACGCCACCACGCTCGACAAAATCTCGCGCCCATCGACGACAATCGCCGCCGCCGTCTCGTCACAAGAAGACTCAATTCCCAAAATTTTCACGGCATTCCCTCAAGCAATTCCTGTATCTATAATGCCAGCACGAAGTGTAGAGCGCCAAGACCGACCGCGAAGCATCGTCATCGAAAACGCCTTCGCTTCCAGGCTAAGATCATCGCGGCCACGGCTAACGGCGCCATCCAACTGGAGACCAAATGAGTCAAAGACTAGCGACCATCTTTCTCTCGGCATTCGCGATTCTGTTTTTTTTCTCGGAGAGCTCATCCGCACAGGGAAAAACAAAAACCGTCGTCCTCATCGTCGCCGACGGCCTCCGCTGGCAGGAAATCTTCACCGGCGCCGATCCCGCTCTCCTCGACTCCGAACACGGCGGTATCTGGGCCAAACCGGAAGATCTCAAACGCGACTACTGGCGTGACGACAGCAATGAACGCCGAAAACTGCTTTTTCCCTTTCTCTGGACAACCGTTGCCCAACAGGGCCAAATCTTCGGCAATCAAAACAAAGGCAGCGTCGCCCACGTCACCAACGGCATGGCCTTCTCCTACCCCGGCTACAACGAAATGCTCACCGGCTTCCCTGACCCTAAAATTAACTCCAATGGATTTGGCCGCAATCCCAATGTCACCGTCTTTGAATGGCTCAACAAACTTCCCGAGTTCCACAAGGCCGTCGCCGTATACGGCACCTGGGCCACCTACAAAGACATCTTCAACGAAAAACGCAGCAACCTCGTCATGCAAGTTGGCTGGGATATTCCGTACAAAGGCAAACTCACGCCGCGCCAGGAAGCTATCAACGATCTGTACCGCCACGCCACAAAGTTCGACAACGAAGACATCTCCAACGCTCTTGAGCAATTTCCGCTCCTCGACTATGTCGGCAACAATCGCCCGCGCGCCCTGTTCGTCGGTTATGGAGAAACCGACAACTGGGCTCACGCCGGCCGCTACGACCTGGTACTTGACAGCGCCCATCAATTCGATCACTTCGTGTCCGAACTCTGGAACAAGATGCAGTCCCTTCCCGCTTTTAAGGACCAAACCACTTTTATCATCACCTGCGACCATGGTCGCGGCAGCGGATTGGTCGAATGGAAAGATCACGGCGTCGATCAAAAAGGCTCGGAAAATATCTGGATCGCCGTCATCGGCCCCGACACCCGGCCGCGGGGGGAACGCACCAGCACCAGACCCGTTACCCAGTCGCAAATCGCCGCCACAGTCGCTGCGCTTCTTGGGCAAAACTACAACAAGGCGGTCTCCCAAGCCGCGCCACCCCTCGTCGACGTCCTTGCGCTCCAGCCCTAGAGGCAGTTCGCCCTTACCGTTTCCGGCGTAACGTTGCCGTGGCCAGTGCGGTCGGCCGCTTCGCAACGTTGCTGAGGTTCTGGTGGGTTCGTTTCCGGTGGCGCGAGGAAAGCAGGCCCTGGACAAGGGAACGGGTTGGCGATTTCTAAAATGGGGCTTGCTGCGTCGAGGATGCTATTGTTCTCGCTGGCAAGGAGGAGCTAATTCCGATGCAGCGTCGAGATTTCATAAAAAGTACTGCTGCCGTTGCCTTAGCTGCAGAAATTGCAATGGGGAAAGCGCAAGCGAAGGTTCCCGCGCACAACTGGGGAAACTACGACTTCGGCTCCGGTCCCCGGGTGGCCGGTCGCCTCAATCAGGGTCCGTTCCCGCAATACCCGCCTGATGCCGCGATACCCACCGACGAAGTGGTGATGGCCACTACTTCTTCAGAAGACGTCGTGCCGAACTACGGGAAAGGGCTGGTCACCTATATCACGGCAGACAGCGGCACCGAGGAAATCAAGTCAGACAATATTTCGCAGGCGATCGAAGACCTGGTGCAATTTCCCTTGGGCGAGCAGCTTTACGTCCGTCCGACCTGGAGGGAAATACAGCCGCGGCCGGGACGCCTGGAGATGCCCGACTACCTGAAGCTGGTCCTGGCCTTGGCGAAGAAGAACAACAAGCGGGTCGGATTGCGAATTCAGATGTGCGCTCCAGACTACACACACGAGCCGGCCCTCCCGGATTTTGTCCTCGACAAAGTGCCGACAGTTGATCTGGTGCTTGGCGATCAGGAAGAGAAGGCCGCGGCGAAAAGATATTTAGAGAACCCGCATGCGCGCTATCAGCCCCGGTTTGACCATCCTTTTTTTCAGCACGCGTTCGCAGAACTGATTGGCCTGCTGGCGGCGGAATTCGATGGCAATCCGCTCATCGAGTTTATCGATACCTTCATGTATGGCTTTTGGGGTGAAGGGCACACCTGGCCATTTGCCAACAATCCGTTCCCCGACGCGCAGACCGCCGAGCGCACCTGGACCAGCATGCTCGAAGTCCAGCTGGAACACTTTTCCAAGACTCCGCTACTGACCAATACGCAACCAGACTTCAGCCGGGTTGGTAATTCAGAACTACTGGACCGCACGGTGCGCAGCAACAATTGGATTCGGAGCGATACCATCTTTATTGAGAACGAGCAGATCGAAGCGCTCAGCAATCGCCCGCCCTGGATCGCGGCATTGCTCGAGCAGGGCCTTCCGGGTAAACCTCCCGATCCACGCCTCGCCTATGAAGGAATATCGCCGGCAGAGAACATGATCGCTCATGTGATTGATGTCGGGGCGAATTACTGGTCGCTCTGGAACTTTCACCAGATCAGCGCAAAGAATCTGATGAGCTACTACCAGGCTTATCCGGCAGCGTTTGACCGCATCAGTCGCCGGATTGGCTATCGGGTGAGGCCGTCTTTCATCTGGAGTTATAAGGACGGTGGTTACCTGGGGCTCATTGTCGGCTTCGCAAATGACGGTATCGCGGGGGTGCCGGGCGTGTTGCGGGTGACCGTAGAGAGCCAGGACGGCCGCGTCCTCAAGAGCGGTTGTCTGGACGCCGGTTACCCGCTGCCGGGCAAGATTCGGCAGGCACAGTTCGTACTTCCGAACGTCGCCGATTGGAAAGGATTGAAACTTAGAGCGGAGATTGAGGTAAAGGGAATGCGCTATCCGGTGCGGTGGGCTTGCCAGCAGAAGCTGAACGATGACGGCTCGCTCACACTGCGTCCCAACCTCCGTCAGCCGGCGTAGGCTGCGGTTCCTCTGATCCAAGAGACGGGCCAATTCGAGAACAGGAGGGGCCCAGAGTGGCGCGCAACGCGGATTGTTCCAAGCAGCCCAGCTGATTAACGCGAACCGGAAACGGATCCACTTCTAAGGTTCCCCCCGATTGACAACACCCCATCGCCAAAGCTACTGTCCAAAACGCGACGATGGGACGGATTTTATTTCCGCTCGATTGCGCCCAAACAGACTATGACGACGAACTCTCCGACTTCCGGCACCAATCCTTCACCCCTGCGCAAAGTTAGAAAGGCCGTCCTGCCCGCCGCAGGACTCGGCACGCGGTTTCTTCCCGCCACCAAAGCGCAACCCAAAGAAATGCTCACGGTCGTCGACAAACCACAAATCCAATATGTCGTCGAGGAGTGTGTCGCCTCCGGCATCGAGCACATCATCATCGTCACCGGACGGGGAAAAAGTTCCATCGAAGATCACTTCGACTACTCCCCCTCCCTTGAGCGATTCCTGGAAGACAAAGGCAAAAAAGACCAGGTGGAGCTGATCCGCAAGATCAGCAACATGGTCCAGTTCAGTTACACGCGCCAGAAAGAACCCCTTGGACTGGGGCACGCCGTTTCCGTCGCCCGCGATCTAGTCGGCGAAGAACCTTTCGCTGTTCTTCTCGGCGATGTCTTGATCCCCGGCGAAAATCCCGCCACCAAGCAATTGATCGACGTCTACCAAGCCACCGGCGTCGGCGCCATCGCCGTTGAAGAAGTTCCCAAGGAGAAAACGTACCTGTACGGCATCGTGGCCGGCGAACCCGCCCCGCAACCACCTTTTGGCGCGCGCCTGATGCGTATCCGCGATCTGGTGGAAAAGCCCAAGCCGGAAGTGGCCCCGTCGAATCTGGCTATCACCGGCCGCTACGTTCTGCCGCCGGCTATTTTTGATTGTCTGGAACGCACCAAACCCGGCGCAGGCGGCGAAATCCAGCTGACCGACGGTCTGCGCATTCTCGCGCAAGAGCACGGACTGTGGGCCTACATTTACGATGGAATTTCCTACGACGCGGGAGAAAAACTCGGCTTTCTGAAAGCCACAGTGGAACTAGCCCTGCAAAATCCCGAATTCGGCGCAGCGTTCCGCGCCTACCTTAAAACCGTCAAACTCTAAGCGCGCCGGGCGTTGCCGTCAGGGGCCCGCCAACCGCGGCGTCACCAGCATCTACTTTTTTTTGGCCGGTTTCTTTTCTTTGGATTCTTTCGAGCTACTTTCCTTTGCGCTGGGTTCCTTGGTCCCGGAATCCTTGGCTGAGGAATCTTTTGCAGCTGAATCTTTCGTGCCGTCCTTGCTGTCCTTCGACTCTCCGGAATCCGCCTCGCCCTTCGCCGCTTCACTCCCGCTGGACTTCCCGGCGTAATCATTCACATACCAGCCTGCGCCCTTAAACTTGATCGCTGGCGCCGTAATCACCGACTCCACTTTGCCGCCGCAGTGCGGACACTTGGCTAGATGCGGCCCCGCCACTGACTCAATTTTATCCGTATGCCGGCCACACTTCAGGCACTTGTACTCGTACAAAGGCACAAACCACTCTCCTCACAAGTATTCGAATGCACAAGTATATCATGCACTCCAACTCGCCTCATGCTGGCCCGACCCGCGTGCTAGACTCAGTCCTGAAATCCATGTCCACCGAACTCACCACGATCGGCTGTCTTTATCTGGTTGGCACTCCGATCGGCAACCTCGAGGACATTACCCTGCGCGCCCTGCGCATCCTCAAGGAAGCAGATCGCATCGCCTGCGAGGATACCCGCCACACGCAAAGGCTCCTCACGCACTACGACATCCACAAACCACTCGTCAGCTATCACGAACACAATGAAATGACTCGCGCTCCGGAACTAATCGTCGCACTCGAGCAAGGCGCCAAGATTGCTCTCGTCAGCGACGCCGGTACCCCCCTGGTTTCCGATCCCGGTCATCGCCTCGTCACCCTCTGCCTGCGCCACCAAATTCCCGTCGTTCCCATTCCTGGCCCGTCCGCGCTCCTGGCTTCGCTGTCGGCTTCCGGCCTGCCCAACGAAGAATTTCTTTTCGTCGGTTTTCTTCCCAACCGCGCCGGAGAACGCCGGCGGGCCCTCGAACATCTCCGTATCGAGGATCGCACGATCGTTCTGTACGAAGCTCCGCACCGCATCGCCGAAACTGTCTCCGACGCCCGGGAAATTCTGGGGGATCGTCCGGCTTGCCTGGCCCGCGAAGTCACCAAGCTTCATGAAGAATTTCGCCGCGGCAAACTTTCAGAAATCTCCGCGTCCCTTGAAGAGCGACCCGCGCGCGGTGAAATCACCTTGATCATCGGCGCTTTCGATGCCAACGAGCCGCGTTCCGAGATCGATTCCTCGCAATCACTCGCCGCCCGGGTCGAAGAATTAATGCACCAGGCCAAACTCGATCGCAAAGAAGCCCTGAAACTCGCCGCCCGAGAACGCGGTCTGTCCCGTCGCGACGCCTACGACCAACTGGTCGACGCGCGCGATGCCAGCCCCCATCCCCCGGAATAATTTCTCTCGCCCGCAACACCGCGGCGCCGCTTGCGAGGCTAGTTGTAGTTTTGCAAAAAGAAATGGCCCGCCAAAACTGCGACGGGCCATCATCTCCAGTTGTCTTGCTGGAAACGAAATTATTGCGGCTTCGGAGCAGGGTCCTCGGGCTTCGCCTCGCCCGGTTTCGCGTCCGCAGGCTTCACTTGTTCCGGCTTCGGCGTATCGGCCTTTTTCGGATTGATAGCCATCAACTCCACTTCAAATACCAGCGTTGAATCCGGCCCGATCTCTGGTCCCGGCGAACGTTCGCCATACGCCAGATTCGACGGCAGGAAAAGTTGCCACTTCGATCCCACCGGCATCAGCTGCAACGCTTCGGTCCAGCCTTTGATCACGCCATTTACAGGAAAGGTAGCCGGCTCTCCGCGCTTGTAGGAACTGTCAAATTCCGTATTGTCGATGAGCGTCCCTTTGTAGTTGCAAACTACTTCATCGTCGGCCTTGGGCTTTGGCCCGGTTCCCTCTTTCAGAATCTTGTATTGCAGTCCGTCAGGCAGCGTAACCACTCCGTCCTTGGCCTTATTCGCGGCAAGAAATTGCTCACCCGACTTCTTGTTGGCCATCCCCATTGCCGCCATCTTAACTTCCTGTTTCTGCTTCATTTCTGCGGCCAGCGCGCTGAGAACGGCTTTCGCCTCGTCTTCTGTCAAAAGTGTTTTGCCGCCGGCCATGGCATCCCGCAAGCCGCGCGCCAGAATGGCCGGATCAATATCGACTTCATCCCGACGCATGCTCTTTCCGATGTTTATGCCAATCGCATAGCTGGCCTTGTCTTTTTGCGTCTTGAGTGTCAGCGGAGTCTGCGGACGCGCGGTTGTCCCGGTTCGCGGTTTGGTGGCCGGTTTGGCCCCACTCTGCGCCGCTCCGCCGGTCTGCGCTTTGGCAGCCGGGGCGGGTTTTGCCGCCGGCGCGGCCGGACTATCCTGCGCCCAACAATTTCCAGCCAGCAACATCCCAGCCGCACTCATGCCCATCATTATATTTTGTAGTTTTCTCATCCGATTATTCTCGCATTGCCCGCGCATCTCCGCAAACCACTTTCCGCAGGATGGGGTATCATCTTTCCGCTTGAAAACGTATTTTCAAGCTTTTCAGCAGCGTCTTGATTGTAGCGTTGCAAGGGGAAGGGGCCAATGCCGGAAATCGTGCCGCATTATTCCGCTCTTCGGTCAGCGGCGAAACGCGTGCTGTTCAGGCGCGCGACGCCCTTCCTTTTGAGTATGTTTTTCATAGCGGTGGTTGCCTCCGCCCAGGAATGGCCCTCGTACGGCAACGATCCCGGCGGCCGCCGCTACTCGCCTCTCACGCAAATTAATCGCGTCAACGTCGCGACGCTCGCACCGGCCTGGACTTACCACATGGGCGAGCTCGACCGCGACGAAGTCGAAGCCAATCGCCACCACAGCGCACCATTTGAATCCACACCCATTGTAGTGAATGGGATCCTCTATTTCTCTACCCCATCGAGTCGCGTCATCGCTCTGGACTCCGACACCGGCGCCGAACTCTGGCAGTTTGACCCACAAGCGGCCAATTCCGGCCGCCACCACTTCTACCAGCATCGTGGCGTCGCCTATTGGCAAAGCGCCGACACCCGGGACTCTCGCATCCTCTACGGCACGTTCGACGGCCGCTTGATCGCACTCAACGCAAAAGACGGACGGCCCTGCCGGGATTTTGGCAAGAACGGCGAAATCGATTTGCGTCCGGGCGCAAGCGCTCCTCCGTTCGGCGGCGACATGAAAATGGAATATTCCGTCACCTCACCACCGGCCATTTACCAGAATCTGGCCATTGTCAGCGCCGCCGTCCCCGAATTTCCCACCCGAGGTCCCAGCGGAATGGTTCGCGCGTTCGACGTGCGCACCGGAAAACTGGTCTGGACCTTTCATACCATTCCGCAACCTGGCGAGCCGCATCATGATTCCTGGAGCGGAGACAGCTGGCGGGACCGCACGGGCGCCAACGTCTGGTCCATCATGAGCGTCGACGTCGAACGCGGCCTGCTCTTCCTGCCTGTCGGCTCTGCTTCCTACGATTTCTACGGCGCCGATCGCCAAGGCGACAATCTTTTCAGCAACTCGCTGGTCGCGCTCGACGCCGCAACCGGCAAACTCGTGTGGTTCTATCAAATGGTCCATCACGATGTTTGGGACTACGATCTTCCCGCCCAGCCGGTCCTCATCACCATCCATCGCGACAAAAAGGAAATTCCCGCCATAGTTCAAGTCACAAAAATGGGTTACGTCTTTGTCCTCGATCGCGAAACCGGCAAACCGCTTTTTCCGGTTGAAGAGCGCCCCTTCCCTAAAAGCACAGTTCCTGGAGAGTCCGCTTCCCCGACACAACCGGTCCCCGTGAAACCGCCGCCCCTCGCGCGGCAATCTCTAACCGCCCGGGAAATCACCGCGGTCAGTCCGGAATCCCAAAAATACTGCGCCGATTTTTTCAAATCTCTTGAGCATCACGGGATGTACGGACCGTACGGCCAAAACCAGACTCTCGTCTTTCCCGGCTCGCTCGGCGGAGCCAACTGGTCCGGCGCGGCCTTTGATCCGACCAGCGGCTACCTGTTCGTCAACGTCAATGAACTCGGCGCCGTCGGCGCTCTCGAGCCGCAACCGCCCGGCTCGCCCGAACCGTACCGTCGGGCCAACAAAGAAGGCGAATACGCCCGCTTCTGGGATAAAAATCGCCTCCCCTGCCAACAACCGCCCTGGGGCACACTGAACGCCGTCGACCTCAATAAAGGCGAAATTGTGTGGAAGGTTCCCCTGGGCTTCTTTGCAGATCTTAAAGTCAAAACCGGCACACCGAATCTCGGCGGCTCGATCATTGCCAATGGCGTCGTCTTCATCGGCGCCACCATGGACAACCGCTTCCGCGCCTTCGACGCCAAAACCGGCGAAGAACTCTGGTCCTTCACTCTCAATGCCAACGCCCATGCGACTCCCCTCACCTACTGGGGCAAGAAATCTCACAAACAATTTGTGGCGATCGCCGTCGGCGGTGGCGGCTCACTCGGCGTAAAGGTTTCCGACGAAGTCATCGCCTTCGCGCTACCCGCCAACTGACCGCAGCTTCGCCCTTGCCGTTCGCCGGGAGTGCTGTCGCCGAAACTCCGGGAGCGACCAGATTCGCTTAAAATCGCAATGAGCGCATGTCCGGGAAATTTTCAAATCGGTGTGCTGCCTTTGCGGTTCGCTAGACTCTCTGCCAAAACGAGCGCCGCCCCGCCAAACGCCAGCGCCACAAATAGGCTCGTCAGCTCATCCTGATTGTGAATCGCCGCCAGGACTCTCGGGATATGCAAGGTCACCACAAAAACGCCAAACATGGCCGCTAACCCGAGCGCCGCCGTGCGTCCAAGCAGATTAAAGGTCATCGCTAAACCGGCAGCCAACATGGCCGCCCCGGTAAGACGAATCAAAAACAGATGCCAGGGCATCCAGCCGGGAACCAGCGCCACCAGAAACTTCTCATACTGGAAATGCTGCAATCCGAAAATTACAAATGACAGGGCAAAAATATACCGCCCGGCCGTGGCCAGGCCGTCGGTAACCGTTTCCCAGCCGCGCGCAGAGGTCTTCCCGCCGAACAATCCCGCCAAAACAAACGCCGCACCGGCAAGTGCCAGTGGTTCGAGGAATCGCGTGCGTTCGGTCCCGTCTTGCACAATTTGCGCCCCATGCGACGCATGCAGCACAATCGCGCAAAGCAAAAATAAAAGCCCAAGAATCGTCGCCGACATCCGCGCTCTAAACCCAACTACAATTCCAGTTCCCAGCAGAATCAAAATCACCCCGACCAGATACGCTCCCACAGCGCCCCCGGGAGCCCACGGCGCCACGGGCGGCAATCCTCCGGCATATTTTCCTGTCGCAACGTACTGCAGTCCGAAAACGATCATCGGTACAGCAAAAAGCACTCGCCCCAGCCTCAAGAACTGACCCATTCGCCACTCCTTCTGTCCGTCATCTGTCCCACAGCGCCCGGGCGGAAATCAGGGGCACTTCCCGCCCGAATGATACGCATTTTATAGAGCAGGGCCAGGGGCAACAAGCGGACCTGTGCGGAATCTGTTCTGTTGGCCAGTTGTTGCAGCCACCTCGTACCGGTACCCTTTCCCCCTTAGGCAACCTCCGCCCTTGCCTTCCCGGGACCGCGTTGCCAGGGATTAAGGAAAAAATGAAAATCCATACCCAGCCCAATGCCCGTCCTCTGCACGCCGGCAGTAACTACCGCCACTTGCGAACACGTTTCGGCAACCTTATCCCATTGGTCCTTTGTATTTCGGTTTTGGGCTTGGCCCTCGCCTCCGGCGGATGCGCGATTGCGGGCGGCGGCGGCAAAGGGGATAAGAGTTTGTCCGTTCCAGCTGCGCCGGCCGCCGTAACCGTCAAACCGGGCAACGCCGCGGTCTCACTTGGTTGGCCAATTGTTACCGACGCAACCGTCTATCACATCAAACGTTCCACTTCGGCTTCCGGCACTTTCACGCAAGTCGCTTCCAGCGCTTCCCCCAGCTACACCGATACGGGCTTAACCAATGGAACGAAATACTTTTATGTCATTTCCGCAGCCAATTCCGAGGGCGAAAGTGCAAACTCCACGCCGTCAAGTGCCACTCCGAAAGCGGCTGCAACCGCGCCTTCACCGGTGCATCTGAACGTTGCAGCAGGAAATGCACTCGTAAATTTATCCTGGACTGCTGAAGCCGGCGCCACCAGTTACCACGTGAAGCGCGCTTTGGCCAGCACCGGCGCCTATCAACAGATTGCGGCCCCGAACTCTACGGCTTACACCGACGCCGGCTTGCACAACGGAACTCCCTACTTTTATGTTGTGACTGCGGCGAATGCAGCAGGTGAGAGCTCCAATTCGAACCAGGTGACGGCCACTCCGGCCGCTGCCAAACCACCTCCAGCGGCCCCTGCCAAGCCGGGAACTCCCGGCGGCCTCGCTGCAACATCGGGTAACGCCCAGGTTCAGCTGAGCTGGTCGGCCGCCACAAATGCCACCAGCTACAACGTGAAACGCGCAACCTCAAGCAGCGGCCCGTATTCCATCGTCGACGGCGCGCTTATTGGGACGCTGTACAAAGACACCGCCGTCACCAACGGAACCACCTACTACTACGCGGTCTCCGCCCTGAACTCATCGGGAGAAAGCAGCAATTCCGCGTCCGTGTCCGCCAAGCCCGTAGCGCCGGCGACGGCCTCAACAACCGGGGAGTCGGCGACCAGTGCGGACCAAGTTGTCGACAGTGTCGGCGTCAACGTCCATCTTCACTACACCGGTACGCCGTATGAAAATTTCTCCTCCGTGCAAAGCGCGATCCTCGGTCTCGGCGTGCGGCACATTCGTGACGGGCTCATCGACACCACGTGGGCTCCCTACTACGACCGTCTAAATCAACTGGGCAAGGCGGGAGTCAAATCCATTCTCACCACTTCGGTAAAACAAAGTGATTCGCTGTTGACCGATTATCCGAATCGCGTCTCGAGCAGCTTTGAAGGCTACGAGGCTCCCAATGAATATGACATTAGCGGCGACTCGAATTGGGCTGCTACGCTCAACACATTCCTGACCAGGCTTCACACCGCCGTAAAATCCAATTCCCGTACTTCCGGCTATCGCATTATTGGGCCTTCGCTGACCCAGCAATCTTCCTACGCCAAGGTATCCGGCGCTGCGGCCAACTTTGACGACGCCAACATTCATGACTATTTCGGAGGACGCAATCCCGGCACTCCGGGCTGGGCCAACAACGGCTATGGCAGCATCGCCTGGAATATGAATCTTGCCAAACAGGCATGGCCGAATAAATCCATCATCACCACGGAAACCGGCTATTTCAACGACGTCAAAAAACTAATGGGAATACCGGAAGACGTTGCCGGAAAATATCTGCCGCGGGCCGTGTTCGAACAATGGAAGCATGGCGTTCGACGAACGTATATTTACGAGCTGCTGGATCTCACCGTTTCCACCGACAACTCGTTCGGACTGCTTCATCCTAATTTTTCACACAAGCCGGCTTATGACGCACTGAAAAGCGTCTTGAATCTTCTTTCCGATCCGGGAGCCGGCTTCCAGACAGGCAAGCTCGACTATACGTTTGGCGGCGACCAAACCGATGTGCACCACTTGCTGATGCAAAAACGCGATGGAACCTTCTTTCTGGCCGTCTGGATCGAAGCACCCAGCTACGACGTGGACACCCGCTCGGTCCTGACCGTCGCGCCGCGCACCATCTCCATCACCACCAAAAACAACACCCGAATTGTCGCTCACCAGCTGGATCAGAGCGGAATGATGCAAACCGCCTTCCTCGGCCACGGCCAAGGGGATCCGCTTGAAATTTCCGACCGTATCGTGATTCTGGAGATCACACCGTAGCGGCAGAACTTCCGGCTCACGAAACGGACCTCCAGGCCCCCGGGTCGGGCCGGTCTCTGACTTCTCTTCAAGCGGCGAAGGAGCGCTCCCCCGAGCAATGCTCTCCTTCGCCGCTTTGCCTTGTATCTGGCGAATTTGCTTCGATTTACCACGCCGTCGGCAGGAACAGTAATGCTTTCGCCGCCTGCCCCTCTGACCAGTAGAAATGATCGGGTCGTTCACGCCACTATCAATCAGGAGAGTTTTCATGCTGAAATCAATCATTGCAGCCTCGGCCGGCTTGATCTTTTCAGCGGCAGCATTCGGGCAAAACGACCCTGCCACTAAGCCTGTGGTCTTCGTCGTTGGTCCTGTTGAAACAGGATCGGCTGGCATTTCCTCCGCCGGCAATCCCAAGCTCCTCGGCGATTGTCCCGGCATCCAGGTTTCTGACCAGGAAGCTGGTTCCGACTACACCTTACGGATGTCCGCACAGGACGGCTCCAAGAGTCAGTTGCAAGTCCTTAACGCGGCTGGCGTCATCGTGGCCTCCGGACTTGCCGGCGACGCGAGAAACGCCATCAAAGACGCCTGCTCGATCGTGCTCTCGGACTTCTTTTCAAATGGCAGAAGCGTACAGCCGGTGCTCGCTCCGGACATGCCTCTGGTCCCGGTCCCTGCTTTGACGTCTGAGGCCAAGGTAAGTTCCCCCGGGCGGCCCGCTCCCACGACAGAACCCGCATCTGCCGGATTCTCGGCTGTGGCCGAGCCGGCTCGGGCTTCCGCCTCCACCATTCCAATCGCCTCGCAAAGCGAGCCTGCAGCGCCCCGCGTCAGCTCGCCGAGCCCAGCCTTGGGCACGATTCAGGGAACTACGATTTCAGCGCCAGACCCGAATGCCTCTTATCAGGCCTCGGAACCCCAGCAAGCCGAGTCTTTGGGCGAAATCGCCCGGCGCAACCGAGCTGCCAAAGCGGCGCGCCAGCAACAGGCGCAGCAAGCCCAAAATGACGCCAAACCCAATGAGAACCCCCACTAAACTCATGAGCTTATTTCATGCAACTTTTTCTATGCGACGCAACTCAAATTTGAAGTTGACGCGCACACGGCCCGATTCTAGTGTTTGTTCTTGCACGCCAACAAAAGGTAGGCCCCAGCCCATGGTTCGGTTTCTCGGTATCCTTCTATTTACAGTCACTTTTCTACCCAACGCAGCCAGAGCTCAAAAGACCAGCATCGAACCGGTTCGTGTTTCGGCTGGCACCGTCCTCACCTTCCATTTGCAGACGCTCCTGCGTGCCGGCAACGATGTCACCGACTCCCTGCCAAAAGGCACCGTGCTCGAGATCCGGATCCTTGATTCCATGGATTCTGACGTCGACCGCGACGGCGCAGAGTTCCACGGCTCCGTCGTTTCCGCGATTCTCTCCGGAAACGAAGTCATCGTTCATCCCGACGCGGAAGTACACGGGATTCTCGCGCTCTTGCGCAGCAAGAGTCATCCGGACGGCTTCCGTTACGAACTCCTGGTAACTAGTCTCACAGATCACGGCAAGGCCATGTCTCTAACGGCCTCGCTCAAGACCTCCTTTTCCGATGACCTGGCTAAAGCCACGCCGGCCCCAGCCGTCAGCAAAGACTCCGCGCGGCCAGCCATGATCGGTCCGCTGCCAACGCATCCCTAGTCTGAACTCCGGGGAGCGGCCCGCTTTCCTGCGTCGCTCGGCGCATCGCCAACCGACGCGCTGGCTTTCAAAAAATCTACAGGCTTCCCTGTAGAAACCAGTGTCCTGGAAAAATCATCGAGCACTTTCGCCGATGGCCATGCAAAGATTTCTCGGGCTAGTACTTCTACTCTGAATTCACTGAATCAATAATTTCGAACGATACCTCCCTGCTTGCCTGCACTTATCGTTTTGCTGTGTTGCTGCCTGGATTGGCCCATGTTCTGCTCTTACGGTGTATGCCCAGTCAAAACCCACAGGAGGTTTTGACCATGAACGTACGTCGCATCGCATTCACAGCAATCTCGAGTTTGGCCCTTGCCGCAGCGGTTTGCGCCGCCCCGCAGCAGACGCCGAGTACTCGCCCGGATATCAGCAAGCAGCAGAGTGACGCGCAAGCGCAGTCTGCTTCCGGGAAAATCACTGCGTTTGACAAAACGTCGGTCACGATTAACGTGACGGCGCCGTCCACAGGCCCAGGTCAAAGCTTTGCGCAGTCAATGCCGGCTGCCAAGAGCATGACATTTCAGATCGACAAGAACACCACAGTTGACGGGAAACTCAAGGTTGATTCCAATGCCGAGGTCACCTACCGCCAGTCCAACGGCGCGAACCTGGCCATCAGCATTCGCGTTACTCCCTAACTAGGCTGCACGAAGACATTCCGCAGGCATCAAGGAAGGTCGCCAGCTTCAGTCAACAAGAACAGCCCTTTGCTTCTGGCAAAGGGCTGTTTCATTTTCTCTGCTGGTCTCGTTCGAGCGGCACTCAAACGGTTGGAATCAATATTTGCGTCACCCAGCGTTCTTCCGGGGTCGTCCGCGGATCGCTGACATAATTCTCGATGCAGAAATCATCGCGAACCTGAATTTTTCGTTCCGCTACAATCTCAAAAACCCGGCGCGAGGCCTCGGGCAAATTGGAATAAGGGCCCGTCAGGACAAACCGGCTGTACTTGCCGCCCTTGAATTCTGTGTATTCGAGCCCGGCGGGCAAATTCCTGGGCGGCTCGGAGACCGACACCCCTGCCCGATAAATCTTCGGCCCCACTTTGTACAAACTGGTGTACCCGGTAACCTGATTGTGCTCTGAGACTTTCGCTACCAGCGCGTGCACCTTCTGCCACACTTGCCCTGCTATTGTCTTGAATGGTCCGGTTTTCTCGATAAAAACATAGTGAATGGCCGGAAACGTGACAATTTCCGGTGTTTCGGCAAGATTCATGAATTCTCCTCTCAGGCGAACGCCAAGACAGTTCTCGGCTTCGAGAAGCAATTTCTCGGCAAAATAAGTCTGCCGTATATTACTTGCATTATGCAAGTAATATTTTGACGCTGCAGCGGGCCGGTATCTGGTAACGCTTTAGTGGAGTCTAACGACTTCCGTTCTGTGAGTTTAGGTCTTCGGCCCTGGACACGAACACCAAGTCCTCGGCGGCGCGGGTCTCTGCGGGCAACGCCCGGCTAAAATATTTTGGGATTGGCAGGTAAATGGAATACGTCCACGACAAGCCATAGCAATGAACGAGTCAATGCGCGCGGGCCAGGTCGCGAACCTGGTTCAGGTACCCCACGTAGACGGGAATGGGAATATCCGGCGAATCGCCGCCGTTCAAGTAGTGTTCGATGCGAATTTCCATCGGGATGGAGGAAATCACTTCACGGAAACGCGGGATTTGCAGATATTTTGCTTTGAACACTTCGAGCATGACCGAACGGAATTCTTCGCTGATGAATCCGAGTTTGCGGCCGCCCAGATAGACATAGTCAAAATGATGATCGACAAGCGTCTTGCGCAATGGATCGGCAGGGGGCGAAAAAGCGTAGACGAGATACAGCAGGTCGGCGAGGTCGCCCCAGATGATTTTTTCTTGCGGCGCAGTGAAACGGAACGGCTCGTTCGTGCGCGCCCGTACCTGGTTCGGCTCGGGAATTCTCTGTTGGGCGTAGCGCGCGTGCTCGGCGGGCTGTAGTCCGTGGCGGCGGAGCTCGTCCCGGAATCCCCGAAGATGGTCAGTGGTCAGATTGACGCGAAGAAATTCGACCGCGTAGGCATTCGCTACGTACAGTTTCGCGTCGTCATCAAGCCGCGCAAACCACGGCTTCCAGTCACGGCCCGCGAGAATATCGAGCAGGTCGGTCAAATCCTTCACCGTTGTGTCCGGATGAAATTTCACCGCCTGCCAAAAGTGCTCCGTCGAATCGTACGTCGCACCAAACAGCCCGATTCCCTCTTCAATCGGATACCAGTTCGACAGAACGCGTCCGGCAATCGAGGGCGATGCGCTCCAACCGTTGAGCGCATGCTTCCACTTTTCTTGTACTGCCAGAAACGCCTCAGCATATCCGGCGGGCGCCGGCTCCCGCAGGGCGCTGATGGCCTGCCGAAGCTCTTCGGCCGTGTGCGTGAGGAGAGTTTCCAGCGGTCGTTCATCGATCATTGAAATGACCCGGCTTTCCACGCCCTGCCGCAGCAATTGTGCCCGAAGGGTCTGCCGCTCTGAATCACCGAGCTGGCTCTTCCACCGCTCCATTTGCGAATCAATATAGGGAAATACTTCGGCCAGTGATTTGAATTCCAGGACTGCGTGAATGGCGAATGTGACCGGTTGCCCGTTTTTGCTGATAACCGTGGACGGAGTTACAAGAGAGGGCAGCGAAATTTGCTGCGCGCCCAGAGAATGCGCGAAAAAAGTTCCGGCGAACAGGCAGACCGCAAGGATCGGCTGGCAAATACTTTTCGGCGCGAGCTGTTTGAGCATCGTCTCTCCGGCAACGGGTGGCGCACCATCATGCCAGCAGGCCGCAGATTCGGAAAGAGAGTTTCCACCAGTTGTACCGCGAATTTTCATGTGCTACGCTCGCCGCACTTATGGCCTGGGCGCCGCGGGGCCGCAGTGCAAACCTTGGAAATTCGAGATTCGCGCGCCACTCCGCCCGGGTGTGCGCGACCCGCTCGCGCAAAAAACAGGAGCTTCCGCACACTCCTGTTGCGCGGCATGAGGCCCTGATGAGCAAACTCGCAGCAACCTTCGTTATCCTTTTCGTTTCATTTTTGCCAGCTTCCAAGACCACCGGCCTGGCGCGGCCGCGCGCAGAGTCCCAGCTTCGATTATCGCCCGCCCAGCAGGAAGTCTGGAACGAGGAGGAAAACGCTTTCCGCTATATGAATGGCAAGGACCCGGACAGGTACGTCGCCCTGTGGGACGAGCAATTTGTGGGTTGGCCGGACTACGAGGACCTTCCCGTCGGGAAACAAGTTCTGGCACGGGGTGTCAAAGATGAGTTCGCGCGTCCCTCGGCGCCCGTCCCCCTGCCAACTCCGCTGGCGGTTGCAGTGTTTGGCGATGTTGCCATAACCTACTACTTCTGGCCCGACGCCGAGAAAACTTCACCCCGCAAATCTCGAGTCACGCACACCTGGCGCAGAACAAAAACCGGCTGGAAAACCATAC
>Ga0193726_1001200_pt1 | contig 21515 bp, 20 predicted proteins | sample H2c1metaG_FD_144928 | JGI IMG/M metagenome (GOLD analysis project Ga0193726, IMG submission 144928) | Soil microbial communities from a riparian zone of the East river system, Colorado, United States - H2c1 | ecosystem: Environmental > Terrestrial > Soil > Riparian zone | place: USA: East River... | reverse complement strand
CGGCTTTGCCTTTGCGTCCTTGTACTCGCCACCGACGCGCTCGGTCGTCGGCTCTCCGCGCTCGCGATATGCGCCGGTGAAAGTCGTATAGCCGCCGACGAAATCCATCTCCTGCTTCCCGAGATTGCGGAAATTGACGAGGATGCACTCGGTGGGATTCCGTATGTAGAAATACCTGTCCTCGAACCCGTTGACCTTCCCGCTCGCTCCAGTGCGGTAGTTGTGGTGCGCGACGTATTTGCCGAGCACTCCGCTGTCGTTGCCGAGTCCGTGAGGGAATCGATTGGAGGTCGAGTTGAGGAGGATGAGGGTCGTGTTGAGCGCCGATGCGTTCATGAAGACGATCCGCGCGTGATACTCCGTGATCGCATGCGTATGTGCGTCGATCACGCGGACGCCTGTCGCTTTGCCTTTTGCTTCGTCGTAGATGATGGAATGCACGACGGAGTCTGGGCGGATCGTCAGGTTGCCGGTCTTCGCTGCCCACGGAAGCGTCGACGAGTTCGAGCTGAAGTAACCGCCGTACGGACATCCACGCATGCAGAGATTTCGCGCCAGGCACGTACCGCGTCCCTGCTCGAGATGGATCGCCTTCGGCTGCGACAGGTGGGCCCACCGGCCCTGTACCACGTGGCGATTTCCATAATGCGCGCGGATCTTGTCGCTCATGTGCTGCTCAACGCAGTTGAAATCGAATGGCGGGAGGTACTCACCGTCGGGCATGGCCTCCAGCCCATCGCGTTTTCCGCACACGCCGATGAACCGCTCTACGTGCGAGTACCATGGTGCGACATCGTCGTAGCCGATCGGCCAGTTGATCCCGTAGCCCTGACGCTCGGGTGCCGTGAACTCGTACTTGCTCCACCGCTGGCAAGCGCGTCCCCAGATCAGAGACTTGCCCCCGACCTGGTACCCGCGGATCCAGTCGAACGGTTTTTCCTGAACATACGGGTGATCGCGATCCTTGACGAAGAAATGAGCGGTGTCTTCGCCGTAGCCCGCGGCTTTGCTGATGAGGGGGTTTTCCTTCAGCTGCTGGCGCGCCATCGCCCCGCGATGTGGAAGCTCCCACGGGTTCAGGTTCATCGTGGGGTAGTCCTTGAGGTGGACTACGTTTCGCCCCCGCTCGAGAACAAGCGTCTTCAGGCCTTTCTCACACAACTCCTTCGCTGCCCAGCCGCCGGAAATTCCCGAGCCCACGACGATCGCATCGAAGGTGGTGACTTGAGCGGTCACTAAGAGCCTGTCTGGGAGAAGGGGAGCCGCGTCCGAACTTCATTGATGAGCACCGAATCCACTTCGGTGCTCGGCCCGCGGCGACTGACGGGAAAAAATATACCGCTATTCTTTCCGAAAGAAGTCGGTCGACCCCCCTCAACCGGAGCCGGCCCGCTGGAGTTCGGCGATGTTCAGCTTCTTCATCGGCAGCATGACTCCTCCAGGCCTGAAAAGGGGCACAGCGCCAATCACCATCTGCGCGAATTCGCAATTCGGCTGAGCCCTGGTGGCAAAACTCTGGCCCGCCAGGCGTTTGTCGATCGGAATGTTCTTGCCGTGCCTTTTGCCGTAGTGTTAGTTCTCTATGAATCAGATTCTGTGATGGCCGACGGACTGCGTATCTGACAATCAGACCTGACCCACATGACAAAATTCGCCAACATTCTCGGGACCGTCGGCAACACTCCAGTCGTCAGGATTGGCAAGCTCGCACCGCCGAACGTCAACCTCTTCGTCAAGATCGAAGCGTTCAATCCGCTGGGTTCGGTGAAGGATCGCCTTGCTCTTGGAATCATCGAGGACGCGGAGCGCACGGGCGCTCTGAAGCCGGGACAGACTGTAGTCGAGGCGACAAGTGGCAACACCGGCATCGGGCTCGCCATGGTGTGCGCGCAGAAAGGCTATCCGCTCGTGGTCACGATGGCTGAGTCGTTCAGCATCGAGCGGCGAAAGCTGATGCGCTTTCTCGGAGCCAAGGTCGTTCTGACGCCGGCGGCCGAGGGTGCGACGGGAATGGTGCGAAAAACGATCGCACTCGCGAAGATGAATAAGTGGTTCTATACGCGGCAGTTCGAGAACGAAGCGAACGCCGACTTCCATTCGCGAACGACGGCGAAAGAGATCATCACCGATTTTGCCGGTGAGCGGTTGGACTACTGGGTAACGGGCTTCGGGACGGGCGGCACGCTGAAAGGAGTCGCTCGCGTGCTCGCCAAGGAGCGCCCTGAAGTGAAGGTCGTCGTGTCCGAGCCGGCCGACGCGCCGATGCTCACGAGCAAGACGCCGCAGGAACGCGAGTCCGACGGCTCACCGGCGGCGCGACACCCGGCGTGGAAGCCGCATCCGATCCAGGGCTGGAGTCCCGACTTCATCGCGAAGCTCACGGGCGACGCCGTGGCCATGAATCTCGTCGATCGCGTCATCACGGTATCTGCCGCCCAAGCCATACACTGGAGCAAGCAGCTCGCACAAAAAGAAGGAATCTTCGTCGGAATCTCCGCCGGCGCGACGTTCGCCGCGGCGCTCGAAGTTTCCGCCGACGCGTCGAAAGGCGCGACGACGCTCTGCATGCTTCCCGACACCGGAGAGCGCTACCTCACTACCCCGTTGTTCGCGGACATCCTGGCGGAGATGAACGAGGAAGAGCTCGCAATCGCCCGAACGGTCTGAGCCGTCAAGCGCCAATGGGTGCTTCGATGACCCGGAGGTCACGGCGCGGAACTCGTTACTTCGTCAGCGCTTGGCGAACTTGAGGTGCGTTACGCCGGGCGCGGCGACCGTTCTCACCAGCTCGAGCCCGTGCAGATCGTCACCGACACCATCGAAGAGTCGCTCACCGCTGCCGAGTAGCGTCGGCACGACGCTGATTTCCATCTCGTCCACGAGGTCGGCCTTGAGATATTGCTGCGCTGCACTCGCGCCGCCTGCGAGCGTCACATCCTTGCCGCGAGCCGCTCGGCGCGCCTGTTCGAGCGCCGACTCGATGCCGTTCGTGACAAACGTGAAGGTCGTTCCTCCTTCGAGCTCTAGTAGCCCGCGGTCGTAGTGCGTAAGCACGAAGACGGGGTGATGGAACGGTGGGTCGGTTCCCCACCAACCGTTCCACGGTTTCCTCGGATCCCACGGACCAGGGTGGCCGCCGAACATGTTGCGCCCCATCACGGTCGCCCCGATGTTGGCAAGGGACTCCTCGATGACGGCGGTGCTTTCATTGACCTTGCCACCTTCCATCTCGTGCGGCGCGCGGAATGCTGTGAGCTCGAAAGCCCACTCGTGCAGTCGCTCACCACCGATGCCGAGCGGATTCTCCACGCTCTGGTTGGGACCGGCGACGAATCCGTCGAGTGACATCGAGATCTTGAAACGCAGCTTGGACACGTCTGAATTCTCCGGAAAATCCGCCCCGCTCAAAAACGCCGCTGGTGGTAAACAATGCTCACATCCCCGGTCTGACTCGGCACGACATACGCTGGACGCGGGGGAATCGACACACCGGGAATAGTGGGGATGCCCGGCCGTCGCGCTGCCAGATCGAAGTCTATGTGGCTGCCCGCGGGAATCGAGAGGGCGACGATCGCACCGCTTTCGGGAATCGCCCAGTATTGCATGCCCCAGTCCCGCGTGCGACGGCGGTAGCGCGTCGTGTCAACGTCGCGGCCGTCGATCGACGAGGTAAGAACTCTCGCGCCGCGCGCGCGCATCAGGAGCCCGGTGGTTCCCACAGGTGCGTTGATACGCAGCACAACGCGCCGAGTTCCGTCAATCAACGTATCGCCAACCAGCGTGGCGTCTGGGCCGCCGAGCGGCACGCGTTGAACCTTTCGGCCCGTGAAGCGGCCTGCATCCGACAGCCGTGCGCTCCACGCGGGAAGGGGCCCGGGCGAGTGCTGCCCGATTGCAGCGCGCGTCCACGGATTCGTCGAGCTCCCGATCGTACCGAGCCATGCGTCGCTCGCGTCCACATTCTCGGCGTAGACAAGCGCACTGCGCAGAGGATGGTCGGCGCTCGGATGCACCGTGAGAGCGGCGATCACGACAAACATGACGCCCGCGGCCGCGAGCAATGGCGCGGCCGACCAGCGCGCGTCGCCGGCAATAAGCTCGAGCTGTAGCGCGAGCAGAAATGCGATGAGCGACGTCACCACACACAGCGCGATCGCCCCAATGCCAGTGACGCCGAGCATCACTACGGAAACACCGTAGACGAACCCGGCGAGAATGAGCAGCGTCACCGCGGCGGCCAACCAGTCGGCCACCTCACGGCCGCGCGTGAGGAATGCCGCGCCGGCGGCGAACAGAAGTGGCCACGCGAACAGGTAGCTGACCCCCGGAACTCGAATCGAAAGCACGAGCGCGAGGACCACCCACACGAGGCGAGCGCCGACGTGGAGTCCGCGACATGAGGCCCATCGCCTGGCAACCGCATAGCAAGTCGCCGTCACTGATAAGGCAAGCAAAGCGATGGCAGTCGCATACAGTCCGCTCCAGATTGCGGGGCCGCGGAGCATTCTGCCGGCGACCCATCCCACGGCGCCCGAAAGCGCGACTGCAGCGAGCACCGCGATCACGCCGGTGCCCACACCCTTTCGGTCGCGAACCACGAGCGTTCCAACGAGCACCAACGCCAGAATCGCGAGAGGAAGCTCGAGCCCCTGCGGATACACGACGAGGCCGACGATCGGCAGGTCGAAGAACACACCATCACCGGTGCGCGGGCGTGGCAACGGTTCGTTGCTAAACGTGCGCGCCACCGCGAGCATCTGTGATCCGTGATGCTGCAGACTCCCGGGATCGAGATGCGCGATATCGTCGCGACTCGTGTGGTAGCGCTCGACCCCGTCGGCAAATGCGAAGTTGAGCGCTGGAAGTCCGAGTACCGCGAGCTCGGAGAGGTCGGTGTCGTTGGGCAACGTGCGATAGATCGTCGCGAAGACGGATCCCGCCGTCGCATCGCCGGCACTGCGCAGCACCCGAGCGGCGTCGAGATTCCCCGGACCCGTCTCGAACATGAACGACCGACCACTCGTGCCCCGCGCCTCGAAATTGAGCACGACGGCGACATCCTTCGCCCACGGATGCTCGCGCACGAATGCAGCGGCGCCGAGGAGGCCCGCTTCCTCGCCGTCGGTGAACACCGCGATCACGTCGTGCGCCAATGGCTGCTTGCGCGCGCGCAACGCGCGCAGCGTCTCGAGCAGCGCCGCGGCTCCCGCACCATCGTCGGATGCCGCTGGTCCGGCCTCGACACCATCGTAGTGCACCATGATGAGCACCGCCTTGCCGTTCGGTTCGCTGCCAGGAAGTCGGGTGAGAATGTTCTGGACATGTCCCGCTTCCCGATATCGCGTACCGATAGCGGTCGCTTCCTGGATCTCCGCGCGGAGTCCGAGCGCGGAGATCGATCCGATGATGTAGTCGCGCACACGATCGTGATCCGCGGTGCCCATCGGATGCGGCCGCTGAGCGATCTGCTCGACGTGCCGCATCGCGCGCTCCGCGGAAAATGCCGAATCGGGGGCCGTCGCCGGAACCGCGCGCGGAGGCCGTGCAACGCGGAGAATCGAGATTACGCAGAGGACGAGAAGCCCGACCGCGGCGCCAAGTCGTTTGAGCTTCGACGGAATCGCCGGCTGTAAGCGGTGCCCGTCCGTCATTTCAGGTTTTACGGCTTGCTGTACGCGCGCACGTAGTCCACAACCATCGTTTGAGGGAACGTCGTCGACGCGTCCGGATCGCCGGGCCAGGCTCCGCCCACTGCGACGTTCAGGAGCAGAAAGAAGGGATGGTCGAACACCCACTTCGTGCCCGTCGGCAGATCGGCCGGCGTCATGCGATGATACTGGCGTCCATCCACGTACCAGCGAATCTCGTCCGGCTGCCATTCGACGGCGAAAATGTGGAAGTCGTCAGCGTACGCTGCGCTCGACAGCGTGTCGGCTTTGCCGATGCCACCAGCACCCGAATAGCCCGGCCCGTGAAGTGTTCCGTGCGCAACAGCCGGCTCACGTCCGATGTTCTCCATGATGTCGATCTCGCCGCCTTCCGGCCATCCGATCGAATCGATGTCCGCGCCGAGCATCCAGAATGCGGGCCAGAGTCCCTGCCCGCGCGGGATGCGGATACGTGCCTCGAAGCGGCCGTAAGCCTGTGCGAACAGACCTTTGGTAAGGAGGCGCGTCGAGGTGTAAAGACAGCGGCCGTACCAGCATGGGTAGGCCGATGACGGCTCGGCGCGCGCCGTGATCACAAGGTGCCCGTCGCCGTCCAACGCGACGTTCTCGGCGCGCGTTGTGTAGAACTGTCGCTCCTGATTCCCGAAACCGTTTCCGCCGGTGTCGGCGACCCATTTCGTGCGGTCAAACGACGCGCCCGCCGGTCCGTCGAACTCGTCGCGCCAGACAGGATTCGGCGATGGCGAGACATCGGTACATGTGGTGAGCGTGGCAACCAGAAGGAACGGGAAGAGGGTCGGCTTCACGTTGGCCCGCCCCACGTTATCGCGGCCCCATGGCGCCCAGCCTCGTTGGCTGGGCCCCGCACCGAGCCGTCAGCGCGAAGCGAACGATTGCGACAGCTCACTCAGTTCAGGAATTGTGTCACGAAATCCAGCACATTCTGACGAGCCATGCGGAAAACTCCCCCAGTCCCACCGCATGTGCTATTGAGTCCGAACGAGGTCACTCCGGCGATCACGTTGCTGGAACCAAGGTAGTCGGGCCCGCCGGAGTCGCCGAAGCAGGTGCCACCGGTCGCGGCATTGTTCGACAAGATGAGCGAGAAGTCTCCCGTAAAGCCTGTGTTGATCTGGATCAGGTGAGGCTTCGCGCTCATGCGGATCAACTCTTCCTCAACGAAGACGGGGTTGATTCCTTGCACGCCGTAGCCGACGGCAGTGAAAACCGTGGCGCTGCCTTTTTGAAGCGCATCTAGCTGATTCACTGTGGGAAGCTTTCCGTACTGGTTGGCCGCGAGCTTGACAGCCTTGGTCAGCCGGATGACTCCCACGTCATGGAGGAAGAATGCGCTCTCGGTAAAGAGAGGGTGCGCCTGCCACGAGGCCGCCTCGATCGTGTTGGGGCCGGCGAACGGGAAATCGTTATTCCCATTCTCGACATCTGACTCGGTGAAGATGCGCATGCCGCTGAACTCGCCGGGCTCTCCGGCGCAATGTCCGGCGGTGAGCACGACTTTCGGGGCGATGAGGGTGCCAGAGCAGCGGAACGCCGGCTGTCCGCCGATATCCATTACGATGAGGACGACGGCGGGATGGGCATTTCCGTCGAGCTCGCCGTTGGTGATTAAAGAAGGGTGATCCGGCGGGCTTAACGGATCCGTGGAAGCTCTGTCACAGCCGAGCGGGAAAAGGCAAGCAACAGCAAGGGCTGAGATGAGAGTGCGCGCAGTCACTGGTTCCTCCTCATGAATGGATGGAGACCTCGAATGCCGGACATGACTAACCGCCGCCAGATCGCCGTGTCCAAGCCGCGACGCCAATCCCGACAAAGCCAAAACCTACTCTCGGGAAAGAGGACCGCCAGAAGGCGCCTGTTGGGTTAATTCGCTATCGCTGGTGCCCCTCGTCCAAGCAGCTTACGAAGCTCTCTCCGCCAGCGCGCTCTCGAGCGCGTTCCACGCCAGCAGAGCGCACTTAACCCGCGCGGGGAATCTCGCCACTCCGGACAGCGCGCGCAGTGGGCCGAGCTGAGACTCGTCGGCGACGGATGGAGTGCCAAGCATCAAATCCCGGAACTGTTTCCTGATCGCGTCGATCTCCTCCGTGCTCTTTCCCTTCACGAGCTGTGTCATCATCGACGCCGATGCCTGTGAGATCGAGCAGCCGCGCCCCGAGAACTTGAGATCGCACACGCTATCGCCGTCGAACGCCACCTGAAGACAGATCTCGTCGCCGCAGTTCGGATTCTTTGCCTCCACGCTTGCGTCCGCCTTCTCGAGCGTCCCCTTGTTCCGCGGACGCCGGTAGTGATCGAGAATCAGCTCCTGATAAAGCGCTCCGATTTCGGCCGCGCTCCTAGTGTGAGGCATGTCGCCTCCAGGTCCGGCGAAGTCGGCTAGACGGGCGCATATCCGAAGATCTCCCTCGCCTTGAGAATCCCCGCGACCAGCGCTTCGATGTCGCGGTCGTCGTTGTACACGTAGAACGACGCCCGTGCGGTCGCCGGGACTTCGAGCCGCCGCATCAGTGGCTGAGCGCAGTGGTGGCCGGCACGGATGCAGACTCCCTCGCCGTCGAGAATCGTCGCCAGATCGTGCGGATGCACATCGCCGAGAGTGAAGCTCAGAACGCCGCTCCGCTCGCTCGCGGGAGGGCCATAGATGTGAATCCCTTCTATTGCTCCGAGACGTTCTTGCGCCGCCGTCATCAGTGCTCTCTCGTGCGAGCGCACGCGCTCCATGCCAATGCCGTCGAGGTACTCGACCGCGGCGGCGAGACCGAAAGCATTGGCGGCATTGGGAGTTCCCGCCTCGAACTTGTGCGGCAGCACGTTCCAGGTGGTGCGATCGTCGTGCACGAACTCGATCATGTCGCCACCCGTCTGATATGGAGGCATCTCTTCCAGCATCTCTCTCTTGCCGATCAATCCGCCGATTCCCATCGGCCCCAGCATCTTGTGGCCGCTGAACGCGTAGAAATCGACACCGAGGGAATCAAACGAGACAGGGAAGTGCGGGGCACTCTGCGCGCCGTCGCAGACGAGAATCGCATCGGTCTTCTCACGGACCAGCCGCGCGATCTCGGCGATCGGATTGATGGTGCCCAGCGCATTCGACACGTGGCTGAACGCGACGATCCTGGTGCGCTTGTTGAGCAGCCCGCTCAGAAAATCCAGATCGATCTTTCCGTCAGGAGTGAGCTCGCAGACTCTGAACTTCGCGCCCTTCCTCATCGCGAGCACCTGCCACGGGACGAAATTCGCGTGATGATCCATCGCGGTGACGACGATCTCGTCGCCGGTCGCCACGTTCGCCATTCCCCACGAGCCGGCGACGAGGTTCAGCCCTTCCGTCGTGCCGCGCGTGAAGATGAGACAGTCGGAATCCCGGACGCCGAGAAACTGGGCAATTCGAACGCGTGACTGGTGATAAACCTCGGTTGCCCGAACGGAGAGCGCGTAGGCTCCGCGATGCGGATTCGCATTTGCCGTCTCGTAGAAATCGCGCAGGGCATCGAGAACCACTCTGGGCTTCTGTGATGTCGCGGCTGAATCGAGGTAATGGAGACCTGGGTTATTCACCAGGAGCGGGAAATCGGTACGCAGATTCACGGGACCCGCACCGTCGATGCCTCGTACTTCCCGTCGATGCGTTCGCAGCGCGGCCCAACCAGGATCGTGTCTCCGTCCAGACGGACCTGAAACACCGGCAGCGGAGCGGTGGCGGGTACCTGCTTCACTTCGCCCGACTTGCAGTCGTATCGGGCACCATGCCACGCGCACTGAAGAGTCCCATCCTCGAGCAGGTCGCCGAGCGACATCGAAAAATGCTGATGCGTGCAGATATCGCTCAGCGCCGAGATCTCGCCTTTGTACCGGACGAGGCAAACCGCGTCGCCGCTCGGACGCACCCGTTGGAGGATCGCTCCCTCGGCAAGATCGGTCAGCGAGGCGACCGGCTCGAACTCGGGGCTTCCGGCCATCGAATCGAAAACGGGACGGGAAGCGCCGGTCATTCGGATGCTCTAATGTACGAAATCAGGCGCGCTCTACACATTTTCCGGTCGCGTAAGTGCTGACAACACAATAGGATAGAAACATAACAGTTTGCTTGACTATCCCGACAGAATTGCTTTAGATTGAATCTACGCCGGAAGTAGGGAAACACCAAGGAGTTGGGAATGAGCTCGGGAATTGAGGCGCTGGTCAACCGCGAATACGCGTACGGGTTCGTCACCGACGTCGAGACGGACACCGTCCCGCCCGGCCTCAACGAGGACATCATCCGCACGATCTCGGCGAAAAAGAACGAGCCGGAGTTCATGCTCGAATGGCGCCTCAAAGCCTACCGCCGCTGGCTCACGATGAAGGAGCCGCACTGGGGCAACGTCAAGTACCCGGCGATCGACTACAACTCCCTCGTCTACTACTCCGCCCCGAAAAGCGTCAAGCCGCTCCAGAGCCTCGACGAAGTCGATCCCGAGCTGCTTCGCACATACGAAAAGCTTGGCATCTCGCTCAATGAGCAGAAGATGCTTTCCGGCGTCGCCGTCGATGCGATTTTCGACAGCGTCTCTGTCGGCACGACGATGAGAACCGAGCTGTCCAAGCACGGAATCATCTTCTGCTCGTTCGGTGAAGCCGTTCAAAAGCACCCCGAGCTCGTCGAGAAGTACCTCGGCACCGTCGTTCCCCACAGTGACAACTTCTTCGCGGCGTTGAACGCCGCCGTCTTCAGCGACGGATCCTTCGCGTACGTGCCGAAAGGTGTGAAGTGCCCGATGGAGCTCTCGACCTACTTCCGGATCAACAGCAAGAACACCGGACAGTTCGAGCGCACACTCATCATCGCCGACGAAGGCGCATCAGTCAGCTACCTCGAGGGATGCACCGCGCCCAAGCGTGACGAGAATCAGCTTCACGCGGCGGTCGTAGAGCTGATCGCGCTCGACAACGCGACGGTGAAGTACTCGACGGTGCAGAACTGGTACGCCGGTGACGCGCAGGGAAAGGGCGGCATTTACAACTTCGTCACCAAGCGCGGCAAGTGCGCGGGCGTCAACTCGAAGATTTCGTGGACGCAGGTCGAGACCGGCTCCGCGGTCACATGGAAGTACCCGAGCGTGATTCTTCAGGGCGACAATTCAGTCGGAGAGTTCTACGCCGTCGCCGGCGGCAACAGAAAACAGCAGGCAGACACCGGCACCAAGATGATCCACATCGGCAAGAACACGAAGTCGACGATCGTCTCGAAGGGAATCTCGGCCGGCGAAGGCAATAACAGCTATCGCGGGCTGGTTCGCGTCCTTCCCAAGGCGGAGAACGCGCGCAACTACACGCAGTGCGATTCGATGCTCATCGGGAACAAGTGCGGTGCGCACACGTTCCCGTACATCGAAGTGCAGAACAGCACCGCCACGCTCGAGCACGAGGCCTCGACGTCGAAGATCGGCGAAGACCAGATCTTCTACTGCAAGCAGCGGGGTGTGAGCGCCGAGCATGCGGTATCGATGATCGTGAGCGGCTTTTGCAGGGAAGTGTTCAAGGAGCTGCCGATGGAGTTCGCGGTCGAAGCGCAGCAGCTCCTCGGCATCACGCTGGAAGGCAGCGTCGGTTGAGAATCAGGCGTTCCGGCTGAACAATCATGGCACTACGGAATCTCAGCGACAAAATTCGCGCTGGTTGGGCCTGGCTCCGCTCCGGCCCCAGGACGCCGGGATATCCGTTCACCGCCAACTGGACGCTTTTCAGCCAGGCTGTGTACGCGATACAAACAACATTCAATCAATGGTTTCGTGCTCGAAATAAATGATCTGCACGCCGGCATCGGCGACCGTGAAATTCTGAAGGGCATTTCTCTCAAGGTGAAAGCGGGAGAGATACACGCTGTCATGGGCCCCAACGGCTCCGGCAAGTCGACGCTCGCGCAGGTGCTGGCCGGGAATCCGTCGTACGAAGTCACTCGGGGGACGGTCAGCTACGGCGGGCAGAATCTCCTCGAGATGGATCCGGAAGTCCGGGCGCAGAATGGAATTTTCCTCGCATTCCAGTACCCGGTGGAAATCCCCGGCGTCTCGAACGCGTACTTCCTCCGCTCCGCCTACAACGAGATCCGCAAGGCGAATGGCCAGGAAGAAGTCGATCCGCTCGAGTTTCTCGACTTGGTGGAAGAGAAGCTCAAACTCGTCGACATGGACGAGTCGATGCTTTCCCGCTCCGTGAATCAGGGATTCTCCGGCGGCGAGAAAAAACGCAACGAGATCTTTCAAATGGCGGTTCTCTCGCCGAGGCTCGCGATTCTGGATGAGACTGACTCGGGGCTCGACATCGACGCGCTTCGCATCGTCGCCGAGGGTGTCAACAAGCTTCGCTCTCCCGAGAATGCGACGATCGTCGTCACGCACTATCAGCGGCTCCTCAACTACATCGTGCCGGACTACGTGCACGTGCTCGCCAACGGGCGGATCGTGAAGTCCGGCGGAAAGGAGCTGGCGCTCGAGCTGGAAGAGAAGGGTTACGACTGGCTCCAGAACACGGGGGCGAGTGCGAGCGCGGGGTCAGCTGCTTGAGCGAGATTGCAACGATGAACAGCGCTCGTGAGAATCCAGGGGTGGCAAGGGACGACGCCACCAGGGATGCGGCTACCAAGCCCGGCGCGAGCTCTGTGAACACACGCGTGCCTGGCTCGATCGAAGTGTATCGAGAGGATTTCGAGCGCCAGACGGCCGGGCCGGATTGGCTTCAGACCCTGCGGAAGCAGGGGATGGCTCGGTTCCAGGCTCTCGGATTTCCGACGATGAAAAACGAAGACTGGCACTTCACGAGCGTCGCACCGATCGCTGAGCGGACGTTTCGTCCGGCTACGCAAAAAGCCCCCGTGAAGCGAGTCGACCTGGACCGGTTCAACTTCGGCGAGAAGGCCTGGCACACGCTCGTATTCGTGAATGGCGCCTACTCCGAGGATCTTTCGTCGGGCACAGGGTTCGGGAAAGGCGTCCGCGTGACGGGTCTCGCGCAGGCGATCAAGTCAGGATCGGCAGTCATTGAGCACCACCTCGGCAAAATCGCGACGTTCGAGCAGCACGCGTTCACCGCGCTCAACACCGCGTTCATCAGCGAGGGCATGTTCATCGAGCTCGCGGCGGACACTGTCGTCGAGCAGCCGATCCACGTGGTGTTCGTGTCGGACGGAGACGGCGTCTCTCATCCGCGAAATCTCATCGTCGCCGGGCGTCACTCACGCGCAACGGTGATCGAGAGCTACGTCTCGCCGCGGGACAGCGGCTATTTCACCAACGCCGTGACCGAGATCACCCTCGGCGAAGGCGCGCACCTCGATCACTACAAGCTCCAGCGCGAGAGCGAGAGCGCGTTTCACGTGGGCACGGTGCAGACGCGGCAAGAACGCAACAGCCAGCTCCATTCCTTCTCGTTCGCGGTGGGCGGCTCGCTCGCGCGAACGAACATTTACACGTCGCTCGACGGCGATGCGGCGACCTGCACGCTCAACGGTCTCTATCTCACCGACGGCGCCCAGCACATCGACAACCAGACCAGCATCGAGCACATCGCTCCCAACTGCCCGAGCCACGAGCTGTACAAGGGAGTGCTCGACGGCCGCTCGCACGGGGTGTTCAACGGCAAGGTCTACGTCCATCCCGAGGCGCAGAAGACGGACGGCAAGCAGAGCAACAACAATCTCCTGCTCTCGCCTACCGCGCGCGTGGATACGAAACCCCAGCTGGAAATCTTCGCTGACGATGTGAAGTGCACGCACGGCGCGACAGTCGGAAGGCTGGACGATCTGGCGATGTTCTATCTCAACAGCCGCGGGATCGGGCCGGAGACGGCGCGCATGCTTCTTACCTACGCATTTGCCGCCGATGTTCTCGAGACGATCGCGCTTGAGCCGCTCAAACAACAGCTTGAGAAAATGGTGCTCGCCCGGTTCGCCGACGAAGCGGTCGCCTAGGAATCCGCCGGAAAAGCTAAACAGCTAACGAGCGTCGTTAGCTGTGGGCTCCCTGCTTTGGTTTTGTGGATACCAGCTGCCGAGCGAGCTGCCCGACTCTACCGCCCTAGCAGGTAGAGGATCACAATTATGACGGCAATCGCGCCGATGATGACGTTCGTCGGTACCCGGCGGGGTGAATCGGGATCGAGGTCGCCAGCCAGGATCGGATGCTTGATGGTGTTGCGGCGCGTGTTGACGTCCTTCTCGCGCTTGCTGGCCCCGGCCGGCTCGATTACCGCGACGCCCAGGGGAAGACGCTTGGTCGTGAACGTCAGTATCGCCGATCCCACCTCGACCTTGTCGCCTTCGGCCAGAGAGCGGGGCTCGGCGAGCGTTGCTCCGTTGACGCTGGTGGGATTGACGCCGCACGGGTGCAAAACGAACTTGCCATCTTCCGACCGCAGCTCTGCATGGTTGCGTGAAACGGCGGGCTCGCGAATGAGAATGTGGCTAGCCGCGTCGCGCCCAATAGTCAGCAGTGAATTCCGGACGGGATAGGCCCGCCGTTCGAATTCGTATATGAGGTGGGCACTGTCATCGCCCGGTGCCTGCAGAGCCATAAAAGCCATTCGATCTCCGTGTAATCAAAGGACGAACGAGCCTTTGGATGGGCTACATCAAAGCGGGCCAAAAAACGCGAGTTTTGCCGGGGGCTCGTAGGCGGGGCCCTGAGCGCGTATTATACCGCGAACCCACATTTAACTCCCCGGAGGGGGCATGGCCACAAAACTCGAAAAAACCCTGAAGCGCGAAATCACAATCGACGGCAAGGCCTACATGGTCGCGATCTCGCCCGAGGGAGTTAAAGTCACGCAGAAGGGCTTCCGGAGAGGTCCGGAGATGACCTGGCGCGCGATCATCAGCGGAGAGGCTGAGATGACGCAACAGCTCAAGTCATCGGTTGGGGGCGGCTCGGAGGAGTAAAGCCGTCAGGGGTTAACCTGTGGGGTCATGTTCATCGGGAGATTCGGATTGCTCTGCACATCCGAAAGGTGCTCCTGGATGATCACCCACCGGCCTCCCCGTTTCTGAAATACCGCCGTCCACGCGCCGCCAATGGTGTGATTCATCCCCATTGGCGTCAGGTGTGGACCTGATACGTGCTCGTCATGACCGCTGCGTCGGGGGCGAGCACATCTACGTTCATCGAAGTCCATTCCCACTTGGGACTCCGCATGTTCTGGCCGACGTAGGTCCAGAACGCTTTGATCCCCTGCTCGAGCTGCGGGCGCGTCGTGGTGATGACGCCCCCGCTGGCTGAGATGACGCGTCCCTCGGTCGGGTAGAGACTCATCAGATTCTTGACTGGGTCCGGCTTGGACAGGTCATACGCGGAAACCACGAGGCGCTTGAGCGAATCGGCGATCGCCGTTTTTTCTGCGGCCGACATGTCTGCGGCCGTCCCAGGCGAGCAGGCAACTGAGCTGGCTGCCGCGCTGGCGACGGCCATGAAGACCAGAAGCGAGAGATTCGATCGGCTGACTCGGGCGGCGTGAAGCGGTGAGTGTCCCATTGCGGGAATGGTATAGGGCGACTCACGCGCCAACAAGCAACGCCGATAGCAGGCTGCGCGTGCGACGTGTGCCCTGGTCCCTGTCTAGTCTCGCATTCGAGACAGTGCCTGTCCCTCGACGATGACACGCGTCCCCAAAAATCGACGTTGAGCCCCGTTCCAGAGGGGCAAGACACGGTGCGCCCGTTGCCTCTATAGATAGCGACGCGGGAATCAAACGTTCCTCGCTGGTGTAGGACGCAAGACAATCATCTCTCAGTCGTGTTCAAGGAGTTTCTATGCGGAAGGGCTATCTGTTACTCGCAGGAGCTGGCGCCGTTCTACTCGCCGCCTGCGGCAGTGACAAGAATGCGTCGATCAACGATGATCTCAAGAAAGACCTGGAGCTCGCCTCCTCGTCTGACGGGATTACCCTCGCCAACAGCTCCGCGATTGCCGGCCAGCAGGTCGTTTCGGCAATCGAGCAAACGGCTCCGCCGACTGCCCGCAAGCAAGCGTCCTCCAGCCGCGTGAGAACTCACAAGGCGGCTCCGAAGTCGCCCCCGCAGGTCGTTCACACCATGGCACATGCCACGGTGGCGGAAATTGAGCCTCAGACGGTCGCTTCAGTGCCCACCTACGATCCAACCCCGGTCTCACCACGTCCGCAGCCGGTCGCGGTTTCCTATCCAAGTGGTTCGTCGTCTGGTGGTGACGATGGGCGCGTGAGCAGCGGTGGTTCGGGTGCTGGCGCGGTCCTCGGCACGATCCTGGGCGCTGTGATTCGCGGTGGAGTCGTCGGAGATACCGACGACTGCGATCCTCGCACGGACGGACGCCACGTTTCCATCAACCAGCGGATGCCATTCCCGATCGGTGGCCGCATTGGTGGGGTCTCGATCGGCCGCGCTGGTGGAGCCAGCAGGCCGGGCGTTCCCAACGGTAGAAGTTCAGGCCGCCCCGCCCCGCGCTTCTAGTCAAGCAGGGGGTGCGGCCGAAATCAGACCGCATCCCTTTTTCGTTTTCCGAGATGACAATCATGCAAACCAAATTCTCGAGGATCGCCACACCGGTCCTTTTTGTTGCTATTCTGGCTCTGGGTGCGTGCAAGCAGGGCGACAGGCCTGAAGATGCGCTGGCGCAGGACACTTCGCTGGCTCACGACATCCAGCTCGCCAACGCCGACACCATGGCGCAGCCGCAGCTCGAGGACGTCCCAGTGACGGTTGCTCCGGCTCAAAAGCCGGTAGCGCCAAAGCCGAAAGTCGCGCAGCGGCAGACGCCAGCCGAGATTCTGAGGCCGAGCAGGAACCCGCGTCGCGTTGCGACGACTCCGCGATCAGTACCGCAGCCCGTCGAGGCGGCGCCTCCCCCGGCCCCCGTAACCGCCAATGGAAACACGGTAGCGGAAGGCACCACTGGATCCGAGCGCGGGATCGGCACGATCGCGAGCGGATCGGAAATCTCGCTTTACTCAGGTCAACGCGTTTGCACCGACAAATACGCGGTGGGAGACCGTTTCACCGCGAGTGTGGCTGAATCAGTGCAGGGCTCGAACGGAGTCGCGATTCCGGCCGGCGCTACCGCGGTGATCGAGCTGACCTCTCTCAAGCGCAGCGAGAACGCGAACGACAATATCGAAATGGAATTCGTGGTCAAGTCGATCGCCTTCAATGGCACGACCTACCCCGTCAACTCCTCAGTCACTTCGGCGCAGGTCGAAAAAGTCCGGAACGGCGATGCGAGCAACGATGGTAAGAAGGTCGCCACCGGTGCCGTGGTCGGCGCGATCATCGGCCAGATCTTTGGACACAAGACGAAGTCGACAGTGATCGGTGCGGCGACTGGCGCCGCGGCAGGAGCGGTGGTTGCGGGCGTGACCGGGAAGTACGACGGCTGCGTTCCGAACGGCGGACGAATCTCGCTCAAGCTCAATCAGGCGATGGTGGTGCAGCAGTCGGTCTGATTCGACCAGCAAGTATCAAAAGAAAAGGCGCGCTCAGGTGAGCGCGCCTTTTTTGCGTTCCCAGTCGAAGTCGTTTCTGGCTATTCGATGTAGTTCTTGGCGATGCGGCGGCCGTAGTACATGCCGATACCTGTGCCGACCATGCTGACCATGAATGCGGTCGTGAATCCAACCGTCGCCCCAAGGGCCCAGCCGGCGTAGCCGCCGATGGTGGAACCAATGAAAGCGAAGAGTTTTCCCATATCATGTAGACGAGCGCCAAGCGAGATTGGCAATCGGCGCCGCGTCCGAGGGAGTGTCTATATCAACGGCGGCAGCTTGAAGAGGAACACCTGTGACCTCGCCCGCCCGGTTCCGCAGCCATGCCCCGGCACCCGCGTCGCCAGTGAGGCCTTTGAGTGCGTCCACGTGCTCGCGCCCGAATACGGCGGGCACTCCCATCGTTTCGTCGTAGGCCGAGGCCACGATACGTCGCTCGCCGCCGAACGCGGCAATCAGCCGCTTAAGGGCGGCCGCGTCAACGCGTGGTTGGTCGGCAAGCGTGACCAGCACCGCATCGCAGGGTGCGACCTCGAATAGAGCCGCAAGCCCTGCGGCGAGCGAAGACGACAACCCCGCGCTCCATTCCCCGTTTACGACCGTTGTCACCGACGTGAGTCCCGATAAAGCCGGCGCGATCAACTCCGCGTTCGAGCCGAGAACCACCATCACCGGGCTCGCGCCCGCCTCGACCGCGGCTCGGGCGATCCGTCGCACCAGTGGCTCGCCTTCATACACGATCAACTGCTTCGGAAACCCCAATCGCGTCGAAGCTCCCGCCGCGAGAACGACGGCTCCGATGCGAGGAGACGAAACGTCGTTGATCAGACGTTACCTGTCGCCGCGACGGGACGAGGCGATGCGTGGAGCGGTGCGCGACGATCGCGCAGATGTCCGCCCGCGCGGCCACTCGTCACCGCCGAGACCTGGGAGATGATGGCGAGCGCGATCGCATCCGGACCTTCGCCGCCGATGTCCATTCCGACCGGAGAGAAGAAGTGATCGCCGATCGCCGCGGGCGTGGCGCTGCCCGCGGTTATTTCCGCGAGCATCCGCTCAGTCCGGGCGCGAGGGCCCAGCACGCCCACGTATCCTACGTTCGTCGCGAGCAGCGCCTGCACGTAGTCGCGGTCGCGTGCGAGGTGATGGGACATCACGACGGCGGCGGATCGAGGCGTAAGCGCCACCACTTCCCCGAGCCGAAGCGCTTCTGCACACTCGACGACACGCGCACCCGGAAAGCGCGTGGAATGTGCGCTCGTAAGGGGACGGTGATCGATGACGGTGACGTCCCAGCCGAGCTGAGACGCGAAGCGCGCTACTGGTGCGGCGTCGGGTCCGGTGCCGCACACTATGAGCCGGACGGCCGGCATCACGACCTCGAACGCGACTTCGGTCGGACCGATCTCGTGGACAACTCCGCGCCGTCCCGCGGTCAGCGCATCAGCGACGTGATGCGCGGCGCCCGTCAGAGCGGAGCCGGTGCCCCAGTCGCCGATCGATTGAACCTCGGCGTTGCGCAGAAGAGCGTGTGCACCAACAGCGGGCAAGCCGTTCGAAGAACCAGGGGTCCGTATCACCGTCGCGATAACTGATGGCGCATCCCCCGCAAGCGCCTGATCGATCAGCGCCGCGACATCCCTCGCCTGAAGCGGCGGCAGCGGCTCGAGCAGCACTTCGATCAGTCCGTTGCAGCCGAGTCCGAGTCCCCACGGAGCGTCATCGTCGTTACGCGTGTCGTACGTGACAACCTCGGCGCGACCGGACGCGCGCACGCGCCGCGCGTGTTCGGCGAGATCAGATTCGAGGCAGCCGCCGCTCACCAGCCCAACAGTCGAACTGTCGTCGCGAATGACCATCCGTGCACCGACGCCCCCGTAGCTCGAGCCGGTGACGCGCACGACGGTGGCGAGCACCACTGAGTCGCCGTCTGTTGCGGCGCGTGAAAGGGCGTCCACTACTTCGCGGTGCGTAGTCAAGGATCGTTCTCCGTCACCAGTGATTCCGTTGTCGCAGCCTCATGATTTCAATGTGGTGAGTGGGCACAGCGTAGTCCAGCGCTTTATCCGCTTCCTGAAAATCTTGCTCCGCGCCGCGTATCGTCGCATGTTCCGGCTAAATCATCAGCAATCATCGAGGTCGCGAACGGACATGCCAGCAGTCGGTAACAGCGTCGCCCGCAAGGACGGGATCGGGAAGGCCACCGGAAGCGCGCAGTACGCGGACGACATCACTTTCCCGGGCATGATCCACGGCCGCACCATTCGCTCGACGATTCCTCGCGGTCGTGTGCGCGGCATGCGCTTCGACTTCGATACCGCCGGTTTCACCATCGTCGACTACCGCGACATTATCGGACGCAACTCCGTAGACCTGATCGAAAAAGACCAGCCATTTCTCGTCGAGACCGAAGTTCGCCACATGGCGGAGCCGATTCTGCTGCTCGCGCACGAGAATCGGGAGCGCCTCAACGCGGCGCACGTCGAGATCGAGTACGACGAGGAGACGCCGCTCTTCGATCCCGAGCAATCGTCCCACGCATTCAAGAAGATCGACATCATGAAGGGAGACCCGACCGGCGCTCTCGCGTCAGCGGATCTCGTCGTCGAAGGCACGTACCGCACCGGTCACCAGGAGCACGTTTACATCGAGCCGAACGGCGTCATCGCTGTGCCCGAGGAAGTGGACGGAAAGAGCGGCGTCGCAATTTTCGGCTCGGTGCAGTGCCCGTTCTACGTCATCAAGGCGCTGAGGTGTCTGTTCGGCGCGCATCCCCCGATCCGAGTTGTACAGACTGAGACGGGCGGCGGCTTCGGCGGCAAGGAAGAGTATCCGTCGATGATTGCGGGACACGCGGCGCTGTTGGCGCTCAAGTCGGGCCGCCCGGTAAAGATCATCTACGATCGCGAGGAGGACATGATCGCCACGACCAAACGTCATCCGGCGATCGTGCATCATCGCACTGGCGTGATGCGCGATGGCCGCATCGTGGCAATGGACATCGATGTCCTCATGGACGGCGGCGCTTATGTCACGCTGAGCCCGGTGGTGCTCTCGCGCGGGTGCATCCACGCCGCGGGTCCCTACCGTTGCGACAACGTCAACATCCGCGGCCGGACGGTGTTCACCAACACGCCGCCCAATGGTGCATTCCGCGGCTTCGGCGCGCCGCAGACCGAGTTCGCCGTCGAAGTGCACATGGAGCGGATAGCCGAGGCACTGGGCATGGACTCCGTTGCACTACGGAGGATGAACGCATTGCGATCCGGTGACACGACGGCAACCGGGCAAACTCTGCGTGAGGACACCAGCGCACTCATGGTCCTCGAAGAAGCAGTGCGTCGCACGGACTTGATGCGCCGGCGCGAGCGGCTCAAGGGGACGAACCGCGCGCTGGGCCTGTCGTTGTTCTATCACGGAGCCGGCTTCACGGGCAGTGGTGAGCTCAGCCTGAAATCGAAGGCGAGACTCGAGCTGACGCCGACCGGTGTGCGGATCGCCACGGGCAGCACGGAGATCGGCCAGGGCACTCGCACGACCCACGCACAGATCGTGTCGGACTCGCTCGGAATTCCATACGAGGATGTGGAGGTTGCGCAGCCGGATACGGCGCGGGTCGCCGACAGCGGGCCCACGGTTGCTTCGCGAACGTGCATGGTGGTGGGGAAGATCCTCGAGGAATGCGCGTACGAGATGAAGGAGAAACTGAACGGGTCGTCTCCCGCTGAATACCACGCGCGCCATGGCGCGTTCTCGGTGGAGCGGATGTACGTCCCGCCCGACTGGATCAAATGGGACGACGCGACCTATCGCGGCGATGCCTATGCCACCTACGGCTGGGGATGTGATGTCGTCGAGATCGAAGTTGATCCCGACACGTTCGAGGTGCGCCCGTTGAAGCTGACGGCGGTGCAGGAGTTCGGGCGGCCCATCCATCCGGCGCTTGCTCAGGGACAGATCGAGGGCGGTACGGCGCAGGGACTCGGCTACGCTCTGCTCGAGCGCGTCGTAATGCGAAATGGCGCGATGGCCAACTCGCAGCTCACCAACTATACAATTCCGACGACGCTCGACATGCCGGAGCTCGATGTGGTGATGCTGGAGAATCCTTACCCTGGTGGTCCGTTTGGCGCGAAGGGACTGGGCGAGCTTCCGATGGACGGTCCCGCGCCCGCCGTCGTCAACGCACTTCGCAGCCTTGGATTCGATATCCGCGAAATCCCCGCTACGCCCGAGCTCATAGCCAGTTGCACGGCGCCAGCATGAAGTTCCTTCTGAACGGCGCGGGTACCGAAGTCAAGTCGCATCCCATGTCACGTCTCCTCGACGTGCTGC
>Ga0193726_1001199_pt1 | contig 21527 bp, 26 predicted proteins | sample H2c1metaG_FD_144928 | JGI IMG/M metagenome (GOLD analysis project Ga0193726, IMG submission 144928) | Soil microbial communities from a riparian zone of the East river system, Colorado, United States - H2c1 | ecosystem: Environmental > Terrestrial > Soil > Riparian zone | place: USA: East River... | reverse complement strand
ACCATTCTTTGCACGGATGCAAAATCAGCATCATGCAATACATCCACCAGGCGGTTATGAAACCTGAGAAAGATTGCCTGCAGTTGTGAGACGATCACATTTTCATCATTGCGGGGATCGCCAATGATGGCCCGTTTTCCATTGTCCCCTCCGGGCATATTTCGCTGGAGATCTTTTACATTACTATCCAGCGTGCTGCCGGTCAAGGTGCGGCCCAACAGAAATTTTTTTCCATCGGAGTCATAGAGGTAGGGTTGATCATCGGGACCGCGGCCATAGAGATTATCGAGATCAAACCGCGGAGTGCGGAAGTCAACCAGCGCATCGGGATCATTTATTTTTTGGAGACTGCTCGCAGGGTCAAAGGTAATATCATGATCGATGAATTGACCCAGGTAAGTATAGCCCGCAGCAATGCCGGAATTTTCTTCATCATCATTTTCGGTCTCAGGAGTTGCATTCGGTTCTGCCTCAGCACTCATTTCCGCTGCCAGCAGTTGAAGAGCATCATCGGGGAAGAGGGCCTTCGGCAATGTCCGGAATATTCTTCCGAATTTTCCTTCAAAATTGGGAGAGGAATTAGTAGCATCGAGGCCACGCAATTCACCATGTTTTTTAATGTGTCTTGTGCTCATAAACGGCAGTTTATTTAATAAATTGGTTGAATAAAAAAAGGAAGTTTAGAAAGGGAACCGGTGGATGAGAGTAATAAAGGTTCGACTTTCTTCCGTCGCAAAAAAGAGGATTAATACTGGTCATTTTTTCAGTAGTAGTACGGATTTTTTAAAAAAAGGCCGGCCTTTATTGCAAGGCGGCCTTTCAAACACAGATGAGCGTGTTTTGCCAGAACCCCCATGCAAAACAACAAGATCTGTGGCGACCTGGCAAGAGTATCAATACGGGTATAAAAGTAGGTAGTATCACTGCCAATGAAATCACCAAAGCAAATGATTTTTTATTTTATTAAATTATTCGTCAAGCCTCCACTTAAGCATAACATCATTGACGAATGTTTTTAGCATTGCATTAATATGCAAGATTTTTTTCTTTCATTCAATCATGCTTCAACCTCTGCGCAAGAATAAATTTTTTTTTGCTCAGCGTTTTAAGATGATTTTTTTGTTTATTAAAATTATCCATCAAGCCCCCACTCTCTCATGATATCATTGGTGAATGTTTTTTTAGTTGGAGCATCATGCAGGATTTTATTTCTTGCCTCCAGCCATGCATCCACTTTTGTATCTGTATAGATATCCCGGATGCGGCTATTGTCGAGCCGCAGCATCTTCCCCCAGTGAAATGAATGAGGGATGTTTTGCTGTTCAAGAGCATTCCAGAATGCATCATAAAAAATCTGTGTTTGCTTTGAAAACACACCATCGAGTTCGATCACGCAGCCCGGATCAAAATGAGTGAAGCCGAGTGTAGCCTTTGTTTGTTTCAAAAACCGGAATGCAAATATGCCGGCAAAAGGACCGGCATCCGTATTATTCAGATCAAGCAATAATTTTCTTACCGTGCTCACAGCAGCAAGTGGAATTCCTGCTGCCGTACTGAAAACTTTTCCATGCGTAGTGAAATTGCCGAAAATCTCACTATGCGTCCCGATAAGAGGTTTTGGATAAGGCTTATACATTTTAGCCACCAGCTTGTTGATGACTACCGGAACAAGCGCAGGGATTTGCTGGGTAATGGTACCGATAAATGCCGGGGCGTCGTCGCCAGGAGATGTGTCGGGAACCGGGGAAACCGGTGGTGTATGGGTGGGGTCAAAAGGACGTTTGTACATAATGTTTACATAAGCTCCCTTGTCCTGGTCGTATTGATTGATGAGCGTCTGAAAATGATAGGGGCGCTCGGCTCCGTGCGGCAAAAAATTCGCAGCGGCAAAATCAAGTGTCTCCATCAGGTTGAAAAGATTATTATCAAGGGGAACCCTGAACCTGTGGGCCTCGTAAAGAAATATTGTCGAGGTTTCAATCATGACACCATGAATGAACCCGAAACTTCCAAAGCTGACCAACGCAGCATTGAACAAATCATCATCACGTGTCGGTGTAGCGCCAAGTGCCCCAATGAAAGAATCGGAAGCAACAGGATACGATTTTCTCTCCAGCCAGATATGTTCAGTGGGACTTGTAATGATATGCAGCCCGACTACAAAATCAGCCACAGAACCAATGTCAATTGCTGAACCATGAGTGCCGGTTGACATGGCGCCTGCAATGGTCTGGCCGTTACTCGCACCGCTCGTTTTGATCGAACGTCCGCGGCCCTCCAGGTCGGTGGTTAGTTCTTTAACCGAGACACCGCATTGCACAAAAAAAAGATCAGCCGGAGTTTGTTTGTACTGTGGTGATACATTATCCTCACCAATGGTGAACCGTAGATTGAGGGGTTTGGTATTCAGGAGAATTCCCGTGGTGGCAGCAATCTTTGTCCATGACCACTCACCGCCCAACACTCTCAGTTCTTTTCCTGTATCAATCGCCTCCTGTATGATTCCCTGTATTCCTTTTGTGGCATCGTTGTAATCATTCATCTCGTTGCCGGCACCGGTATTGTTATTAGCGAGGTCGAAAAGATTATCAATAGGGACCGTGAGGGTTTCATGGCGGTTGGTCCATGCCTTCTCTCCTGTAGGATGGATGATCATAGTAATTTCTTTAATGGTTGCAAATAAAAGTTCAAGACAGGGTCAGTGAATCACTCCATCACGGGGGCACGGTTTGGCACATTTCCATTCCACGGTCATCGGGCACCATATCCCAAGGGTAACAACCGTGATCAGTGCATAGCCGAGATTTGTTTTGACATGCACTTCATCAAGACTGTTGATCTTTAGAGAATCACAATTGCCGGCTGTGATATTTTGCTGCGCCAGCCCCCAGAAAAAAGAACTCACTGTTTTTCTTTTATAATGCGTGGACGGATCAAAATTAGATGTGCTGATGTGATAGTTGTAACAACTTTGAAGCAGGAAGGTCGCCACAGCGAGTAAAAAAATTCGCGGAGCAGTCAATTTTTTTATTGCCATCGTCATTCGTTTTAATAGTTAAAAAATATATACATCTTATGAAAAATTCAATCTGCTTTTTATCAAGGGGTACTTTGAATTCAGAGAGGGTTGGGAATGACAATACTAATCAGGAGGCAAATGCTGAAAATAAAAAAATTCAATTTGCTTACACCTCTTTGAAAGTTCTGTATTTCTACATTTTAAAACAACAGTATTATTACGGTAGATCATTCCTTAAGCCATTCTTTCTATTCACTGCAAGAACAAATCTTTCAGCGACGCATCGCCAAATAAGAGATGGAAACAAATCTATCGATTTGATCGATTGCTGGAATTGTTGCAATAAACGATATCACTGCAAGGTGTACAATAACTTGCTGAAGCCGGACTCATGCAGCTACCTGGTCAAAGGTTCGCCTATCTTGGTTGTTCACAATAGCTCCAACCAATTTTTCAAGCCTCGACCTTTTTTCGTGTGGCCGTCCGATGAGGAAGTCGCTTTGTTATGACGGCAGACTGTGTTTTAGTAAAATCTTGGGATAGATCAATCAATAGATCGATAACGTCTTCCATGATAGGCTTAGCTAGACGAAAAAACTCTCTACCTTTTTCACTATTAGAATATTTCTCCTCCAGCACCATAAAAAGAATTGCATCAACTGGAACACCTAGTTCAGCTGCTATGCTTTTTAGCAACTTTAGACTCGGTTTTTTCCGATTGTTTTCAACTTGGGATAAATATGTTACACCAATACCAAGCTGTTGAGCAAGATTCTTTTGCTCAATTCTTTTTCGGCGCCGGATTGATGCAATAACATCTCCGATTCGCATAAATATGTTTTTACCACGCACTGTTTACTTTTATAAACCGAGCGTGCGATTTACAAACTCAAATGCCTGGTGTTCCAGATATATCTCTGGAATTTTTTTAACTACTTTAGTCAGTTTGTACAAGAATGAAGTTAGCTTCTCCTTGTTAAACTGCTTTTCGTTGTCAATAAACTCATTCAGTTCGGTTAGTAACTGAGCGATTTTTTTCCGCTGCTTTTTGCTTCCAATTCCAACCAGGAGGTCGATGAGGCTGTCCCGGATTGGTTGTAAGTTTGTGTTCATAATCGAAATTTTTAATTTCCTTGTGATGAGACATTTCTGAATATTCAGAAATGTCTTCTTCTGATCTTCGCTTTTTCATTTTTAGAAGTTTTATACATTGAAAATACGCACTTTCACTGAAAGTACAAGTAGTTTGTCTAAATTTTTATAAAAAAAGCCCGGATTAATCGGGCACACCGTAGAAACGGTCCGATTATGAACTTTAAAGGATAGCACATAAGAAGCACATCTGACAATGAGCTATTTCAGACAATTAGAACCATTGAGAATTTGGGGAACTCAAGTTGTAGCTTTTCAAAATGTCACAGATATACAAACTGGTAGTGCCCCCAGCAGGACTCGAACCTGCGACCGTCTCGTTAAAAGCGATCTGCTCTACCGTCTGAGCTATAGGGTGATGAGTTGACCAGCGTCGCAGATTGTAGCATAGCAAAAGTAAGCACCCATCGATTTATTGAGCCTAATTTATAAGAAGTTGGCATCATAGTGTCGCTACACCTCCTCGCTATTGATAGGTCTCATCAGACAATCGTCGGCAATAACTCAGCCAGCCCGGTGCAATCATTGCAAGAAATTATTTCATAAATCCTTTGATGGCTTGCAATCAATGCACCGCCTAAGGTTGCTTCGCAAGCCTGTCAGAGTTCTTGCAGCTCCTCATGTCTTCTTCGGAAAGCTCCTGTGTCCTGCATACCACCTTATTCATTGTGCAGGACTGTTCCGCTCCATCCGGTTCATTCACCCGCCTCCTCATTTGCTGCACACGCATGGCAACGTTAATCAACACACAAGTCAGCGCGCACGTTGCACATGCGTATTTGCAAGCTCATCGTTCATTTCACCTCACTGTCGCTCCACCGCCTTTCAATTTCATTTCGGTAGAATGCAGTGCACCCGCTTTCAATATTTATAAGCTCGCCTTTCGGCCACAAGCTGCGTTTGGGCACAGTGGCACAATACAACCTTTATACCTTCGGTATGCCTCATACTGTGCCCGCACTGTGCAACCACCATTCCCTTCGATCATTTTACTGGTTGCCCCAGCCTGTGGCACTCGCCGCAACATCCGTCATCCTTCCTCCTGTTGCTTTAACCGGCTCGCAGGACATGCTTCGTGACTCCAGGCTTTCGTCACAGCTTAGCTTCTTTTGGCCGCAGGCGCTTTTACCGTTCAATTTGATATAATAAACTGATCATTCTTTGCTATGTTTATAAGAAAAAGTGAATAAATAATAAATGACATTAAGAAATAAATATAAAGTGGCGCTCACTATTGGCCAAGCCCCGCCGCTAAAAAAATATCCAATCCCTCTTTTAGGAACTCGTTTGTATCAATGGCTGGAAAAAATAGACGTTCCAAAAGAAAAAGCGATGTCACTTTTTGACTTTGATGCACTCGCCGACTCTTATCCAGGGAAATCATCTAAAGGACATAAAGTTCCCTCAAACAAACAAATAGAGAATCATAAATCCTTCTTGGTAAAAAAAATTTACAATAATAATTTTCAATTCATACTACCTATTGGTAAACTCGCGATTCATCACGTGCTTGGTATTAAAGAGGTAGATTTAAAAAATACTATAGGCAAAATGTTTATAAAGATACCTTTTAATGAAACTTGCCTAAATCCTATTGTTATAATTCCTTTACCACATCCATCTAGTCGGAGTATTTGGTCTTTTGATGCAACCAATAAACGATTGCTTTTCAAAGCTCTTACCCTGATAAAAGAACAGATAGTTGTATGACTTCTTCATCATAATTGCTTAAATTTATCTTGCAACCATTAACATTAAACCATGAAGATCGAACCAGCTATTAATAGGTCTGAGCAATTTGGTAATTTAAAGTTTTCAACAAGAAAAGATTACACGAATTATTTTTTACAAAAAGGATTAGTCAAAAACGAAGCTGAGATTTGGGACAACGAAAAGTACGTGAGCCTTATCCACAGGCACTGGCATGGTGAAGGTCGAAACGGTTGTATTTTTGCGCTACTCGCTTCTCGTCGAGCAGATGAATTGGGTTGGAAAGATTTTGTATTAAGCAAAACTGTTGACGAGCTTGAAAAAAGTAATACACTTTCGTTAATTGAATCAACAATTGAGTCTGCTATCCTTGATCCTAACTGCCAAGTTCTAAGTTTATTATTTAGCAAAATAACTAATGATGAGCAATTAGTCAGGTTGATCGTATATTTATTAAGAGGGCAATCAATAATACTAGTGGACGAGAGTGAATACAAAAAATTAGTAACGCTATCACTTCGAGTCGAGTTGCAAAATAAAGAAGTATTATCCTGGTTGATGGCTTTTGGCCCCTTCTCGTATTTTCCTGAAACCCGACAGTCGCCAGTTACGGAAATTGCAATTAGAGTCAAGATCAAACCTGATGTGCAATTCCATCGATTAAATAAAGATAAGGATGCAGCTCATTTAGCTGATTTGCCAATTGATTATAAGGAAGAAGTAATGGAGACAACTTGGCAAAATACTTTAAGACGAACTCGGATAATTTTAGGATCTGAGCCAAATCAGTTTTCAGCAGCAAAAACGACTTTTTCTATACCAAAGAATATCTGGTTCTCATTCCGTTAAAATAGTTGCTTACCTTGCTGCGAATTGTCTCGACTTTGTGCTACTTTTCTTAGTCGTCTCATCGCGTTTTGTAACCTTATTTCTTTCTTTCCGGCCATACTTTTCTATCACATTTACTATTTCGTCTAATTCTTGCCCCGTAGAGGAATTTATTTTATCAAAAGAACTAGTTATCAATTTGTTTACATCGGTATTTTTTCGAGCTTTCATATATAATGTTTAATTTAAGTGTGAGAAATTAGGTTAAATAGGTCAGATATACAACACAAATTTTACACTCAAATTTTCGTAGCTGTTAGTATCTTTATTTACTTCTGACCGACTACGTTTAGGCACAGTGACGCAGTACAACCACTAAGCCTCACATATTATAACTCCAATGGATTTATCCATGTCTATTATAAAAGTAATTGACTTGGATTCTCACTCACTTCCTCTTTCTCCTATCACTTTCCACTATCAATGCAGAAGTAAATTTATTTAATGATGTCTTTCCTAAATTTTTAATTGAAAAATCCAGCGTACTAAATCTCCCAGTGATTTTTAGATATTTGTCGCCGGTAGTTAAATACAAGAGAAGACTTATAACAAACAGAAATAATGAAAAAGTAAATATTCCCGTTATAGCTTGCAACGTATCATTGTTAGAAATACCATTCCTATTAAAGGCATCCTGAAGCCTGGATATGAATTTCTGGTTTTCTTGATTTTTTATCATTGCCCATATTCCAAAAACTAAGGAGAGTACAAAGAATATTATTCCAAGCACCTTATAATAATTTACCCTTTTGGTTACTACCTCATAGGAGATAAATTCAGAAAGCAATAATTCCTTTTTTAGATTTGATGATTTCTCTAACACCCGATGTGTTGTCAGGGTAATTAATCCGTTATCTGAGGTCATTAGAGTTTGCTCGTTGGATAGATTGGACATGGGTTAACTTTTATAGTAAGAATCTATCTTAATTCTCAACCGGAGTAGCGTTAATAATTCTCATTGAACATCCTTGAGTCGCTGAAGGGGCGATCGTTTTGATTTTAAATGCCACTGACTTTTTCGGAGTCAATAACTCATACACGATATGATTCTGCACATTAAGTGGAGTTTGGGTTTTTGACAAAAATGTAACCTCGAGTACAACGTCCTTAAAAGTTGAAAGATCTGCTGTGTTTGTCAAAGTGCCTTCAACTATTTGTTCGCCAATTATATTTTTTCTTGTTTGATAATTACCTGTTATGTACTTACCAAAATCTTGTTGTTCTTTTTGTTTTAATTCCTGTCTTAATTCATTTTCAGATTTCCCATTTGCAAACTGGAGAGATGAGTTAGATTGACAAGAGGAAATATAAAGCCAGAGGCATAATAAGCCGCTAAATCTTTTCATTGGATAATGGTTTAAACTGAAAACGGCTTATAACTCAATTTATTGTTACATATCAGTTGAAGCTTCATTTATGCCTCAGAAACAATACTAAAATTGGAAAATAAACTCAAAATGAATGATAGAAAAACGTCAAAAATTGATGTTTTTCTTAAAGGAACAATGAACTTGTATCCTAATTTCAAGTAAATGAGCTCATTTTCTCTCCCTACTTATATACCTAACTCTTACCTAGTTCCATTCTCCCCTTATCCGATTAATCTTGATTTGATAACGAATCATTGAATAGATCGATTTGTCTGCACATTGGCTTGATCCACACCATTTCGGTATGCTGCTACTAACTACTAATCGGAAGTCTTGAGAAAAATTGAATAGAGAAAGGGCACAATTTTCGGAAGGGATAAGGTTATAATAAATTTACTCCGAAATTTTGAAATTCAAAATTAAATTTCTATGCCAAATCAAAGTAATTGAATCTTTCGAACTGATCGCGTAGACATTGGTACATCCCTGCGTTGCCTTTTTCCCGAAGTCAAAAAGCTGTTGCACGCCCAAAATCTGAATCCTACCCCAAAGAACTGAAAACTATTGGAAATCACATACGAGCCTAGCGTCTTGATAATAACTTATCTCAAGCTGAATTTTCTGAGATTCTTTCGGTTTGTGAAGAAAATATTGTAGCCTGGGAAATGAACAAGGTTGTTCCGACAAAACGACAAATGCCAGGAATTATAGGCGTGATCAAATATCTTCTCATTCAAATAGACACTTCAACCTTAGGGGGTAAGATTAGGCATTATAGATTTTTACATGGACTTACTCCGAAGGAGTTTGGCGCCCTTGTCGTAGCCGATGCATCGACTATTCGAGATTGGAAAAAAGGAAAACATATTCCACCCAAAAGCAAACGCCAAAAGATTGAGGAGATCATAAAAAAAATGTGTTGATCAAAATTTTGGAGTTTTGATTTATATAGCTCGGAAGATAAGAAGAGCTATTGCAGGTTGGAAACTTAGAAAAAGTGAAACACGAAAATGCCTTATAAAACCCAAGTGATTATTTTTAGACTGAAAATTAATATTTATCTACAGACTTATAGTGGCCTCGCCTTTTTGACTAATTGGCAAATGCAAAAGCGGCCCATTTACCAATTCCAAAGATGACGAATCTTTTATAATGACTTCCCAAATGGTTTGACTAATTCCACATCTTAATCAGGATCGTTTTACGGGCGAAATGTTGTCTATTCGCAGAGATTGCTTTACAGTGATCCCAAGTAAACTCTCAAGTTGTTGTTTTGTTTTCTGTGTTGTGTCGAACAAATAAAGATAGTTCATGACAAGATTCGTCAAGATCGTCCCTGAAAGCCATTTTTTCTTAGTCGAATCCTTGAGCCTAACAATATCTTCCATCGGGAAGCCCGGGAAATGATCAAGTTTTATTGAAAGGTCAATAAGTTCCACAGATGGGCAGCGCATCTTTTCAACCAATTCAGCAAAAGTTGCGTTCAACTTGCTATAGCCGATTGCATTCGAAATCCTCTTAATAATCCCAAAGCTCGCCATGAAGCTCATCCGGAAGGTGAAATTTTTGGAAAACTGAGCTATCTTATCCCGGTCTTTTATCTGCTTAGACAATACCAGCGACCTTATATGTTCTGCAAGAACTTCACCGCTTTGCCCAAGCACCTGTAAATAACAATGCAGCGTTCGTAAACCAAGCTTATACGTTTCTTCAGCCAGCTCTAACTTTTTTGGCCCAGGCAAGTCGCCCCAATGTTTTTTTGTAACCTGGCCAAGAATATCAATGGCTTTAAATGCGAAAAATATCTGGCTGATTATATCTTCAGGTATTTCTTCATCTTCTACTTCACTAAACGGGGCTGCCGTATTTGATTTTTTGACCTCCGCTTCCATTTGTTCTTGATTTTCAAATTCCATTTCACGCGCTTTGTCAACATCGATAAGTTCTATAACCTGTTTGGGCATATTTTCAATCATCCCATCAATCCGATCTACGTCATTTTCCAAACGGCAGATAGGCATGCCTACAAATAGTGAGCTCGCCACTTGTTGGATCTCATTCAATATCAGGGGGTCTTTTGAAAGATGGACAAGGAATAAAATCACATTCGCGTATTCCTCCCGATACATCTTAGCACACATATATTTTATCTGCGTTTTTATTTCTTCAAGATGTATCCTGCTGCTTAAGTATCTCGCTATAAAAAAATAGTAAATGTAATTATATGCAAGCGAGATATTTTTATTCTCATCGTCCACTATAATTTTCGCTTTCATCAAGTTCTCAATCACGCTATCTACATTTACGTTGATTTGATATTTTTCCTTGTAATCGTTATATAACTTTTCGAAGCTATCCCTGCTCATAGGTTGAGTCCTGATTTTTTCAGAAAAAAGGAAGTATGCGTATTCAGAAACAAAATTGTAATAGAAACTAAGTGACTCTTTATCTGATATAGCTTTATTCATGCTATCACTGATCAGGTAATCGTAATAATAACCTTGCAAACTGTAATCGGGGTTTGCAGCGGCGACGCTCTCCAATGACTGAATAATTGTTAACAAATAAATGGGGTATGGCGGTAAGAAATTCTTCCCGATAATCGAATCCATCTTTGCCATAGTAGCATCGTTCATCCGCCTGATCTCATTTGGTTCTACTTCATCTACCCGACCTATCTTATTCCACTTGTCAATCAACTTATACCTTAGATCCCTGCCGAATTCCGTGATATGAAATTGCATATAATCCTTATACGCATCAACGAACACTTTATTTGTAGTCGTGATCGGTTCAAAAAGCAACTGTGCTTTTCCAGTGATAACAATATGAATGAATACCTTATTGATACCGTGTACAAACTTCGCTTTTGCTTCACTAGAACCTTTCAGCAACTCAAAATCCTCGAGTATCACTACGATCTTTTGTCTATCAATCTGCGATGCAATTTCCTCCTTCATATTTTCGTACTGTTCGCAGAGGTGGGCATTCACCTTTCTTACGAAATTGTCAGTTGACGCTTTTACATTAACATCATTGCAGTTTAAATAGACAGGTACATATCCTTGGTGCCAAAAATAAGTGTACATATATTTGCAAAACGTAGTTTTGCCTGCGCCATCATCGCCTACTAAAATGACACGAAGTTTTTCTTCGTCTAGATTTTCCATCACCACATCACCCGATACCGCCTCAACCTCTTTCGGCTGTACATCTCGCACATCATATACCCGGCGAAGATTTGGATAAACAAAAATATCACTCAGCTTTATCTTATCTGTCTGGCTGTGCAAGAATTTGGACCCCGGATCTTGCAAGAAATTATTATAGAACCGATCGGTCACTTCAAATTCTTTAGCGGTCAGCTGCTTGCTTCTCAGAAGTGGCTCCATCCCGCGATTGCTGACATTTATATAGCGATCACCACCATTTGACAGCTCGTAGTTATCAAAACAGAACTCTTTTTTTTCCAAATCAATCATCATTAATCCGAACTCACTTATAGCCGCATTAACAGAATCCTGCAAAGTTCCAGATTCTATGTAGTAAGTCGTCTCACTGTCTGATTTTCTGATATACTTTCCCTTTGCATGCTCGTGCCCACTCAATACAAAGTCTGAAGTATTTTCGAGATGGATCCTTGCATCTCTTCCGCTCCCAGCGTTCTGCCAATTAAAAGGGTGATGTATTAGGCTGATAATCACATTTGCATTATGTCTAAATGCTTTTCGGTCAAATTGCTTCACAGGAAGCGACATCCTGCCTTGCAGTTCATTCTTTCTTGAATGCCATGAAGTATTATAGCAATGAAAAATAACAGAAAAATCACCACGCACAAATTTGATTGAAGTAAGCAACTTGTGATCATGTAGTAGCTCATCGCCTCTATTGTAGCCATTATCTGAAATAAATGAAAAATAGTTTTCCTGGGGCTCAGTGCATAAATCTAGGCTGTATTCATCTACGTTCGCGTACTGCTCTTGTTCTAACCCTTTCAAGATACGTTCCCTGGCACTTTCCTTACTATCAACAAAATAACAATCGTGATTACCAGGGATAGCAATAATGCGGCATGATTTCTTTGTGTAACTTTTGATGTTTTCGCATAAATACTCCAGTAATGATTGTCCTAGGGCATACTCATCCTTAAGCCCCGAAAATGCCACATCCCCGGTTATTATTAAGAAAGTTTCGTCAACAGTGAGCAATCTGTTTTTAATTGCGTCAAAAATCTTATCCCTTCTTTTTAAAACTATGTTTGTGCTAGCGCTTTTCAAATGAATATCGCTAAGATGCAATATTGCAATTTTCATGTCTAAAGGTTAAAATAAATAAATATCCTCTTTAAGAGGTGTCGGGGTTTTCCCATGAAGGATAATGCGCAGAATGGATGCGGCCTTTCGTACGAGGCCTAAAAAGTAACTCGCAAAATTAAGATTTTGTCACGAATCTATCTCCGCAATTTAAAAAAAAGGCTCTTCTTTGCCCTGTTGTGCTGGTAATTATAAAATACAAGCACACACAGTAACAAGCCGGAGCATTGAAATTGAAAAATACTAAGCCATAAAAGAGTTACGCAGCTATTGCCCCTGCTCTTAATCGCCTATAAAACGCTTTTCAGAAAAAAATAAATAAGATATTGAATGAACTCAATTACTATAAAGAAAGTGCTTTCTTTCTTCCGCGTTAATCTGATTAAGAAAAGCGTAAAATATCTAAAATTTTTATGCCTGCTTTTTGCTCCAAATGAATTTTTGTTTTTCGAAGTTTTCCTTTATTTTTTTCCCGAGACCCCATTAGCGTAAAATGAAACGTTATAGCTCAATTTTGAGCGTTTATTTTCCCGTATTAATACCCTGTTTTCTTCAATCGCCGTTTTATAGATTGTCTTGCAAATCTTTTTCCAATGGATAATAAAGCACTTTTGAATTTTTAGACCAAACCGATTTCTTGCCACTACAACACATCAAAAAGAAACCTAACCAAATTTGGCGCAATCGAATCCTGAAATCATAATCATGACTCATAATAAACAAAGAGGAATGATAACTTTTTAATTCTACATTCATAATTTAAAAACTATACTTATGTTGGACACAATTTCAAAATGGACATCATTACTCGGTGATGTGGTTGTAATCATAGGATTACCTTTCGCAATTTATCAATATTATCATTCGACCAGCAAAGAAAGGGATGATCGGGGATTTCAGATTTATAATTCTCTTGATGAAAAGTTTGTAGAATGGGAAAATCTTTGCTTAGCACACACCGATCTTGATATATTTGATGTGCCGGACACTACAACAAAAAACTTATCAGAAAAACAAAAAAAAGAAGAGCTCATTTGCTTTACAATTTTAGGTTCATTATTTGAGCGAGCTTTTGTTCTTTATAGTGACGGGTCAACAAAGCTGAAGCAAAATCAATGGCAGGGGTGGGATGAATATATTACAGATTTTTGCAAAAGAAAAAACTTTCGACAAGCATGGGAAATTACAGGAAACACTTATGAAGGAGAATTTGAAAAGTATATGAAAATGAAATTAAAAAGTACGGAAATTACCAATTCATCCTCCAGGAATTAAAGCGTCAAATAGTCTATTAATAATTCCTCGTTTATAGATATGTTTGTTATCGCTTGAAAATATTTTCCGCCCTCAACCGAAGCAATGTTCGGATTTCGTGAATGGTTCACAAAATTCGCTAAATCCATTTTTTTAAACCCGGTTTTTTCAATATAATAAAAAGATAAGTCACGAACACAGTACTGTTGAATCAGTCTCTGAGAATATTTTGGTAATTTATCAAATTCATGAATAGGAATTTTAATCCATTCACCTCTGTCAACAGTAAACATATTCCTACAACCTTTGAGAATAGGCCTAATTGCAAAAACTCCTATTCCGTGAATTGAAGATGGCCTAAGTTGTACATATGTGTTTTCCAATTCATGAATTAACTGTTGATAAGACATAGGTATAGAATTTGCTCCTACAATGTATAAATTTTTAATCCCCGAACTACTCACGAACTGATCAAACATGGATAAAAAAACTGTTCGAAAATTCACTCGACATTCCTGAGATCCCTAAGGAGTCTTCTCAGGAACTTTCTGATATATTTTGTAATTGAAATCTCGTTAATATAAATAAATCCCGGTGTAAAAACACCGGGACTTTGGGTAAGGCTCTGATTAGTAGTTTTTGTTTAAGACCTGACTGATTCAATTTGTAAAATTATTTTCAACCAAAAGAGAGAACAACCGTAGTAATACGGTATGGCAAAAAAAACTTATTCCAGGACGTTTTGCTCCTGGTTTTGGAGTAATGACTGAACCTTATTGAAAAGAAGGATCGCGTCACCATGATTGGCTCTTTCCTGCTGAGAAGTATTGGCGGTAAAAGTCTTCAGAACAAATTCCGCACTGTATCCCTGGTATTCTTTTATTGATTCCACGCAACCGCTTACAGTCGTACAGGCAGCCAAAATAAGCCGGCATCGTTTTTCTTTGAAATAATCAAGCCGGCTTTCTGAAATAATACCCGATCCGCTGCTGGTGATGCCGATTAACCTATTGTCCTTTTCAAGGATCGCGGAAAAATCATTAAGACTATTTTCCAGGGTTTCGAGAGAAGTGTAATTACTCTCCATGAGCAGCCTGTGGAGTTTTCTTATCGTAGCTGCTTTACCGGAATTTATATGGCCCTGAAGAAGAATGATGGTATTTACCGGTATTGAGTTAGTCATTAGTGGTTTGAATTTACAATTTGAAGGCGGGCCTAAATTGAGCTTTACTATTTATATGTACAAGGTGGTAAATACGGTGTTTATTCACCGTATTTACCGGGGCGGTTGGAAAAATAAATTTTAAGAATTCTGCCGGATTACGGGAGTGTTCACTTTTTCTATTCCCGCCACCGTGATGGAGATAAACATTGTATCAAGTTGTCTCGTCCTGATTAATTTTTCTTCCTTAAGCATAGTTAGATGGGTGGTAATAATATTCCAGTCCTGCATGAGTCGTAGTATGAGTTCTCTTGGCCTGCAGAGATAAGTCTCAGGCCGGGGTTCGTGCTTTACAATTTCATAGAGGGTGCGAAGTGTCTGGTAGTGGGATTCCATCGATTAAAAATAACAGAAAATATTTTTGACCTTGTATAAACTTTTCAACAGCTGTTATTTGTTCAACCACAAAACTTGCTGTTTTCTCATTATTTACAAAAACACTTATTGTAGGAAAATTTATTTTGATAGTGGCGTGAAACCGATCGTCGGGATTCGGTGGATTTGAAATTTCACTTTCATATTTGCCCGGGAAATCCTGGCTTTAGGCAGCGAACAATGATCTGCTGATAGATTTCTGCAATAGGCGAAGAAAGTGGTTTCAACATAGATCTTACAACTTTGTTAATTAGCAATTCTGGTTTCATACCCATCCTTCACCCACACTTTGGAAAAGGATTGAAATACTCGGTACCTTCCTTCTTCAATCTCACGGTAACCATAATCATAGCAAAAAGTAATTTCGGTTGACTTCGACCTCGTGACGGCAACATGGGTGTGAAATCCAAATTCAAATCCTTCTTTAACCAGAATTTCTCTTTTAAACATCTTCTCTTCCTTTTTTGGGTCAAAAAGCTTTTTAAGGATCCGTCGGTTTCTTTTGAGGATGGTATCAATCTTACTAATCTCGCTTTGCTCCTGGCTCTTAATTGCATTATAGTACGCGTCCTTACACTCCGAGTCACAAAACTTCTTATCCGATCTCCCGGACTTAATAGGTTCTAAACAATATAGGCACTTACCACGGGTAAGAGGCATACTTAAAAATACAACCTTTTGGGCTATCCGTGTTTTACACAGGTAACAGCAGGAGATAAGCAGGTAATATTCTGCTAGGGCTTGCGGCGGACTATACATTCGTGGCAAATAAATCATCCAGATTATGAAAGCAAATAGTGTAATCCTGATCGGTTATGTAGGAAAAGATCTTATAACCCGAAATCTCGAAAATGGCTCAAAAAGAGTTGCCCTTCGGATAGCTACTCATTATGCAAAGAAAGATTCGCATGGAGAAAAGTTATACCTAACGGTATGGCATGACGTGGTAGCCTGGGACCGAACGGCAGAATATGCCGAGCGAAACCTTGTCAAGGGAAGTAGGATCATGGTCGATGGCTCTATTGCTTATCGTACCTATCCGGATAAACAGAAACACATTCGCTATGTAACACAGATTACAGCGCATAGCCTAATGAATCTTGATCGTTAAAATCTAATAAAATGATGACACAAAAAACAAAGTTCAAGTATGGCCGGTCTCACAAGATCATTAACTGGGGATGTTCTTTTGACTCACTTACGGAAGTCAAGTTTGCCGTCTCTATCATGGAGGATTATGCGTTTTTGCGAGGCCGTATTTCTATCTATTACCACCCCGGTACAAAATTGCCGACAGAGTACATTCGAACATGCCACCATCGTTACACACCTGACTTTTTGATTCGTCACAAGGAAACTGGTAAAGCCTTTCTAATAGAAATTAAACCGAGACCGTTTGAGCATGACCCACAGTTGTTGCTGCGCAGGCAAGTCGCAGAAAATTACATTCGTTGGAAAAAATATGACTGGAAATATAAAGTCATATTTGATGACGAAATTATTTTAACCGAGGAACAGTTGGAGGATTTCGATCAGTGTCTTAAACTCAAATCCAAATCAGCGTGCAAGATATGGTTTCAACAATACAACAACAGGTTTGACCGAAGCGCTCCACCTTTGTTTGGACAAGCACCCTCTAATAGCGAAATATTATTTGTAATGCTGGGTGTACGGTCACTGCCTTCCTCTATCTAAGCATAGGCGGTATACCAATTTTTTTCATGGGCCTTTTCATCTCTTGGCATCGTCTGTTGCGACGCTCCGTTTGCCTTCCTATTCTTTGTTGCACAGCGATTGAGTCGCAATTATGATGTTGCTTTTTATTGTCTTTTCACAAGAAAAGGTCCGAATAGAAATCCAGACCGTTCCTAAATCCAATATCCTATGAAAAACCGTTGCAATAATACCTGATACTTTTCAAACGTCGAATACTACTTCCGTGGGCTTTTAGCAAAGGCAATCCTGTTCTATAAGAAAATGGGGCAAAGGCGAAAGCGAAGCTATGCGGGTGTCATAAAAGCTTATCAATTAGCAAAAGACTACGGCATAAACAACTGCTTACCTGAATTCTTACAGACACTATTTATTCCGTTTCCTTTTCCTTCCAAACACCCGCGGGCTTCTATTGCTTTCTTTTTTCCCTTTTTCTTTTACAAAACACTTTTTTTCTCTGAACCCAAACAACAAAAATGTAAACAATCATTCTTCATATTTAAAAACAAATGTTATGGAATTATTCGGCAGATTGACAGCGGATGCGGTGGTGAACACCATAAAAGATGGACGAAAAGTCGTTCATTTCTCAATTGCACTTAATGACACTTACAGACCCAAAGACTCTGACGAGTGGAAAAAATTCACGACGTACGTGAATTGTGCTTACTGGATCAGCGATGCAGTAGCAAAAAACCTTACAGAAGGAACGCTCGTGGAAATCTATGGCCGTATAAGCGTGAGTTCATGGATTAATTCAGGCGGTGAGGCAAAAGGATCACTCAACTTTCATGTGAACAACATCAAAATGCACGGAAAACCAAACGCCGCAAAAGCAGAAGTGCCTTCACCTTCGGACATTACTGAACCATTGGACGATTTACCATTTTAATTTTTAAAACCGAAAACCGCAGCAGTACCGCCTACGGGATATAAATTAAAGTTGGTTACAAATTATGGCACATAATCTCAATTTTAATGAGCAAACAGGAAAACACAGTTTCTTTTCTGTAAAAGAAAAAGCCTGGCATGGGTTGGGTCAGATTGTCCAGGATTACCCGACAAGTGCGGAAGCCATCAAATTCGCAGGGCTTGATTACCACGTACAGAAAAGATCTTTATTTACCTACGATGGAGAAAACTTTATTGCTGATGAAGATTCCGAAATCAAAATTCCGGAAATAGTAGTACCCAATTTTTATGCTACTGTGAGAGTTGATACGGAAGATGTGTTGGGAGTGGTTGGAAAGGATTATCAAATTGTACAAAATTCTGATGCTTTTTCTTTCTTTGATTCTATTGTAGGTGGTGACGGAATCCAGTATGAAACAGCCGGAGCTTTAGGTAAAGGAGAAAGGATTTTTATTACGGCAAAATTGCCCGACTATATTAAAGTCGGTAATGATGATCTGATTGAGCAATATTTATTTCTTACTACCTCACATGACGGATTCGGCAGCATTACCGCAGCCTTTACCCAAATCAGGATTGTTTGTAATAACACCTTAAATGCAGCTTTCAGGAATTGCAGTAATGCAATAAAGATCCGTCATACCTCCAATGTAAAGGAAAGGCTGGAACAGGCATATAAAGTAATGGGAATTTCATACAAATTATCCGAGTATCTGGAGACATCCTTTAACCAATGGTCAAAAGTTAGCATTACCGATAAACAGGTAATGAAATTAATACAGCTTGCAATGGTTCCGAACAGGGAAGTATTAATAGACCTGCAATCAGGTTTAAAGGATGAACTATCCACCTGCTATAAAAATATCTGTGATTCGGTTTTTGAATATGCTTTGAGCAACCCGACACAACAGACAGAAACTACGAAAGGAGCTGTTTTCGGCGCTTACAATTCCGTTACCGGATATTTTCAAAATATTCGCACTTATAAAACCGATGAGGCCAAATTAAAATCACTTTTATTTGGAGGCACAGCGCAGCAAAGAACACAGGAAGCATTTAATCTGTGCGACGACTTTGCAACAGGTAAGATTTCATTCAATTAATAAGCTTATATAGACTAATCGACAACGGCTCAAAAGGCCGTTGTTTATTTGGGAAAAAGCTACCGCCCCACATAGCGGCAGATGTTGAAAAATGGGGCGGCAGCTTGATTTTATTGTTGGTCTTGCGCAATAGATTTTTTTGAATAATCCGCATTATGAATTCTCAGACCAGAAATCCACCATCCTTTTTCATCTAAAAAAAAGTGAGCCATTCTAAATAGAATATTCCCTTCATTAATTCCTGCACAAAGTTCGCTTTTGGGCTGCTGAAGCGGCAAGGAAATTCCGGCATAAAGAAATGCCTTCCTATACCAATTCAGATACTATTTATTCCGTTGCTTCCTTGCCTTTATTGCCCCAAAGCGGGAGCGGTTCCATAATCAATTTCTTAACAAATTAAAAACGAGATTATGGAAAACAATCTGAGCGTGGAAGTATTGAACAATGTATCCGAAATCGACATTGTTTACAGGAAAAAAGCTACCTGTAAAGTTTCCGAAAGACCTATGATTTCAACGTCCAATGATGGCTATCGAATCTGCTTACATTATTGGAACCCGGACAAAATTGACTTGCTTGAAGAATTCAAGGTTTTGTATCTAAACAGATCCAATAGAGTACTTCAAATTCTTCCTATATCGCAAGGAGGCATTACGGGCACAGTTGCTGATCCGAGATTGGTAATTGCTGGCGCTTTAAAGGTGGGTGCCTGCTCGATAGTTCTTGCTCATAATCATCCATCCTGTAGCCTCAAACCTTCAAGAGCTGATGAAGAATTAACCACAAAGATTAAGGAAGCTGCAAAGTATTTTGACATCCGAGTATTGGATCATTTGATCGTAACAAGTGAAGGGTATTTTTCATTTGCAGACGAGGGGTTGCTTTAGCCCCTTTTTATTCAGTTATTTCTTCGCGAGCAGACTGTCTGCACTCACTATAGGTCTCTTGCGTCCTTCGCTTCTTCACCAAACCCAAAATCAGTTGCTGCCGTTTTGAAATATTCCATGGGGTCGACAGCAGGATAAGATTGCTCCATCATTCTTATGAATGAATATTGGGCGAAGAAATAGATAAAAGGGTTTTTTTCTTTTATAGCTTGCTTCATCTTTGATTTTTTCCATCTGTGATATTCAATGATCTTATCTCGAAGAAAATATCTCCCTGTCTTTAACTGCGGATAGTATTTAATAAAAAAATGGAGGTTGATCAGAGTTAAAGGATATATTTTTGAAAAAGATGCCTTTTCTTCAGTGATGATAGTGTCGAATTTTTCTTCCAGAAAACTATTCACTCCTGAAATATCCATTGAAGAATCTGTATATACAACAACCGGAAAAATTCTGAATTTTCTTCCTTCATTTTTGAGATATTGAATTTGTTTTTTGAGCTGATAGATCCCCTTATTCTTTTCTCCCGGTTTTAATTTTTCACTCCCAAGAGATTCCACAATGAATTGCTCAAATCCTGCAATGTCTGCTTGCGCTAGTATTCTTCCATTTATGCGGGTCGATTTAACCTCGATCACAAAAACATCTTTGTTGTTTTGTATGAACAGGATGTCCGGATATAGGGGGTCATCTTTTTCTGTCAACACCTTATCATATTTGTGTGCAGCCAGCTTCTGAATAAGTTGCAGAACGAGGTATTCCTCAAAGAAGTACTTGCCTAGAATTCCTAGGTATTCATTGTAATTTTTTATGCCGTGGTTTTCTTTGAGAGAAGTAGAATGATAAAAATGGTATAAAAGGCTGATGTCCGTGATATGCGCAAAGAAGCTAAAATCAAGCACTATTATCCCTTCAAATAACCTATAAAAGGGTTGATTAATGAGTACAAACGATTCACCTGTTGGTGAAGTTTTCTTTGGTTTTGAGGGATCATAAACGAATGGATCAAAAACTTTTTCAAGCGCTTTGTCAACAATGGTATATCGTGGTTGACGGTCGGCTTCATATGCTGATGTGGACGAACTGAGAACACCCAAAAAAGCGAAATAGAAATTATAAGCAGAGGCTACACCAAATGCAGTTGCAAATTCTGTTAAAACATTGTTCCCGTAACGCTCTCCAATAAATCGGAAAAAGAGAAATACTTTTAGCGGAATTACTCCGAACAAATTTGTTGTGCCACGAACGAATCCTTGCTGTAGTAATTCAAGCTTCCACAGATGTTCTCTGGACAACAAATCTCTTCCACTAGCACTGTTATAATAGTTATCATTGACAGCTAAAATTGCTTCAAACAATTCCATCATCATGAGAGTCATTCTATTTTCATTAATTGCATCGGTTTATAAAATTGGTTTATACCTGGCAATCAATTTTGCCATCAGCCCCACAATTGGTGGAGATGTAAAGATGGCGCCATGGCTACCTTTGGATGTTGACCGAATCTTGTTTATCCGTTCATAAGTCTTTTTACCCATTTTATTAAAGACGAGACGAAATACATCATTATCGATTTTACTGGGGTCCCCACCATTGTGAAAAATAATAG
>Ga0193726_1001198_pt1 | contig 21558 bp, 15 predicted proteins | sample H2c1metaG_FD_144928 | JGI IMG/M metagenome (GOLD analysis project Ga0193726, IMG submission 144928) | Soil microbial communities from a riparian zone of the East river system, Colorado, United States - H2c1 | ecosystem: Environmental > Terrestrial > Soil > Riparian zone | place: USA: East River... | reverse complement strand
GGGTACAGCATCATCAGCGGTTTGTTGTCGCGCAGCACTTCAATAATCAAACGCTCGGCCGTGTAATTCTGTTCGGGCTTGGTGTCAAAGCTCTGCAGTAGCAAATTGTACGGACCAATTTGCAGGGTCTGCCCGAGCTTCATTTCTTTCTGCACGTCACGATTGAATGCATAACCCAAAAGTCCCATGAAAACTAAAACCATTCCCATGTGCACGATATAGCCACCGTAGCGGCGGGTATTCCGCATTGTCAGTTCAACGCTGGAAGCCAACAGTGTGGCTCCTGAACGCGAGCGAATCACGCGCGCCCCTCGATAGAACTCCATTAATATAGTGGCTGCCACAAATACGCAAAGAATCAAGCAAATGACCGAATAAAAGTATCGAATGCCCAGAGCAAAACCGATCGCTCCGCCAACCAATCCAACGGCCAGGGGCCATCCAAAATTCCGCCGCAAGCTCTCCGCAGAGGTTTTTCTCCAGGCAAGCAGCGGCCCAACGCCGGTAAGGAACAACAGCAGCAGCCCCAGCGGCACATTCACTTTGTTGAAGAAAGGCGCTCCCACACTGATTCGATCGCCGGTTATCCATTCTGAAAAAACCGGGAACAACGTTCCCGAGAGCACCGCAATGCAGGCAACCAGTAGAACCAAATTGTTAAACAGAAAACTTGACTCGCGCGAAACCATGGAATCGAGCTGATTTTCGCTTTTCAGGTAGTCACGATTCTTGAAATACGCGCCCAAACAGACAATCAAGATAATTGCCAGGAAACCGACAAACCAATTTCCGATGCTCGACTGCGCAAAAGCGTGAACCGAGTTGACGATCCCCGCTCGGGTGAGAAATGTTCCCAGGATGCAGAGCAGAAACGTGCTGAACACCAGCCACACATTCCACACTTTCATCATTCCGCGTTTTTCCTGCATCATCACCGAATGCAGAAACGCCGTTCCGGTCAGCCAAGGCAACAGCGAAGCATTTTCTACCGGGTCCCAGCCCCAATAGCCGCCCCAGCCCAGCACGGCATAGGCCCAATGCGCACCCAGGAGAATTCCCGCTGTCTGGAATCCCCAGGCGATCATCGTCCACTTGCGCGTAAGATGAATCCACTTCTCTCCCGGGTAACGCGCCAGAAGCGCGCCCAAGGCAAACGCAAACGGGATCGTGAATCCGGTATAACCGGAGTACAGATTGGGCGGATGGATCACCATTTCCGGATATTGCAGAAGCGGATTTAATCCACTGCCATTGGCCCGCGCCACCAGGTCGATCGTACCGTTGGCCCCTGCCACCCCCAGCGCCTTAAACGGGCTGGCCACAAAATTATTCAAGGTAAGAAAGAAAATCTGTACGCCGGCGAGCACCACGCCGACATAGGGCATCAACTCGCCGTTCTTGTTTCTGTAAACGAGAAGAACGGAAATGACATAAACAGCCAACAGAAAGCTCCAGAACAGCAGTGAGCCTTCCTGGCCGGACCACAGTGCGGAGATTTTATAGAAGGTGGACAGCTCGCGATTGCTGTGTCCTGCAACGTAGGCGCTCGCAAAATTGTCGCTGAAGAAAAGGTATTCCAGGCTAAAGGTAGCTACAAAGATCAGACCGCAGGTGGCCATCCCTGCCTGGCGAGTGCTTTTCACCAGCAGCGGATGCCGGGTCACAATCGCGGCAATGCCGCCTACAAACGCGTATACCGCGCAGACAAAGGCAAGAACAAGAGCGAAAGATCCGAATACATCCAAGGAATTACACCTCTCCCCGCCCTGCCGGTTGGGCTACATACTGCTGCGCGGTTCTGAACTCTTGGCTGGGCTTTGCGGTGATCCGCCGGGAGCAGCTTCATACTTGGAAGCGCATTTCGCCTGCACACGCTCTGCGACAAAACGGCCGTCCTCAGCCGGGCGGCCTTCGACCAATGCTTGTGCTTTGTCCACAAAGGTATCGGGAAGCGGATCGCTGCCCACATAGCTCACCGGGAGCGTCTTTCCTTCGCCCTGAAGTACGAAATCGACCCGGCCGGAAAGCCGCTTGATGCTCCCCGGTTCTACCGTTCCACCGACTCGCATGCGCTGCGTCAACGTTGAACCGTGGAGCGTCCCCATCTCGGCAATTGTGTGGTAGTAGGTTTTGCTTTCACCGTAACCCAACCAGGCAAGCAAACCCATGGACACCACGATTACGCCAATCCCCACACCGAATTTTGCTTTTTTTTGCATGCCAACGCTCAGAAAGTCAAGAAACTTTCGCGAAAATTAATACTATCACAGCTCCGTCAGGAGGCAGGTTCAGCCCAGTGACAGCAACAAGCTGTAAAGTCTCTATCTTACACCCAATTCTGGGGCTAACGCCTCTCGCAGGTTAGCCAACTCCTTTCGGTCGCTCTCTACTTCCAGTGGGAACGGCCTTGCTCCGTCCAAAATCACGCCACACTGAAGCTGCTCAGCAGAAAAACTGTTAACAAAAGGAGTCAACTCAGAAGAAACCAGGGCAACGCGCTTTGGCCTAAAGGATCTTCTGATTCGCGTGACGGTAGATCGAATGCGCCGGTCGAGAAGGCTGTGCAGTTCTTCGCCTGGCTGTCCATGTTCCCAAGGGCACTCCAAGACGTGCGCCAACAGGAATCCGGCTCGTTGAAATTCGGCATGAACGGCTGCAGCGGTCTTCCCCGTCCGGTCAATTCCAGCGACAGCCAACCATATGAGCGATTCTCCCGAAAATATTTCAGATGGAGAATAAAGAAAGTCATTGTCCAAGTCCGGTGAGATAGCACGCAGAAGCAGCGTATTGATGTGCACCGGCCGGTGGCGGGTGGACCATTCCAGCCGTTGCAGTCTCCTGGCGGTGTGTTCAGGGGTAGCGGGCTGCCCGCATCCGTCGCAGGTCACTCGATTGGGTTCTGGCATGGCTGATTCTGAATGTAGTCGAGACCAACCCGGAGTGCAAATCCTGCTGCGGGGGGAACCTGGATAGGGCCAGGTCTTGTCCGAGCGAGGCCCGGAAATTATTGCGAAATAGGCCGTTTACGAGGAAACCGGCGCGTCAGAAGGCAATTTCGCCCGCAAGCACCAGCGCAACTCTTGGCTCATCTCGCTGACTTCCATTCCCTGCATCACGATGAATTTGCAACTCAGCATCTCGCGCGGCTCGTCATCATCCGGCAATTGGCAGGAGACCCGGCAGTATTGACATTCCTGATTCCAGCAAAACCGTCCGTACGGAATCGTTTCCGGGCTGATGAATTGAAACGCACGCAGCAAAGAATTGCGCTCCGGCACCTGAAACTTCTTTCCGTAAATCGTTATTTCCACCAATTTCTCGTAGGGACGGAAGGGTTCCGACATAAGTGAGTCCTATCCTCAGTGAACTAGCTTCCCGGCAAGTGCGGCAGCACCTGTGCCAAGTCACGATTAATGTTTCCGTATTTAGAGTAGACTGCAGCCATGATGGCAACAACCTTGGTGGGCAACCGCGTTGCGAATGTGCCAAGGGGTGTGTCAGCCAGGGATTGCCGGCCCGTGACTATCTGCCGAAGTCAAAAAACTGCCCCATATTGCGAAATTTGACGTAGCGGCTGGCAACCAGCTCCTTTACGGGTTGGTTCAACAACATCACCAGTTGCCGGTCGAGCACATCGTCAAGCAGCCGAGCGGCAGCCTCGTGGTCCATGTGGGCGCCACCTTCCGGCTCGGGAATAATTTCGTCCACAATTCCCAACTCCTTTAAGTCCCGCGCAGTAATTTTCATCGCCGCGGCAGCAGTTTCGGCTTTGGTGGAGTCTCTCCAGATGATGGAAGCGCATCCTTCCGGAGAAATCACCGAATAAAAACTGTTTTCCAAGATATTCACGCGATCTCCAATGGCAATGGCCAAGGCCCCCCCGGAACCCCCTTCACCGGTCACCGTACAAATAATCGGAACCGGCAGGCGCGCCATCTCGCGCAAATTGCGGGCAATCGCTTCGCCCTGCCCGCGCTCTTCGGCGTCAATGCCTGGATAGGCTCCCGGGGTATCAATGAAGGTAAGAATTGGCCGCCCAAACTTTGCCGCCAATTGCATCACACGCAAAGCCTTGCGATATCCTTCAGGCTTGGGCTGTCCAAAATTACGAATAAGACGCTGCTTGGTGTCTCTTCCCTTTTGGTGGCCAATGATGGCAACCGGGCGTCCATGAAACTTTGCCAGCCCGGTAACCAGCGCCTTGTCGTCTCCAAAAGCGCGGTCTCCATGAATTTCAATGAAATCGGTGAACAGCAAGCCAATCAGATCGAGGGTGTAAGGCCGCTGCTGATGTCGCGCAATCTGTGCCCGCTGCCAAGGTCCCAGATGAGTGTAAAATTCGCGGCGCAACTCGGCAACCTGTTGGCGGATTCTCTCGAGTTCGGCGTCCGCGTCCACATCGCCGGCCAGATGCCGCAGCTCTTCCACATCTTTCTCCAGCCTGTCGATCTCTTGTTGCCGGTCGGTCGCGGGAGCGACGCTTTTTTCCTTGCCCTTCACGCTCATCCCATCACCGTCAGAATCGCCCTCTCGCCGCACATCTGGCGGACCGCTTCGACAAGTTCCGGTTTTGCGCGTACGCGCTGCTGTGCCTGCATCAACGCCACTGATCCGTCTGCCAACCGCAGCTCAAACACCACCGGACTGGCTCCTGGCGAGCCGGCAAACAGTTCCTCGAGCCGATCCAGTGTATCTTCATTCAGCGATTCCACATCGAGTCGAACGCGGAATTCCGTCGCCGCTGCCGCTGCCCGATCGGCCACCACATCGAGCCGTCTCGCTTCTTGCAGTGAAAGCCGTGTCCCCGCTTCTTCCACTTGAACACGTACCTTCAATAATAGCGGTGTTCCGGGCTTCAAGTGTTGTTCCAAACGCGCGAAGCTTTCCGGAAACGCCAACAACTCCTGCACGCCGGTCATATCCTGAAGCGTGAAAATGGCCCACTTCGCGCCCTTCTTTGAACGCATCGGTCGCGTGCCCACGATGAGCGCCGCAACCGCTATTTCCTTGCCGTCGCGTTGCCCCACAACCTGGTCCAAGGTAACGGTCTTTAGCTCCTGCAGCCGCGACGCGTAGCGCGCCAAGGGATGGCCGGAAACGTAAAAGCCCAGCATTGCGTATTCGCTGGCGAGACGTTCCTCTTCGCTCCACGGCGCGGCGTCACGGAGCTCAAAAGTAATGGCCGAAGGCGCTGCAGCCCCTCCGAACAAACCATGCTGCCCCGACTCGCGCGATCGCGAAGCACGTTGCAAAGCGTTTACCGCGTCATCTACCGAAGCCATCATCGATTCGCGCGGCCCCAGCGAATCAAGAGCTCCGGAGCGAATCAGGCTTTCAAAAACGCGCTTGTTCAAGAAACGTGACTCAATCCGCTCGCAAAAATCGTAGAGCGAACTGAATGGCCCCTTTTCCGATCGCGAATCGCAAATCGCCTTCGCGGTGTTTTCGCCGACGTTCTTGATCGCCGCCAGCCCAAAACGAATCGCTTCGCCAATCGGAGTGAAATACAAGTCGCTCTCGTTCACGTCGGGCGGCAAAATTGAAATACTCATGCCGCGCGCTTCGTTGATGTACTTCACCGCCTTTTCCGCGTTCCCTGCTTCCGAGGTAAGCAAAGCGGCCATGAATTCGACCGGATAGTGCGTTTTCATGTATGCCGTCTGGTAGGCCAGCAACGCATACGCGCAGGAGTGTGATTTGTTGAAACCGTAACCTGCAAATTCTTCCATCAAATTAAATATACGATCGCCTTTTTTGTCGGCAATCTTGTTTTTCTCGCAACCCGCCATGAACTTCGCGCGCTGCGCCGCCATTTCCTCTTTCTTCTTCTTACCCATCGCGCGGCGCAAAATATCCGCCTCGCCCAACGAAAAGCTCGCCAACTTGTTGGCGATTTGCATCACTTGCTCCTGGTACAGGATGACGCCGTAGGTCTCCTGCAAAATCTCCTGCAACTGCGGCAACTCGTAGCTGACCTTGGTCTTTCCGTGCTTCCGGTTGATGAAATCATCGATCATGCCGCCCTGAATCGGACCCGGCCGGTACAGGGCGTTCAACGCCGTCAAATCTTCTATTCGCGTTGGTTGATAGCGCCGCAAAATATCTCGCATCCCGTGCGATTCAAATTGAAAAATCGCCGTGGTCTCTCCGCGTGCAAAGAGCTTGTAGGTATCGGCGTCATCGAGAGCCAGATTGTCGGTGTCGACCTTCACGCCGCGATTCTTCTCCACCATCGCGACGGCATCGTGCAAAACCGTTAGCGTGGTCAATCCCAGAAAATCCATCTTGAGCAATCCAATCCGCTCAAGTGCATTCATGTCGAACTGTGTCGTGATTTCGTCGCGGTTCGTCTTGTAAACCGGGACGATCTCGGTGAGCGGCTGCGGTGAAATAACCACGCCCGCCGCGTGGGTTGACGCGTGACGTGACAATCCCTCCAGCCGCAATGCCACCGCCATTAAATCCTTCAAACGTTCGTCCCCATCAATGGCCGCTTTCAGCTGTGGAGACTCCTTCAACGCATCCGCCAGTTCGATTCCCAAAGTCGTCGGAATTAATTTTGCTAGCCGGTCCACTTCCCCATACGGAATGTTCATGGCCCGGCCGACGTCTTTCACCGCCGCTTTCGCCGCCATCGTTCCAAAAGTAATGATCTGCGCCACATTTTCGCGCCCATATTTCCGGGTAACGTACTCGATCAGCTCCCCGCGGCGCCGCATGCAGAAATCGATATCGATATCCGGCATTGAAACGCGCTCCGGATTCAAGAACCGTTCGAACAGCAAGTTGTATTGCAAGGGATCAACGTCGGTGATCCGCATGGCATAACTGACCAGACTTCCGGCGGCAGATCCGCGTCCCGGCCCCACCGGAACCCCTTGGGCTTTTGCGTAATGGATAAAATCCCAAACAATCAAAAAGTATCCTTCATACCGCATCTTCTTGATCATTTCAATTTCAGACGTCAGCCGCCGCTCATACTCGGCCATTGAATTGGTCAGCATTCCCTGTTTCGCCAACCGCTCCAGATACGGCAGACGCGTAGCAAATCCCTCGCGCACCATTTTTTCGAAGTAACTCGAGGACGAATGCCCCTCGGGAATTTTGAATTCCGGAAATGGATTGGGAATCTTTTCAATCTTGACATTGCAACGAGCTGCGATATCAACGGTCCGGCTCAGTGCATCCGGCACATCGCCAAACAACTTCGCCATTTCTGCTGCACTTTTGAAGTAAAACTGGTCCGTCGCAAACTTCATGCGACGTTCATCGCTCATGGTCTTCCCGGTCTGAATACACAGCAGCACCTCTTGTGCGTGCGCATCGCCGTGGTGCAAATAGTGACAATCATTCGTCGCAATGAGCGGGATCCCGGACTCTTTCGAGAGTCGGATGATCTCCCGGTTGACGCCTTTCTCGATGTCCAGCCCCTGGTCCTGAATCTCCAGGAAGAAATTGTCTTTCCCGAAAATATCGTGCAGCCGGTGGGCATTCTCTCGCGCCTGCGCATATTTTTCGTCTACGATCGCTTCGGTCACAACCCCGTTCAAGCAAGCCGAAAGAGCAATCAATCCCTTGCTGTGTTTGGCCAGCAGGTCAAAATCAATTCTTGGCTTGTAATAGAATCCTTCAAGAAATCCCGCGGAAACCAACTTGATCAGATTGTGGTAACCCTCAAGATTTTCACAAAGCAAAACGAGATGGTTGCTTCCCCGCCCGCCCGGCTCCGCATCGCCGTTATCCACACCATTGCCCATGCTCGTGCGCATGGCTGCCGCTTTTTCTCCGCGATCGTGCCGGCTGCCCTTGGCCACATAGACCTCGCACCCAATAATGGGTTTGACGTCGCTTTTACTTGCCTTGTCGAAGAAATTTGCCGCTGCGAAAAGATTTCCGTGATCCGTAATGGCTACCGCAGGCATCTTCTGTTTCGATGCCTCTTCCAGCAGCTCTCCGGTTTCGCACGCACCATCGAGCAAGCTATAGTCAGTATGAAGATGCAGGTGTACGAATTCCGGCTTGCCCATGAGTATTCATTCTAAAACTCTCAGCCGGGAATTGCATCCCGCATTCTGGAGTTTCCCACAGGAATTTTGGTGCGCCTCCCTGCTACTTTTTCCCCTTCGCTTTCTTTGCCGGGGCAGCGGGCTTCTTCGCCTTCTTCTCGTCCTTGGGGGGCTCTTTTTTTGCGGCAGGCGCGGCAACTTGTTTGGATTTCTCGCCAGCTTCCACGCCCTTGGCAGGTTTCTTTTCCTTTTCTTTCTTTTTTGGCTGTTCCTTGATCCCAGAAAGCTTCCGTAGAATCTTTTCCCGCTCTTCCGGGGTTTTTCCACGGCCGGTGAGCTGCATCGCAAAAACCTGGTCCACAATCGCGTCGAACTTCGCCCCATGCGCATAACCCAGGGTTTCCAACTCGGTGGCAACCACTGGAAGCGCGGAGCGAATCGGCCTCCACTTGTTCAAATAGGCGCGGATCTTTGACAGCGCTGCCGAATTGCTGGACTCCGCCATCAAGTATGCCATTTGCTCGGAAGGCAATTTTTCCAGGAAGTTGTAGGCATCAATCGGAGTGTTGGTCTTCTTGCCGGTCAACTCCTTCTGCGCCACCAGAGCTTCTTCTGCGAACTCCAGGACTTCCTTCGTTTCGGCCGACCGAAATCCTGCCTTGGAAAGCACGCTGGCCTGCTCCCGGTCCTTCAGCTTGCCAAGAATCGCGAGCAACAATGGAGTCGCCAGACGCGGCCGCAGTCCTGCAGTGAACAAATCCTCGCGCACCTTCATCAAATGTGAAATCGCATCATAGTCCGGGTGGCGCTTCGCCAAAACCGGGCTGACTGCTTCAAGCAAGTCATGCTCTTCCCATGTCTTCAGCACCACTGTGGGCCGCTCTTCGCGCGCGAGCGCTCGCAACTCTTCGCCGGCATCCTCAAGCGCGATCGTGTGTTGCAGTTCTCGCTCAATCGCCAGATCAAACCACTCCTGCGTACGCGCCTCCACTTTGAATCCCATGCGCGCTGCGTATCGCAAGACACGCAACAATCGGGCCGGCTGGTTTGTAAATCCATGAATCGTTAGAGCCCGCACTTCGCCCCGCTCGACGTCCGAGAGGCCATTGGTAGGATCCAGCAGCAATCCGCGAGATGCGGGGTTCAGGGAAATAGCGATCGCATTCAGCGAAAAATCGCGCCGCCGCAGATCCTCCATAATCGTCGACCAGCGAATCTCCGGACGCGTTCCTGGACGCACATAATGATCATCCCGCGCCGCGGAAACGCTGCCCTCAACATCTCCCGCGAACAGCACCTCGATCTGGCGGATCTTTTCGTCTTCTGAAATGATCTTCGCGCCGCCCTTTTCCAACTCGCGCGCGATCTTTGAAGGATTGCCTTCGACTGTAAAATCCAGATCGCGCAGAGAGGCGCCGGTAATCAAGTCGCGCACCGTTCCCCCCGTCAAATAGACGTTGAATCCCAGTGCCGCAGAAAGTTCCTGCACTCGCATCATAGCCGCTCGCTGTTCTGGCGACAGCCGGCTCTCGAGCAAAAACATGTAATCTGGCATTGCGCTCCTTCTGCTTCAGGATGCCTGCGTTAGTACCAGCAGTTGCACCCGCGGTGTGGATCCCAGGGCCTGCCGCGCTTCATGCGCGCGGATGATGCGCCTTATAAATCTGCTTCAACCGTTCTTCGACGACATGTGTATATATCTGCGTCGTCGAAATGTCGGCGTGTCCCAGCATTAACTGCACGGAACGTAAATCCGCTCCGCGCTCCAAAAGATGCGTCGCAAAACTGTGACGGAGCATGTGCGGTGTCAAAGACACCCGCAACCCTGCGCTTCGTCCGTACGCAGAGAGAATTTTCCATACTCCCACCCGGCTTAAAGGAGTCCCCCGCCGATTCACGAAAAGCGCGGAACTACCTTGTCCTGGCACTCGCCCGCGCAAGTGTGGCCGCGCCTCTAGCAGATATTTCTCAACAATCTGCACGGCCTTCTTGCCAACCGGGACAATTCTTTCCTTGTCTCCTTTGCCAATACAGCGAACGCAGCCTACCTTGGAATCCAGATCATTCACGCGTAACCCAATTAACTCTGAAACGCGCAGCCCTGTCGAATACAGGACTTCCAACATGGCCCGGTCCCGCAGCCCGAGTGCGGTCTTGGCGTTGGGCTGCTCCAGCAGTCGATCCACTTCCTCGAGTCGCAAATAGCCTGGCAACGACTTGCGAATCTTTGGGGACTCCAGGTTTATCGACGGGTCCGCCGCTATCAAATCCTGAACCTGGGCGAACCGGAAGAAATTACGCATGGTAACCAGGTGTCGCGCGACGGTCCGGCTTTCCAGATTCTGCCGGTAAAGTCCCGCCAAGAAATCCACCAGATCGTCACGGCTCACGGTTTCCAGCGACAACTTACGTTTCTTCGCGAATGCATCGAACTTCGTCAAATCGCGCCGATACGCCGAGACGGTATTGGCAGACAACCCTTTTTCCACTTTTACATGGATCAAATAGGACGAAACTGTGGCTGCGATTTCCATCAGTTCTCCGCCAGTGCTCCTGTGCGCCGTCGCGTTGCGATTCCATAAATCTCTTCCACTTCATGGCAACGGAAGATCCAGGCAAGCGCAAGATAAAGAACGGTCGCTCCAAGAATCAGTCCGCCAAACACCGTAAGTTGTACAAGAAACCTTGAATGCAGCGTAAATTGTGTGTAGTAATTTCCAAACCAGCAGGCCACTCCCATGATCCCCGCGCACAGGAAAATCTTCGCAAATGAACGAAATATCTCGATCGTTCCCATTGAGCCGTAGCGCAGCCGAAAAATAATAAATAGCGCGAAGAAATCAACAAAGCAGGCAAGAGCCGTTGCCAGAGCAGGCCCGCCGTTCAGCACCCGCTTGTACAGCAAAGGCTGGATGAAGAAAATATTCAAGAGAATATTCAGAACCAGTGAGATGGAGGCCACAATCACCGGTGTTTTTGTATCGCCGGTAGAATAAAACGCCGGGACCACCAGCTTAACGGACGCTAGCGCTGGCAGCCCCACGGCGTAATACATCAGTGCCCGGGCCGTCAGCTTGGTGGACTCTGCGACGAATTGTCCGTGCTGGAACAGCACGCGAATAATCGGTTCCCGCAAAATCATCAATCCCAAGGCCGCCGGAATCGTGATAAAGGCCACGATCCGCACGGAAAACGTCAGAGTCTTCTTTAACGCTTCAAAATCCTTCGCCGCCGCCTGGTGCGACATCATTGGCAATATCGCGGTCGCCACTGCAATCGCATACCCGCCTAAGACCAGTTCCATGACCCGGTCCGCCACCGTCAAAGCGGTCAGACTTCCGAGCGGCATCCGGGCTGAGTTTGCGAAATAGGTATCCACGAAAAAGTTAATCTGACCAATTCCAATTCCAAAAAATCGCGGGAGCATAAGCCGTGCGACGTTCTGAATTCCAGGATGGTTGAATGAAATACCAAACTTGAAATCCATCCCCTTTTGCACCAGCGTCGGCACCTGCACCAAGAATTGCAGTGCTCCGCCAACAAGCACTCCTACCGCGAGCGAAATCGCAGGATCCTTGAAGTAATGCCAGACCGCCCCTACGGAAAACAAAATAATCGCGAGGTTCAACAGAACCGGTGTTGCCGCTGGCAAGCCAAAAATATGAAAGCAATTCAGAATGCCCATCGCCAGCGCCGCGAGCCCGATAAAAAAAAGATACGGAAAAATGATCCGGTTTAGCGCGACCGCTTCATCCCAATCGAGTCCCTGTGCCGAACTTGGCGTAAAGGTATGAATCACGGTCGGCGAAAACACCATTCCGAGCACCGTGATGCAGGCCAGAACCAGCGCCAAAGTCCAAAAAAGATTGTTCGCAAACTCCCAGACTTCCGCCTTCGATCTATCCCGCATGTAGGTCGTAAAAACCGGTATAAATGACGACGTCATCGACCCTTCCCCAACCAACCGCCGAAATAAGTTGGGAATGCGGTAAGCTAGAAAAAACGAGTCCGAGATGTGCGAGGTCCCGAGGAGAAGTACAATGCGCTGGTCGCGAACGTAGCCGAGGACTCGACTAACGATGGTGACCAAAGAGATGATCGAGGCCGTTTTGAGGATCTGTTTCTTTTCGGTCAACGGGCGGCACTCCGAGCCTAACCCTAATGAAAACAATAGGTTGACAGGAAAACGTGCTTAACATAACATACATTTTGCGGATTGGCAAATTCCCGCCATCCCAGTTCGGGAACCACTGAAATTTGAAAAATCGTACCCCAGCCTCTACGCACAAGAAGGTCGTTGTACAGCTCGTCGACAAGAAACCCTTGCGCGGGTATCTCAACCCGTCTGGCCTTGGTCAGATTGATCCCATCGATCTGCTCACGCCTGACGGTGAACACGAGCAAATCCCGCTTTCCAGGGTTCGCACGGTCTATTTTGTCCGTGATTTCGATGACGATTTCGAACCCGAGCGCAAGGCCTTCCTGAGCCGGCCCAAACTCGACGGTCTTTGGGTGAAACTCCGCTATGTCGACGGCGAAACCCTGGAAGGCGTCGTGCCGAACGACTTGCTGGCCCTGCTGGATAACGGCGTCCAAATCACCCCTCCGGACATTAATTCATCCACCGACCGCATCTTCGTTCCGCGCGCCGCCCTGACCCAAATCACAGTTCTCGGCGTCGTTGGCATTGCCCGCCGGAAGCCCGTTTCCGCTGCCACTGCCGCGCAACCCCGCCTCTTTAACGACTAGCTGCCCATCTGTACTCCCTATCGTCACTGTGCCAGACTCGCTAATTGCTGGTGCCGCCCGGAGGAGCCTCTTCCATGAAATTGTCTGAACTCGCCCAAAAACTCGGTTGCCGCCTGGAAGGTGACGGCGGAATTGAAATTCACGGCGTTTGTGGCATTGAGCAGGCGGAACCCGGACAGCTCACATTTCTCGCGAATCGTCGCTACTTCCCGCTTCTTAAAACCACGCGCGCTTCTGCGGTCCTGGTTGAAGACGGAATTGCCGTTGAACGCGAGCCGGGGTCGCCGGCTCTCTTTGCCTTGCGTTCTTCAAATCCGTACTTCGCGTTCGCCAAAGCCATTGAAGCCTTTTATCAGGCGCCGGAATACAAACCCGGCATTCATCCAACTGCCGTAATTGCCAAGACCGCCAAAATCGGCTCTGACGCGCACATTGGCCCCTACTGTTTCGTCGATGAACAAGCCACCATTGGAAACCAAGCAATCCTTCACAGTTTTGTGACGGTCTACCGTGGCGCGCAAATTGGCGACAACTTCTTCGCCCATGCGCATTCCGTTGTCCGCGAATTCTGCCGAATCGGGAACAGAGTCATTTTGCAAAATGGGGCAATAATTGGTGGCGACGGCCTGGGTTTTGCCAAACAGAAGGATGGTTCTTGGTACAAAATGACCCAATCGGGGCCCGCTGTCTTGCAAGACGATGTCGAGGTGCAATCCAATGCTTGTATTGACCGCGCCACGGTCGGTGAAACCTTTATCGGCAGAGGAACAAAAATAGACGACCTCGTGCTCGTCGGCCACGCTTCACACGTCGGCGCGAACACCATGTTATGCGGCCAGGTAGGCCTCGCCGGCTCCACTAAAATTGGCAACAACTGCATTCTCGCCGGTCAGGTGGGAACGGCGGGCCATCTGACGGTGGGCGACGGTTCGGTCATCACCGCGCAAAGCGGCATTCCAAATGACGTTCCAGCGAAATCACTTTTCTCCGGCTATCCGGCGGTAGACAACCGCCAGTGGCTCAAAACGGTGGCAGCGCTCAACCGTTTGCCCGAACTGCAAAAGCGGGTTCGCGAACTGGAATCAGCAATAGAAAAATTGAAACCTCAATAACCAGAACCAACACTCGCTCCGCTTTCTGCAGAGTCCGCAGAATCGCACTTCAGTTCGGCGTAATCCCTCGCTGTGTCCAAAACGGATCTTTCGCCGGAACAAATTGCACTGGAACTTCATTCACAAACATCTTCAGCCATTTTGTGCACTCATCCATCCCGGACTGCTCCGACGGAATATGCCCCAAAATGACCAGCGCTTTTTTCTTCCCTTCCGTCACCGCGTCGGCCACATATTCGACGGTTTCCCATTCGCGCGGCTCCCCGGTCACCAGCACGTCCACGTCCGGAATTTCCAGCGCCCTGGTCTCCGCGCCAAATCCTGAAGCGCCGGGAACCAATGCCAGCTTCTTGATTTTCAGATTCGGATCTCCAATCACCCGCATCACATGGGTATCCAATTTCTTGTTTAGCTCCACTGTCAGCGCCAGCAGCGTCGTTTCTGGGATCTTGAATAAATACGGATTCCCGGCGTCCACATACTTATCCCAGCCCAACGCGCGCGCTGTTCCAATTTCAATGCCGTCCGGATTCCGCTTGTGCCAATAGTCATGAAACCGCCAGATCACCAGCTTATGTTCGCGAATAAACTCCCGCTTGGCCATAAGCACTGGATCATTTTCCTTCTGCGGCAACTCATCCACGGTGTCCAAATGACTATAAAACGTCGGTTCATGCGTAATAATCAGATTGTCGCCAGCCGCCGCAGCCCGCTGCAAAACGTCCAGGGTAGCCATCATCGTCACCGCAATTCCTGTTACCTTGGTCTGCGGATCGCCCGCCTTGAAGGTATCCACGGTATCTTTCTCCCACGCGATACCAACATGCTTCTGTATCCGCTCAATCACCTGCTGGGCTGTCAGAGTGTTTTCCTGCGCATAAAGTTCCCGCGCCACAAACAGACTCACCGTCAACGCCGCAAGTCCCAATCTCGCTGCAAAATAGCCTTTTCCAACACGCATTTGAAATCCTCTCCTCTGAACTTCCCAGCACTCAGTACTGAAATCAATCGCAACGCCATCATCATCCTACGACCGAAATCATTCAACGCTTAATCATCCGTGGCACCAAAATTCCGTTGCGCCAGGCTGCCGCAGTTACTGGCCGGCGAAATTTCTTGACATTCGAGCCCAACCGTCCGACCCTAGCCATAGTCTAACTATGCTACGACCCGAAACACTCAGGAGAGGTAATCAATGCAACGCGACGAAATCCCGCCAGGCACTCTGTATCTCTTGATCCTAAAGACCCTGGCCCGCGCCGGCCAGATGCACGGCTATGAAATCGCCAACTCCATCCAAAGTATCTCCGACGATATCCTCCAGGTCGAAGAAGGCTCTCTTTACCCCGCTCTGCAGCGCATGCTAATCAAAGGCTGGGTCTTCGCCGAATGGGGCACGACTGCCGGCAACCGCCGCGCTCGTTACTACCGCCTGACCGCCGCAGGCCGTAAGCAACTAACGGTCGAACTCTCGCAATTCGAACGGGTCATTGGCGCCATCACGCGCGTAATCCAAACCGCGTAAAGAGATCTTCACCATGAACGCACTGCGCGAACTTAAAAGACGCATCGCAATGTTCTTCCGGCGTGACGAATTCGACGCCGACCTCCAGGAGGAAATCCGCTTACACATGGATTTGCGCGAACAGCAGCAAGTCGCCGCAGGCCTTTCGCCTGACGACGCGCGTTACGCCGCTCACCGAAAATTTGGCAACGCCACCCTGTTGCAGGAAGACAGTCACATGCAGTGGGGTTGGGCCTGGATTGAGGATTTCCTGCAGGACCTGCACTACGGCCTCCGCGCCATGCTGCGCAGCCCAGGCGTAACCACGGTCGCCATTCTCTCGCTGGTTCTCGGTATTGGCGCCAACACTTCGATCTTCAGCTTCCTGGACGCCGTCCTCCTCCGCTCCCTGCCCGTAGAAAATCCTCACGAACTTGTGCTCCTCGGCGAGGGTCTCGATAACGGGGTCAGCGACGCCTACGCCAACGTCGAACTCTACTCCTATCCGTTCTATCGCAAACTACAGGCTCGGACCCAAGTCTTTTCCGATGTCGCTTCGGCCTCCAGCATGATCAACAAGCTCCAAGCCACCGTCGAAGGTCATTCCTCGCCGGAGCCAATGTCCATCAAACTTGTCTCCGGCACATACTTCGGCACTCTCGGTATCGAACCGTTCATGGGCCGTCTTCTCACCGACGATGACGATCGCTTTAAAGATTCCAGCCCTATTGCCGTAGTCACCTACGCCTGGTGGAAAAATAAGTTAGCCCGTGACCCCGCTGTTCTTGGCAAGAAATTAACCTTCGGTTCCAGTGTCTTTACGGTGGTCGGGGTCGCACCCCAGGATTTCTTCGGGACCACCGTCGGCGAAGCCCCTGACGTTTTTATTCCGCTCTCGATGCAAAAGGAGATTCCTCCCGGCAATGATGGCTACGCCGACAACTTTGCAGAATCGCTCCACATTATCGGCCGCCTGAAACCCGGCGTAACAATTTCTCAGGCTGCTGCGAACACTAACCTGCTCTTCCAACAAATTATCCGCTCCTTCCCGGAAATTCCGCTTAATGCGGAAAATCAAGGCAAACTCGACCATGCAACCGTCCAACTGCAACCGATGGCCAACGGCCTTTCCCGCATCCGCTACATGTTTTCTGAACCTCTGAAAATTCTCATGGCCGTAGTGGCCTTGGTCCTGCTGATCGCCTGCGCCAACATCGCCAATCTGCTGCTCGCACGTTCGACGGCCCGCTGCCGCGAACTCGCCATGCGCCAGGCCCTGGGCGCGCGTCGTTCCCGTCTGATCCGCCAACTCCTCACAGAAAGCCTTTTACTCGCTTTCACCGGCGGCCTACTCGGAATCCTCCTCGCAGCCGCCGCCAACCGCTTCCTCCTAAAAATGATCTCGCCCGGCACCGAACTTTTGCCGCTGAACGTCGCGATCAATCCGCGCCTCCTCCTCTTCACGCTATCTGTGACATTCGCTACCGCCATTCTGTTCGGAATGCTCCCCGCCTTCCGGGCCACCGGTCTCGAACTGACGGAATCTCTAAAAGACGGCCGCAGTTCGTCCGGCTCACGACACAAAGGGTTTCTTGCAAGGACATTGATCGTCTCCCAGGTCGCCCTCTCGCTGGTCTTGCTGGTAGCATCCGGTCTCTTCCTCCGCACTCTTGTAAATCTAAGCAACGTCGACACCGGCTTCAATCCCAGCAACGTAATTCGTCTGCAAACTGACGCAGCCTCCGAGCAATATAAAGCCGGCGAAGCTCCTCTAATGCGCCTCTATCAACAAATCGACGAAAAAGTTCAGACCATACCCGGGGTGGTTTCCTCCAGTTCTTCGCTCTTCACTTTCAATGGCGGCAGCTGGAACAACAGCATCTGGGTGCAGGGATATCCTTCTGGCCATCGGAACGTCTCCGTCCATCACAACATCGTCGGCCCTGGCTATTTTTCAACGATGGGAATAAAGCTCATTCAAGGCCGCACTTTCGATGCCACCGACACAGACACTTCCCAGAAAGTCGCCGTTATCAGCGAATCCACTGCGCGCAGTCTTTTTCCGCAGGGCTCCGCACTTGGCATGCATTTCGGCAAGCACGACGCCAGAAATGCCGGCGATCTCGAAGTCATCGGCATCGTGAGGGACACCAAAGTCCATGCTCTCGACGAACCACAGCAATACCTCACATACGTTCCCGCCGCACAGATGGGTTGGTTCTACTTGAACCATTTCGAGGTTCGTTACTCGGGCAACCGCCAGGCCACCATTGCTGCAGTTCGCGCGGCCATTCACGATGTCGATCCCCACCTGCCCCTCACCGACATCCAGACTCTCGACGAACAAATTGCTCGTTCCATTCCCATGCAGCGTCTGGTGGCACAACTCTCCACGTTCTTTGGACTTCTCGCCGCCTTCCTTTCTTGTATCGGTATCTATGGACTTATGTCCTACATGGTTACGCGCCGCACCAATGAAATCGGTGTCCGCATGGCTCTGGGCGCAAAACGTTCCAATGTTCTGTGGTTGGTAATGAAGGAAAGTACTCTACTGCTTGCTGCAGGGATTACACTCGGTGCCCTTGCCGCATTTGCCGGGCAGCGACTCGTTTTAGCACTGCTTTACGGTCTGAACCCCAGTGATCCCATCAGCCTACTGGCGGCCGTCGCCCTACTCGCGCTGGTAGCAGGCACAGCGGCCTATCTCCCTGCACGTCGTGCCGCACAAGTCGACCCGATGGTCGCCCTTCGCTACGAATAGTCCATGGTTGTTCGAACCACAACCAATCGGGAGAATATCAGTCGCGCTCCGGCCGCTGATCCTCCGGTAACGCTTCCGCCATCGCTCGCCAAACCACATCATTCAACTCTTCTCTCTGCTCGAGAGTGTACTTCCCCGCATCGATCGGCTCCAAAAACTCCACCAATATCTCGCCCGGATGAATCTCGAGCGACCGTTTCGCCATCACCCGATGCGCATTCGAGCAGGCCACCGGCACAATCGGGACTCCGGCCTTAATCGCCATCACCACCGCGCCTTTCTTGAATCTCTTTAACCGCCCGTCATCACTCCGCGTCCCTTCCGGATAGATTAAAAACGACTGCCCCTTCTTCAACTCCACGACCGCTTTATCGATACTCTCAACCGCCGCATCCCGGGCATCGCGAATCACCGGAATAAAGTGTGCCGATCGAAACGCCGCGCCGACAATGGGAAACTTAAACAAGGACTCTTTCAACAAGATCGCAATCCGCCGCGGGATAGCACCAACCACGGCCGGTGCGTCTGCCGAACTGGTGTGATTTGCCGCGAACAGGCAGGTACCGGCAGGAATCCGGTCCTTACCCTTCACGCGCACCCGGACCCCAACGCAATTCACGAAAAACATCACGCCGCGGATTCCAGCCCAATAAATGGCGTTAGGATTTTTTGTAATCAACGTGTAGACGAGCAGCGGTGGCCCAACAATCAAAATGTAAAGGGACAAGAATACGCCAATGAAAACTGTCCGTAACATGCAGTAGAAGAAACTGTCTCGAATCTGTCGCCAATGGTCAAGCCGAAGGCGCGTCTGGCCGCTCCTCAGTGCACAGCGACCGCCTGCGTAGTGCCCCGCAACATTCCTTCGCGAATACGTTTTTGTTTCTCGTTCGCATTTGGCACTTCCGACACCAGGCGGGCAGTCTCTTGCGCTTCTCCCAAATGAAGTTCCATCGAAATATCTTTCCCGTTTCTTTGCACCCGCAAACGAAGGGTCGCCCCAGGTTCGGCACTTCGCATATAACGCTCCAACCGCCGTGGAACGTCGCCGCCATTCCACCCCACAATCTGATCTCCTCCGCGCAGCCCCGCGCGTTCTGCATCGCTCCCCGGTTCGACAGATTCCACCAAAAACCCTCCGTTCGCGACACGCGCGCCGGAGAAACCCAAAACTGCGCGCCGCACCTCTACAATTCGCAATTCCAATCCAGCCAGCCCCAATACTTTTTCATAAGGCAATGGCTCAGCATGCCCGACATACCGTTCAAAGAAATCCTCAAATGAGCCGCCAACAACTTTCTCTGCTGTCAATCGCACATCTAAACTATCCCGATAGGTTTCGCCGGCTTTCGCAAAATTCTTGTTCATTAGGCGCATCACGTCGTCCAGACTCTTCTGATTATCTGTTCGGTCGCGAATCAGAATATCCAGCAAATCCCCCAGCACCTGTCCTTTTGTGTAGTAGGAAACACTATAGTCCGGCCGGCTATACTGCCCATATTTCTCCAGCCAGGCGTCCAAACTCGACTGTTCTGCGCTCTGCCATTTGTTGGCGGGACGGGTTTCCAGTTCATTGATCTGTTCGCTCAAATCCATATAAAACTGCTGCTTCGTCCAAAGACCGCTTCGCACCAACGTGAACGATCCAAACGTGCTGGTCACGCCCTCGGCAAACCACAGCGCTCGGGTGTACTGCTCCTTTGCATAGTCTATCGGCTCCAGCGACGCTGGCCGAATCCGCTTCACATTCCACAAGTGAAAAAATTCATGCGCCGACACGCCATCCAAAAACTCGTCCGAAGGGATCGCAATCGCTGTCGCATTCGCGTGCTCCATCCCGCCGCCAGCTCCATTCGCCGCTTTTCCAATGTGATAGATAAACGTATATCCGTTGTACGGCGCACCGCCCATCAACTTCAGTTCGTACTCGCAAATCTTTTTTAAGTCCCGCTCGAGCGTTCCTTTTCTCCACTCATTTCCGTGAACAATCACTGATACTTGCGGCACAAGCCCGGGAATCAGAAACTTCTCAAATCTCCCTGCTTCTATTGGCGCATCCGCGAGTGCGTCATAATTTGTAAAAATTCCGCCAAAACTGTGATTTCGTCCACTCTCAGCGTTGAGCTGAATTCCTGGCCCGTCCGCCTGCCACTGGGCCGGTACGTCAACAAATATTGTCGACACTTCTTCGTTCCGCCGCTCGGGCACATAGAACAAAATCATGGCCGCATTGATAAATGCGTGTTCCTCACTTAATTGCGTCGCGAATGGCCCCGGCTCATCCCAGAACGTCGTGTAGGTCACCGTCACGGCCCCGTCTGCTGTAATCTTCCAAGTCTGCTTATCCGTCTTCGCTACCCCCACGCGTTGCTCCCCGGCAAACGCCTGCACTTCGCGCACGTGCGAACTGAAATCACGCACCTGATACAAAGCGTTCCACGCCGGTATCTGCACAGCAACCGACCCGTGGACATCCGGAATCGTCATCGTCACGTGAAATAGATGTTGCTCAGGATGGGCAAGCGACACCTCATACCTGATCGTTGCGCGTGTAGGAAAGGAAAAGTAGAAAACTGCCGAAAGGCCAACAACTAACCGTACGAACCGGATCACTTGACCGGAGCCCCAGCGATTGCAGGCGCAGCCGATCCAAGCTTCTTTATTAATTTCTCGCACAATCCATCAAAGCTTCCGTTCGACATGATTAAAATCAAATCTTTCGGCTTGCAGTTTGCAGCAATCTCATCCGCAATCGCCGCCGCCCCCTCCAACACTTTTGCATCTTTCCCAAGCGATCTTACGCCCGCCGCTACAGATTCCGGGTCCATTCTGTTTTCGTCTCCCAATTGCTGTGCCCGAAAGACCCCGCCCAGAACCACGAGATCCGCCAGAGCCAGGGCCTTGGGCAGCGCCTCCTGAAATATTTTCCGACGCATGGAGTTCGACCGCGGCTCCAGAACCGCCCAGATTCTCCGCTCCGGCCATCGCGCCCGCGCCGCTTGAATCGTAGCCGTCACGGCTGTCGGATGGTGCGCAAAATCATCCACCACCAGCACTCCGCCCACTTCACCCTTCACATCCATTCGACGCTTGACACTCCGAAACGTCGCCAGCGCTCTGACGATTTCCGGCGCGGCAATTCCGCGCCCGTGCGCCACCGCAATCCCCGCCAGGGCATTCAAGACGTTGTGACGCCCCGTTGCTTCCATCTCAAATTCAGCAAACTTCTTGCCCCGCAGGGAAACCAAGAACCGCATTCGCTCTTCGGTCACCGAGAACTCGCTCGCCACCCAATCATTTTCCGCAGCAAATCCATACGTTTGAACGGGGCAAAACGCCTTCTCCGCCGACTTCCGCAGCGCAGGACCGGCCTCGACATCTCCCCAGATCACCACTTTGCCGCTACCGGGCACTAAATTGACTAGT
>Ga0193726_1001197_pt1 | contig 21565 bp, 20 predicted proteins | sample H2c1metaG_FD_144928 | JGI IMG/M metagenome (GOLD analysis project Ga0193726, IMG submission 144928) | Soil microbial communities from a riparian zone of the East river system, Colorado, United States - H2c1 | ecosystem: Environmental > Terrestrial > Soil > Riparian zone | place: USA: East River... | reverse complement strand
GCCCGCGCCCATGCCGCTGGTCATGCCGAAGCGGTCCTTGAAGCGCTGCACGCGGCCGCCGCGGTCGATGCTCTGGCGCACGCCGGTCCAGGCCGGATGGGTCTTGGGATCGATATCGAGGCGCAGCGAGGCGCCTTCCTTGCCCCAGGTCGACTTCGTCTCGAAGGACGTGCCGTCGGTCATGACCACCGTGATCTTGTGGTAGTCGGGGTGGATCTTCTCTTTCATCTGCAATCTCCAGCGCTTCAGGGCCGATTTCCGACCGGCCGGCGCAACAGGGCCGGGGGTATACAAGCCCCAACGGCCGGGGACAAGCATCTCATACCTCCCCCGTTATACGGGTCGGCGTTTTGGCCGCTCCGCGGCCAAAAGCGCCCAGGTGCCCCCGAACGGGGGCGGAGGGGGAAGGCCTCAGTCGAGGCGCTTGCAGGACAAAGATCATGATCTTAGGCGTTCAGATATCGCCTTTGGGGCCTTCCCCCTCCGGCCCTACGGGCCACCTCCCCCGGATGACGGGGGAGGAGTGTTGTGCGCGGCCGACCGGGCCTGTAGACCGGCCGGGTTCATGAGCGATTCAGCCTTCGAAAGCCTGGCCGACAGCCTACTCGCCGCCCTTGAGGAGGGAATCGGCCAGCACGCCGATGCCGAGCTGCAGGGCGGCGTGCTGACGGTCGAGGGCAATGACGGCACCTGGCTCGTCAACAAACATGCACCCACCCAGCAGGTCTGGCTGAGTTCACCGCAAAGCGGGGCGCGTCACTATGCCTACGATGCCGGCACCGGCCAGTGGAAGGATACACGGGGCGGGCCGGACCTGATCGCCCACCTGTCGGGCGAACTGGGTGTCCCGCTGACATGGCAACCGCAATGAACCGATTCAGCGGCCTTAATATGCTTGGCCCTTATCTCAGGCCCTATCGCGGCCGGGTGGCTTTGGCATTGCTGTCACTCCTGGTGGCGGCCGGCACCGTGCTGGCCTTCGGCGCCTGCCTGCGCGCCCTGATCGACCGCGGCTTCGCCCAGGGACGGCCCGATGTCCTGAACTATGCGCTGGCCTCGCTGCTGGTCGTGGCGGTGGTTCTGGCGATCGCCTCGGGCGCGCGCTTCTACCTGGTCTCATGGCTGGGCGAACGCGTGGTCGGCGACCTGCGCCGCGACCTGTTCGCCCATGTCATACGGCTGGGTCCGGCCTGGTTCGAGATCAAGCGTTCGGGCGATGTCATGAGCCGCATCTCGGCCGACGCGCAGCTCATCGAGCAGGTCATCGGCTCATCGGCCTCGGTGGCGCTGCGCAACATGCTGATGTGCATCGGCGGCGTGGCCATGCTGGTGATCACCAACCCCAAGCTCGCACTGTTCGTGCTGGCCGTGGTGCCGCTCGTCGTGACGCCGATCATCCTGTTCGGCCGCAAGGTCCGCGCGCTGTCGCGCGAAGCGCAGGCGCGCATGGCCGACATGGTGTCGGAAGGCGGCGAGACGCTCGACGCGGTGCGCACCGTGCAGGCCTTCGCCCAGGAGGACCGCGCCGCCCGGCGCTTCGGCGAGGCAACGGAACGCGCCTTCGACGCCGCCCGCCGCCGCGTCGCTCGCCGCGCCGTCATGACGACGCTGGTGATCTTCATCGTCTTCGCCGCCGTCGGCTTCCTGCTGTGGATGGGCGGCCACGACGTGATCAGCGGGCAGATCAGCGCCGGCGATCTTTCGGCCTTCGTCTTCTATGCCGTGCTGGTGGCGAGCTCGGGCGGCGCCATCAGCGAGACCATCGGCGACCTGCAGCGCGCCGCGGGCGCCGCCGAGCGCCTGGCCGAGCTTGGCGCCGAACCGGCCGTCATCGTCGAGGCCGCCAATCCCCAGACCCTGCCCAAGCCGGTGCAGGGCAGCGTGCGTTTCGAGGAGGTCTCGTTCCGTTATCCGACGCGGCCCGACTCGCTGGCGCTCGATCGCTTCGACTTGAGCGTCGCGCCGGGCGAGACGGTGGCCATCGTCGGCCCGTCGGGGGCGGGCAAGACCACGGTCTTCAATCTGCTGCTGCGCTTCTACGATCCGGAAGCGGGCACGATCCGCGTCGACGGCGTCGACATCCGCGACCTGTGTTTTGCCGACCTGCGCGGCGCGCTCGCCATCGTGCCGCAGGAGCCGGTGCTGTTCACGACCTCGGTGGCCGACAACATCCGCTACGGGCGCCCCGACGCGTCCGATGCCGACGTCCGCGCCGCCGCGGAGGCGGCCTCGGCGCTGGGCTTCATCGAGACCTTGCCGCAGGGCTTCGCCACCCATCTCGGCGCCCGCGGCGTGCGCCTGTCGGGCGGCCAGCGCCAGAGGATCGCCATCGCCCGTGCGCTGCTCTGTGATCCGGCCATCCTGCTGCTCGACGAGGCGACCAGTGCGCTCGACGCCGAAAGCGAACTGGCCGTCCAGCAGGCGCTCGACCGGCTGATGCACAAGCGCACCACCCTGGTGATCGCCCATCGCCTGGCGACGGTGCAGAAGGCCGACCGGATCGTGGTGATCGACCGCGGTCGGGTCGTCGATGTCGGCCGCCATGCCGATCTCGTGCGCCGCGACGGGCTATATGCCCGCCTGGCCGAGCTGCAGTTCAATCTCTCAGCCGCGGCGAGCTGAGGATTTCAGCTTCACTCGTTGGGACTAAACCCCAACTCATTGAAAAAATTGGCTAATCGGCCTTCAAGAGAATGCATAGGCATTGTCTAAAGTTATACTTTAAGTATGGGCAAAATTGCCTTGAATATCAGTGTTCTATTTCATAGAGTTCATCCATATTTCAGCCGTATTTTTCCCGATCACCAAAGGCTTCGCCATGTTCATCCAGCTTCATTCCCAGCGAACCCCTCAGCGTGATGCGTTTAGCCGTCTGGCGGACTGGTGGCCGGCGGCCCTGATCGGCCTTGTGGCGCTCCTGGGCGCTCTCCCGGACAGCAACGCACAGAGCCTGCTGGGCCTGTAAGCGCTCCGGAATTTCCGCGATCAGGTAGCAAGCGTCCCTGACGTCAAGCGGTCCGCCGGCGGTGCCGCGCCTTGCAGCGTCCATTGAAATCGGGACGATGACGCCGTACGTTCAACAAAATCGAATTTTGTTGAACAGAGGGCGTTTGCCATGGCAAAGACGTCAGCGAGCAAACCCGCGGCACGCGGGGGCAAGCCGGATGCGAAAGTCGGCTTGGTTGCCGCCGGCAAGGCCCGGTTTGAGGCGGTCATGCGGGCTGCGCAACGATCTGGCCTTCTCAGCGAGAAGAGTGGCCGGATCGGCGGCAGGGTGAGCCCGGCGCTGATCGAGCAGGCCAAGCGGCAGACGGGCATCGAGGCCGATACGGATCTGATCGAGTTTGCGCTGGCGACAGTCGCGCTCGAGGACAACTTCGCGGCGACGTTCAGCAAGTCTCGAGGCAAGGTCGATCCGGAGCTGAAGCTCGGCTTCTGAGGTGGCGGCGTTCGATTTCGACGCGGCGCGACGCTGGATGCGGTTCGATCCGCGAACGACGCTGGCCCGGCGAGGCGACGATGAGCTTCCGTTCGTCAATGCGGGCCTGATCGGCGGGCAAGGGCTCTTGCTCGACTCCTGCGTCTACATTGATCAAATGCAGGATCGCTCGCCGCAGCTATTGGACGATCTGGTTGCGCAACGGCAGGTCAACCATTCGATCGTCGCGATCCAGGAGTTGATGCACGCAGTTGGCGCGTTGAGCCCGTCGGATGCGCGAACGGCGGGTGTTGTTGCCGAGATCGGCAAGCACATCAAGGCTATGCCGCCGCATAGGATCTTTGTGCCCGATGCAGAGGTCCTCGGAAGGGCGGCGCTGCTATCGGGAATCCTGTGTCGCCTTCAAGGGTACGAGAAGGACGGCAGGCTGCGTGCGCTTCAGGATTGTACGCTGTTCCTGCAAGCGCAGAAGCTCGGCTTGGTCGTGCTGACCGCGAATGTCAGCGACTACGATATCCTGCTTCAACTCATCCCGGCGGGGCGGGCGCTGTTTTATCGCCGGAAGTGACGTCGACGCCGCCTAAGCGGTGTCAAATGACGCGGCGCTTGCGTTGCCTGCACTCTCTTGAGCCGTGACGACTAGCGATGACTGCCCTTGCGTTCGGCATCCAGCCGCCGCAGCTCGCGGCGCATGATCTTGCCCGTCGTGGTGAGCGGCAACTCGGCCACGAACTCGACCTCGCGCGGATATTCGTGGGCAGCGAGGCGGGTCTTCACGAAGGTCGCGAGATCGATCTTCAGCGTCTCGGTGGCGTCGATCTCGGGCCGAAGCTGCACGAAGGCCTTCACGATCTCGGTGCGCACCTTGTCCGGCACGCCGACGACGCCAACCATCGCGACGGCGGGATGCTTCATCAAACATTCCTCGATCTCGCCCGGACCGATGCGGTAGCCGCCGGAAGTGATGACGTCGTCGTCGCGGCTCTTGAAGAAGACGTAGCCCTGCTCGTCGATGCGGCCGAGGTCGCCGGTCAGCAGCCAGTCGCCGGCATATTTGGCGGCGGTGGCCTCGGGGTTGCGCCAGTACTCCAGCATGACGATGGGGTCGTGCCGCCAGCCCGCGATCTGGCCTTCCTCGCCGGGCGGCAGGACGTTGCCCTCGTTGTCGACGATGGCGACCTTGCGGCCGGGGCAGGCGCGGCCGCACGAGCCCGGGCGCACCTCGAACCAGTCCGGCGAGTTCAGCAGCATCAGGTTCATCTCGGTCTGGCCGTAGCCTTCCGAAATGGTCGTGCCGAAGGTATCGTGGCCCCACGCCAGCAATTCCTCGCCCATCGCCTCGCCGCCGGTGCAGACGGCGCGCACGTCGTATCGCCAGCGATCGCGCGGCCTCGCGACCTGTCGCATCATCTTGAGCGCGGTCGGCGGGATGAAGCCGACGCCGACCTTGTGCCGTTCCAGCAGCGCGAAGGCGCGTTCGGGATCGAACTTGGCGAAGCGATGCGCCACCACCGGCGTGCCGTAGAACCAGGCCGGGAAGAGGGCGTCGTAGAGGCCGGCGATCCACGCCCATTCGGCCGGCGTCCACATCACCTCGTTGCCGCGCGGCCAGTGGCTCAGCCACTGCTCGACCGGCGGCACCGAGCCCAGCATCACGCGATGGGCATGCAGCGCGCCCTTGGGCTGGCCGGTCGTGCCGGACGTGTAGATCAGCAGCGCCGGATCCTCGGCCGCCGTATCGACGGTGGTGAAACTGTCCGAGGCAGCGGCCAGCAGGCGGTCCCAGTCGAAGAAAGTACTGCCGTGGGCGCCGGCGCCGATCACGATCACCGTCTTGAGATGCGGCAGCCGATCGCGCACCGCCAGCACCTTGGGGAGTTGGCTCATGTCGGTGATCAACGCCGAGGCTTCGGCATTGGCCATGCGATACTCGAGCGCCTCTTCGCCGAACAGCGTGAACAGCGGCAGCACGACGGCGCCCATGCGATAGCCGGCGAGATGGCAGAGCGTAAGTTCCGCACCCTGGCTCAGGAACACGCCGACCCGGTCGCCCTTCCTGATGCCGCGCGCACCGAGCGCATTGGCGAGCTGCGAGCTTGTGGACAGGAGCTGGCCGAACGTCCAGTTGCGCACCGATCCATCGGCATTCTCGACGATCAGCGCCAGCGCGTGCGACGGATGGCGTTCGCACACCGCCCAGCCGATATTGAACCGCTGCGGCCGGGGCCAGCGGAATTGCCGCATCGCTTCTTCGTAGGAGACGCCGTGGGGGATCATCGCGGCGGCACTCTATGGCATGTGGACCATCCGCATCCAGCGGAGGTATTCTGCAGCATGGCTCCTGACGACCATTCCTACGCTCCGGTAGTGCGCGGCAAGTCCGCCGACTCCGGCATCACCATCGTGCCCTCGGTCTGCCCGCACGACTGCACCAGCACCTGTGCGCTCGACGTCGAGCGTCTCGATGCCAAGCGCATCGGCCGGGTGCGCGGCTCGATGCGCAACGATTACACCGCCGGCGTCATCTGCGAGAAGGTCGCCCGCTACGCCGAGCGCATCCACCATCCCGACCGGCTGATGAAGCCGCTGCGCAGAACCGGGCCCAAGGGCTCCAGGCAGTTCGCCGAGATTTCCTGGGCCGACGCGCTCGACATCGTGGCCGAGCAGTTTTTAGCCAAGGCGCGCCAGCTCGGCAGCGAGACGGTGTGGCCCTATTACTACGCCGGCACGATGGGGCTGGTGCAGCGGGACGGCATCAACCGGCTGCGCCACGCGATGAAATACTCGCGCTACTTCTCGACCATCTGCGTCACGCTGTCCGACACCGGCTGGATCGCGGGCGTCGGCGCCAAGCGCGGCGCCGATGTGCGCGAGATCGATGAGCATTCCGACCTGGTGGTGATCTGGGGCGGCAATCCGGTCAACACCCAGGTCAATGTCATGACCCACGCCATGCGCGCCAAGAAGCGTGGGGCCAAGCTGGTCGTGGTCGATCCTTACCGCACCGGCACGGCCGATCAGGCGGACATCCATCTCGCGGTGCGTCCCGGTACCGACGGCGCCCTGGCGGTGGCCGTCATGCATGTCCTCTTCAAGGAGGGCTATGCCGACTGGGATTACATGCGCCGCTATACCGACGCGCCCGACGAGTTGGCGGCGCACGTGGCGACGCGCACGCCGGAGTGGGCGTCGAAGATCACCGGCCTCTCGGTCGAGGAGATCGTTTCGTTCGCGCGGCTCTACGGCCGGACCAAGGCCTCGTTCATCCGCTGCCACCACGGCTTCAGCCGCAGCCGCAATGGTGCTGCCAACATGCACGCCGTCACGTCCCTGCCGGCGGTGACCGGCGCGTGGAAGTACAAAGGCGGCGGCGCTCTCTACGGCCATACTGGCATGTACCCGATCAAGAAGACGCTGATCGAAGGCCTCGACGTGGCCGACACCTCGATCCGCGATCTCGACCAGTCGCGGCTCGGGCCGATCCTGACGGGCGATCGCGAGGCCTTGAAGGACGGTCCGCCGGTAACGGCGATGCTGATCCAGAACACCAATCCGGCGATGGTCTGCCCGGAGCTCGAGCTGGTGCACAAGGGATTTGCGCGCGAGGACCTGTTCACCTGTGTCCATGAGCAGTTCCTGACCGAGACGGCGGCTTTCGCCGATATCGTGCTGCCGGCCACGATGTTCCTCGAGCACGACGATTTCTACACCGCGAGCGGCCATACCTACTTCCAGGTGACCAAGGCGGTGATCGAGCCGCCGGGCGAGTGCCGCGAGAACCACTATGTGATCGCCGAGCTCGCCAAGCGCCTGGGTGCCAGGCATCGCGGCTTCGACATGACCCCGTGGGAGATCATGGACGAGCGCCAGTTGGTCTCGGGCATGTGGGACGCCGAGACCAACTGGCGGAAGGGCGGCCAGGATTTCCACCTGGGCTTCGAGACCTCGCATTTCCTGGACGGCTTCGCCTGGCCCGACAAGAAGTTCCGCTTCAAGCCCGACTGGGCGGCCTACGGCCCGCGGGGCAAGGAGATGCCGACGCTGCCCGACCATTTCGATGTCATCGACAATGCCACGGCCGACAAGCCGTTCCGCATGGTCGCGGCGCCGGCGCGCACCTTCCTGAACTCGACCTTCACCGAGACGCCGAGCAGTCAGAAGCGCGAGGTGCGGCCGACGGTGATGATGAACCCCGAGGATTGCGCGGCGCTGGGCTTCGTCGAGGGCGAGCGGCTCGAGATCGGCAACGAGCGCGGCAAGACCATCGTGCGTTGCAAGCCCAAGGCCGGCCAGCAGAAGGGCGTCGTCGTGGTCGAAGGCATCTGGCCCAATCGCAACTTCGAGACCGGCATGGGCATCAATGCGCTGACCTCGGCCGATCCCGGCTGGCCGAACGGCGGTGCGGTGTTCCACGACACCGCCGTCTGGATTCGCAAAGCGGCGTGAGCACGCAGCAAATTAGCCTCCCCACGCAGTGGGGAGATGGCGCGCAGCGCCGGAGGGGTCATAGGCCTCGTCGCGCTGCTCATGACCCCTCCGCCCGCTTCGCGGGCACCTCCCCAGCGAAGCTGGGGAGGAGAAATCGATGAGCGGGCATTTCCATCCTGCGCCCAATCCGAGCATCGCCCAGACGCAGGCGCCCCGGACCGACGGGCGCGCCCACCTGCTGGTGATCGGCAACGAAAAGGGTGGCTCGGGCAAGTCGACGACGGCCATGCACGTCGCCGTCGCGTTGCTGGGCGAGGGCGCGCGCGTCGCCACGCTCGATCTCGATGCGCGCCAGGGCACGCTCGGCCGCTACATCGAGAACCGCGCTGCTTATTGCAAGCGCAAGGACGTCGACCTGCCGATGCCGGTTCACGCGGCGGTGCCGCTTTCGGCCCTGCCGGACCGCGCCGCCGCCGAAGCCGACGAACGGGCGCGGTTCGAAGCCGCTCTGGAGGAGGTGATCGGCGCCGTCGACTTTGCGATCGTCGACACGCCGGGCAGCGACACCTACCTGTCGCGGCTCGCCCATACCTGGGCCGATACGCTGCTGACGCCGCTCAACGACAGCTTCATCGACCTCGATCTTCTGGCGCGCGTCGATCCTGACACGCTCAAGATCGTCCGCCCGTCGATCTATGCCGAGGCGGTGTGGAAGCAACGCCAGCTGCGCGCCGTCCAGGGCGGCCGGCCGGTCGATTGGGTGGTGATGCGCAACCGCCTGTCCTCGCTGGCGGCGCGCAACAAGCGCGACATGGGTACGGTCATCGACGCATTGGCCCGGCGCATCGGCTTTCGCACGGCCGCGGGCTTGAGCGAACGCGTGATCTACAAGGAGCTTTTCCTGAATGGCCTCACCTTGCTCGATCTCAAGCGGGGCAGCGGTGGGCCATCGCTCACATTGAGCCACGTGGCGGCGCGTCAGGAAGTGCGTGACCTCGTGGCCGCGCTCAATCTGCCGCGACCAGATGCGGCCGCGCCATCGGCCGCGCCCGCGACAACGCCAGCCATGCCAGACCCGCAAGCTGCAGGATGAACAGTATGCCAAATGCCCAGGTGTAGCCGTCCGACGCATAGCCGGTGGCGGTCTTGGGCCACAGGTCGACGATCTTCCCGATCGCCCACTGCCCCGCGAAGATCACGCTGAACACGACGAGGTTGCTGCTGGTGCTCACTCGCCCGGCATAGTGGGCGGGAAACGACGAGACCATCAGCGGCATGTACTGGATGGGGCAGGCGCCTAAAAAGCCGAACAGCGGCCACGCCACGGCGGGATGGAACGAGGGCAGGAACGCCAGCCAGCCGCAGACCAGCGCGAACAGCAAGCTGGTGATGCCGGCCGTACCGAATTCGCTGACGCCGATGCGGCGGAAGGCGCCCGAGATCACGCCGCTCAGCGCAAAGCCCAACGTCATGACCGCCGTGGTGATGAGCTGGATGTCGGCGCGCTCTTCGGCGGCGATGCCGCCCACGTCGCGCAGCCAGGGGCCGATCCACAGCGTGATGCAGCCGATGAAGGCCAGCTGCTGGACGGAAAGCAGCGGCTGGATGCGCCAGTAGAAGCCGTCGGTCAGGACGATGCCGGTGATGCGGAACTGCTCGCCGAGCGTGCCCTTGGATGCCGCAGCCGACCGCTCGGGCACGACCGCCAACAGGATCGCTGCCGTGGCAAGGCAGAGGCCGGCCAGCCAGAAGAACAGTCCCTGCCAGGTCATGACCGACAGCGACCACTGGATGGGCAGCGTGGCGGCCATCGAGCCCAGCCCGCCTGCCATCATGTGCAGGCCGGTGATCACGCCCCAGCGCTGCGGCGGGTACCACAGGGTGATGGCCTTGATGGCCGCCATCAGACCGCCGGCGAAGCCCAGCCCGATCAGCGCGCGGGCCAGGATCAGTTCGCCGAGCGAGAGGCTCAGGCCGAACAGGGCCGAACCCACTGCCGCCATGACCAGGAGAACCGCCTGCACGCGGCGCGGGCCGTAGCGGTCAAGGGCGACACCCAGCATCGGCTGGCAGCCGGCGAAGAACAGGAAGAAGGCCGAGGTCAGCAGGCCGAGATCGCCGGCGGTGATGCCGATATCCCGTTCGAGATAGGGAAAGATCACCGCGTTCACGCCGCGGAAGATGTACGAAAGAAAATAGGCGAACGCGAACGGCAGGAAGACCCGCAGGAACAGCGTGGCGAAGGTCGGAGCGTTTCCGGTCATGTTTACATTGGCGCGAGGCGCGCCGCGCACCATATTCAACACGCCGGAAGGGGTCAAAAGATATGGCCGAAGACCGCAAGCTGCCGTCTACCGCAGGTGCGAACAAGATCGACGCCTTCGTGCGTGCGGTCGAGCGTCTGCCGGTCAACCGCACGCCCGGCAGCCGCGGCCGCCTGTTGTTCGCCATGGACGCCACCGCGAGCCGCGAGCCGACGTGGGACCATGCCTGCACCCTCCAGGGCGAGATGTTCGTGGCCGCCGAGGCGCTGGGCGGCCTCGACGTGCGACTGGCCTTCTATCGTGGCTTCGAGGAGTTCAAGGTCAGTCGCTGGACGTCGGACGGCCGCGAGCTGGCACGCCTGATGAGCGCGGTGCGCTGCCTGGCCGGTCGCACGCAGATCGGCCGGCTGCTGCGCTACGCCGGCGAGCAGCGGCGCGAGAGCAGGCTCGACGCCGTGATCTTCGTCGGCGATTGCTGCGAGGAGGACGTCGACGCCATAGGCCACGAGGCGGGCCAACTCGGTCTGCTCGGCCTGCCGGTGTTCGTGTTCCAGGAGGGCGGCGACCGCACAGCTTCGCGCGTGTTTCCCCAGATCGCCAAGCTGACACGCGGCGCCTACTGCAAGTTCGACCGCTCGAGCCCGGACCAGCTCAAGCGGCTGCTGGGCGCGGTTGCCGCCTATGCCGCCGGCGGCCGCTCGGCCTTGCTGAAATACGGTCGGGAGCAGGGTGGCGCGGCGGCGCTGCTGACAAACCAGATGAAATGAGCGGTTTGGAATCCTTTCATTGCCGGGAGCGCGCCACTGACGAAAGCCCGACAGGCGCCCACGATGGCAGCGCCATTGTCACGGCGGAAATCGGCGATGGTCTTATGGTCAGGAGCGAGACGCCGGATCAGCCACATGACCTCGACATTGCGTTTGCATTCGCGTTCCAGCCGTCGCGACGATCGGACCTCGTTGAGGTAGCCGTAAATGTAGAGCTTCAGAAGATCGCGCGGATCGTATCCAGGCCTACCGGTGGATGCGGGCGCCGCCCGATCGAATCCCAATGTCCGAAAGTCCGGCGCACGTCCCGGCCGACATATTCGTCGATGGCCGGAGGGAGCAAGCATGGCTGATGCTGGTCAACATCCTCGAGGTATAGGCGATTTCGCGGTACTAACGGAGAGCTATTCCTGCCGCCGATCGTTGCATCAGGAACCCCATTATAGAGCTGCAGCGTATCGGATGATGCTCTGATTCTGAACGTTCGCGACCAATTCATCGGATCGAGACAAAAGTCGGCGGAGCAAGGGAGAGGAGTTTGCCTCGTTGTATCCCAAGGTCAGATCAATTGTCGGAGGTACACCGTCGAGTGCCCGGGCAACAACGTTTGGTGTCAGCATATTTTGCGCATAAAGCGGAATAAGCGTGACTCCGCCCGTGGACACGACGAGCGACATTGCCGACGGCAGGTTGTCGCCTTCGTACTCTGCCTTGAGCGTGATCCCGACTTTCGATGCGTAATCTTGAATTACAGATTTCAATACTGGAGAAATCCTCGCCGAGCTGACGTAAATTTCGTGGGCGAGATCCTGCGGCCGAATCTTTTTGCGCGATGTCAGGCGATGGTCCGTCGGCAGCACGGCAATCAGTGGCTCCTTGGCTAAGAATTTGAAGGACAAGCCAACGGTCTGTGTCTCAGGGCGAAGGAAGGCCACATCCAACTTCCCGCGCATCAACGCAACGGCAAGTTCCGGGGAGGAGTGACTACAGAGTGTGATTTCGACCTCCGGCGCTTCCTCGCGGATAATGCGCAACGCGTGGGGTAGCCACACGACCTCCTGCCCAGCCAGAAACCCCATGGTGAAGACAGGCCTTTCCGGCTGTTCCGCCCGCCGGGCACCATCAGTCGCCGCCTCGACCTGCAAAAGCGCCAACCGCGCGTGATCGAGAAAAACTCGCCCAGCAGTGGTAAGCGCCACGCCGCGCGCCTGCCGCTCCAGCAGCTTCACGCCGATTTCGGATTCCAGGTCTCGAATCTGCCGGCTCAGCGACGGCTGCGAGGTATTCAGCCTCCGCTGTGCCGCGGTCAACAAGCTGCCTTCCTCCGCCACGGCAATGAAATAGCGCAAATGCCGGAGTTCCATCGGGGTCCTCGCTATACCTTCAAGGCATAGGTCGAACGTACAAGGTCTTTGTCGCCGATAGAAAGGGAGATCTATCTTCCCGCTGAGATCAAAGAAGGAGAAGGCAAAATGTCTACAGCGTCCAAGCCTACCATCGTGTTCTGCCACGGCATTTGGGCTGATGGCTCGTGCTTCAACAAGGTGATCCCGGCATTGCAGGTGGACGGGCACGAGGTTATCGCGGTCCAATATGGCCTGGACTCGTTCGAAGAGGATGTCGCGACGGTGAAGCGCACGCTGAACCGCGTCGGCAGCCCGGTCCTCCTCGTCGGTCATTCTTATGGCGGAGCGACCATTACAGCCTCGGGCACCGATGAGCGCGTGGCCGGCCTCGTCTACATCGCCGCGGTCGCCCCGGACGCCGGCGAGACCGTACAGGACCAGCTTGACAAATATCCATCGGATATTTTCTCTCGCGTCGAGGTCGCGGATGGACGCGCCTGGATGCTTCCGAACGGCACAGAGTTTTTCGCAGGAGACCTTTCCGAGAAAGACCAGAAACTCGTGTGGGCGACCCACTTTGCGCCCGTTTATAATGTATTCCAGCAACAGAAACTCAGCGCCGACGACATCGCGTGGAGGTCGAAGCCGAGCTGGTACATTCTGGCCACGCAAGACCACACCGTGCATCCCGATCTCCAGCGCTGGGTTTCGAAGCGCATGGGAGCGACTGTCACCGAGGTGGCAAGCAGCCACGTGCCGATGCTTTCGCAGCCCACCGTCGTCATCGACGTCATCCGTAAGGCCGCGGCCGCGATTCAGAGCGGCTGACGAGGGCCGTTATTCGAGTGCCGCGCTCCCAGCAATGAGGCGCAGGCGCGGCCGGCGGTCGGCTATCGGAGTAATACTTAAGTAGTGATGGGGTCGCCTGAGCTTTCCAAAGATTACATACTTGGGTCGTATGGTGCCTGCTTATCCAGATCTCCGGCATTCCTCATCGCATTGTCGACTTAAGTAGTACTCGATATACACTTGACCATGACTTAAGTATCGGTTATCCTCCCGCATCATCTGGAGGATCGACCATGGATGGCCCCGGACGGCCTTCGCTCTATAAGCCGGAATTCGCGACGCAGGCCTTCGAGCTTTGCCTGGCGGGCGCCACCAACCGCGACCTCGCCGACACCTTCGAGGTCGGCCACAGCACGATCGACAACTGGCTGCAGAAACATCCCGAGTTCGGCCAGTCGGTGAAGCGTGGACGCGATCTCGCCGACGGTCGCGTCGCGCACGGCCTCTATTCGCGCGCCATCGGCTACACCTACGAGACCACCCGGGCTGTGCTCCACCGCGGCGAACTGATCACGGTACCGCACACGGTGCACAAGCCGCCCGACGTCCGGGCCTGCACCTTCTGGCTGCGCAACCGCCGTCCCCAGCAATGGCGCGACGGTCCCAAGCCGCCGCAGGACGAGGGACCGGCGTGGAGCGCCCTGGCCGAGGCGTCCGAGCGGGCGCGCCTCGCCAGCGAGGCCGAAGCCGCAGGACGAGCTTCGGTGGAGTCTGCTTCAGCCGCCCAACAGGCGGGCGGCCCATCGCCCAGGCAGCGCTTGGCCGAACCAGACCGCAGCCTTCGTCCCGACGGGGAAGGCGATGCGCGCATGGTCGTGCGCCAGGCCGTGGCGGATGATGGCGGAGGCGCGCGCGGCGGTCATCAGGAAGGGCATGGGGAAGGGCGCGTTGCCGGTCATGCGGCTTACCACGAAGCCCGGGCAGACGACGCTGACGCCGATGCCGTCCTTCTTCAGCACGTAGCGGATGCTCTCGCCCCATACGCGGACGGCGGCCTTGCTGGCGTTGTAGGACGCCGAGTAGGGCAGGCCGATGAAGCTCGCGAGCGAGGCGACGACGGCAATCTGGCCGCGCTTGCGGGCGATCATGCGGGAGAGCAGCGGCTCGACGGTGTTGAGCACGCCGCCGACATTGACGTCGAGCGTCTTGCGGATCACCGAGAAGTCGTCGAGCGAGGAATTGTCCTTGTCGATCGAGATGCCGGCGTTGGCGATTATAAGATCCACCGGATGGGCGTCGTCGAAGCTCGTGAGCCAACGGGCGAAGGTCTCGCGGTCGACGACGTCGATCGTATCGGCGACGACCGTGGCGCCCTTGGCGCGACACGCCGCGGCGACGGCCTCGAGGCGGCCCGCGTCGCGGCCGGTCAGCGCGAGCGCCACGCCGGATCGGGCATAGTCGAGCGCCAGCGCCTCGCCGATGCCGCTCGAGGCACCGGTTATGACGATGCTGGAGAACTTCTTCATGGGATAACCTTCGGGCGGGGCGCGTTGTATGCGCTGGGGGCCGATACTAGAGTGCCTCGCCGCGGTGCGGCCAGTGGAGTGCAGTGGAGTTGGATTATTGATCGCAAGCATGACGGGATACGCTCGGGCGCAGGGGGCGGATGAGCGGCGGCGCTGGGTTTGGGAGGCGCGCAGCGTCAACGGCCGCAACCTCGAGATCCGTTGCCGGGTGCCGCCGGGCTTCGACCGTCTGGAAAATCCGGCACGCAATGCCGTCAGCTCCCACCTCAAGCGCGGCAACGTCTCGCTCACGCTCACCGTCACCAGCGAGCAGCAAGGCAAGCCGCTGCGCATAAACCGCGCGCTGCTGGCCGAACTCGCCGTGCTGGTCGAGGAGGTGCGCAAGGGCACCGGCGCGGCGGCGCCGACCGCCGATGGACTGCTACGCGTGCGCGGCGTCATCGAGGAGGAGACGGAAGGCGCGGAGGGCGACGAGGCGATTGCAGCGCTCGACCGCGCGCTCTCGGTCACGCTGGGCGAGGTCCTGAAGGCCTTGGGCGTGGCGCGCGCGGCCGAGGGCAAGGCGCTGGCCCGCGTGATCGATGGCCACGTCGTCGAGATCGAAAGCCTGTGCAAGCGCGCGGCCGAGCGGGCGACGGCACAGATCGGCACGTTGCGCACCCGTTTCGACAGCCAGCTCGGCGAGTTGCTGGAGCGCGCGCCGCCGCTGTCAGAGGAGCGTTTCGCTCAGGAGGTGGCGCTGCTGGTCGGCAAGGCCGACGTACGCGAGGAGCTCGACCGGTTGGCGGCCCACATCGCCCAGGCGCGGACCCTGCTCGCCGAGGCGCGGCCGGACAATCCGGTGGGGCGAAAGTTCGATTTCCTCTGCCAGGAGTTCAACCGCGAGGCCAATACGCTGTGTTCGAAGTCGGCCGACATCGAGCTCACGCGGATCGGCATCGATCTGAAGGGCGCCGTCGAGCGCATGCGGGAGCAGGTTCAGAATGTCGAATGACAACGGCACCTCGGCGATCCAGCGGCGGGGCTTGATGCTGGTGCTCTCGTCGCCCTCGGGTGCCGGCAAGACCACCCTGTCGCGTCAGCTATTGGACAACGACAAGCAGATTCAACTCAGCGTGTCGTGCACGACGCGACAGAAGCGGCCTGGTGAGCGCGACGGGGTCGACTATCGCTTCGTCGACACGGCGACTTTCCGTGGCATGATCGAGCGCAAGCAGTTCCTGGAATACGCCGAGGTGTTCGGCAACTACTACGGGACACCGCGCGGACCGGTGGACGACGCCCTGAATGCGGGCAAGGACATGCTGTTCGATATCGACTGGCAGGGTACCCAGCAGCTCAGGGACAAGGGGCGAGCAGACCTGGTCACGGTGTTCATCCTGCCGCCTTCGACACGCGATCTGGAAAAGCGCCTTCTCACGCGCGCCCAGGATCCCAAGGAAATTGTCGCCCAACGCATGGCGAAGGCCGCCGACGAGATGAGCCATTGGGCCGAATACGACTATGTCGTGGTGAACAGCGACATCGGCACAAGCCTGACGAACCTGAAGGCGATCCTGACAGCCGAGCGGTTGAAGCGCGAGCGCCAGGTAGGAATGTCGGGATTCGTCAAGGCGCTGCGCGAGGGGCGCTGAGCGGTTGGCCGATGCCGGTCTGGCCTTGCGAGCGCAGGACGAGCTGCGAGGCGGCGTAGGGCCGGCCGGAGAACTCGGCGATCAGCCGGTCGCTCGCCGTCTCGATCGTGTCCTCCAGGCGGCGCATGAAGGCGCGCTTGTCGAGGCCGGGTTCGATGGCGGGCAGGAACTCGATGGCGGCACGTCCCGCTTTCTTCCGCCAGTCGCGGCGGTTCCACAGCAGGCCCAGCGAGGTCGCGACCGGCGTCACCGGCAGGCCGAGATCGCGATAAAGGTAGTAGATGCCCGAGCGATAGCGCTCGCGTTCGCCGGGCGCCATCAGGTTGCCCTCGGGGTAGATCGCGATGTGGCGGCCGCTGTCATGGGCGCGCTTGGCGAATTGGGCGAGATGTTCGCGTTCCCGGTCGCCGCCACAGGCGTCGACGCGGATCATCTGCAGGCGATAGAGGATCGCGCCGATCACCGGGTAGCGGAACAGCTCCTGCATGGCGACGAAGGCGATGCCGGGAATGTTGGCCGCCAGAAAGATGCCGTCGCTCTCGCTCTGGTGCTTGTTGGCGAGCAGGGCGGGCCCCGTGGCGGGAAGGTTCGCGCGGCCGCGGATCTCGACCTTCATGCCGCCGATCCAGCGTGCGCCCCAGACGACGGCGCGGGCCCAGTGGTGGAGCAGGCCGCGCAGCAGCACCGGCGTCGGGATCGGCACCAGAACGACGCCGGCGAGCGCGGTCAGCAGCGTGAAGGCGTAAAAGAAGAGATTGAACGCCAATGAGCGGATCATGAACAGGATAATAGTGAGTGCTCACTCATATTGTCAATAGGCTACGGGCCCCCTTGCGAGCCCCAAACGCCCGGCTGGCAAATTAACCTGGGGATAAAGGCAGCGCTTCGCTCAGCCGCACGAAATCCGCCACCGTCAGTTCTTCCGCCCGTGCGGTGGGCGACAGGCCCAGTTTCGTGAGAACCGCCGTTGGGTCGGTAAAAACCCCGCCGAGCGATCCGCGCAGCATCTTGCGCCGCTGACCGAAGGCGGCGGCAGTGACCCTCTCCAACGGGCGCAAATCGGCCAACCGATGGTCGGCAGGCCGCGGTCGCAACTGCACGACGGAGGAGGTGACCTTGGGCGGGGGGACGAAGGCCGAGGGCGCCACGTCGAACAGGCGCTGCACGGTGCAGACATGCTGGGCCAGCACCGAGAGCCGGCCGTAATCCTTGCTGCGTGGCAGGGCCACCAGCCGGTCGGCCACCTCCCTCTGGAACATCAGCACCATGTCGGTGACGTCGTCCGCCTGGTGCAGCCAGCGCACCAGCAGGGCGGTCGAGACGTTGTAAGGCAGGTTGGCGACGATCCGGCGGGGCGGGGGGCCCAGGTCCGCCAGAACGGCCCGCAGCGCGTCGGCCTGGACGACCTGCAGACGCCCGCCGGCCGCCTGGACCAGCTCCTCGAGGGCCGCGACGGCCCTGGCGTCGACTTCGATGGCGACCACATGGCTGGCGCCCTCGATGAGCAGGGCGCGCGTGAGGCCGCCCGGGCCGGGGCCGACCTCGATCACGGTTCCTTCGGCGAGCGGCGCCGCGGCACGCGCGATGCGCCGGGTCAGGTTGAGGTCGAGCAGAAAATGCTGGCCGAGGCGCTTGCGCGCATCGAGACCGTGGGCGGCGATGGTCTCGCGCAGCGGCGCCAGCCGGGCGAGCGCGTCCATCTCGGGCGCGGCGTTCAGGTATGGCGCCGGCGGGCCATGTCGTCCGCCATGCGCAGCGCGGCGATGAGGCTCGCCGGGTCGGCGCGGCCGGTGCCGGCAATGTCGAGCGCCGTGCCATGGTCGGGCGAGGTCCGCACATAGGGCAAGCCCAGGGTCACGTTGACCCCGCCGGCAAAATCCACGGTCTTGATCGGGATCAGGGCCTGGTCGTGATACATGCAGAGGGCCGCGTCATAGGTCGCGCGGGCAGCCGCGTGGAACAGCGTGTCGGCCGGCGCCGGGCCACGCACGTCGATGCCGTCGCGCTTCAGCACCTCAATCGCCGGTGCGATCACCCGAGCCTCCTCGTCGCCCATCGAGCCCTGCTCGCCGGCATGCGGGTTGAGGCCGGCCACGGCAACCCGCGGGTGGTCGATGCCGAACAGTGACTTGAGGCCGGCCGCGGCGATGCGGCCCGCCCGAACGATCTTGACGCTGTCAAGCGTGCGAACCGCCTCGGCCAGAGAGAGGTGGATGGTGACCGGCACGACACGCAACTCGGGGCAGGCGAGCATCATGGCGACGTCGACCCCGCCCGCCAGCTCGGCGAGATACTCGGTATGTCCAGGATGCCGGAAGCCGGCGTCCTGGAGAGTCTTCTTCTGGATGGGATTGGTCACCAGCCCGGCGATCTCGCCGGCAAGCGCCAATCGGGCCCCCCGCTCGATGGCCTCCAGGGTGGCCGGCGCATTGGCTGGATCCGGATGGCCGGCGCGCACGGGGCCGCGCAACTGCACCGAAAGGACGGGCAACGCCGTATCGAAGACGGCGCAGGCGTCAGCCGGCCGCGCGATCTGGCGCACCGGCACATCGAGACCGAGCTTGTCGGCGAGGGCCGCCAGGCGGACGGCGTCGTCGAGGACGAAGAAGGGTCGCGCACCGCGTTGGCGCATCGACCAGGCTTTGAGGCTGAGTTCGCCGCCGATCCCGGCCGGCTCGCCCATCGTCACGGCGAGCGGCGCGGCCGCCGTCATGGCTGCTTGACGTCGATGGTCGCCTGGCGCCGCAGGTCACGCATGTAGCGTCGGCCGGCCGCTTCGAGTTTCTGCAGCAGGAGCTGTTGAGAAATGACGTCGCGGGCCGGCAGGCCATCGCCGCCGATCTTGCCGCACAGAGACACGACCTGCAGCCCTTCGGCGACCCGGAAGGGGCCCGCCGTGCCCCCCACGTTGAGCTTGGGAATCTCCTCGAACATCTGGCGGTTGGCCGCGAGATCGCCCACCCGGATACCCTGCAGGTCGCCCGAGGTTGCGCCCTTGAGGTCGTGCGAGCGGGCATGGAGGTCGCTGCAGTTCCGCACGCCGACCAGCGCCTTCTGGGCATCGGCGGTCGCCTTGGCGACTTCATCTGCCGAGGCGTTGGTCGGCAGGGGCAAGGTCATCTGCGTCAGGTTGAGACGCATGTCTTCGGGCCGCGTCGCCGCGAACTGCCGGCGGTCGATGACGTACAGGATATGCCAGCCTGCGCTGCTGCGGATGGGCTCGGAGTACTGCTTGACCGGAAGCTTCTCGACGGCGGCATCGAGGGAGGCATCGAGCGACCCGGGCAAGACCCACCCGAGTTCACCGCCTGCCTGCGCGGTCGCCCCTTGGGAGAATTGCTGGGCGACGGCGCCGAACGGCGCGCCGCGCTTGAGCTGCTCGGTGATACGGTCGGCACTGCGCTTGGCTTCATCGGCGAGCTCGGCCCGGTCGACAGGCACGAAGATCTCGGCCACGCGCGACTCGGTCTTGCCGACGTTGGTCCGCATCCGGCCCAGCGCGTCGTCGATCTCGGCTTCGGAAACGTCGACCTGGGGCCTCACTTTGCGGCGGATGATCTTGTTCCAGGCGATCTGCGCCTCGATCTGCTGGATTGCGATCTCGAAGGGCACGCCGACGCTCTGCAGGTATTGCCTGAACTGGCCGTGCACCATGCCCGCGGAGCGTTCAATGTCGCTGAACCGCTGCTGCATCTCGGCGTCGGAGGCCTTGAGGCCCAGCCGCTTGGCGTCCTGGATCTGCAGCCGCTCGTCGATCATCTGGCGCAGTATCTGGGCAGCCATGCGTTGGCGCAGGTCCGGACTGTCCTGCAGACCGGTCGTGCGGATGGCGAACAATACCCTTTGCGACAGGTCAAAATCGGTGATGGCATCGTCGTTGACCCGCGCGACCACGCGCAGCCCTTGAGCCGACGCGAGAGCCGGCGACATCACGATGACGATGGCGAGAAGAGTGCGGAGGAACAGCGCGGACATTGACCCGGCAAGTTGACGGAGGGGAGGGCATTATATTCCGCGACAGCTCTGCTGCAACGGACTGCGCGGGATAGAACGGGACTATGGCAAGATGCAGGCGCGCTTGACGCTCGGCAGCCGGTGGTTTAGCCGAACACGGCAGACGTGGCAGGCACAAGAGGGGGCAACGATCCACAGAATGACCACTGCGCGCCGCACGATCAGCGCCTCCAGCGCATGGGACCGGATTTGCTCCGGGGTGGGCTATCACCTCGACAATCTTGGCCGCTGGCTGATCGTGAACGCTCCAGCGATCGGATCGACATATGCGGCGTTCCTGGCGCCGGGCATCCCGCGGCTGAAGCCGAGACCCGGCTGGATGTTCGCGCAGGAGTACTACGAGCAACGTCGCTGGCTGGCCTGCCGGCGCGGCGCCCTGTGGGAGGCTGCCCGCGAGAAGGACCTCGCGGTGCCGATCACCGTGCGGTGGCACGGCAGCACCACGGTCGACCTGACCCTGGGCAACGACAACAGCCTTTGCCTCTATGTCTGCGGCTCGTTCGAGCCCAACGAATTCGCCTTCCTGGATCGCGTGCTGCGACCCGGCATGGTGTTCGTCGATGTCGGTGCCAATGACGGCTATTACACGCTCTTCGCGGCCCGCCGCGTCGGACCGTCGGGCCGGGTGGTGGCGGCCGAACCCAGTTCGCGCGAGCGCGCGCACCTGCAGCGCAATCTCGGACGCAACGGTCTCGACAACGTCTCGGTCGTGCCGGCCGCCATCGGGGCGGCCGTCGGGCTCGCCGACCTCCACCTGGCGCACGGTGTGCACGCCGGCCACAATACGCTCGGCAGCTTTGCCCATGATGACGTGGTGCGCGCCAGCCTGGAGCGCGTGCCCATCGAGCCGCTCGATGCGGTGATCGCCCGGCTCGGCCTGGCCAGGGTCGACTTCGTGAAGATCGACGTCGAAGGCGCCGAAGCCAGCGTCATTGCCGGCGCGGCGACAGTGCTGAGCGCGATGCGGCCGCTCATGCTGATCGAGGTCAACGACAAGGCGCTGCGCGCGCAGGGCAACTGTGCCGACTCCCTCATGGCCACCCTGCGCGACGACCTGCGCTACGAGATATTCGTCTTTTCTCCCGTGACCGGCCTCCTTGAACGGCCGATCGACGGTCATCCGCTCTCTGCCAACGTCGTGGCCATACCAGGCGAGCGGGTCGCCGACACGATCACCGCGGCTTAAGCCATCGGTCAAAGGCTCCTTCGCGAATGGCAGCACGACTGAAGCCGGAGGCCGCGGCCCTTCTCGGTTGGGCAACCGACGCAGCGCTTCCCCTTTGGGCAACGGCAGGCTTCGATGTCGAGCATGGACGGTTCGAGGAGCGCTTGACGCTCGGCGCCGACCGTCTGCCCGA
>Ga0193726_1001196_pt1 | contig 21603 bp, 19 predicted proteins | sample H2c1metaG_FD_144928 | JGI IMG/M metagenome (GOLD analysis project Ga0193726, IMG submission 144928) | Soil microbial communities from a riparian zone of the East river system, Colorado, United States - H2c1 | ecosystem: Environmental > Terrestrial > Soil > Riparian zone | place: USA: East River... | reverse complement strand
ATCGGCAAATCGCATGCTCGGCTTCCTTCTGAGTCTCGACAACCAGGAAGAACCGATTTGCCTCGGCACGGCCGAGCATGCACTGCGACATGATGAATCATTCCCCGGACAGCCCTGCAAAAGAGCGGGGAGAGGTGAGGCTACCCCTTCGCCAGCCGCGCCGGCGATAGCTGCGCCGCCGGTTTTACCGGCACGTTCCAGATATCCTGGGCGTATTCGCGGATGGTGCGGTCGGAGGAGAACCACGGCATCCGCGCGACGTTGAGAATGCTGGCCCGCGTCCATGCCGGCACCACCTGCCAGCGCGCGTCGATGCCGCGCTGGGCGTCGAAATAAGCGTCGAAATCGGCGCTCACCATGTAGTGGTCGAGATGGCGCAGCGCATGCGCCACCGATTCGAACCGGCCGGGATCGTCGGGCGAGAAGTCGCCGCGCTCGATCGCTTGGATCGCGCGCGACAGATACGGCGAGCGCGTAATCACGTCGGTGGCATCCAGCCCCTGCTTGCGGCGCACCACCACTTCCAGCGCTTCCATGCCGAAAATCGCGATGTTTTCCGCGCCGACATGGTCGCGGATTTCGAGATTGGCGCCGTCCAGTGTGCCGATGGTCAGCGCGCCGTTGAGCGCGAGCTTCATGTTGCCGGTGCCGGAAGCCTCCATGCCCGCGGTCGAAATCTGCTCGGAGAGATCGGCGGCGGGAATGATGATCTCGGCGAGGCTGACATTATAGTCGGCGAGGAAGGCGACCTTGAGCTTGCCGCCGATCGCCGGATCGTTGTTGACCACTTCGGCGACGTCGTTGATCAGCTTGATGATCAGCTTCGCGTAGCGATAGCTCGCCGCCGCCTTGCCGGCGAAGATTTTTACCCGCGGCACCCAGTCGCGCTGCGGATCGTCCTTGATGGCGTGATACAGCGCAACGGTTTCAAGCAAATTGAGCAACTGCCGCTTGTATTCGTGGATGCGCTTGATCTGGACGTCGAACAGCGCGCCGGGATCGATCTGGACGCCGAGCCGCTCGCCGATCAGCCGCGCCAGCGCGATCTTGTTGTGGTGCTTGACCGCGCGGAATTGTTGCTGGAACGCGTTGTCGCCGGCCAGGGCCTCCAGGTGCGAGAGCTGCGAGGGATCGTCGAGCACGGCTTCGCCGCAGGCCTCGCGCAGCAACCCGGTCAGCCTCGGATTGGCCAGCATCAGCCAGCGGCGGAAGGTGATGCCGTTGGTCTTGTTGGTGATGCGGCCGGGATAGAGATGATTGAGATCGTGGAACACGGTCTCCTTCATCAGGTCGGAATGCATCGCCGAGACGCCGTTGATGCGATGGGAGCCTACGAACGCCAATTGACCCATCCGCACGCGGCGGCCGGAGCGTTCGTCGATCAGCGATACCGAGGCGCGGAAATCGACGTCGCCGGGACAGCGCGCATCCGCCAGCGCCAGATGCGCGTCATTGATGCGGTAGATGATGTCGAGATGGCGCGGCAGCACGCGCTCGAACAACTCGACCGGCCAGGTCTCCAGCGCTTCCGGCAGCAGCGTGTGGTTGGTGTAGGACAGCACCGCGGTGGTGATCTGCCACGCCTCGTCCCAGCGAAAATTGTGGAAATCGATCAAAATGCGCATCAGCTCGGTGACGGCCAAGCTCGGATGGGTGTCGTTGAGCTGCACGGCGGCCTTTTGCGCGAGCCCGCGCAACTGGCCTTCGGAGGCGAGATGCCGCTTGATCAGATCCTGCAGCGACGCCGAGACGAAGAAATATTCCTGGCGCAGCCGCAACTCGCGCCCCGCGGCGCTCTCGTCGTTCGGATACAGGAACTTGCAGATCGACTCGGCGCGGGCCTGCTCGGCGCTGGCGCCGAGATAGTCGCCGGTGTTGAAGACGTCGAGCTTGAGCGGATCCGGCGCGCGCGCCGACCACAGCCGGAGCGCGTTGACGTGCTGGCCGCGCCAGCCGACGATCGGGGTATCGTAGGCGACCGCCTGCACCGTTTCCGCCGGATGCCAGATGTTGCGAATGCGGCCCTTGGCGTCGGTGACGCGTTCGACGCTGCCGCCGAAGTGGACGTGATAGACCACTTCCGGCCGCTGGAATTCCCACGGGTTGCCGAAGCCCAACCACTCGTCCGGATATTCCTGCTGCCAGCCATGCGAGATGATCTGGCGGAACAGGCCGAAATCGTAGCGGATGCCATAGCCGATGGCGGGGATCGCCAGCGTCGCCATGCTCTCCATGAAGCAGGCCGCGAGCCGCCCGAGGCCGCCATTGCCCAGCGCCGCATCCGGTTCGCATTTGCGCAATTCGGAAAGCCCGGCGCCGAGATCGCCAAGCGCCGCATCGAATACCGGCAATAGCCCCATATTGTTCAGCGCGTCGGTGAACAGCCGCCCGATCAAAAACTCCAGCGACAGATAATAGACCCGCTTGCTGCCGGCATCGTAGCTCTGCTTTTCGCTCATCAGCCAGCGGTGCACGATGCGGTCGCGCAGCGCCAGCGCCGCCGCCTTGTACCAGTCGTGCCGCGTCGCCAGCGCCGTGTCCTTGCCGATCGCAAGCGTCAGCTTGGCGAGAATCGCACTCTTGATCTCGGCCAGCGCCAGTTCATCGACCGGGGCGTTGAGCGGAGGGTATCTTGCTGGGTGCGGTTGATCTGGCAATTCTTTGAGTCCCGGAATTACGCCCTGACGGAATCATACGCGGATTGTGCCGGGATCGAAACCCGCCCCAATGCCGCGCTTGTGCGCTGCGATGCATAGCTTTTATGCAAGGACCGGGCCGATTCAGGCCGCCTGCGGGGCAAAGCCGTTGGTGCTATGATGAAATCCGGAAGACGCCGGACAGGGCAAACTTTGGGAAGGAACGCGCAATGAGATTGACCATCGAAATCGCCGCCGCAATCCTGCTGATGTTCTGCATCAGCGCCACCAGCGCAGCCTTTGCCGCCGGCAAGGCCGGCGCCGACGGCCTGAGCTGCTCGTTCAGCGCCGCGAAAAACGCATCTCCCGCCGCGCGCTGCGCCGCGATCCGCAAGCAGTGCGGCGGAAAGTTTTATGCGAATTATTGCGGCGACAAGATGCTGTCGGCGATGTGAGGCGAGACGCCGAAGCTATGTTGAAAGAAAAGCGAGACTTACTCTCTTAATGGATGCAATATTGTCCTATTGTAACTTAGGAGAGTTTGAAATGTCGATACCTTACAACAGCAAAATCGTAGTTCAGCAGAACAACACGGCACGAGTTTATGCCTATCGGTGGACGCTAAATGTTCCATTTGATCAACCGTATCACGATCTTCAGATTGATGGGCTCTTAGCGCCGGGCCGAGCCGTCGTAACGCTACAAGCACAGCAACCTGATGGTGGCGAGGGTCACACGGATATTTTTATTCCGATCATCGTGTCTACGAACCCGGCGTTCATTAGAGTCCGCACTCATAGGGAAGCCGGCATGGACTATGGAAATTACATTCTCAACGGCATCGTCGTTGACGATGTGCGTGCCTGATCAGGTTCACCAAGCTGAGCGCGGACCGTTAGTCTGCGCTCGGCCCCTCCAAAGCTTCACGCCGGTCATCATTCCATATGGTAAGTTATGTTTGTAAGAACAAATTAAGAACACTTTAGCAAGTCTTTGATATATCATAGTGATTCGGCGCGTTGCCGACACAATATCTATGGTCTGTCCGAGCTTGTGAGGACTACATGTCCACCATCGCCTTCGATTCCTTCGCGCTCACCCGCATCGCCGACTTCGCGCGCTCGCTGTCGCGGCTGCATCTGCTCTCTCGCCGCCAGCCGGTGGATGACGACCAATTCGACCGCGAGTTCAACGCCGTCTGCCTGTCGGTGTGGGGCTACACCACCGACGATTTCAGCGACGACCTGTTCTCATCAGCCGATCACGCCTGGCTCGATTCGCTGGATGAAGCACAGGCGCGCATCTTCGCCGCCGGGCAGGGCTACGACCTCGTCGATGACAACGGCATGCTCACCGACTGGTGGGGCTATTGCTGGATGATCCTGGCCGAAAAGCGCGGGTTGTTGACGCCGGAAAACCGCGCCGCCGCGCGCGCCGCGATCGAGGACAAGTATCTCGCGGCGCCGAACGTGATCGGCGTCATCGTCGGGCGGTGAGAATACACCGTCATTGCGAGGAGCATAGCGACGAAGCAATCCAGTCTTCGCTTGTGGCCTCTGGATTGCTTCGCTTCGCTCGCAATGGCGACTAATTTGCTTCCGCGCGTTTCGCTCTTGCCGATGCGCCTTTCGGCACAACGCTCACGGGGAGCACGTCGCGCGTGATCTCCGCGAGCGGCGCGTCGCTGGCGACCGTCTCGGCAGTGACCGGCGCTACCTTCATCTCGCCGAGCCGGGCGCGGATATCCGCGGTCAGGCCCGGATAGGAGGCGACCGGGGTAAATTCCGCGGTCTGGTCGGCCCCGACCCGGATGCCGGAATAGGCCACGAGGCCGCTGGTGGTGGCGACGATGTCGCCGGAACGCAGCGAGCTGTCGAGCGTGAGGTCGACCGGCGCAAGGCCGGCGGGGTCGCGGCCGTTACAGGTGCAATCCGCGCGCAGCGCCTTGCGATAGGCAAAGGCGTTTTCACTGTCGGCATAGCGTTCGCCGCCGGCGGAGGATGCGCCGTCGATGGTGCTGCCGAAGAAAACTTTTGTGGAGCTTGCCGGGCAAAACGCCTGGCACATTTGCACCGGCGTGGCGCCGCCGCGCGTGGAAACCGGAAAATACTTGCCGTCGCAGCTGCGCACGCAGAACGCAGGCCCGGAGCCCGCGGCTGCGACCGGCTTTGGCGGCGCGGCCTGCTGGTTGAGACCGAACGGATCGGCAAAGAAATTGGCCTGTGCCGGTGCCTGGCGCTGCTGCTGCTTTTGCGCGCCGCCGAAAAAGAAATCGAACAGGCCTTCGGCCGACGCCATTTTTGGCGCAAGCGCAACGGGTCCCGCAAGCATGACGGCAACAAGCATCATGCGGCGCCGCATGCGCTGAACACACAACTCTTTACGCAACGCCAACTCCACCCAACGCAACACAACGCGAGAAGCGATACGCGCTTCATCCGGGATTCACCTTAAAGTGGGATGGTAAACGAGCGGTGACCGCACGCCGGATTGCCGAAAAGAAATGCGGGTGCTCTTCACCTCTCCCCGCTCTGCGCCGGGAGAGGTCGGATTGCGAAGCAATCCGGGTGAGGGGCAGGGCACGGTGCTAATTTTGGACTTGGGCATTCGCGGATCGAAGGCCCCTCACCCCGACCCTCTCCCCGCAAGTGCGGGGCGAGGGAGAAGAGCTGCACCGCGTCCGGGACACAAACTCACCCGCCCATAAACTCACTCGCCTTGTAGAGCGAGCGAAACGGCACGCCGGCCTGCGCGAAGTTTTCAGTGGCACCTTCTTCGCGGTCCACCATGGTGAACACCAGCGCGACCTCGCCGCCGGCGTCGCGCACCGCATCGACCGCCTTGATCGCCGAGCCGCCGGTGGTGGTGACGTCCTCAACAATCACGACGCGCTTGCCCTGCAGGGTCTCGCCCTTGGCCAATCCTTCGACCGCGAGCCGGGCGCCGTGCTCCTTCGGCTTCTTGCGCACGAAGAATGCGGCGATCGGGTGGCCCTTGAGCCAGGAGAGCTGCGCGATCGAACCCGCGATCGGCACCGCGCCCATTTCCAGACCGCCGATATAATCGAGACCGTCGTCCTTCAGCGCGTCGAAGGTCAATTCCGCCAGCAACGCCGCGCCCTCGGGGTCGAGCATGGTCGGCTTGAGATTGATGTAGAAATCGCTCTTGCGCCCGGAGGCGAGGGTGATTTCGCCACGCCCGAACGAGCGCTTGCGGATGATCTCGGCGAGGCGGGCGCGGGAGGCTGATTTGGACAATGCAGGTTTCTCTTAAGGCGGGGGCGGGCGCAATCTATCGGCCCGCGCCCGCACATTCCAGAGCCGATCTCGCGCCATCAACAGCGCAGCTTCCGTGTCCCGGGCGCGATGCAGCGTTCTTCACGCTGCTTCGCAGAACCGGGACCGTACCAAGCTCGGAGTTTGTGACGACCCCGGCTTAGCAGCGCACCACGCCGCAAGAGGCGGCGCGCTGCGCAGCATCCGGGGAACGCAGCTTTGCCGCAGACCGCGACGATGCTACAGACGCTCCGCGCCAACGCTGAGGGATGAAAATGACCATCGAACTGCACACCTGGAACACGCCGAACGGCCGCAAGATCAGCGTCGCACTTGAGGAGATGGGACTGCCGTACAAGGTTTTCCCGATCGACATCACCAAGGGCGAGCAGATGAAGCCCGAATTCCTTGCTATCAGCCCGAACAACAAGATTCCCGCGATCGTCGATCCCGACGGTCCCGGCGGCCAGCCCGTCAGCGTGTTCGAGTCCGGCGCGATCCTGCTCTATCTCGGCGAGAAGACCGGCAAGTTCCTTCCCAAGCCGCTGATCGAGCGCATCCCGGTGCTGGAATGGCTGATGTGGCAGATGGGCGGATTCGGACCGATGCCGGGGCAGGTGCATCATTTCCTGACCGTGCAGAACGAGGCGGACCGCGCTTACGGCTTAAAACGCTATTCGGCGGAGACGCGGCGGCTCTACGGCGTGCTGGATCGGCGGCTGGCGGATCGCGAGTTTGTCGCGGGCGCGCTGTCGGTCGCCGATTTTGCGATTCTTGGCTGGGCGTGGCGGCACGAGCGCCACAAGGTGTCGTTCGCGGATTTCCCCAATGTCGGGCACTGGTACGACGCGCTGATGGCGCGCCCCGCCGTCAAGCGCGGCATGGACGCGAAGCTGGATTGAGCTTCTGCTCCCTCGCCCCGCTCTTCGCGGGGAGAGGGTTGGGGTGAGGGGTCGATCCGCAAGCTCGGCGCTCGTATTGGGCACACTGCCATGCCCCTCACCCGCCTCGCATCTGACGATGCGAGCCGACCTCTCCCCGCGAAGAGCGGGGAGAGGCGAAGACACCCGCGAATCTGCTAGCACTGCGGCATGACCAGCGCCCCAGACGCTTCGATCACACCTAAACCACGCACCTCCTGGCGCGAGGGATGGGCGGTGTACCTGCAGCGCCGGGTGCTGATCGTGCTGCTGCTCGGGTTTTCGTCCGGGCTCCCGCTGGCGTTGTCGGGCTCGACGCTCTTGGTGTGGATGCGCGAATCCGGCGTCGATCTCGGCACCATCGGCCTGTTCGCGCTGGTCGGCACGCCCTACACGCTGAAATTCATCTGGGCGCCGCTGGTCGATGCGCTGCATGTGCCGTTCTTCACGCGTAGATTTGGAAGGCGCCGCGGCTGGCTGGTGTTTTCGCAACTGCTGCTGATCGGCGCGATCCTGCTGCTCGCGCTGACCGATCCGGCGCGCTCGCCATTGTTCGTAGCACTCGGCGCGCTGCTGGTGGCGGCGATGTCCTCGACGCAGGACATCGTGGTCGATGCGTTCCGCGTCGAGAGCCTGCCCGAGAGCGAACAGGCCGCCGGCATGGCATCCTATGTCGCGGCCTATCGCATCGGCATGCTGGTCTCGACCGCCGGCGCGCTGTTCCTGGTCAGCGCGTTCGAGGGCACGGGCATCGCGCGCTCGTCGGCCTGGATGTGGGGCTATGTCGTGATGGCGGCGATGGTACTGATCGGCACGATCACGGCGCTGGCTGCCACCGAGCCCGAGCAATCAGCGCGCGCCGAGGCCGCGACCAGCGCGGACAGCGCGTTCACCCGCGTGATGCATGCCGCGATCGGCGCGTTCTCGGAATTTCTCGCGCGCAAGGATGCGTGGGCGGCGCTCGCCTTCGTCGTGCTGTACAAGTTCACCGACGCGTTTTCCGGCACCATGACCGCGCCGTTCGTGATCGATCTCGGTTTTACCCGCAACGACTACGCCGCCATCGTCAAGGGCGTCGGGCTTGCCGCGACGCTGATCGGCGGCTTCGCCGGCGGCTACGTCGCGCGGCGCTATTCGCTGGCCGCGAGCCTGTGGATCGGCGGCGTGCTGCAGGCCGTCGCCAACCTGTCATTCTCGTGGCTGGCGCTGGTCGGCGTCAATCAATGGGCGCTGGCGTTCGCGATTACGGCGGAAAACTTCACCAGCGCCATCGGCACCGTGATCTTCGTGGCCTATCTGTCGGCGCTATGCCGCAATCCGCTGCACACCGCCACCCAATACGCGCTGCTCACGGCGCTGGCCGCGGTCGGGCGCACCTATCTGTCATCGGGCGCGGGCTATGTGGCGAAGGCGACGGGCTGGCCGCTGTTCTTTGCGATCTGTGTGGTGGTCGCTGTGCCGAGCCTGATCCTGCTGGCATGGTTGCAACGCCGCGGGCATTTTGCGGGGCTGGGGACGGTGCGGGTGTAGAGCGGACCCGCGTCAATCTCGGTCGTCACCACAATCTCGGCCATCACCACCCGCGAATGCGGGTGGCCCAGTATTCCAGAGTGCCAGAGTTCAACTACTGAAGTCCCGGCGTACTGGGTCGCCCGGTCAAGCCGGGCGATGACATCAATGCTTCGTCACCACGCTCCATTTCGTCACCACGGCTTCGCTCATCTGCCCGGCGTCCTGCGCGCAGGCGACCTCATCGACCTTCACCGAGATTTCCTTGCCGATGAATCCCTTCAACTGCGCCGTCTGCGCATCGCTGCTGGTGACGATCTGGAATGTCTCCGGCCCGGTCTCCAGGTTGCAAAGCCCGTTCGGCGGCGGCAGGCGGCGCGGCTCGCTGACAAGCTGAAAGGTGTTGACGCGCTTGCCCTTCTTGCCCCCGCGCATGCGCATGGCGTTCAATTGTCCCGACAGAATATCGCCGGCGTTGATCAGCTTGCCCGCCTTTGCCGCCGGTTCGGCCTGCTGCGCTTGGGCGTCAAACCCGCTCGCAAGCACGACCGACAGAACAGCCAGTGCAAAACGTTTACCGAAGTCACTTCCAGTCATAAGTCCACTTCCGATTCTTGTTTCTTAAAACAACGTGCGCTGCCGCATCGCGGCCGACAGCGTGCCTTCGTCGAGATAGTCGAGTTCGCCGCCGACCGGCACGCCATGCGCAAGCCGCGTCACTTTTACATTGGCGTCCTGCAACAGGTCGGTGATGTAATGCGCGGTGGTTTGGCCATCGACCGTCGCATTCAATGCGAGGATGATTTCCGTGACGCGCGGATCATGCGCGCGCGCGACCAGCGCATCGATGGTGAGGTCCTGCGGACCGACGCCGTCGAGCGGCGACAGCGTGGCCCCGAGTACGTGATAATATCCATTTGTGGCATGAGCGCGTTCCAGCGCCCACAGATCGGCGACGTCGGCGACCACAACGATGATCGCGGGATCGCGGCGCAGGTCGGTGCACACCGTGCAGGGATTTTGGGTGTCGATGTTGCCGCAGGTCTTGCAGACCTGAATCTTCTCGATCGCCACCTGCAGCGCGCTCGATAGCGGCGTCATCAGCGCCTCGCGCTTCTTGATCAGATGCAGCGCCGCGCGCCGCGCCGAGCGCGGCCCGAGGCCGGGCAGCCGCGCCAGCAACTGGATCAGGCGTTCGATTTCGGGACCGGCAACGGCAGTGGGCATTTAGCTGAAGCCCAGCCCCGGCGGCAGTTGAAGGCCGCCGGTCAGCGCCTGCATCTTCTCCTGCATCGCGGTTTCGGCCTCGCGGCGCGCATCGCCGAGCGCCGTCACCAGCAGGTCCTCAAGGATCCCGCGTTCGTCGGCCTTCATCAGCGAGGGATCGATCTTGATCGCCTTCACGTCCATCTTCGCGGTCATGCGCACGGTGACGAGGCCGCCGCCCGACATGCCCTCGACCTCGACGTGGTCGAGCTCTTCCTGCATGGCCTGCATTTTCGATTGCAGCTGCGCTGCCTGTTTCATCATGCCGAGAAAATCAGCCATCAATCGTTCCTTCGATGGTTATAGATCGTCGCTGTCGGGGCGTTCGGCGGGGTCTTCACCGCTAGCATCGGATTCCGGCGGCTCGGGGGCAAGCTTGCGCACCTCGACCACCTTGGCACCGGGAAACCGTGCCAGCACCTCTTTCACCCGCGGATCGGATTCGGCGGCGCGCTCGCGCTGGTTCTGCTGCAACTGCGCCTGCGAGCGCAGCGTCGGCTGCCCGAGTTCGTTGGAAACGATCACGGTCCAGCGCCGCCCGGTCCATTGTTCGAGTTTTCGCGACAGATCGTTGATCAGCGAGCGCGCCGCGCTGTGCTCGAGTGCTACTTCGAGCCGGCCGTCCTCCATCCGCACCAGCCGCAGATCGGCCTCAAGCGCGGCCTTGATGATCAGGTCGCGCTTTTCGCCCGCCAGTGCCACCATCTCGGCAAAACTGTTCAGTTTTAGCGCCGGCGGCGCCGATTGCGCATCGGCCATCGGCTCTGTCATCTGTGGACGTGGCGACGGCTCGGCATTGCTGCGCGGAGCGGAAGATGCGCGCGGCGGCGATTGCATCGATGGCTGGGGCGAAGCCGGCGCGCTGCGCGGCGTGGCACTGCCTGTGATGACCGGCGACGCGCCGCCGGTTTGCTCGATCATCCTGATCGCTTCATCCGGCGTCGGCATGTCGGCGACATAGGCGATGCGCACCAGCACCATCTCAGCCGCCGCCGCGGGCCGGGTCGCGGCCTGCACTTCGGTGATGCCCTTCAGCAGCATCTGCCACATCCGCGACAGCACCCGCATCGAGAGTTTCGCGGCAAAATCGCGGGCGCGCAGCCGCTCGGTTTCGCCGAATGCGACATTGTCTGCGGTCGCCGGCACGATCTTCACGCGGGTGACGAAATTAACGAATTCGGCGAGATCGCTGAGCACCACGATCGGGTCGGCGCCGGTGTCGTATTGTTCGCGGAATTCCTTGAACGCGCTGGCGATGTCGCCCCGCGCCAGCGAATCGAACAGATCGATCACGCGGGTGCGGTCGGCGAGCCCAAGCATCTGCCGCACGGCTTCCGCGCGCACTACGCCCGCGGCATGCGCAATCGCCTGGTCGAACAGCGACAGCGAATCGCGCACCGAGCCTTCGGCCGCGCGGGCGATGATGCCGAGCGCTTCCGGCTCCGCGTCAACGTTTTCTTTTCCTGCGATATTGGCGAGATGCTTCATCAGCACGTCCGCATCGACCCTTCGCAGATCAAAACGCTGGCAGCGCGACAGCACCGTGACCGGCACCTTTCGGATTTCAGTGGTGGCGAACACGAATTTGGCGTGCTCCGGCGGCTCTTCCAGCGTTTTCAGGAACGCGTTGAACGCCGCGGTCGAGAGCATGTGGACTTCGTCGATGATATAGACCTTGTAGCGGGCGCTGGCGGGCGCGTAGCGCACGCTGTCGTTGATCTGGCGCACGTCATCGACGCCGGTATGGGACGCGGCGTCCATTTCCAGCACGTCCATGTGCCGGCTTTCCATGATCGCCTGGCAATGCACGCCGAGCGTCGGCATGTGGATGGTCGGGCTTTTGATCGATCCGTTCGGCAGTTCGTAATTCAGCGCGCGGGCGAGAATCCGCGCCGTGGTGGTCTTGCCGACCCCGCGCACGCCGGTCAGGATCCACGCCTGCGGAATCCGCCCGGTCTCGAACGCATTGGAGACGGTGCGGACCACGGCCTGCTGGCCGATCAGATCGTCGAAACTGGAGGGGCGGTATTTCCGCGCCAGCACGCGATAATGCGCGCCGGCGGGCGGTGGCTGGCTGCCGCCGAGATCGAAGCCGCCCTGATGGGCGTCCGGATCGGCCGGGGGCGTTACGGGAATGCCAGCGTCGGTCATCGATCGATCCGCAATTGATTGTCTCTCAGGCCTGATTGCGGAACGGAACAAAATCGAGCGCGAGGCGGTGGCCACTTCGCGCGATTCGCTCGAAAAAACAGGTAGGAGACTGACGAGCGACCCGATCCGGACCTCGTTAGGGCTGCTTCCTTCCGGACCTGACCCGGTTGGCGAGTGGCTCGTCCACCGCCAATCTCCCGGTCCTTATTTGGGGCCAAAAGCGCCGGAAAGCAAGGCCGGCGAGATGCTCCGCGGGGCTTGTGCAAAAACACGGAAAGGCATTAGTTGCCGTCATGCCCTCCGACTGGTCCCTGCATTCGCAGCTCAAAAAAGACACCATCGACATCGGCGACCTGCCGCTGTGCCGCGTGCTTGTGATCAAGGACGCGCATTACCCGTGGCTGCTGCTGGTGCCGCGCCGGATGGAGGTGACCGAGGTCATCGATCTCGATGAGGTGGCGCAGGCGCAGTTGATGACCGAAATCAGCCGCGTCGCGCGCGCGCTGAAGGACATCACCAAGTGCGACAAGCTGAATATCGCAGCCCTCGGCAACCTGGTGCCGCAACTGCACGTGCACGTCATCGCGCGCCGCTCAAGCGACGTCGCCTGGCCGCGTCCGGTGTGGGGCGTGATGCCGCCGCTCGCCCACGACGCGGAGGAAGTCCAAAATTTCATCAGCGCGCTTCGCCGCAAGATCTGGCTTGGTTGATTCATGAGTGCATTCGATTCCTTTCCGCTGGGGCAGCCTGCCTTCGTCACCCATATCCTCGACCGCGCCGCGCATCTGCGCACCGACGACGAAAAACTGTTCGCGCTGGAGGGGCGCAGCGATGCTCGCGCCTATGTGGTGTACCGCGACTCGCTGGTGGTGAAGCAGGAGCCCGACGGTCCGCGCGCGTTGCTGACACTGGACGAAGCGCTGAAATGCGGCGCCAATCCCGGCACGATCTTTTTAGGCCTGCGCGACGGCGCCGCGGTGTTCGGCATGGGGATATCAGCCGCGGCGGTGGAAACGCTGCTGACGCGCAACGACGTTGCCGTCACCGAACTGCGCGGCATGGCGATGCAGGGCGTGGTGCCGCCGGACCAGCTTTCCGCGATCGCGATGGCGAAATCGATGGTGACATGGCATCAGCGCCACGGCTTCTGCGCCAATTGCGGCACCCGCTCGGCGATGAAGGAGGGTGGCTGGAAACGCGACTGTCCGAGCTGCAAGGCCGAGCATTTTCCGCGCACCGATCCGGTGGTGATCATGCTGGTGACCCATGGCGACAAATGCCTGATGGGGCGGCAGAAGCATTTTCCCACCGGGATGTGGTCGTGCCTTGCCGGGTTCGTCGAGGCCGCGGAAACCATCGAGGACGCGGTGCGGCGCGAAATCTTCGAGGAGTCCGGGATTCGCTGCACCGATGTCGCCTATTACATGACGCAGCCGTGGCCGTATCCGTCATCGCTGATGATCGGGTGCTCCGCGCGCGCCCTCAATGAAGACGTTGTCGTGGATCGCACGGAACTCGAAGACGCGCGCTGGTTCGACCGCGACGAAGCCATGCTGATGCACAAGCGTGAACACCCCCGTGGCCTGGCGGGTCCGCATCCCTTTGCAATTGCACATCATTTGCTTGGCCGCTGGCTGTACGCGGCGCCTGAATTGCACGAATAACGGGAACTTGGCGGTGGCTCAATCGGTTATCCCGGCAAGTCCGGGGTCCTCAGACGACCGGACCGAAGCGATGGATTCGCCAGTGAATTTCCATGTCGCCGCTCCGAAAATCCCTCCACGCATTTTATGCATCGGCATGCCGGTGCGCGACCTGACGTTTCGGATTCAGGAACTGCCTGAGCGCGGCTTCAAGGTCAACGCAAGTCATTTCGAGGAAATCGCCGGCGGCAATGCGCTGAATGCCGCGATCGGCATCGTGCGCCTCGGCGGCCGTGCGTCGGTCTGCGGCCCGATGGGCGATTCCCGCGAGACATCGAGCCGCTATATTTTCGAGAAGCTCGCGCATGAGGGCATCGACACCAAGCACATCGTTCATATGCCGGGGCTGGTGACGCCGATCTCCAACATCATGATCGACCCCAGCGGCGAGCGCACCATCGTAACATTCCGCGATCCGGAACTGTGGAAGGTGCATCTGCCGGATACCGATACGCTGCTGCGCGGCTGCGACGCCATCCTGACCGAAAACCGTTGCGCGGAATTTTGCACCGATCTCTGCGCCGAGGCGCGCAAGCGCGGCATTCCGGTGATCGTCGACGTCGATCGCGCGATGTCACAGCGTGAAGGCCTGCTGACGGCGTCGTCGCATCTGATCTTTTCCAGCGAAGCCTTGCAGGCCACCGCCGGCATCTCCGACGATGCCGGCGCGCTGATGAAGATGGCAAAACTGACGCCGTCGTTCCTGGCCGGCACGCGCGGACCGCGCGGCACCATCTGGCTCGACGAGCAAAAGCGGCTTCGGGAAACGCCGGCCTTCCCGGTGCACACCGTCGACACCTTGGGCGCGGGCGACATCTTCCACGGCGCGTTTGCGCTCGCCATCACCGAAAATCAGGATGTGCCGGCCGCGTTGCGCTTCGCTTCCGCGGCCGCCGCCTTGAAATGCACCCGGTTCGGCGGCGCCTTCGCCTGCCCGCAACGTCCTGAAGTGGAAGCGCTTTTGAGCGGCGAGCCGGCCGGCTGCGGAGAACAGGCCGGAAATCGGGCTTGATATAGAAGAATTTTCTCTATATGAGGGTTGTTGACCTCATAAATGGAACAAAGTTCTTCCCATGACCGATCTAGCCGTACACGTCCTGGAGCCCAACCGCCGCCTCGACGCCATCGACCGCAAGATTCTGACCGTGCTGCAGGAGGATGCCTCGCTGTCGGTCGCCGAAATCGGCGACCGCGTCGGGCTGTCCTCGACGCCATGCTGGAAGCGGATCCAGCGGCTGGAGGCCGATGGCGTGATCCTGCGCCGGGTCGCACTGGTCGACCAGAACAAGATCGGGCTCGGCATTTCCGTGTTCGTGTCGGTGGAGAGCGGCGACCATTCCGAAACCTGGCTGAAAACCTTCGCCGAGGCCGTCAGCGCCATGCCCGAGGTGATGGAATTCTATCGCATGGCCGGCGACGTCGACTACATGCTGCGCGTCGTCGTCGCCGACATGCAAAGCTACGACGTGTTCTACAAGAAGCTGATCGGCGCCGTGTCGCTGAAGAACGTCACCTCGCGTTTTGCGATGGAAAAGATCAAGTCGGTGACCGCGCTGCCGGTGCCGGCGGCGTAAGCTCAAGCTGTCATCGCCCGGCTTGACCGGGCGACCCAGTACCCTCAGGCCCAACGATCATGTCCCGGACGCGGTGCAGCGTTCCTCACGCTGCTCCGCAGAGCCGGGACCGTACCAAACGCCGGAGTACGTTACGGTCCCGGTTCTGCGAAGCAGCGCCATAGCGCGTCGAAGACGCGCGTGAACGCGCTGGAGGCGCTGCATCGCGCCCGGGACACGAGACCTAAATCTTCTGATTATACTCGCCGACCTCGGGATGCGTTCGCAACACCGAGTCCATCGCCTCGAACAGGTCGCGCATGCGCTGTTCGGACACCGGGCTCTCAACCACGACCACCAGCTCCGGTTTGTTGGATGACGCCCGCACCAGTCCCCAGCTGCCGTCTTCGACCGTGACGCGCACGCCGTTGACGGTGACGAGATCGCGGATCGGCTGGCCCGCGACCTTCTCGCCTTTTGTCTGCATCGCTTCAAAGTGTTTCACCACGCGCTCGACGATGCCGTATTTGGTCTCGTCGGCGCAATGCGGCGACATGGTCGGCGACGACCAGGTTTTCGGCAGCGCGTTCTTCAGGTCCGCCATCGACTTGTCCGGCGCGCGGTCGAGCATTTCGCAGATCGCGATCGCCGAGATCAGCCCGTCGTCATAGCCGCGGCCGAGCGGCGCGTTGAAAAAGAAGTGCCCGGATTTCTCGAAGCCCGCGAGCGCGCCGAGTTCGTGGGTGCGGCGCTTCATGTAGGAATGGCCGGTTTTCCAGTAGGTGGTTTTGGCGCCCTGCTTCTGCAGCACCGGATCGGTGACGAACAACCCGGTCGATTTCACATCGACCACGAACTGCGCGTCCTTGTTGATCGCCGACATATCGCGCGCGAGCATCACGCCGACCTTGTCGGCGAAAACCTCCTCGCCGGTATTATCGACCACGCCGCAGCGGTCGCCATCGCCGTCGAAGCCGAGGCCGACATCGGCCTTGTGCTCCAGCACCGCGTCGCGGATCGCGTGCAGCATTTCCATGTCTTCGGGGTTCGGATTGTATTTCGGAAAGGTATGATCGAGTTCGGTATCGAGCGGCACCACCTCGCAACCGATCGCCTGCATCACTTGCGGCGCGAAGGCGCCGGCGGTGCCGTTGCCGCAGGCGACCACGACTTTCAGCTTGCGCTTCAGCTGTGCGCGTTGGGTGAGATCGGCGATGTAGCGCGCCGGGAAATTCTCGTGGAATTGATACGAGCCGCCCGGCTTGTTCTTGAACTCGGCGTTGAGCACGATCTGCTTCAGCCGGGTCATCTCGTCCGGGCCGAAGGTCAGCGGACGATTGGCGCCCATCTTGACGCCGGTCCAGCCATTGTCGTTATGCGACGCCGTCACCATCGCGACACATGGCACGTCGAGGTCGAACTGCGCGAAGTAAGCCATCGGCGTCATGCACAGCCCGATGTCGTGCACCTTGCAGCCTGACGCCAGGAGGCCGGAAATCAGCGCATATTTGATCGAGGCCGAATAACTGCGGAAATCATGCCCGGTGACGATCTCCTGCTTTTGCCCTAGCTCTGCGATCAGCGCGCCGAGCCCCATGCCCAGCGCCTGAATCCCCATCAGGTTGATTTCCTTGCCGAACAGCCAGCGCGCGTCGTATTCGCGAAAGCCGGTCGCCTTCACCATCGGCTCCGATTCATAGGCGTAGGTGTTCGGAACCAGCAGCGGCTTCGGTTTTGGAAACATTCTGGATGGCCTTGAGTTGAGAGTGAGCGATTCCGGACGCGGCAACACATACCGGCGTCATGCCCGGACTTGATCCGGGCATCCATCTTCTTGAAAAGGATGGATTGCCGGGTCAAGCCCGGCGATGACGATGTTGGGAGAATTTAGCGGTCCGCCCATCCGTTCGACTGCGATTTACTGCTCCAGCACCAGTCTGCCATTGGCGTATTCGAACCGCTTCAGCTTCGACAGAAACGACAGGCCGAGCAGGTTTTCCGACAGCGCGTCGTCGGGCAGCACCATGGCATCGACGTCGCGCACGATGAGGCCGCCGAGTTCGACCATGGCAAGCCGCGTGCGCGCGGCCTTGATGGTGCCGTTGGCGGTGGTGACGGTGGCGTTGTAATCGCCGCGGGACGGCCGCAGGCCGAACCGCGCCGCCGACTTCTCGTTCAGCGCGATCACGGAGGCGCCGGTGTCGACCATGAAGTCGATGCGCTGGCCATCGATCCGGCCCTCGGTCTGGAAATGGCCGCGCGCGTCGCGCGGGATGCTGAGGCTGCGGGCAGCGGCCGGCGCCATGTCGGGTGCGGCTTTGCGAGCGGTATTGGCGAGCGCGGGCGTCGCGGTCATCTTGTCCGCCAGCTGCGCCATGATGGTGCCGAGGCCGACCAGGAACGCCGCCAAAATCATGATGTTACGCATGCCGCATACTCACTCGAAAGATCGGCGATATCACCACACCCGCCGGCAAACCGCTGCTAACGGCGGCGGGCGAGGGTGCTATTTTGGGGAAAAGGATGAGCGAAGGGTTAATGAGGCCGTTCCCCGGACGCAGCGCAGCGCGTAGCTCTTGCGAAGCGGTGCGCTGCTGAGCCGGGGTCCCGGTTGCTTGCTACTCGAAGAAACCGGGGTCCCGGGTCTGCGAAGCAGCGCTTCGCGAAGAGCTACGCGCTGCATCGCGCCCGGGACACGGTTACGTCCCCCTCGGCTTCACCCGCCGCGTCGGCATCGCGTTCGCGGGATCCTCGGGCCAGGGATGCCTGGGATAGCGGCCGCGCAGATCGGAGCGCACCGCGGCGTAACTGCCGCGCCAAAAGCCGGGCAGGTCGCGCGTCACCTGGACCGGGCGGTGCGCCGGCGACAGCAATTCCAGCACCAGCGGCACCGCGCCCTTGGCGATCGACGGATGGGTGTTGAGCCCGAACAATTCCTGCAATCGCACGGCGATGGTCGGCCCCTGCTCGGCTTCATAGTCGATCGCCAGCATCGTGCCGGTCGGCGCCTCGAAATGGGTCGGCGCCTCGCGCTCCAGCCGCGCGCGCAATTCCCACGGCAACAGCGCCATCAGTGCGTCGGATAGATCGCCGGGCGAAAACTCCTTCAGCGACGTTTTATCGTAGAGCGCAGGCAGCAGCCAATTCTCGCGCTGTACCGCCAGCGTGTCATCAGACAAGTCCGGCCAGGGCTCGCCTTCGGCCTTGCGCAAAAACATCACGCGGTCGCGCCATTGCTTTAAGGGCTTCGACCACGGCAACTTGTCGATCCCCGCCGCAACGAGCCCATCGGCCAGCACGCGCGCGGTATCGGCCGACGGCGACAGCGCCAGTGGCGCTTCCGACAGCGTGATCGCATGCAGCGTGCGCTTGCGCCGTCCCCGCAGCGACATCGACGCGCGGTCGAATGTGATCTCGTTGGCGCTCTCGATCTGATCGGCGAAGCGCAATTCGATGTCGCTTTGTGCGATCGGCGCGGCCAGCAATATGCGTCCGTTCGCCGCCGTGCCGGTCAGTTCGGCGACCGCGATATAAGGCGCGCGCGCCAGCGCCGAGGCCTGATCGACCGCGGCGCCGCGGCCATTGGCGAGCACGAAACTGCCGTTGCCGCGATTGCGCGCGACGCGGTCGGGAAACGCAAACGCCAGCATCACGCCGGTGCTTAGCTCCCCTCCCCCTTGCGGGGAGGGGTCACCCTCGGTCGCCGCCACCTGCGACGCCCAGCGCTGCGCGAGCTGTCTTGCGCTCGACGCACGCTGCGAACGGTCGCGGCGAAATTGCTCGAGCCGCGCGTCGAGATCGGCGCTGTCGCCGCCGAGGCCGCGCTCGGTCAGGACAGCCGCGATTTCCGCGGCCTCTAAACCTGCGCCGAGCCGATGCGAATCCACGATCATACGCGCCAGCCGCGGCGGCAGCGCCAGCGTGCGCAGGCTTTTTCCTTCCGCGGTGATCCGGCCGTCGCCATCCAGCGCGCCGAGTTCGCGCAGCAGGTTTTGCGCTTCGTTGAGAGCCGGGGCAGGTGGCGAATCGAGAAACGAAAGCGTCGCCGGATCGCTAACGCCCCATTGCGCGAGATCGAGCACCAGCGAGGAGAGGTCGGCGCTGAGAATCTCCGGCTGCGTATAGGCCGCCAATGACGCGGTCTGCGGCTCGTCCCACAGCCGGTAGCAGACGCCGGGCTCGGTTCGTCCGGCGCGGCCGCGGCGCTGATCCACCGCGGCGCGCGAGGCGCGCACGGTTTCCAGCCGCGTCAGGCCAATGTCGGGCTCATAGCGCGGCACCCGCGCCACGCCGGAATCGACCACGATGCGCACCCCCTCGATGGTGAGCGAGGTCTCTGCGATCGAGGTCGCCAGCACCACCTTGCGCCGGCCTTTGGGCGCGGGCGCAATTGCGCGGTCCTGAACGGCGGCATCGAGTGCGCCGAACAGCGGCACGATCTCGATATTGGCGTCGTGGATGCGCTCGCTGAGAAAATTCTGGGTGCGGCGGATTTCGGCGGCCCCCGGCAGGAACGCCAACACCGAGCCCGGATCGGCGCGCAGCGCGATTGCGATCGCATCCGCCATCTGCCGCTCCAGCTGCACGTCCGGCTTGCGGCCGAGATAGCGCGTCTCGACCGGAAAGGCGCGGCCTTCGCTGGCGATCACAGGCGCATCGCCCAGCAGCTTGCCGACCCGCGCGCCATCGAGCGTCGCCGACATCACCAGGATGCGCAGATCCTCGCGCAAGCCGGTTTGCGCGTCGCGTGCCAGCGCGAGGCCAAGATCGGCATCGAGCGAGCGCTCATGAAATTCGTCGAACAGCACCGCGGCGACGCCTGACAATTCCGGATCGTCGAGAATCTGCCGCGAGAAAATGCCTTCGGTGACCACTTCGATGCGGGTTAAGCGCGACACCTTCGAGCCGAAGCGGACGCGGTAGCCGACGGTGTCGCCGACGCGCTCGCCCAAGGTCTGTGCCATGCGTTCGGCGCTGGCGCGCGCCGCGATCCGCCGCGGCTCCAGCATGATGATTTTCTTGTTTCCCATCCAAGCCGCATCGAGCAGCGCCAGCGGCACCCGCGTGGTCTTGCCCGCCCCCGGCGGCGCCACCAGCACCGCGGCATTGTTGCCCGCAAGTGTGCGCGCAAGCTCGTCCAGCACCGCATCGATGGGGAGGGGGGTGTCGAAGGAGCGGGTCAAGTCTCTGATCCGTCATCACCCGCGAAGGCGGGTGATCCAGTAAACGCAGACGTTGCATCCATCTCGTCATTGCGAGGAGCGAAGCGACGACGCAATCCAGTCCTGCACTCGCTGCTCTCTGGATTGCTTCGCTTCGCTCGCAATGACGGTTTCAAAACTGAGGGTACTGGATACCCCGCATTCGCGGGGTATGACAGCAACACCCTGTATCAGCCCCGCGGTTCAGTCGCGCGCCCGATGCTCTCATAGATAAACCCAAGCGCCGCCATGTCCTCGGGCCGGTAGATGTTGCGCAGGTCGACCACCACCGGCTGCGCCATCTCGCGCTTCAGGCGCTCGAGATCGAGGGTGCGGTACTGTACCCATTCGGTGACCACCACCATGGCGTCGGCGCCGCGTACGCAGGCGTAGGCGTCGTCGCAATATTCGATGTCCGGCAACTCGCGGCGCGCCTGCTCCATGCCGACGGGATCGTGGGCGCGCACCTTCGCACCCATGTCCAATAGCCCGGTCACCAGCGGGATCGACGGCGCCTCGCGCATGTCGTCGGTGTCGGGCTTGAAGGTGAGGCCGAGCACGGCGACGGTCTTGCCGCGCAAGGACCCGCCGAGCGCGTTGGCAACCTTGCGCGCCATCGCGCGCTTGCGGTTGTCGTTGACGGCGACGGTGGCCTCGACGATCCGCAGCGGCACGTCGTGATCCAGCGCGATCTTCACCAGCGCGCGGGTATCCTTCGGGAAACACGATCCGCCGTATCCCGGTCCCGCATGCAGGAATTTTGCGCCGATGCGGTTGTCGAGCCCGATGCCGCGCGCGATCTCCTGCACATCGGCGCCGACTTTTTCGGCGAGGTCGGCGATCTCGTTGATGAAGGTGATCTTGGTGGCGAGAAACGCGTTGGCTGCGTATTTGATCAGCTCCGCGGTGCGCCGCGTGGTGAACATCAGCGGCGCCTGGTTCAGCGACAACGGCCGGTAGATATCGCCGAGCACCTTGCGGGCACGCTCATCCGAGGTGCCGACCACGATGCGGTCGGGAAACTTGAAGTCGCGGATCGCGGCTCCTTCGCGCAGGAACTCCGGATTGGAGGCGACCACGACGTCGGCCGCAGGATTGGTCTCGTGGATCAGCCGCTCCACTTCGTCGCCGGTGCCGACCGGCACGGTCGATTTGGTGATCACCACGGTGAAGCCGGACAGCGCCGCGGCGATCTCGCGCGCGGCCGCATAAACGTAGGACAGATCGGCATGGCCGTCGCCACGCCGCGACGGGGTGCCGACCGCAATGAAGACCGCGTCGGCTTCCGCCACCGGGGCCGCCAGCTCGGTGGTGAAATCGAGCCGGCCGGCCTTGACGTTGGAGGCCACCAGCGCATCGAGGCCGGGCTCGAAAATCGGAATCTCGCCG
>Ga0193726_1001195_pt1 | contig 21621 bp, 22 predicted proteins | sample H2c1metaG_FD_144928 | JGI IMG/M metagenome (GOLD analysis project Ga0193726, IMG submission 144928) | Soil microbial communities from a riparian zone of the East river system, Colorado, United States - H2c1 | ecosystem: Environmental > Terrestrial > Soil > Riparian zone | place: USA: East River... | reverse complement strand
GGAAACTGCGTGACAGCGTGGTGCCGAGCACCGCGAAGCAGGCGGCATAGGCCATGACCAGCCACTGCTCGAGGTCGCGGCCGGCCGGGCCTTCGATCACGACGGCAAAATAGGCCACCTTGGTGAGATGGCCCAGCACCTGGGCCGCCGCCTTGGTGGCGACATTGACCTGGCGGGTCATGCCGGTGCGCACATAGAAGATATCGAGCAGCGGCCCGGTGACACCGGATACAAGCTGCATGGCGCCGCCGATGACGCCTGCCAGGAAGGCCTGCCCACCGCGTTCGATGTCGGGCGCGATGCGCTGCGGCACCGCCAGCGCGACGAACGGCGTCAGCCCCATCACGATCAGCACGAGCGCCTTGTCAGGCACGAAACTGAAGAACGAGAAGACGATCAGCGAGGCGGCCGCGCCCGACCCGAACTGCAGCACCACGCTCCACTTGACGTGATGCCGCCACAGCCAGGCGCGCCAGCTGTTGGCTGCGATCTGGATGACGCCGTGGAACACCATGGCGACCGGCACCGGCAGCAGCACCAGCAGGAAGCCGATCAGCAGCATGCCGCCCGCCATGCCGAAAATGCCGGAGATGAACGAGGTCACGACGGCCACGACCGCCAGCGCCGCCAGGACGAGCAGGGAGAACATCGGAGCGCGGCGTAGCGCACGTGGCAGATCGTGTCGAGGATCGGATAGAGTGGACGCATGTCCGATACCGATCTGCTCTTCATGCCGGCCGTGAAGGCCGCTGCCCTCATCCGCGCCAAGAAGCTTTCGCCTGTCGACTATGTCGATAGCGTCCTGAAGGCGATCGAGCGTGCCCAGCCCAGCCTCAACTGCTTTCGCGTGGTGATGGCGGAGCAAGCGCGGCGCGATGCCAAGAAGGCCGAGGAGGCCGTGGCCAGGGGCGACAGGCTCGGGCCGTTGCACGGCGTGCCCGTCAGCATAAAAGACCTTGTCGACGTCAAAGACGTGCACACGCGCCACGGCTCGGCGATCTTCGAGGACAATGTCGCCCAGGCCGACGACGTTCTGGTCCAACGCCTGCGCGCGGCGGGCGCCATCGTCGTCGGCAAATCGACGACGCCGGAGTTTGGCGTGAAGGGCCTGACCGACGGGCCCTCCTTCGGCGTTACGCGCAATCCGTGGAATCTCGAGCGCACGCCCGGCGGTTCGAGCGGTGGCGGTGCGGCGGCCGTCGCCGCCGGCCTTGGTCCGCTGGCGCTGGGCACCGACGGCGCGGGTTCGGTGCGCGGCCCGGCCTCGTGCTCGGGGCTCGTCGGGCTGAAGCCGACCCTGGGCGCGGTGCCCGCCGATACTTCGCGCGATGCCTTCGGCAACAACGTCTATGCCGGCCCCCTGGCACGCACCATCACCGATGCTGCGATCATGCATTCCGTCCTGGTGGGTCCCAGCGACAAGGACCCGTGGACGCTCGCGGGCGGCGGCCAGCGGCCGCTCTCGCCCAAGCTTTCAGGCGAGGACCTCTCGGGCGTGCGCATCGGCTATATCGAGCTCACGGCCAATCCAAGGATCGCCGCCGACGTCCGCGCCAACACGCGCTCGGCACTTGCCGCCTGGCAGGAGATGGGCGCCGCGGTCGACGAAGTCGCCGAGAAGATCGACTGGATCGAGTACGAGGGCCGCGTGCTCTACCAGGCGAACTTTGCGGTGTTCTGCGCGCAGTACCTGCCCAAGTGGCAGAACCAGATGGACCCGGTCACGCTGGCCTTCATGGAGCGTGGCGCCAAGTTCACCTTGGCCGATTTTCGCAACGCGCAGTTCGCGCGCACGGCGCTGTTCCGCAAGATCCAGTCCCTGCTCGAACGCTACGATTTCCTGGTGACGCCGACCAATTCGCGCACCGCGCTCGACGTGACGCACGACGCCGCCAACGACGAGGTCCTGGTCGACGGCGTGAAATGCGGCATCACCCGCCAGGGCTGGACCTCCTACCAGTACCCTTTCAACCTCACCGGCCATCCCGCGCTCGCCCTGCCGTCGGGCTTCGGCAGCGACGGCTTGCCAACCTCGGTCCAGATCGTCGGCAAATGGGGCGCGGAGACCGACGTGCTGCGGCTGGGTGCGCTCCTGGAGCGTGCGCGGCCCTGGGCGCAGCACCGGCCCCCGGCGTCGTGACGCCTTGAAGCGCCGGCAATTATTGTATATACGATAATTCGTGCGCATCGTCTTTGATCCGGCCAAGCGAGCGCTGACGTTGGAGAAACGCGGCCTCGACTTCGCCCTTGCCGGACTGCTGTTCGGCGAACGGCACATGACACGCGCGGACGACCGTCGGGACTATGGCGAGCCGAGATTCATATCGATCGGTAGCATCGACCGCGACGTAGTGGTTCTGGTTTGGACGCCGCGAGGAGAAGCACGGCGGATCATTTCGATGAGGAAGGCGAATGCCCGCGAAAAAGCGTTCTTCGAAGCAAGTCTGGCGCGATCCTGACGACGCGCCATCGCTGAGCCGCGCGTGGTTCGAAGAGGCCGACGTCGTGGTCGGCCGCAAGGTCGTGCGCCGCGGTCGACCAGCCGGGACAGCAAAGAAGCAGGCGATCTCCATTCGCCTGGATCGTGATGTGCTGGCGCATTTCCGCGCGGCTGGATCAGGATGGCAGGCTCGAATCAATGCGACCCTAAGACGTTCGATGACGGGCTCAAAGCGCTGAGCCCGATCGCATTGCTCAGACTGCGCCTAGCGGATCGCTCTCTCGAATAAGCCTGAATGCACCTGCCTCCGGTTGTTCCCGCCGGCCGCTTGGCTAGGATCGGGAACACAAGGGAGGATCACCATGCGTTTCATCAAGGCGATCGCGGGCGCACTCGGCGTAGCCCTGCTCGCCATCCAGCCCGCCGCCGCGGAATTTCCCGACAAGCCGATCCGGATCATGGCGCCCTACGCGCCGGGCGGGAACATCGACGTCACCGCGCGTATCATCGCCGAGAAGCTCAGGGAGGTGCTGGGCGTCACCGTGCTGGTCGACAACAAGGCCGGCGCCAGCGGCATGATCGGCAGCGACGTCATCGCCCGCTCCGCGCCCGACGGCTACAACCTCCTGGTCTCGGCCAACTCGCTGGTCGACATACCGGTGATCTACGGCAACGCGCCTTATGGCTGGAAGACGGCATTCCAGCCGATCAGCCACATCCAGGCGGTGCCCGCCGTGCTGGTGGTGACGCCGGATTCGCCGATCAAGACGCTGGCCGATTTCGTGCGGATCGGCCGCGACACGCCCGGCAAGCTCGCCATCGCCGATTCCGGCGTCGGCACCACCAACCACATCGTGATCGAACTCTTGAGCGATGCGACCGGCGCCAAGTACACGGTGGTCCATTACAAGGGCAGTGGTGCTGCATCGATCGACGTCATCGCGGGCCAGGTGCCGGCCCAGGTCGACCAGCTCAACAGCGCCATCGGCCACATCAAGGCGGGCAAATTGCGCGCCATCGCCGTCAGCTCCGACCAGCGCGTGCCCGAGCTGCCCGACGTGCCGACGATCAAGGAGTCCGGCGTCAAGGAGCTCGCCGACTTCACCTACAGCACCTACACGGGCCTGTACGGCCCGGCCAAGATGCCGCCCGAGGTACTGGACAAGCTGCACGGTGCCATGGTGAAGGTGCTGACCGACCCCGCGACCGTGAAGCGCTTCGCCGATCTCACGGCCGAAGCCTCGCCCAGCACGCCGCAGGAACTGGCGGCCATGCTCGACAAGGAGGACCGCACGGTGGTTCCCTTGCTGAAGAAACTCGGCATCAAACCGGAGTAGACCCGAAGATGACCTGGCTGCCCCCCGCCATCACGCCCATCGTCCTGCTGCTGATCTCCAACGTCTTCATGACCTTCGCCTGGTACGGGCATCTCAAGTTCACCGACCGGCCGCTGTGGCTGGTGATCGTGGCGAGCTGGGGCATCGCCTTCATCGAATATTGCTTCGCCGTGCCGGCCAACCGCTGGGGGCACACGGTCTATTCGGCGGCCGAGCTCAAGACCATGCAGGAGGTCATCACGCTGTCGGTGTTCGCCGCCTTCTCCGTGCTCTATCTCGGCGAGCGCATCACGCTCAACCACCTCGTCGGTTTCGCCCTGATCTGCGCCGGCGCCTTCTTCGTGTTCAAGGGACCGCTGCCGAGTTGACCTTGCACGCGGTCACGGGAATGCCTAGGTTACATGTAACCTGAGAGTTCATCACGATGCCGAAGTCCACCCCTCGTAAGTCGTCTCGCGACAAGGTCAGCGCCCATCGCGCGCGGCTGCGCGCCCAAGGCCTGCGTCCCATCCAGATTTGGGTACCGGACGTGCGTTCGCCGCAGTTCATCAAGGAAGCGCGACGGCAGTCGCGGCTTGCTGCACGGAGCCCGCACGCCGCCGACGATCAAGCATTCATAGACTCCATATCTGAGCTGAAGTTCGAGTGAAGCGCGGCGAACTGTGGACCGCGGCCGGCGGCCCGGACTATACGAGCAAGCCCCGCCCGGTTCTGATCATTCAGGAAGATCGCTTCGATCAAAACGATTCGGCCACCATTTGTCCCATCACCAGCGATCCCGGCGATTTTCCTCTGTTCCGAATACTGATCGAGCCATCACCGTTCAACGGCCTGCGTCTGCCATCACGTGTGATGGCAGACAAAGTGTCGACAGTCTCCCGCACCAAGTTGCGAAAGCAGATCGGTCGCCTCAGCGACGCTGATATGACCCGAGTAGATCGCGCACTGCTGATCTTTCTCGGCCTCGCTCGATGACGAAAAAACTGGCCCCCGATACGGGATGACGCGGCCCTATCCTGCGTAAACCGTTCGGGGGAACGGCGATTGACGGAAACGCGGAGCAGACAATGGCGTGAAGCGGCGGCACTTGCAGCCGTGCTGCTGATCGCAGCCGGGCTGCGGCTGTGGCGGCTGGAGGATAACGGCTTCGGCACCGCCTACTACGCCGCCGGCGTGCGCAGCATGCTGCAGGGCGCGTGGCTGTTCTTCTACAATTCCTTCGACCCGGCGGGCTACATCTCGCTCGACAAGCCGCCTGTCGCCTTCTGGATCCAGACGGCCTTCGCTGCCGTGCTGGGCTATAGCGGCTGGACGATTCACCTGCCGCAGGCGCTGGCCGGCGTTGCCTCGGTGGCGCTGCTCTATCGCCTGGTGCGCCAGCCGTTCGGCGTGGCGGCTGGGCTCTCGGCCGCCCTGCTGCTGGCCGTGATGCCCGTGGCCGTCGCGGTCGACCGCTCCAACAACACCGACTCCTGGCTGGTCTTCTTCCTGCTGCTGGCGGCGACGGCGGCGCTGCGCGGGCGCGGCCTTTCCCTGGTGGCGGCGATGGCGCTGCTGGGCGTCGCCTTCAATGTGAAGATGCTGGCCGCGCTCATCTGTGGTCCGGCGCTGCTGGCGGGCTGGTTGTTCGCCGGCACGCTCGATTGGCGCCGGCGGCTTGCCTGGATGGCGGCAGCCGGCGTGACGCTCGCGGTCGTGTCGCTCGCCTGGGCGGTGGCCTTCGACCTCACGCCGAAGGACAGCCGGCCCTATGCCGGCAGCAGCCACGACAATTCCATGCTCGAGCTGATCGTGGTCCATAACGGGCTCGAACGCTTCGTGCGCGCGCCGCGAACGCCGCCCACGCCACCGCCCGTGCAAGCACAGACGCCGCGGCTCGAAGCCTACGACGCCGTACCCGTGGGACCCTTGCGGCTCGCGGCTCCGGCGCTTGCCGCGCAGTTCGCCTGGACCCTGCCGCTGGCCGTGCTGGGTGCCGTCTTCGGCTGGCGACGACGACGCGCCTCGGTGGCGCTGTGGAGCAGCTGGGCCCTCACCTACGGCATCGTCTTCAGCGCCGCGGGCGGCATCTTCCACGCCTATTATCTGGCCGCCCTGGCGCCGCCACTCGCCGCCCTGGCGGGGATCGGCTGCTTCGAGCTGTGGCGGCGCGGGCCGGGGCATCTCGCGCTTGGGCTCGCGGCCACCGCCCTATGGCAGGGCTATATCGTCGGCGCTTCGCTGGGCTGGGACGCGACCTGGACCGGTTTCCCCCTGGTGGCCCTGCTCGCGGGCGTGGTGACGCTGTGGCGCGCCAAGCGGCCGCCCGCCGTCGTCGGCGGTGTCGCCCTGCTGATCCTGCCGGCCCTGTGGGCGCTCAGCACCGTGTTCGCCCCGGGAAACCTCACGCTGCCGTCGTCGAGCCTGGCGCGCTGGCTCGGCCGGGACGACGGTCGCGGCCCGCTGCTGTCGCGCACCTACGGGGCGCTCACCAACGATCCAAAATTGCGGGCTTTCCTGCACGACCATCGCGGCGAAGCGCGCTTCCTGCTGGCCGCGCCCAATGCGCTGCTTGCCGCCCCGGTCATCATCCAGAGCGGCCAGCCCGTCATGGCCTTTGGCGGCTTCTTCGGCGCCGACCCGGTGCTGAGCGTCGACGCCTTCGCCCGGCAGGTCGAGCAGGGCGAGGTGCGCTTCGTCGTGCTGGGCAACACGCGCCGGCCTCGCGATTTCGAGCGCTGGGTGCAGGCGCACGGAACACCGGTCGATCCCGACCTGTGGCGCTCGCTGCCGGCCGAGCCGCGGCGCTCGATCGTCCTCTATGACCTCGCGCCGGACTAATCCGCGGACTGCCGGGCGGCGTCCAGGATGGCGCGCTTGGCCTTCTCGCCGACGCGACGGTTGCGCCGCTTCAGCCACCACATCAGGAAGCCGGTGACGGCGAAGACCGGAATGATGACGCCCGAGACGAAGACACGGTGATTGTAGATCCCGCCCAGTCCCTCGCCGTAGTGCAGCGCGCGCTGCCAGGCGATGATGCCCTCGCCGGCGCTCATGGTCGTGGGATCGAAGACATCGACGACGCTGCGCCGGAAGGGATCGACGATCACCGTGACGATCGGCGCGCCTTCTCTGTGACCGGGGCGGACCAGGCCGATCCGCGTCGCCTGGTCGGCCCGGATCGAGAGAAACGCGTTCAGGAACCGTGCGTCGGGCACCCGCGACCGGGCGAGCGCCACCGCCTCGTCGACGCCCATCGGCACGGCGCCGCGCACCGGCTCGACCCGTGCCTGGAACATCGCCGCGCGCATATCGCGGCCCGGCCAGATCGTGTTGACCGCGGCCGTGATCTGCTGCGGAAAGGCCAGATAGACGCCGGTGAAGTTCACCAGCATGAACAGAGCCAAGCTCCAGATGCCGACCGCGCCGTGCAGCTCGCGATTGAAGCGCACGCCCTTGGCCGTGCGGCGCACGATGAAAGCCGCCTTCCACTGGCCCGGCTTCGGCCACCAGAGATAAAGACCCGAGCAGCCCAGCACGAGCAGCGCCACGCCGAGCCAGCCGACCAGCTCGCGGCCAAGCCCGCCGGCAATGAAGAGATGGCCGTGCAGATCGTGGAAGAAGCGCACCCAGCCGGTCATCGCCTGCTCGGTCTCGAGGATCGTGAGCGACACCGGATCGATCAGGATCTGCAGGCTGCCCGCGAACGGGCTTTGCGTCGGCACGCGGCCTTGGGCCTGCGCGCCCTGCTCTCCACCGCGGAACTGCGGACGCTCGCTCGCCATGCCCGGCCGCGACAGGCGCACCGCCGCGGGCGCACCCATCTCCGTGGGCCAGCGCACGGCGATCGGGATGCGGGTCGGATCGTTGGAGGCCGCGCGGGCTGCGTCGATCAGCTCGGCTGGCGAGCGCCAGTCGCCGACCGTCCTCGCCGACGGCTCGCCGTGGCCCAGCAGGTGCTCGATGTCATGCGCATAGACCAGGACGGCGCCGGTGATCCCCATCATCACCAGCGGCAGCAGAAGGATCAGGCCGATCCAGAGATGGAGCTGCTGCAGCCAGTAGCGAAAGCTGCGGCGCTGCGGCTTGGGACTTTTGGACATCGAGACCTCGGGCCAAGAAGGGCTGGCGGCGGCTGGCCCGATGGAAAGAAGATCAGCCCGCGCCCAGCGCGCGGGCGACCTGGTTGGTGATCAAGGCCGCGGCGTAGGCCAGGGCCAGCATGTAGCCGAAAGTGACCCACATCCATTTCCAGCTGCCGGTCTCGCGGCGGATGACGGCGAGGGTCGAGGCGCATTGCGGCGCGAACACGTACCAGGCGAGCAGCGCCAGCGCGGTGGCGAGGCTCCATTGGCCGGCGATCGCCTGGCCGATCTTGTCGGCGGCGCCCTCGCCGCCATCGATGGCGTAGATGGTGCCCAGCGCACCGACCGCGACCTCGCGCGCCGCCATGCCGGGGATCAGCGCCACGTTGATCTGCCAGTTGAAGCCCAGCGGCTCGGTGAGGGGTTGCAGCAGGGAGCCCAGCATGGCGGCCAGGCTGTAGCTGATGGCGGGCTCGGTGGCGCCTGCCGGCGGCCGCGGGAAGGAGGCGAGAAACCAGATCAGCACCATCATGGAGAGGATGGTGGTGCCGGCGCGCTTGAGGAAGATGGTGGCGCGCGTCCACAGCCCGATCGCCAGACTCTTGATGCGCGGCAGCTTGTAGTCGGGCAGCTCGAGCATGAAAGGCTCGCCCGGCTCGCCGTGCCAGAACACGCGCTTGATGATGAACGACACGCCGAGCGCACCGGCGATGCCGCTGGCGTAGAGGCCGAACATCACCAGCCCCTGCAGGCCGACGAAGCCCCAGACCTCGCGATCGGGGATGAAGGCGCCGATGATCAGGGTGTAGACCGGAATGCGCGCCGAGCAGGTCATCAAGGGCGCCACCAGGATGGTGGTGAGGCGGTCGCGCTTGTCGTCGATCACGCGGGTCGACATGATTCCGGGGATGGCGCAGGCGAAGGACGACAGCAGCGGGATGAAGGCGCGCCCATGCAGGCCGGCGCCGCCCATGATGCGGTCCATCAGGAAGGCCGCGCGGGCCATGTAGCCCAGATCCTCCAGCACCAGGATGAAGAAGAAGAGGATGACGATCTGCGGCAGGAACACGATCACGCTGCCGACGCCGGAGATCAGCCCGTCCTTGAAGAAGCTTTTCAGCAGGTCGGGCAACGGCGAGGCCTCGACCAGGGTGCCGAGCCAGGTGAAGCCATCCTGGATCAGGTCCATCAACGGCCGCGCCCAGGCGAACACCGCCTGGAACATGACGAACAGGAGGACGAGCAGGACGACGAGGCCGGCCACCGGATGCAGCAACACCGCGTCGACCGCCGCCGTGCCGGGGTCGCGCTCGTCCGTGCTCTTCACCGCCGCGCGCAGCACGCGATCGGCCTCGCGCTGGGCGCCGCGCAGCTCGCCGGCATCGGGTGCGTGCCAGTCGGCCGCCTTCGCCAGCGGCAGGTTCTCGAGCAGCCGGTCGATCTCGCCCAGGAGCGCGTCGGTCCCGCCGCGGCGCACCGCGACCGACTGCACGACGGGCACGCCCAGCTCGCGCGACAGGCGCTCGACGTCGATCTCGACGCCGCGCTTGCGCGCGATGTCCATCATGTTGAGCGACAGCATGACCGGCCGGCCGACCCGCTTCAGCTCGAGCGCCAGACGCAGCGCCAGCCTGAGGTTGGAGGCGTCGCCGACGCAGACGATGAGATCGGGATTCACGTCGCTCTGCAGGCGACCCAGCACGACGTCGCGCGTGATCTCCTCGTCGGGCGAACGGGCACGCAGCGAGTAGGTGCCGGGCAGGTCGACGATCTGCAGGACACGCCCGGCCGGCGTGGTGAGTCGCCCGATCTTCTTCTCGACCGTGACGCCCGGATAGTTGGCGACTTTCTGCCGGCTGCCGGTCAGCGCGTTGAACAGCGCCGTCTTGCCGCAGTTGGGATTGCCGACCAGCGCGATGACCGGCGCGACGGCGGGCGGCGCGGCGGCCGTCAGGATGCCGCCGGCGTTCATGCTGGCAAGGCCGGGGTCACCAGGATCGCCATGGCCTCGCGCCGGCGCAGCGCGATCGTCGTATGGGCGACGCGCACGGCGATGGGGTCGCCGCCGAACAGGCCCTCGTGTAGCAGCTCGACATCGGCGCCCTCGACGAAGCCCAGTTCGATCAGGCGGCGCTCCAGCTCGGGCCCCGGCAAGCCGACGCCCGCCTTGGCGACGACGAGTTCACGAATGCGACCGCGAAAACCCACGAGAGCGTTGCCCAGTGCTATGGTTGATTTGGAAATCATTGCGAGTAATTCGTAATAGCATTGGTAGGCCGGGTCCACCAGCAGAGAGGGGGAAGCGCATGGCAACGATCGTTCTGGCGCATGGGGCATGGTCGGCTGCCTGGGCGTGGAAGAAGATGCGGCCGCTGTTTCGGGACGCCGGCCATGAGTTCTTTTCGCCCACCTATACCGGGCTGGGCGAGCGCGCCCACCTGTCCAACCCGGAAATCGACCTCAGCACCCATATCAACGACGTGGCGGCGGTGCTGGATTTCGAGGACCTGAAGGACGTCACCCTGATCGGCCATTCCTACGGCGGCATGGTGGCGACCGGTGTCGCCGAGAAGGCGCGCCGCCGCATCGCGCGCGTAGTCTATCTCGACGCCTTCGCCCCCAAGGACGGCGAGAGCCTGTTCGACCTCGTGGGGCCGCAAGCCGCCGAGAACATGCTCGGCAAGGCGAAGGGTGAAGGCGGCGGTTGGCGCGTGCCCGCCATGCCGATGCCGCCCGACACCGCGCCCGCGGACGTCAGCTGGGCGACGCCGCGCCGCCGCTCGCAGCCGCTTAAAAGTTTCGAACAGAAGATTCGCCTGCAATCGACCGAGCCGCTGCCACGCCACTACATCTATGCCAAGAAAAGCGGACCGGGCGACGTCTTCCGCCAGTTCGCCGAACGCGCCAAGAGCGATTCGGGCTGGAAATACTACGAGATCGATGCCAGCCACAATCCGCATATCACCTGCCCGCAGGATCTGATGGCGCTGCTCACCAGGATCATGGCCGACAAATGAGCACGGATCTCGCCTACGCGATCCTCGACCAGCTCGGCCGGGCGAAGCGTGGCGACGATTCGCTCACCATCACCGGCGGCGACGACCCGGTGTTCAAGACGCCCTGGCGCATCGCCCATGCCGGGTCGGCGGCGCTGGGCGCGGTGGGTCTCGCCGTCTCCGATCTGTGGCGGCTGCGGACCGGCAAGCCGCAGGCCGTCGATGTCGACCGCCATGCCGCCGCGATGTCGCTGCGTTCCAACACCTATGTGCTGCAGAACGGCAAGCGGCCGGTGTCGTGGGATCCGCTGGCCGGCCACTACCCGACGCGCGACGGCCGCACCATGTTCCTGCACACCAACCATCCGCACCATCGCGCCGGCGCGCTCAGGATCGCCGGCGCCGCGACCGACACCAAGGAAGCGCTGGCGGCAGCAGTCGCCAAGTGGGACGGACTCGCCATCGAGGAGGCGATCGCCGCAGGCGGCTGCGTCGGCGGGCTCTCGCGCAGCCGCGAGGAATGGAACGCCCATCCGCACGGCATCGCGATTGCCAAGCTGCCGCTGATCGACATGGTGAAGATTGGCGAGGCGCCGGCCGAGCCATTGCCGAAAGGTGAGCGCCCGTTGAGCGGCGTGCGCGCGCTCGATCTCACGCGCGTGCTGGCCGGGCCGACCAGCGGCCGCGTGCTGGCCGAGAACGGCGCCGATGTCCTGCACATCGCCGCCCCTCACCTGCCCTATCAAACCGAGATCCTGATGGACACCGGCCACGGCAAGCGCTGCGCCTGGGTCGATCTCACCCAGCCCGCCGGCGTCGAGACGATGACCGGCCTGTTGCGCGGGGCCGATATCTTCACCCAGGGCTATCGCCCCGGCACCATCGCCAGCCGCGGCTTCTCGCCGGATCAGGTGGCGGCGCTCCGGCCCGGCATCGTCTGCGTCAGCATCTGCGCCTACGGCCACGAGGGCCCGTGGGCCCTGCGCCGCGGCTTCGATTCGATCGTGCAGAACGTGACCGGCCTTGCCGCCACGCAAGGCTCGCTCGCCAAGCCGCGCAACCTGCCGGTGCAGGCCCTCGACTACATCGCGGGCTATCTCGGCGCGCTGGGCGCCATGGCCGGCCTCGCTCGTCGCATCGAACAAGGCGGCTCGTGGCTGGTGCGCGTCTCCCTGGTCCAGGTCGCGCATTGGCTGGCGAGCCTCGGCACGGTCGACGCCAGCACGGGCGTCACCGAGCTGCCCGAGGCCGAACTCTTCCGCTATCTCATGGAAAGCAATGGCCCGTTCGGCCATCTGCGGCATCTAAAGCCTGTCACGCAGTTCAGCGAGACTCCGGCCTACTTCGCCAAGCCCGCCGAGCCACTCGGCACCTCACCGGCACGCTGGGGCTTGAATTAGCTAATGAGATTAGCTAGGCTACCAATATGCCGACCTACACGATCCATGCTGCAAAGACCAACCTGTCCAAGCTCGTCGCCCGCGCCGAAGCGGGCGAGGAGATTGTGCTCGCGCGCGGCAAGGATCCTGTCGCCAAGATCGTACCCGTGATCTCAAAGGCCAAGCCGAAGCGCAAATTTGGCGCGCTGAAGGGCAAAATTAAAATTGGACCAGAATTCTTCGATCCATTGCCCGAGGAAGAACTGAAGCTTTGGGAGTGACGCGTGCGGCTTTTGCTCGATACGCACGCGTTTCTCTGGTGGTTAGCAGGACATCCCTCACTGTCGAAACGCGCCCGCACGGAGATCGATTCATCTGGCTCAGACGTGTTCGTGAGTGCAGCTTCGGCATGGGAGATCGCGACAAAATATCGTTTGGGTAGGCTGCCCGAAGCGGACCTCGTCGCCCTTGATGTGACATCGACTATCGAAAGTCAGCAGTTCACGCCGTTGGCTGTCTCTGTACGGCATGGTCAAGCTGCTGGCGCTCTTCCCGGCTCCCACCGGGACCCTTTTGATCGAATGCTGGTCGCCCAGGCAATGCTGGACGATCTAACGCTCGTCTCTAACGAACGCGCGTTCGACGTCTATGGAGTCAAACGTCTTTGGTAAGGACTGCCACGCCCGACACCCTCACCACCATCGCCGAACTGGAAGCGCTCTACGGCCAGCCGGTCGAGGCGGCGACTGTCAAAGAAGTCGACCGGATCACGCCGCATTATCGCGCCTACATCGAGGCCTCGCCGTTCGCATCGCTCGCGACCTCCGGACCGGAGGGACTTGACTGCTCGCCGCGCGGCGACAAGCCAGGCTTCGTGCGCGTCCACGACGAGAAGACCCTGATGCTGCCCGACCGGCGCGGCAACAACCGGATCGATTCGCTGCGCAACATCGTGCGCGATCCGCGAGTGGCATTGCTGTTCCTGATCCCGGGCGTCGGCAACACCCTGCGCGTGAACGGCCGCGCCCACCTCAGCGTCGAGCCCGACCTGCTCGCCTCCTTCATGGTGGACGACAAGCCGCCGCGCTCGGTGACGGTGATCGAAGTCGATGCGGTCTATCTCCAGTGCGCCCGGAATTGTGGAACCCGGCACGCCATGTCGATCCGAAAAGCCTGCCCAGCGCCGGCCAGATCCTGGCGGCGCTCAGCCACGATCGCGTCGGCGGCGAGCGCTACGACCGCGAATGGCAGGGACGCGCCGCCCAGACGATGTGGTGACGCCTAGGCCGCGCGACGCAGCGTCGGCGTCTCGAGCGCGGTGATGAAGCGCCGGCAGAACACCTCGGCGGTGGTGTGGAACACCTTGGCCTTGAGCGCCGCCTGTCGTTCCTTGCGCTCGGCGAGCGACATGGTGAGCCCGACATGCATCGCCTCGGCGATGGCGTCGGGGTCGAACGGGTTCACGATCAACGCCTCGGTGAACTCGTGGGCCGCGCCCGCGAATTGCGAGAGCACCAGCACGCCCGGATCGTCGTCGGGCTGGGCGGCGACGAATTCCTTGGCCACCAGGTTCATGCCGTCGCGCAGCGGCGTCACCACGCCGATGCGGCCGATGCGGTAGAGGCCGGCCAGGGTCGCGCGCGGCGCCGGTCGCGTCGAGTAGCGCAGCGGCGTCCAGTCGAGCTCCGAGAAGCGGCCGTTGATGCGCCCGGTCAGCCGGTCGAGCTCGGCGCGCAGCTTGCGGTACTCGTCGACCTCCTCGCGCGAACGCGGGCAGATCTGCAGGAAGTGGATCTTGCGGCGGTGCTCGGGATGACGCTCGAGCAGGCGGCCATAGGCCTCGAAGCGCTGCGGCAGGCCCTTGGAATAGTCCATGCGGTCGACGCCGATGGCGAGCTGCCGGCCGACCAGGCTGCCGGCCACCCGCTGCACCAGCTTGTCGTTGGCGGCGCGCTCGGCCTCGTGCGCGAAGCCTTGCGCATCGATGCCGATCGGGTCGGCGAAGACGCGCATGCGCCGTCCGTTCAGCCGCACCCATTCGCCGTCGATCGTCGCCCCCAGCATGCGCTGGGCGCAGTCGCGGAAGTCGCGGGCGTGCTCCTCGGTCTGGAAGCCCACGAGGTCGTAGGCGCAGAGGTCGGCCACCAGCTCACGCGCCACCGGCATCGCTTCCAGCATCGACGGCGGCACGAACGGCACATGGAGGAAGAAGCCGAGCGGCCCTTTGAAGCCGTGCTGGCGCAGCATGCGGCCGAACGGCATCAGATGGTAATCGTGCGCCCACACCGTATCGTCAGGCTGCACCACCTGGCTGAGCGCGGTGGCGAAGGTCTCGTTGACCGCTAAGTAGCCCGCATAGTCCTCGCGACGGAAATGCATCAGGCCGAGACGGAAATGCAGCAGCGGCCACAGCGCGCCGTTGGCGAAGCCGACATAAAAGCCGCGATGCGCCTCGGCGGTGAGGTCGACCGTGGCATAGGTGACGCCGCGCGCCTCGACCAGCGCCGGCTGAATCGCGGGCGCGGAGGCGAGCCTGCCGCTCCAGCCGAACCACATCGCGCCCGGCGTCAGGAGATCGCGCAGTGCGACAGCGAGGCCGCCCGCAGCCGTGACGCGGGCTTTGGGAATCGGCACCCGATTCGAGACGATTACGAGGCGTGCCATAGTCCCTCCTCCAAACTCCGCGACAGGCGCATGGCCGACAGGATCAGCCCGACCTGCGAGTAGGTCTGCGGAAATTGGTCGTCGGAGCCTAGCACGCCGGTCTCGGGGTGCACGAGGGGCGAAGCGAGCCTCTCGATATCCACCCGCCTGGCAATCGGCTCCAGCCGGTGTGGCGCCGTCCCGTACATCGCTGCTGCAAAGCTATGCACCTTCTCGCGCTCCCGGTCCTCCCAAAGGCCCGTGTTTGGAGTCAACGCCGAACGACGTGCCTCGTTCCCGACCACGCAGCGCTGGCGAGTGCTCACGTAATGCCCCCTCATGACGGCACGCCAAGCGGCGGTGCCGGCGCGACACGGCTGCTTAAAAGGTCGACGCCGCGCGACAGCCAGGCACGCACCGCAGCCGGATCGCCGCCGAACACCTCGGCCACGCGCAGGCCTTCGCCACCAAACTTGCGGGCGGCCTCCATGCCGGCCTCATCCGTGAAGTCGTCCCCGACGAAGATCGGACGACGCCCCTGGAACGGCGCCTGCGCCATCAGCCGCTCGACCGCGTGACCCTTGGACGCCGCGCGCGGTCCGATCTCCACGGCTTCGCGGGCCGGGATCAGGCGAAACCACGAATGATCCTCCGCCACCAGCGAGCGTACCAGCCGCCACACGTCGTTGCCGCGCTCGGGCGCCAGGCGATAGTGAATAGCCACGCCGTGCGCCTTGGGCTCGACCCGCACGCCGGGCCAGCGCTCGGCGGCGGCCTCGAGGGCCTCGCGCCAGGCGATCGGAACGGCGAGGCCCTTGGGCATCTCCTCGACCTTGCCATCCTGGTAGCGCAACGCCACGCCATGTTCGCCGGCAGCGCTGGCGGAGAACGGCGCGAGCAGGCTGTCGACGATGCCGATCGACCGGCCGGTCACGATCGCGAGCGCACCGCCCAGCAGACCATGAAGGCTGGCGAGCAATCCAGGCAGGTTCGGCGGCACCACGACCGACTCCGGCGTCGGCGCGATCTCGAGCAGCGTGCCGTCGAGATCGAGGAACAACGCGTTCGTCCGGTCGAGATCCGGCGGTGTCATCCTGCCCCCTCTGCGCTAACGACAAACTCTAAGGGCGCGCAGCGGCTTCTTCACCACAACACGCCGCGTATGCGGGGCCGTCCCGGGCAAGCGACCGCGCCTTGCGCGCAGACAGTTAACGCTCGCCGACGACAGTGGTTCCTAGCACGCCGCGGCAGTGTGGCGACAGGGAGGTGGAAGCCCTAACGCAGCGGGCCGAGGGGCTGCCAGAACGATTTGCCCGATTCGTAAGCTGCCGCCGCGGTCGAGATGCCCGCGTCGCGCAGGCTGCGCGCATCCATCGCCGCGAGATGGCGCCGCGCCGCGGTCCGCTCGCGCCACAGCTTGAGGGTTGTTGCCAGTCGGTGGCCGAGCGACGGACGCGGCAACACGGATGTCACAAACGTGCCAGGCTGATCGGCGATGCGATGGCGGGATTCGTAACTCATCTGAACCCTCCTTGGGTTGACGAGTCGAACGTGGGCCTTCGCCGCTCCTCTCTCAATTACATCGCAGGTAATCGGGCGCACGAGACATGCTCATGCGAGCGTCGAAGAAACTTATTTCAGAGCCGCTCTAATCGCGTCGAGCCCGTCGGTCAGCGCGGCCGGGCCGGGCTGGAGGATGAGGGGCGACTTGATCTCGACGATGCGGCCCTGGGCGACGGCTGGCAGCAGAGCCCAGCCCGGCCGCTCGGCGATCTGGCGCGGCACGACCTTGCGGCCGCACCACGAGGCCAGGATCACGTCGGGACGCGCGGCGATCACGGCTTCGGAAGAGACGATCCGCTCGCGTGCTCCGGCCGCGCCGCGCAAATGCGCGAAGGCGTCCTCGCCACCCGCCACCTCGATCAGCTCCGAAACCCAGCCGATGGCCGAGATCATCGGATCGTTCCACTCCTCGAAGTAGACCCGCGGCCGGTGCGACGATCCCTTGCTGGCGCGCGCCACGTCCATCACCCTGCTCTCGAGCGAACGCGCCAGCGCCTCGGCCTTGTCGCCGACGCCGACCAGCGCCCCCAGCGTGCGGATCATGGCGAAGATCCCCGCCAGGTCGCGCTGGTTGAACAGGTGAACGGCGACGCCTGACTTGGCGAGGTCGCTCACGATGTCGGCCTGCAGGTCGGAAAAGGCCAGCACCAGGTCGGGCTTCAGGGCGAGGATCTTGTCGAGGCGCGCGGAGGTGAAGGCGCTCACCCTGGGCTTCAGCCGCACTTCGGGCGGACGCACGGCATAGCCCGAAACGCCCACGATGCGATCCTGCTCGCCCAGCAGATAAAGCGTCTCGACCGTCTCCTCGGTGAGGCAGATCAGGCGGCGGGGTGGGAACTGACGCATGGCTGCCAATCTATCCCAGAGACGGCGGCCCTGAGAAATTGTCGGGCATGAAAGCCGCGGGCCGCGCTAGTCTCCTCTCCTACTGATGACGGGGACCTGCATGCTTCCTTCTCAACGCGCGCTGTTCGACATCCCGCGCGACGTCTGTTTCCTGAACGCCGCCTCCTGGAGCCCGCTGCCGCTCGCCGTGCAGGAGGCCGGTCGCGCCGCGGTCGGCCGCAAGGGCCAGCCGTGGAAGCTGGAAAGCAACTTCCAGTCCCAGCAGTATGAGCGCGCGCGCAAAGCCGCCGCCGCCTTGATCGGCGCCGACCCTGCGGACGTCGCCCTGATCCCGTCCGTGGGCTACGGCGTGGCGACCGCCGGCAAGGTCCTGGCGATCCCGCGCGGCAGCCGCGTGCTGGTGCTGCAGGACGACCACACCTCGCCGGTGCTCGAATGGATGAGCCGCGCCGAAACCGGCGGCTACACGGTCGAAGCGGTGAAGCAGCCGGCCGACGGCGACTGGACCTCCGCCGTCCTCGAGGCGATCGAGCGGCCGGGCGCGGCGCCGCTGGCGCTGGTGTCGATCTCCTCGGTGCATTGGTCGGACGGCGGCGCGCTCGACATGCCGCGCATCGCCAAGGCGGCAAAGGCGAAAGGCGCCGCGTTGCTGGTCGATGCCACACACGACGCGGGCGTGCGCCACATCGACGTGAAGACGCTCGATCCCGACTTCCTGATCTTCCCGACCTACAAGTGGGTGCTCGGACCCTACGGCCGCGCCTTCATGTATGTCGCCAAGCGGCGCCAGAACGGCGTTCCGCTGGAGCAGATATCGGCGTCGCGCAAGGCGGTGTCGGCCGAGGACACGATCTATTTCCGCGACGTCGCCTACGTCGACGGCGCGCGGCGCTATGACATGGGCGAGCGCGACCATTTCATCTCGCTCGAGATGGCGGCGGTCGGCATGGAGATGATGGCGGGGTGGGGCAACGAGCCGATCGTGGCGCGGCTGTCGATGCTGACCGACCGCTTGGCGGATGGCCTTGCCAACTCCGGCGTGCGCGTGATCGACAAGAAGCTGCGCGCGCCGCATGTGCTCAGCCTCGCTTTCCCCAAGGGTATGGCGCCGGATTTGCCGAAGAAGCTCGCGGCCGAGAACGTCTATGCCGCCCCGCGGCTCGGCCGGCTTCGGATCAGCCCGCACGTCTACAACGACGAGGAGGATGTCGACCGCTTCGTCGAGGTGCTCCGCAAGATCGGCGTGTGAGCGCGCCTCACGCAAGCAGGCGGTCGTCCCACCTCAGGGTCTACAGAGATCGAGAAGGTATCAGTCGCCGGCGACGATCTGCCGTTCGGTCGCGATATCGGCAAAGATCTTGACCGTTTCGTCGAACAGTCGGGCGAAGGCCACGCCATCGCCGCCGACGGGCTCGAAGCCGAGATCGCGCAGGCGGGCGACGATGCCAGGATCCTTCAGGACCGCCGTCGCCGCCGCGTGCACGCGACCGCGGATTGCTTCAGGCGTTCCCTTGGGCGCGAAGAAGCCCATCCAGGTCGCCTGCACGAAGCCCGGAGCGATCGTTTCGGCCGCGGTCGGCACGTTGGGAAAAGAGGCGTTACGGTTGGCGCTGGTGACGGCGAGCGGAACGAGCTGGCCCGCCTTCGCCTGCTGGGCGCCGGCAGCGAAGGTGGCGGTGGCCGCATCGACGTTGCCGGCCACAAGATCCTGAAGCAGCGGCCCACCACCACGATAGGGAATGTGCGTGACTCTGAGGTCGCCGGCTGCCCGCAAGAGGAGCTCGCTGGTGAGATGCTGAGAGCTGCCGATGCCGGGCACGCCGACGTTGAGCTGGCCCGGCCGGACGCGAGCTGCCGCGGCGAACTCTTCGATCGACCTGAAGCCCGATTTGGGATGTGTGAACAGGCCCTGCGGGCCGTCGATCGCAAGCGTGACGGGCTCGAAGGCCGGGCGCAGCGACGCGGTACCGGCGACGGGAAGCGCCTCGGTGGCAGCGAAGGTGTCGTTTGCCAGCAAGAGCGTGTAGCCGTCCGGCGTGGCGCGCGATGCGGTCTGCGTGCCGATGCGGCCCGATCCGCCGCCGATATTGTCGATGATGACGTTCCGGCCCAGTTGCGCGCCGAGCGCAGCCTGCACGACCCGACCGAAAGCATCGACGCCGCCGCCGGGCGGCCAGGGCACGATCAGCCGGATCGACCGCGTCGGATAGTCCTCTCGGGCATGGGCGAATGACGGCGCCGCCACGGCAGCCACGGACAGGAATTTGGTAAAGCTACGACGCGCAAGCATGCGGATACTCCAAGGAACACGACGGACGAGAAGGGAGAGAACGGCGCAGGCGCGCGCCAAGCGGGTTCAGCCGCAACAGCAACGAAGCGATGTGGTGAGGTTGCTCGCCATGCTCGAAGCATCGGCCGGAGGGTGGCCGACGTAAATAATCGGGAAAACCAAAGATGAGGCCGCTCGGGAAAGAGCCTTCTGTTCCTCCATCGCTTCGCAGCGAAGACTCATTGCAACGCTTTCCTAGTGCAGGACCCGGACGGTCCTTGGCGGCGGGGCGCCCCAAGCGCCGCGCAGCACTTGCGCGATGACGTCGGTCGGCGTCGATTGGCGTGATCTGGGACCGATCCTGCGGGCGGGGTTGAACTGCGCGACAGGCGTCGCGAACACCACGGGCAGAATCAGGAATGCCAACAAGTGACCGGATTGCGTGATGATTGCCGGATCGGTTCGCAAAGCAAGCTCGGTGGCCAAGCCGGCCGGGGTCTCCACCTTCCAGCCGAGCGCTTCGATCTCCTCGGCATCGCCTCCCGCCCAATCCGCCGTCCCTTCGATCAGCTCGATGGCGTCGCCGTACGCCTGCCGAACGTAGGGCGACGACAATCTGCCGCCGGCATCGGCCAGACGCCGCAACCAACGGACCTCGGCCGCGATCGAGGGCGACAGCCCCGGATTTCCCAGGGCGACCGCCGCCAATCCGAACAAGGCGTCGAAAGCCTTGAACGGATGCGAGGCCCCCTCAAGCCTGGCGAGGTAGCCCTGAATGACCGGTTCTCCGAAGGCAGCGGCGGAACGGGCTGCGCATGCCGCGAGCCACGTCGTACGTTCGCGCAACAGAGTAAAAGTCGGCGTCCAATTGACCCAGTCGAACTGGCGCGCCATGTCGCCAAGCCAGGGGCCGGCCGCCGCATCGGACGCGAGAAGGAAGAACTGCGCGGCCGCGTGCATCCGTTGCCAATATTGCCGCAGCAAGCTCGGCCGGAGCGCTGCGCCCGCATGAAGGTCGGACACGATGTAGGGACGCAGCAGATCGAGCGTCACGGCGATGGATGCCGCCGTCTTGTAGGCCACCTGCTCGAGCGCGGGCGCCCAGGGCAGCAGGGCGGCAAACTGCTGCCGCGACGGCACCTCCGCCGGACCCAGCAGCGGGCCGACCAGCTTCGCCGCATCGGCAAGCGCCGTCGATTGGGCAAGCGCGGTGGCCATCGCCCGAGCGATGGATTGACCGTTGGCGCGAAGCGCTTCCTTTTCAACCAAGGCGACGCCGCTCGGCCTGTGCCTTCCGGCCACGACCCGGTTGGCCTCCACGGTCAACCAGACGTCCTGGTCCGGCTGACTGACGGCGAATGCGCAGTCAGCCGTAGCGCCGGCCAAGCCTCGCAATTTTTCTCTCAAGCCCCCATCTGCGCCGATGGCCAGGGCCACGGCCAGCACTCGGGCGATCTCGGTGTCGACGACCTTGTGCCCGAGTTCCATCGCGCTGTCGTGGCGCCGGTCTCTCGCCTGCGTACTATTCATTCTTCGAAGATCAACCTCTCCCGGCAGGTCGTAAATGGTCGGGAAAACCAAAGTGGCGGCCTGGCAGGGAAACACTTCGCGCCCACGCCACACTGAACGACAAAATCTTCCGTCGCGCCGAAGCATTGCCTACGCTCGCAATACGAGTTCAAGAACTCGATCAGCGGCGTCTTCGGCCTAAGCTCCGCGGTGCGCAGGACAAGGACGGGATCCTCGGGGACCTCGCAGGCCTGGTCGCGACCGGTAAGGTTGACGACCTTGCCGCGGTCGGCCTTTTCATAGAGGCCTTTGGGATCGCGTTAGTCATGTCGGTTGCCTACTGAACATACTGCAGCGTCAACGCCCGTCCGTCTCATCCACCCCGCGTTTGGCTGCGATGGCGAATGCTTCCACGGACGCGCCTCGGCCGCTTCTTGGTCGGTCCGCCGCCGTAACGGAATTCCAATGTTCAACCAACGGCGATGGAATCCCCTTCCTCGGCGACATCCCGGACGCACGGTTTCTCGTTTGCAGAGCGCCGGCCGTCAGATGGCAGCTAATCGCCGTGGCGATCG
>Ga0193726_1001194_pt1 | contig 21623 bp, 25 predicted proteins | sample H2c1metaG_FD_144928 | JGI IMG/M metagenome (GOLD analysis project Ga0193726, IMG submission 144928) | Soil microbial communities from a riparian zone of the East river system, Colorado, United States - H2c1 | ecosystem: Environmental > Terrestrial > Soil > Riparian zone | place: USA: East River... | reverse complement strand
GGGGCCCGGCGTAGGCGTCGGCGTCGGCGTCGGTGGCGGTGTCGGAGTAGGCGTTGGAGTGGGAGTTGGAGTTGGAGTTGGAGTTGGAGTTGGAGTGGGAGTGGGAGTGGGAGTGGGAGTGGGAGTCGGAGTCGGAGTGGGAGTTGGCGTCGGAGTTGGAGTCGGGGTTGGCGTCGGAGTAGGTGTTGGCGTCGGGGTGGGCGTTGGCGTGGGTGTCGGACTTGGGCTTGGACTTGGTGTGGGCGTTGGTACGCGCTGCGCCTGCGCCGCGACCGGCGCGGCCGCAATGGCAACCGCGAATCCAATCGCGCCGGCGCGGCCGAGCTTTTGGCCCAGCGTTGCGTATCCGGTTTGCGATTGCCGCGGTGCGTTACTCATCAATCCGTTCCAACACGCAAAATCAGATCACTTGCCGCACAGCGCGGACGCGAAATCGACGTCGATCTCCGGCGTGCCGGGTACGGTGAGTTCCGCAAAAGTGGTTTGGCTGCATAACGCCGCGTTGGCGGCGCAGGCGCCTGCGAATGTCCAGGGCGGCGAACTGGCTTTGGTGATCTGGATCTTGCCGTTGGTCGATGTGATCACGGCGGTGTCGCCGGGGTTCAGCAGATCGACGCACTGGCCGGCCGCGCATACCCGCGCCTTGCCATCCTGCAGCACGACAACATTGCGGCCGCGCTGATTGAGAATATCGAGCGTCGTGCCGCGCACGCCGATGGTCGCGAGCGGCGTGACGATCTTGTAGGATTCCTTGGCGGAATTTCCGGTGATGAAACGAAACGCGCCGGACGAGAGTTTTACCGCGATATCGCCGGCGCTGGATTCGCCGGAAAATACCGCGCGATCGAGTTTCAGGGTCGATCCCGGCCCGAGCGACAGATTGGTATCGTCGCGCAGCACGAATTTGGCGTCGCTGTCGGCGGCGGTGCGTACGGTCTCGTCGCGAAAGATTTCATCGCCGTTGCTGATCTTGATGACGCGCGGCGCGATCTGCGAAACGTCGTTGCGGATCACGGCGGCGCGGCCGATGCGTTCCTGTGCATCGGCGGCGAACGAGCCGATGGCGCACATGCCAACGGCCAGCATCAGCGAAATGAAAAAACTGCGATGCATTTTGTCTCTAAAATCAAATTCAATCCGGGCATTGTAACCGCAAACCATTGATCTGCTGTAGTAATGCTGCAACATTCCCGTTATTAATCGCAGCACCTTTTGCCATCAGAATGCCGCGATTGGTGTTTGCGAAATCCGCCACGGGACCGGCCATGAGCGATTTACTGCTGTTTTCACCGCTAACCATCCGCGGTGTCGAACTGCGCAACCGCATCGTGGTGCCGCCGATGCATCAGTATTCCGCGGTGAAGGGATATCCGACCGACTGGCATCTGATGAATGCCGGCAAGTTCGCCGCGGGAGGCGCCGGGCTCGTCGTGGTCGAATCCACCAAGGTTGAGCGGCGCGGCTGCGGCACGGTTGGCGATCTCGGCATCTGGGACGATACATTCGTCGAGCCGCTGAGCCGCCTCGTCAAATTCATCAAGCAGCAAAACGCGGTGGCGGGAATCCAGCTCGGTCATTCCGGCCGCAAGGCGCGCGCCACGCGTCCATGGGAAGGCGACCGGCCGCTGCAGCGGACGCCAGACATTGACGATTGGGAGGCATGGACGCCGGTGGCGCCGAGCGCCATCGCGCACAGCGAAAAATGGCCGGTACCGCGTGCGCTGGAACGCCACGAAGTGAAAGATCTCGTACAAGCCTGGGGCAATGCGGCGAGGCGCGCTAATGAAGCGGGCTTCGACGTACTGGAACTGCACGGCGCGCACGGTTATCTCGTGCACGAATTCCTGTCGGAGAAATCCAACCAGCGCGGCGACGAATACGGCGGCTCCGAAATCAACCGGATACGCTTCATTACCGAGATCGCAGAAGCGGTGCGCGCGCATTGGCCGGATCACAAGCCGCTGTTCGTTCGGCTCTCGGTCGAAGACAACGCCGGCTGGGGACCTGAGCAGAGCGCGCGGCTTGCAGCAATTCTTAAAACCAAAGGCGTCGACGTCATCGACTGCTCGTCGGGCGGCATCACCGATGTGGCGCCGATCCTGGGTAAAGAGATAAAATACAGCTATCAGGTGCCGCTGTCCGAATATGTGAAGCGCAACGCCGATATCATGACCATGGCGGTCGGCCTGATCATCCATGGCGACCAGGCCGAGCAGATCCTGCGCGATGGCCAGGCCGACCTGATCGCGGTCGGGCGCGAGATTCTCAACAATCCAAACTGGCCGATGGACGCCGCGCTGAAACTCGGCGTTGAGGGGCCATTCCGGAATGTGCCGCCGCAATTCGGCTACTGGCTCGGCACCCGCGCCAAACGCGGCTTTGGCACGCAACCTTCGACGTGGCAGAACGGTCTCGACGATAGCAAGGCGCTTTGAGCGCAGCGCTATTGGTTGCTCATTGGACACGCGAGCGGATGCACACGGCGCGTTCGCGCAATCTAAAAGGGCGCTGCAATAACTCAATGTGCTGGAGTTGTAGTTGCTGCTGCATTATTATGCGAGTTCCGGAATCGGAACCTTAGGATCGCGTCAAAGTGTATGTGTTTCGCGCGCGTTGTGTTCGGCATAATTTGCCGGTGGCGCGGCGAATTGTTCCTGCGCGCGAACGTTTCAATCAAACCTTTACCATCTAGTGCGATGAAAACATTGGAGTGCCGGTTTGGTATGGAACTTGCGAGTCTACCTGGCGCGACGCTGTTTCCCGGAACGGATAGAGAGCCACGACGATGAAAAAATTGCTGAAAGCTTTTATTGCCGATGAGTCCGCCGCAACCGCAATCGAGTACGGCCTGATTGCAGCGGGTATTTCGCTTGCGATCATCGCGGTCGTGAACGGGATCGGCGTCAAACTCAACACCAAGTTCTCGGCGATCAACAATTCGCTGAAATGATCGCCTTCACCGGCCATGGAAAAGGCGGCTCAAGAGCCGCCTTTTCCTTTCAGATAGTGACGATCACTGACACGCGACGCGGCGGCCGTTGCGGCCGATGTAGCTACCCGAAGCCGGATCGTAGGAGCGGTACTGCGCGCAAGCGCTCGGGCCGCCTGCGGACGCCTGTACGGCGGGGGCGCCGGCGCGCTGATGACCGCTGTAGAGTGGGTTGCCTGGTCCGATGTTCTGGCAGTTGGAGTTTGGATAGTACTGGGCGCAATAGCCAGGCTCATAAACAACTTCCTGCGCCAGTAACGGGGTCGTGGTGGCGGCCGCCAAAATCAGCGCAGCGCCAAGAAGCTTGAATTGTGGCATGGCATTTCCTCCGCGGAATGTGCGAGCATAACGTCTAAACACCGCGCCTTTGGATTTAGTCGATCAAACTAGCGTGATGTCGTCAGACGGCGCGATAGTGGCCGGACTTGCCGCCCTTTTTCTCAACCAGATGAATGCCTTCGATGTGGACGCCGCGCTCGGCGGCCTTGATCATGTCGTAGATGGTGAGGCACGCGACCGACACCGCGGTCAGCGCTTCCATCTCCACACCGGTCGGACCGGTAACCTTGACCATGGCGCGGACAATACAACCGGGCAGCTTTCTGTCGGTCACGATGTCGAGCGTGACCTTCGATAACGCGAGGGGGTGGCACAGCGGAATGAGTTCGGAAGTGCGCTTCGCCGCCATGATGCCGGCTACCCGGGCGGTGCCGAGCACGTCGCCCTTTTTGGCATTGCCCGAAACAATCAGGTCGAGCGTCGCCTTGCTCATGACCACGCGGCCTTCTGCAACCGCCGTGCGCTCGGTGGCTGGTTTGGCCGACACATCGACCATCCGCGCTTCGCCCTTGGCATCGATATGGGTAAGGGCAGGCTGATCCTTCGAATCGCGTTTCGATTTCTTGCTCGCCATGAGTTTACCGCGTCCCGGTGGCGCGGGGCGCGTCGTCGCGGGCGAGCAGCGTGCGTGTCGCCGCCGCCACGTCGGCCTGCCGCATCAGGCTTTCACCGACCAGGAACGTGGACATGCCGGCCCGCGCCAGCCGCGCGAGGTCGGCGGGCGCGAAGATGCCGCTTTCGCCGACCATCAGGCGGTCTTTCGGAATCAGCGGCGCCAGCGCCTCGCTGGTCGCAAGCGTGGTCTCGAAGGTGCGCAGGTTGCGGTTGTTGACGCCGATCATCGGCGAGCGAAGTTTCAGCGCGCGATCGAGTTCTGCGCGCTCGTGGATCTCGATCAGAACGTCCATGCCATGCGCAAGTGCTGCGTCCTCGATGTCCATGGCCGCGGCGTCGTCGAGCGCCGCCATGATGATCAGGATGCAGTCGGCTCCATAAGCGCGGGCCTCGACCACCTGATAGGCGTCGTACATGAAATCCTTGCGCAGCACCGGCAGCGAGGTCGCCGCGCGCGCGGCTACCATGAAATCGAGGTGGCCCTGGAATGACGGCGTGTCGGTCAGCACGGAAAGGCACGCCGCGCCGCCGGCCTCATACGCCTTTGCAAGCGACGGCGGATCGAAATCGGCGCGGATCAAGCCTTTCGACGGCGAGGCCTTCTTCACTTCCGCAATCAGCGCGTAGTCGCCGCGAGCGAGCTTTTCACGGATCGCGCGCACAAAACCGCGCGGCGGCGGTGCCGCCTTCGCCAGAGCCTCAACGCTCGCAAGCGGATGTGCGCGTTTGGCGGCGGCGATCTCCTCGCGCTTGTAGGCTTCGATCTTGGTCAGGATGTCGGACATCGGTCCTGCGCTTTAGCCGTTAGAGACCGCAATGAGATGCTTCAACCGCGCTGCGGCCGCACCGGAGTCGAGCGACCTGGTGCCGATCGTCACACCTTCCTTCAAATCCTTGACCTTGCCGGCGACAATCAATGCTGCCGCGGCGTTGAGCAGCGCGACGTCGCGGTAAGGGCTTGCCTTGCCATCGAGCACGCCTTGCAGCGCGGTTGCATTCGCCGCCGCATCGCCGCCCTTCAAGGCGTCGCCGCCGGCGCGCGCGAGGCCTGCGTCTTCCGGCGTCACCTCGAAGCTGCGGATATTGCCGTTCTCGAGGGCTGCGACGAAGGTCGGGCCGGTGAGGGTGATCTCATCGAGGCCGTCGGAGCCGTGCACCACCCAGACCGATTCGGCGCCAAGATTCTTCAGCACTTGCGCCAGCGGCTGCACCCATTGCCTGGAGAATACGCCGACCATCTGCCGTTTGACACCGGCCGGATTGGACAGCGGACCCAGCAGGTTGAAAATGGTGCGGGTTGCGAGTTCGACGCGGGTCGGACCGACATTCTTCATCGCCGGATGATGCGACGGCGCGAACATGAAGCCGATCCCGGTCTCGGCGACGCAGCGCCCGACATGATCTGGCGTGATGTCGATCTTGACGCCGAGCGAGGACAGCACGTCGGCGGCGCCCGAGCGCGACGACAGCGCGCGGTTGCCGTGCTTGGCCACCGGCACGCCGGCGCCCGCGACAATGAACGATGCGCAGGTCGAGACATTCACGGAGCCGGAGCCGTCGCCGCCGGTGCCGACCACATCGATGGCGTCCGGAGGCGCCTTGACGCGCAGCATCTTGGCGCGCATCGCGGACACCGCACCGGTGATTTCATCGACGGTCTCGCCGCGCACGCGCAGCGCCATCAGCAATCCGCCCATCTGCGAAGGCGTGGCCTCGCCGGACATCATGCTGTCGAATGCGGACGCCGCCTCGTGACGCGTCAGCGTGGCGCCGGTGGCGACTTTTCCGATCAGGGCCTTGAGGTCGTCCATCGCATGCTTTCGAAAACGGGCAGGAGCCTCATGGTGAGGAGCGTATCTTCGCGCGTCTCGAACCATGTGCAGTATGGCTCATCCTTCGAGACGCGGCTCGCGGCCAAGTGTACGCGGGCTGCGTAAACTTGCCAGCGCGGCCGCTCCTCAGGATGAGGAAAATTGTGCCCATCAGTTGTTCGCGCCGGTCACCTGGGCGAGGGCGCTCTGGTTGATGGTGGTGCCGATTTGCGATTCCAGCTTGGTGACGTATTCGGCGACCTGCTCGTCGCTCAACCCGCGCAGCAGGGTCTCCTTCAATTTCTTGATCTCGTCGGAGGCAAGATCGAGCGGCGGCACCGTGACGTCGGTAACGCGGAACACGATCCAGTCGCCGCCGCCGGCGCCGGAAGCTTGCGCTGCCGTATCCTTTGGCGTGCGGAACGCCGCCTCGATCACGCTGGTCGGCACGCCCGGCACGGTGGCATCGCGCCTGAATCCGGCGGCGGTGTCCACTTTCAGTCCGAGGCTTGCTGCTTCATCGGCGAGCTTGCCGCCCTGATTGAGTTTCTGAACCATCTCGGTCGCCTTGGTGCGCAAACGGCTGGTGATCTGGTCCTCGCGCCAGCGCGTCTCGACCTGTCCCTTGACCTCGTCGATATTGCGTTCGCGCGACGGAGTAATGCCTAATACGTCGAACCAGACATAGCCGCCGCCGAATTGGATCGGATCGTTATCGACGCCGACATCGCTGGAGAACGCCTGCGTGATCACGTTGAGGCCCTGCGGAATGCCTGCAACCGGCTGGCCGCTCGGCGCGCGGCCGGACCTGTCGACGGCCTCGATGGTCACGGCGGTCAGCCCAAGCTTCTGGGCGGCTTCGATGACGGATGCGCCGCCGCCGCGCTCGTCTTCCATCTTGTCGTGGAGGCTCGCGACCTGGGTACGGGCGCGCTCGGCGCCGATCTCGCGCTTCAGGTTGGGCGCGACGCTTTCATAAGTGGCCTGGGTACCCGGCTCGATCTTGCCGACCTTGACCAGGGCGGTGCCAAACCGGCCCTGCACCGGCTGGCTTACGTCGTCGGGCGCAAGCGAAAATGCCGCGTCGGCGATCGCGGGATCGATAATCGCGGATTTGGTGATGCTGCCGAGATCAATGTCGGATGGGTTGAGCCCGCGCTCCTTGGCCAGATCGTCGAACGACAGTCCCGACGTGATACGGCCCCGCGCCGCCGCTGCCTCCTCGACGTTCGGGAAGACCATCTGCGAGACCTGACGGCGTTCCGGCGTCGACAATTTCTCGCGGCGTTCCTCGAAGATTTTTTTGGCGTCCTCGTCCGAAACAGTCGCCCATTTGCCGATCTCGTCCGGCGTGATCATGACGAAGGACAACTTGCGAAACTCTGGCGCACGGAACTGGGTCTTGTGATCGTCGAAATACCCGGCCAGCGCCTCCGGCGAGGGCGGATCGATAGTACCTGCCTGGGCGGCGTTGAGCTTGAGGTAGTCGATGCTGCGCTGCTCGCTCTGGAAGCGGACCAGCGCCTCGATCAGGGTTTTCGGCGGCTCAAGTCCCGCGGTGATGGTGTTGGCGATCTGGCGGCGCAGCGAGACCCGCCGCTGGTCGGCGATATAGCGCTGTTCAGTATAGCCGACCTGCCGCAGCGTCGCCTGGAAGCGCGCCGGGTCGAAGTTGCCGGCGACGCCCTTGAAGTTGGGATCGCTATAGACCATCCGCATGGTCTCGGCGTCGGATTGGCCGAGCCCGAGCTGACGCGCGTTATCGTCGAGGGCCGCTTCCGCGATCACCTGCTGCAGCACCTGACGGTCGAGACCGAAGGCGCGGGCCTGATCCTGGGTCAGCGGGCGGCCGAACTGGCGGCCGATCTGCTGCAGCCGCTCGGTGTAGAGCTGGCGGAATTGCTCGATCGAAATCTCGGTGCGGCCGATTTTCGCCAGCGTCGATTGTCCGAACCCTTTGAAGATGTCGGCGATACCCCAGACACCGAAGCTGATGATCAAGACGCCCATCACGGTGCCCATGATGATCTTGCCGAGCCAGTTTGATGAGGCTTTGCGCATTCCTCGAAGCATGGGTCCAACTTTATTTGGCAGGAGGGAACTGGGTTCGCACCGGGACGCGGGGTCCGCAAGAGGGCGTCACCGAGTTGATAGCACATCATAAAGTGGCTGCCCTCCCGTCGCAACCTCAGCGGGGCGGCGAATTGAAGCGGTTAACGACAGTTAATGCCCCGAATCCGGCCGCGCGCGGGGGAACATTCGGGGTGGTTTTCGCCTTAAGTCGGTGGGCCGTTCCGGGCCCGCGACCGGGAGGCATGGATGCGCATCGTTTCTGCAATCGCTGTCCTTTCCGGCCTGATAGCCGCGCTGCCGGCCGCCGCGCAGACCCCCTCAGTTGAGCAACCGTCCGCCCACAGTACGCCCGCGCATATGCCTTCAGCGATCGAGCTGGAAAGCCCCGACGCCGCTGCCAAAGAACCCTCCGGGCTGACTCCGGGCGCCAATAGCTTTGCGGAAGGGCAGGCGAAGGCGCTGATCGAATCCAAGGGCTACGACAACGTCTCGGCGCTGGTGAATGACAGCCAGGGGATCTGGCACGGCACCGCCACCAAGGGCCAGGCCAAGGTGCATGTCAGCGTCGACTACAAGGGCCACGTCGATGCGAAGTGAAACGATGGCTTTGCAGGAGGGGCGACCGTGAAGGTAACGATCTCGCGGCTGTTCGACGATTACGACCACGCGCAAAAGGCGATCCTGCGGCTTCAGGAAGCCGGCGTCGATGAAGACGACATCACCATCGTCGCCAACAACTCGGAAAAATGGTTTTCACCGGATTATGCCGGCAGCGCCGGCAAAGGTGCGGCGATCGGCGCAGGGTTCGGCGGGGTGGGAGGCCTGCTCGCGGGATTGGGCTTACTGGCGATTCCCGGACTCGGTCCGGTGGTTGCGGCGGGATGGCTTGCGGCGGCAGCGGCCGGCGCTGCGGCGGTTGGCGCTGCCGGCGGCGTGATCGGGATTCTCGCCGAAGCCGGCGTCGCCACCAACGACGCCGAAGTCTATGCCGAGAGCATCCGCCGCGGCGGCAGCATGGTCAGCGCCAAGATTGAGGAGCGGGATAGGGAGCGGCTGGAAGCCATCCTGCATCCGTCGTCCGTGGATATTGGCCAGCGTCGTGCCGCGTTGACCTCGTCGGGTTGGACCGGATTCGATCCGGCAGCGCCTGACTTCACGCCTGAGGAAGTGACCCGTGAGCGCGGCTTGCGCAAGGCTGGCGGTGTCGAGGTCTCTTGAGCGCAGGCAGCCCCTCTGCTAGCGCAGGCTAACGTCCATTCCCGCGAGACACCTGCCATGACCGACGCGATTCGGCCGCTGATTGCCGGCAACTGGAAAATGAACGGCCTGAAGGCGTCGATGGCCGAGTTCGCAGCCATGATTGCGGGAGCGTCGTCAGTGATCGCAAAAGCCGATTTGCTGGTCTGTCCTCCGGCAACGCTGCTTGGCCTGTTCGCCGACAAGGTCCGCGGTTCAAAAACCCTGACGGTTGGCGCACAGGATTGTCACCCCAAAGCTTCCGGCGCCCACACCGGCGATCTCTCCGCCGAAATGCTCGCGGATGCCGGTGCCACCGCCGTCATCGTCGGCCATTCCGAGCGACGCGCCGATCACGGCGAAGGCGACGCGCTGGTGCGGCAAAAAGCGGAAGCCGCGTGGCGGGCGGGGCTTACCGCCATCGTCTGCATTGGAGAGACCCGGGAGCATCGCGACGGCGGCCAGACGCTCCACATCTGCGGTGGCCAGCTCGGCGGTTCGCTGCCCGACGGCGCCACCGCGGCCAACCTCATCGTCGCCTATGAGCCGGTCTGGGCGATCGGCACCGGTCTTACGCCGACAACGGGAGATGTCGAGCAAGTTCATAAGTTTATACGGGATCACCTCATCACTCGGTTTAAGGAGGAGGGGGGCAAGATCCGTATCCTCTATGGCGGCTCGGTAAAGCCGTCCAACGCGGCGGAATTGATGGCGGTCCCCAACGTCAATGGCGCGCTGGTCGGCGGCGCCAGCCTGAAAGCGGCCGATTTCCTTGCGATTGCGGCCGGCTGTTCCTAACTGGTTTGCAAGCACCGGGAGAGTGTTCCCTTCACACCGGCAGGACACGGCCAAGGCTCAAAGTTCGGTCTGTGCGGGGGTGGCAAAAACCCATTTCATCGTGTAGACACCGCGCGACTTCAAACCCCGCAAGCCCGTCGAGCAGCCGGTCGTCCGGCGCCGCATGTTTGCGATGGAAGGCTTCAGATGCAGACTGTCGTTATCGTTATTCACCTGATGATCGTCGCGACCCTGATCGCGATGGTGCTGCTGCAGAAATCCGAAGGCGGCGGCCTCGGGATGGGCGGCGGCGCCGGCTTCATGTCGAGCCGTGGCACCGCCAACCTGCTGTCGCGCACCACCGCGATCCTCGCGGTTGGTTTTTTCCTGACCAGCCTGCTGCTGTCGTGGCTCGCAAGCTATGACCGCAAGCCGAGTTCGATCATCACCAGCGACCCGGCGTCGCAGTCGCAGCCCTCGGCACCGATCGCGCCTCCGTCGTCGGGCGGCGGCGTCCTGGATTCGCTGAAGAAATCGGATGAGCGCCAGCAGAATCAGCCGGCGCCGACGGGTCCGCAGGCGCCCCGATCGCAATAAAGCAGTGCGGCCATGCAGGACGGAGCCTACCGTCCTGCATCAGCAGTCTCCATCAAGAGACTGAGAACACGTTGTTTTTAACGTCACCCACAGCCCGGCGTTTTTTAGGCTGAGGGTTGCGATTCGTTTTGGCGAATCGCGTTGGTAGCCTTAAAGGTTGGGTCCCATGGCGCGGTACATCTTCATCACCGGCGGCGTGGTCTCCTCGCTCGGAAAAGGTCTGGCTTCGGCGGCGCTCGGCGCCCTGCTGCAGGCGCGGGGCTACAAGGTCAGGCTTCGCAAGCTCGATCCCTATCTCAATCTCGATCCCGGAACGATGTCGCCGTACCAGCACGGCGAAGTGTTCGTGACCGACGACGGCGCCGAGACCGATCTCGATCTCGGCCACTACGAGCGTTTCACCGGGCGTCCCGCCACCAAGGCCGACAACATCACCACCGGACGGATCTACCAGGATATCCTGACCAAGGAACGGCGCGGCGACTATCTCGGCGCCACCATCCAGGTGATCCCGCACGTCACCAACGCCATCAAGGATTTCATCCTCGACAGCAATGACGAATATGATTTCGTATTGTGCGAGATCGGCGGCACGGTCGGCGACATCGAGGGCCTGCCGTTCTTCGAGGCGATCCGCCAGATCAAGAACGACTTGCCGCGCGGCCACGCCATCTACGTTCACCTGACCTTGCTGCCGTATATTCCGAGCGCGGGCGAGTTGAAGACCAAGCCCACGCAACATTCCGTCAAGGAACTGCGCTCGATCGGCATCCAGCCCGATATCCTGCTGTGCCGCACCGATCGGCCGATCCCCGCCGGCGAGCGCGCCAAGCTCGCCTTGTTCTGCAATGTGCGCGCGAGCGCGGTGATCGAGGCGCGCGACGTCGACAACATCTACGCCGTGCCGGAGGCCTATCATGCCGCCGGCCTCGACGACGAGGTGTTGGCGGCGTTCGGCATCGAACCCAAAATACCTCCGGCGCTGCAAAGCTGGCACGTCATCAATGAGCGTGTGCGCAATCCGGAAGGCGCGGTCACCATCGCCATCGTCGGCAAATACACCGGCATGAAGGACGCCTACAAGTCGCTGATCGAAGCGCTAAGCCACGGCGGCATCGCCAACAAGGTGAAGGTCAATCTCGACTGGATCGAGAGTGAGGTGTTCGAGAACGAAGACCCCGCGCCGTTCCTCGAACACGTCAACGGCATCCTGGTGCCCGGCGGTTTTGGCCAGCGTGGCGCCGAGGGCAAGATCCGCGCGGCCCAGTTCGCGCGGGTCCGCGACGTGCCGTATTTCGGCATCTGCTTCGGCATGCAGATGGCTGTGATCGAGGCGGCGCGCAATCTGGTCGGGATCGAGGACGCCAATTCGAGCGAGTTCGGCCCGACCGACGAGGCGGTGGTCGGCCTGATGACGGAATGGCTGCGCGGCAATGAACTCGAGAAGCGCTCGAGGGCCGGCGATCTCGGCGGCACCATGCGGCTCGGCGCATATCCTGCGGCGCTGCGCCGCGGCAGCCGGGTGTCGGAGGTCTATGGCGGCGCTACCGAAATCTCCGAACGTCACCGCCACCGCTACGAGGTCAACACCGCCTACAAGGACCGGCTCGAGCAGCACGGGTTGCGGTTCTCGGGCCTGTCGCCGGACGGCGTGCTGCCGGAGATCGTCGAATACGAGGACCATCCGTGGTTCATCGGCGTGCAATTCCATCCCGAACTGAAATCGCGCCCGTTCGAGCCGCATCCGCTGTTTGCGTCGTTCGTGCAGGCGGCGGTGGTGCAGAGCAGGTTGGTCTAGCGCGCGGCTACGATCGCCGGCCGCTTGGCCGGCCCTTCAGACGAAACATGCCGAAACGGTAGTTCGGAATATCAGCCTCGACTTCGATTTCGGTAAACGCTCGGTCGTCGCGGAACGCTTCGACGATATTGTTCATCGCGATCACTGTTTGCCGCCGGTTGCGCGATGCGATCAGCTTGCCGATGAACTGGATGGCGACATCCGGAAAGAACGGGTTGTTGAGCAACAGATACGACACGTCATCGTAGTTTTGCGTCAACGCGTCGCCCTGCACAATCTCGATATTGTTCAGGCCGAGACGCCGTGCGGTTCGCAACATCGCGGCGCACCTGATGGGCAGGATTTCGATGGCGCGTAGCCGGCAAGGTGCGACGCAGGCCCCGTAAAACACCACGTGACCGTATCCCGCGCCGGCATCGCAGAATATTTCGTCAGGTTGCGGGTCGATGGCGCGGAAAATTTCGCGGACCTCGTGAAGCGGGGTGCCGCCAAAGAACGTGAAATTCTGATTGCCGAAGCGATGCAGCAACGCGGGCAATTCGGCGGCGCGCTTTTCGTTGACCGGCGCGATCCGCAACGCGCGTTCAAGAATCGCATCGGTGGCTTCCGTTGTCTTTTCGTGAAACTTCCGGATGATTTCTGTGCTTGGCCGGCGTTCGCTAGACATGCGTCGCAACTTATGAGAACGTGTTGAAGCGGTGCAACCTAAATAACGTTTTGGAGTTGACCATGACGCTTGTTGCCTACGGCACGGCCATCAATCATGCCCTGAAAAATGCGCGAACCAAACTTGAGGACCTCAAGGTGCTGCGCGATCACGCAGTGTCGCTCCTTCAGGCGCAAGGCGATCTCAAAGGCGCCCTTTCCAAATTGGATAAAGAGATCAAATCGCGCGAGAGCAAACTGACCAGGAAAGCGGCCAAGAAAAAGAAATAGCGCGCGCATGCGCGTGACGCCGACGGTCGATCTGACCAATGAGAAGCCGGCGGAGCCCCGCCGCAAGCGGACAGTGCAGGATCGGCATGCCCACGTGCCGGTTCATGTGGTCTGGGAAATCACGCTCGCCTGCAATCTGAAATGTGGCCATTGCGGATCGCGGGCCGGAAAGCGGCGCGCGAACGAACTTTCGACGGACGAATGCATCGATGTCGTACGTCAACTCGCGGCCGCCGGAACGCGGGAAATCACGCTGATCGGCGGCGAGGCCTATCTGCGCCGCGATTGGCTTGAGATCGCCGCGGAAATTGCCCGGCTCGGCATTCACTGCGGCGTGCAAACCGGCGCCCGTGGTCTGACCAAAGAGCGGATCGAGGCGGCCTACGCCGCCGGCGTACGCGCCATCGGCGTCTCGGTCGACGGCCTGCGCGACCTCCACGATTCCTTGCGAGGGGTCGCCGGCAGCTACGATCAGGCAATCCGCGCCATCGAAGATAATCGAGCCTGGCGTCAATACCCAGATCAATGCGCTGTCGCTGCCCCAGTTGCCGCAAATATTCGATGAAATCGTCGCGGCCGGCGCCAAATACTGGCAAGTGCAATTGACGGTCGCGATGGGAAATGCCGTCGATAACAGCGCGATGCTGTTGCAGCCCCATCAAATCATCGAGGTCGTCGATTGCCTCGCTGCTCTCTACCACAAAGGCCGCGACATCGGTTTTCGCCTGCTGCCCGGCAACAGCATCGGGTATTTTGGCCGTCACGAGCCCTATTGGCGGTCGCTGACAAGCGATATCGAGCACTGGGGCGGCTGCACGGCAGGGGAGACGACGCTCGGCCTCGAAGCCGACGGAACGATCAAGAGCTGTCCGTCGCTTCCAAAATCGCATTTTTCCGCAGGCGAGACCCGTTCAACCTCGATCAACGAGGCGTTGCGCGATCTCGAAAGCCGGACCGTTCGGCGCGACGGCAATCGCGGCCGCAGCTTTTGCGGCTCGTGTTATTACTGGAATACCTGCCGAGGCGGCTGCACGTGGGTGTCGCATGTGCTGGAGAGCAAGCGCGGCGACAATCCCTATTGCTATTATCGCGCAACGACGCTCGCCAAACGCGGATTGCGGGAAACGATCGAGAAGGTTGCGGAGGCGCCGGACGAACCGTTTGCCGTCGGCCGCTTCAAAGTCCGGCTCGAGCGGGCGGATGGATCGCGCGCACCTCGTTTATTGGGACTTGATGATAAACGGCGCAAACGAGGCCGCCTTGTTTTGTGCCAATCCTGCGACGAATACATCTATGCGGCTGAGCAAGCGTGCCCGCATTGCGGCGGCGCCAACGGCTCCAAATTAGCTGCCGGCGAAAAACTGGCGATCGACGTTCAGACCACAATCGACGAGGCCGAACATCATGGCCGCCGGATTTTGGAGATTGCCGGCATGGCAGGCGGGGAAATGGCGGCTCCGGAATAGTTCGCCGATCAACTCGCTTTCACCTTGGCAATCTTGCGCAGCGCCTCATCGATCTTGGATTGCCAACCGGGACCCTTGGCTTTGAAGTACGAAATGACCTCGGGGCTCAGCCGGATAGACACAGCAACCTTCGTCGGCGCTTTCTGTGGGCCGCGCCGGGCAACGCGCGCGAGAATTTCCGGCGTGAGATCGGTCGCCTTTATGCCGCCTTCGAAGCGTGTCGCCATCGCAAAATCTTCATCGGTCCATTCCGGATTGTCGTCGTCGAAAACGGACTCTTTCAACTTACGAGACATAGCGCTTCAACTCCTTCCCATGGGCACGGCGCAAACTGATCGGCCTAGTCAGCTAATTGTATATGCGATTTGATGATGCGATTGAAGCTGCCGTTCAGGACCGCCATGCGATTTGCGCCGTCGGTCCCGCTTGATGAAGCCAAGACAGCTCCCACCGCACCCGCTATAACCGCCGCGCAAGAAAACGGAGGAAACCGATGATCTATGAACTGCGCGTCTATCGCTGTGTGCCGGGCCGGTTGCCAGCGCTGCTGAAGCGCTTTGAGACAGTTACGCTCAAGCTGTGGGAGAAGCACGGCATCAAGCAGGCCGGCTTCTTCACCACGCTGATCGGCGAATCCAACCAGGAACTGACGTATATGCTGGCGTGGGAATCGCTCGCCGATCGTGAAAAGAAATGGAACGCGTTCCAGAGCGATCCGGACTGGCTCGCTGCGCGCGCGCAGAGCGAGGCAGACGGCCAGATCGTCGGCAACATCGTCAGCCAGTTGCTGGTGCCGACCGCGTTCTCGTCGGTGAAGTGAGCGGAAGGCCAATCCCCGCCCGATGCCAAGGGGTCTCGACCATATCGTGCACGCCGTCCGCGATCTTGACGCGGCGGCGGAGTTTTATCGCCGCGCCGGCTTCACCGTCGGCGCGCGCAACCGCCACGCATGGGGGACCCACAACCACATCGTACAGTTCGACGGCGTATTCATTGAGCTGATCACGATCGGCGAACCCGAACTGATCAGGATCGGGGCGCCGGGGACGTTCTCGTTCGGCGCCTTCGCGCGCGACTTCCTGGCGCGCGAAGAGGGCCTCGCGATGCTGGTGCTGGAAGGCAAGGGCGCCTCCGACGATGCCGCGGCATTTCGCGACGCCGGCATCGGCGACTTCAAGCCGTTCAACTTTGAACGCGAGGCGAGGCGCCCGGACGGGTCGCCGGTGAAGGTCGCATTCTCGCTTGTGTTTGCCGCCGACGAGAAAGCTCCCGACATCGGGTACTTCACCTGCCAGCAGCACCATCCGGAGAATTTCTGGAATCCGGCATTCCAGAAGCATCCGAACGGCGCGGCGACCATTGCCGGGATTGTGATGGTCTCGGAAAATCCCGAGGATCATCGTCACTTCGTTAGCTCCTTTGCGGGCGAGCGTCATATCGACGTGGACGCCACAGGAATATCGGTGACGACACCGCGCGGCGCCATCCAGGTCATGAAGCCTTCCGCCTATCGCCCGCATACGGGGACCGAACCGCCGGACCTTACGCGTGGAGCGCGTCTCGCGGCCATCCGTTTTGCCGTTCCCGACAAGGCGGTGGCGATGTCGGCGTTTAGAAGCCGTGACATCGCGGCCGCGGAACGCGACGGCAATGTTGTCGTGCCGCCCGACGCGGCGCATGGCGCAACCCTGATATTCGAGACCGCCAAACAGGGTTGATCCCTCGAGGACCACCCGGCATGGTCCGGCCAGAAGAGGAAACATCTTGAACGCCAACATTTCAGCCGCGCCGGTCGTTACCGTGGGCAACGCGACATTCGGCAACAACCTGCCGATTTCGATCATCGCCGGCCCGTGCCAGCTGGAAAGCCGGGCACACGCGCTCGAGGTGGCCGGCGCGTTGAAGGAGATCGCAACGCGGCTGAAGATCGGCCTCGTCTACAAGACGTCGTTCGACAAGGCCAACCGCACCAGCGCCACCGCGGCGCGGGGTATCGGGCTTGCGCAAGCGTTGCCGATCTTCGCGGAAATTCGTTCCTCGCTCGGGATGCCTGTTCTCACCGACGTGCACGAGGCCGCGCAATGCGCTGAGGTAGCCCAAGCGGTCGATATCCTGCAGATCCCCGCGTTCCTGTGCCGGCAGACCGATCTGCTGCTGGCGGCGGCGGCGACCGGCAAGGTGGTCAATGTCAAGAAGGGTCAGTTTCTGGCGCCTTGGGACATGGCCAATGTCGTGGCCAAGATCACCGGAGGCGGCAATCGCAACGTGCTGGTGACCGAGCGCGGCGCGTCGTTCGGTTACAACACGTTGGTATCGGACATGCGCGCGCTGCCCATCCTCGCGCACACCACCGGTGCGCCGGTGATTTTCGACGCCACCCATTCGGTGCAGCAGCCCGGCGGCAAGGGCACCTCATCGGGCGGCGAGCGCGAATTCGTCCCCGTGCTGGCGCGCGCCGCGGTCGCAGTCGGCGTCGCCGGCGTGTTCATCGAAACCCATCCCGACCCGGATTCCGCGCCCTCCGACGGGCCCAACATGGTGCCGCTGCGCGAGTTCGAGAGTTTGGTGCGCACGCTGATGGCGTTCGACGCACTCGCCAAGAACGTTGCACATTGATGACAGCGGGCAGGGGCCGCGGCCGCATGAGCTGTAGATGCCGCCGATCCTGAATATCATTGCGCTGGCGACCTTCGCCGCAAGCCTGTCGGCGCGGGCGATCGATCCGGTGCTGCCGCATGTCGCCAGTGATTTCGGCGTCAGCATCGCCACTGCGGCGAGTTTCGCGGCGGTGTTCGCATTCACCTTCGCCATCGTGCAGCCGGTGCTGGGTGCGGCGGCGGATCTGTTTGGCAAGGCGCGGCTGATGATCATCTGCCTGGTGCTGCTTGGCCTTGCCAGCATTCTTGGCGCGCTATCGACGTCGTTTCCGATGCTGTTCGCAACGCGAATTCTGGCCGGCATCGGCTCCGGCGGCGTGTTTCCGATCGCGCTGGGCCTCACCAGCGACCTCGTTGGACCGGAGAAGCGGCAGGTCGCGATTGGCCGCACCTTGGCCGGCGCCATGACCGGCAATCTGCTGGGCGCGTCGGCGTCCGGTCTGATCGGCGATTTTCTGGGCTGGCGCGGCGTGCTCGCCGTACTCGGCCTGCTAGTGATCGCGGCCTCCGTTGCCGTTGCCGTCGGCTTTCGCGGCGCGGCGCTGACGCGGGCGCCCAGAACGAATTTCTCGGCGCTCAAGCATGGCTATCGGACGATCTTCGCAAACCCGAATGCGCGCGTTTCCTATTCAGCGGTCTTTATCGAAGGCTGCTGCGTGCTCGGACTGTTTCCGTTCATCGCGGCGTTTCTGTTTGAACTGGGCGAAACCAGCCTGTCGATCGCGGGAATTGTGATCGCGGGATTTGCCGTCGGCGGCCTGTTCTACACCATGAGCGTGTCGCGTTTCCTGCCACGGCTTGGCGTCAAGGGCATGATGATTTCCGGCGCTACGCTGGTCGGGCTGCAGCTTGCCGTGATCGCATTCGGTCCGGGCTGGAAAATTCAGGCATTGAGCCTGCTGTTCATGGGCTGGGGCTTTTACATGATCCATGGCTGCCTGCAGGTATTCGCCAGCGAGCTATCCGTCGAAGCCCGCGCCACCGCGCTGTCGCTGCATTCGTTCTTTTTCTTCATGGGCCAGACCATCGGACCGATTGCCTATGGCTTTGGTCTGGCGTATCTCGGCAAGATTCCGACGCTTCTCACCAGCGCGGCTATCATGATCGCGTTGGGATTTGCGTGCGCGCGTCTGTTGCGGCAGACCCGCCCGGCGGATGCGGGTGCACGGCCTGACGTGCAACCTTAACCCCGCCCTCGATAGGGTGCGACGCCCTGGTCCGGAATCCACATCCCCTTCGGCAGCTTGCCGGTCTGCCAGAACACGTCGATCGGAATGCCGCCGCGCGGATACCAGTAGGCGCCGATGCGCAGCCATTTCGGTTTGATCTCGGCGGCGAGGCGCTTGCCGATCGACACCGAGCAATCCTCATGGAACGCGCCGTGATTGCGGAAGCTCGCGACATAGAGTTTCAGCGATTTCGATTCCAGCAGCCATTTGCCCGGAACATAATCGATCACCAGATGGGCAAAATCCGGCTGCCCGGTGACCGGACAGATCGAGGTGAATTCCGGCACGGCGAACCGGACCAGATAATCGGTGCCGGCTTGCGGATTGGGCACCCCATCGATCTGCGCTTCCTCGGGCGTTTTCGGCCATGGCACCGCCCGGCCGAGTTGCAGGAGTGGTGGTTTCGGCGGTTTACTGGGCTTTTTGGACATGGCGGTCTCCGTTGACTTTCTGATAGCCAATCGTACGCCTGAGGTCACGAGGTTACCGGTGCTATTGTGGCTGGGATGATCGAAACGTCACGAACAAGGCTGCGCTGCTGGCAAGAGTCCGACCGGAATGCATTCGCCGCCATGCACGCGCACCGGGAGGTGATGGTTGACGCCGGGGGGCCGCTCGACCGGTCAGCGAGCGATGCGAAGTTCGACCGTTATGTCGCGGCGTTCGAGCAATACGGGTTCACGCGCTGGGCGGTTGAAAGCCTGGATGGCGGTTTTCTTGGCTACGCCGGGGTCATGCCTTCGCCGCCGGCTCACCCGCTCGGTCCTCATGCCGATATCGGCTGGCGGCTGGTTCGATCCGCATGGGGCCATGGATATGCCACCGAAGCCGCGACGGCGGCACTGCGCGATGCCTTCACCCGCTGCGGGCTGACGGAAGTCCTCGCTTATACGGGTCCCGCTAATCTCAGGTCTCAGGCTGTGATGGACCGGTTGCGCTTGCAACGTGATCCGTCGCGCGACTTCACGGCGTATACCGATGAGGCCGGGCCGTGGCACGGATTGGTCTGGGTAGGCCGGCCGAGATAGGATGAGGCGAGAAACTGGCGGCGATTCATTGCGTTACCTCGGCGCTGTGAGAAGGAAGGCTCGGACGCGTGATCAACCTTTAGGCAGTATAGACCGGCTACGGCCGCCCGTCAGGCCGAAGGCCGCGCGGCAAAAGTTCACATTTGCTGGCGCGCCGTGTATGACCCGCCCCAACCAGCCAGAACCACGCAGGGAAGTGCCAGATCATGACAGCCATCGTCGATATCATCGGCCGCGAAATTCTCGACAGCCGCGGTAATCCCACGGTTGAGGTCGATGTGGTGCTGGAGGACGGGTCGATCGGCCGCGCGGCAGTGCCGTCGGGCGCCTCGACCGGCGCTCATGAGGCGGTCGAACTGCGCGACGGCGACAAGGCGCGCTATCTCGGCAAGGGCGTGCAAAAGGCGGTCGAAGCTGTCAATGGCGAGATCTTCGACGCGCTCGGCGGCATGGACTCCGAGCAGCAGGTGCAGATCGACCAGACCATGATCGCGCTCGATGGCACGCCGAACAAGAGCCGGCTCGGCGCCAACGCCATTCTCGGCGTCTCGCTCGCGGTCGCCAAGGCGTCGGCGGAATCGTTCGACATGCCGCTGTATCGCTATGTTGGCGGCACAGCGGCGCGGACGCTGCCAGTGCCGATGATGAACATCATCAATGGCGGCGTGCACGCGGACAACCCGATCGACTTTCAGGAATTCATGATCATGCCGGTCGGGGCGAAGACTTTTGCGGAGGCGCTGCGCTGCGGCTCGGAAATCTTCCACACGCTGCGAGGGGAATTGAAGAAGGCGGGCCACAATACCAATGTCGGTGACGAGGGCGGCTTTGCGCCGAACCTGCCATCGGCCGACGCAGCACTCGAGTTCGTCATGGCGGCAATCGGCAAGGCCGGCTACGCGGCGGGTTCCGACGTGATGCTGGCACTGGACTGTGCGGCGACCGAGTTTTTCAAGGACGGCAATTACGTCTATGGCGGCGAGAACAAGACCCGCAGCGGTTCGGAACAAGCAAAATATCTCGCCGATCTGGCGTCGCGCTATCCCATCGTTTCCATTGAAGACGGCATGTCGGAAGATGACATGGACGGCTGGAAGGAACTGACCGACCTGATCGGCGGCAAGTGTCAACTGGTCGGCGACGACCTGTTCGTCACCAATGTGACTCGGCTTGCCGACGGCATCAAAAACGGCCGCGCCAATTCGATCCTGGTCAAGGTCAACCAGATCGGCACACTGACCGAGACGCTGAGCGCCGTCGAGATGGCGTACAAGGCCGGCTACACCGCGGTGATGTCGCACCGCTCCGGCGAGACCGAGGATTCCACCATCGCCGATCTCGCGGTCGCCACTAATTGCGGGCAGATCAAGACCGGTTCGCTGGCGCGCTCCGACCGTACCGCGAAGTACAATCAGCTGCTGCGCATCGAGCAGCAGCTAGGATCGCAGGCGACTTATGCGGGCAGGGCGGCGCTGAAGGCGCTGGCGCGATAAACCTGCGGATGCTTGCCCGGCCGTTTGAAGCATGAAAGGCTTGTGCAAGTTTGGGCTTACGACGGCCGCTGTCTGGCTGCATCGGGGGAGAATACGGATGAAGCGGCTGACTTCGAAATGGGTTTTGGCGGCGACGGTTGCCGCGTGCGCGATCGGCGGCATCAGCGCGTCCTACGCGCAGCAGACCATTCGCGTCGGCTGGACCATTCCGGCCGAAGAGTCAAAATACTGGATGATGCGGCGGCCGGCGGAATTCCCCAATCTCGGCAAGACCTACAATATCGAATGGACGCAATTCCAGGGCACGTCGCCGATGACACAGGCGCTGGCGGCGGGGGCGCTGGATTGCGCGACGCAGGCGCCGCTGTCGCTGGCCAACGGCGTGGTTGGCGGCAATCTGAAGGCCTACATCGTGGCGCAGCACGTCTACGAGAAGCCCGGCGGGTTCTCGGTGTATTGGGCTGTCATGGACGACTCGCCGATCAAGAAGATCGCCGACCTCAAGGGCAAGACGGTCGGCATCTCGGTGATCGGCGGCGGCACCTTCGGCCCGTTCGCGATGCTGCTGAAAAAGAACGG
>Ga0193726_1001193_pt1 | contig 21640 bp, 23 predicted proteins | sample H2c1metaG_FD_144928 | JGI IMG/M metagenome (GOLD analysis project Ga0193726, IMG submission 144928) | Soil microbial communities from a riparian zone of the East river system, Colorado, United States - H2c1 | ecosystem: Environmental > Terrestrial > Soil > Riparian zone | place: USA: East River... | reverse complement strand
ATAAATCGTACGTTCTTCATGGCCGGCTCCCATTTGTATGCGGCTCTGCGCCGCGGTTCTTTCCCGATCCAAAGCGTAACCCGCGCCTTGCAAATCGGGAGCCGGTCGTTCCATGATGACTAACGCCATATACCCAATGCTCGCGCCCGCTGCAGTGCGGGACAATGGCAGGAGAACCCAGTGAAGGCCTATCAAAAGAATCCGGACGCTATCGGCAGGCTCTCGCCCGAGCAGTATCGCGTCACGCAGCAAAGCGGCACGGAACGGCCCGGAACCGGCGGCTATTTGGACAACAAGGAGCCGGGCATCTACGTCGACATCGTGTCGGGCGAGCCATTATTCGCCTCCTCGGACAAGTACGAATCAGGGTGCGGCTGGCCAAGCTTCACCAAGCCCATCGAACCGGCCAACATGAGAGAATTGCACGACACTGCGCACGGCATGATTCGTACCGAAGTGCGCTCCGCCCATGGCGACAGTCATCTCGGTCACGTCTTTCCCGATGGTCCGGCGGATCGCGGCGGTCTGCGCTACTGCATCAATTCGGCATCGCTGCGCTTCGTCCACCGCGACAACATGGCGGCCGAAGGCTATGGGGATTATCTCAACCAGGTGGAGGATATTCGATGACCGAGGAACGCGCGATTCTGGCCGGCGGCTGTTTCTGGGGCATGCAGGATTTGCTTCGCCGCTACGACGGCGTCGTCTCGACGCGGGTCGGCTATACGGGCGGCGAGGTGCGCAATGCGACCTACCGCAATCACGGCAACCATGCCGAAGCGATCGAGATCATCTTTGATCCCGCCAAAGTCAGCTACCGTCAGATTCTAGAGTTCTTCTTTCAAATTCACGACCCGAGCACGCGCAATCGCCAGGGCAACGATGCCGGACCGAGCTATCGGTCGGCGATTTTCTACACCAACGATGAACAGAAGCAGATCGCCGAGAAGAGCATCGCCGATGTCGATGCCTCAGGCCTATGGCCGGGAAAAGTGGTGACCGAGGTGGCCAAAGCCGGAGACTTTTGGGAGGCCGAGCCTGAGCATCAGGACTACCTGGAACGCTACCCCACCGGCTATACCTGCCATTTCGTCCGGCCCGACTGGAAGCTGCGCTAGACGCCGCGCTGCGCCGCCGCATGATCGGCAGACGATACCTGCTCCCGCGGGCAGTGGCCGCGGCACTCGAGCAGGTGTTCGAAGAATCGGTGGACGCAGTGACGGTGATCGAGCGCTCGCGCTACGCGAAACTGCACGGCGGTCTGTCCGCGACAACCCGTCCCAACCGCATTCTTCTTGCGATCGGCGGCGCTGAATTCGCGTCGAATCCCGAGCTGCTGTTGCATGAGTATTATCACGTCCTGTGTCAGTGGCGAACGGGATATTTGACGCGGTGGCGGTATCTGGCGGAGTCCGTGCGCTGCGGCTACCGGCAGAACCGCTACGAGCTCGAAGCGCGCGAATTTGCGGCTGCGAACCTCGACCGATACCGTGGATTTCTGCAAGCCTCGTTGAGTTTTTCTTAACACAGCATCAGCTATTGTCGTGGTTGCGCGTCGGCCGACAGTGCAACCTGCTCATCACATGCCCCTCGAGATACCCGCCGCCCGGCCCGCGCAGGCGGCCCTAGTCATTGCCGCCACGGCCGCTGCGGTTCTGAAGTAGGTGGGAATTTCCCAAAAAATAGGTGGGTTCGCCGATGTCTGGGAACACCGGACACCGTAGCGTGGCAGGCGTTCGGAATATTGTCGACAGCAACAAGGTTTACACATCATGCATTGCCGGGCGAACGCACCACAACCTCAAGAGTGCCTGCCGTCATCTTTGGCGGCCGGGGCGCGCTGGAGATGCTTTCTTCTGGCCCACGCCGCAGCGGCGCACCTTGACGCAGCCGGCCCGCTTTCACGTAAATGGAGAGAGAATCAATGGCTGATCACCCCGCTGCAGGCGTCATCGACGGTCGCTGGCAGTCCTTCCAAATGATGGCCCCGGCGTTCTTGCCGCCGGTGGCGGCACTCGCGACCGAGCAGCGGTCGGTCCAAGAGCCCGCCGTCGCTGAGACCCACGCCGAGCCATCCAAGAGCGCCCAGTATGATGACGCCGGCGACCGCGACCTCCTGCGCCGCATCAGCTGTGCGGACCGGGACGCGTTCCAGCAGCTGTATTTGGACTACCACAAGCGGCTTGCCCGATTCCTGGTCCGCGTGACGAGCTGCTATGACGACCTCGAGGAAGTGATCAACGACGCGTTGATGGTCGTATGGCAGCGCGCCGGCGAGTTTCGCGGCGCGTCGCGGGTGTCGACGTGGATTTTCGGCATTGCGTACCACCGCGCACTGAAGTCCATCCGCCGATCGAAGACACGGTCGCGTGCCATCGAGTTTGAAATCCGCGATGGCGAAGCGTTCGTCGACGACGCCACCCGAGAGGCGGAAAACCGGCAGCTGCTGGATCTGGCGCTGGCCTGCCTGCCCGAAGAGCAGCGACTGGTGCTGGTGCTGGCCTATTACCGGGATTTTTCATGCGAACAAATCGCGGCGATCGTCGATTGTCCGGTCAATACGGTGAAGTCCCGGATGTTCCACGCCCGTCGCAAGCTGCGGACCATCATTTCCACGGTTGCGGCGTGACGCTCGCACTCGCGCCGCGGGCAGCCGTGATGGCGGCCGTTGTCGCCATGGCGGCGTGCGGCGGCGGCGGGGGCCAGGGCGCGGCGGCTGTTGTGCAACCCCCGTCGGTTACCTTGTCGCTCGAGCCCACGACCATCGTGCTCGGGGACGCAGCCACGCTCACATGGTCCTCGACCGAGGGTTCGAGCTGCACCGCCAGCGGTGGTTGGAGCGGTACGGAGGTGAACAGCGGGACGACCATCGTTACGCCGGCTGCGGTGGGACCGACGAGCTACACCTTGCAGTGTGCGAACGCCGATGGCGGCTACGGCGGCGGCAACGCCACGATCAAGAGCACGACCTTGACAGTGACGGCCGCGCCTCAGTTCTCGAACACCGCACTGGTGAGCGACTCGGGAGTGGGGTCGCGGGCGAAGGATGCCCACCTCATCAACCCCTGGGGGCTCGCGTTGGGCTCGGGCACCCCGCTTTGGATCGCGAACAATCGGACCGGGACCGCCACCGTCTACGACGGCAACGGCATCGCCCAACCCCATGCGGCGCCGCTGGTGGTGAACTTTCCGACCGGCACGGCGAGCGCTACCTTCGGGCCCACCGGCATCGTTTACAACCCATCGACCACGGATTTCGTCGTGACCTCGGGCAACCGATCCGCCACGGCGGTCTTCATTGTTGCCGGGGAGAGCGGCAGGATTGGCGCCTGGTCGAGCGCGGTGGATCCCGTCAATGGGGTGACGATGTACGCCGACTCCGGCGGCGCGGTCTACAAGGGCCTCGCACTCGCGCAGCAGGGGACCGCCCATTACCTGTACGCCACCGATTTTCGCAACGCCAAGATCGATGTTTTCGATGCACGTTTTGCTAAACAGCCGACGTCCGCAACGGCATTTGCGTTCATCGACTCCACTCTCCCCGCGGGCTATGCGCCCTTCGGAATCCAGGCCGTCAACGACGGGCCGGGCGGTTCGACCCGGCTCTATGTGAGCTACGCACAGCAGGCGCTGCCGGACAAGCACGACCACGCGAGCGGCGCCGGGCTCGGCATCGTCGATGTGTACGACACCAACGGCGTGCTTGCCAGACACTTGATCCCGGCCGGCGGTGCGCTCAATGCGCCGTGGGGCATGGCCGTGGCGCCCGGCGATTTCGGCACGATCGGCGGCGACGTGCTGATCGGCAACGCGGGTGACGGCAAGATCAATGTCTTCGACCCCATCTCCGGAAGGCTCATAGGGCCGCTCTCTATCGCGGTACCGGGATTGTGGGGCATTGCCTTCGGCAACGATGCGCACAATCAGCCGCACAACACCTTGTTTTATGGCGTCGGGTCCAACGCCGGAGCGAATGGGATGGTCGGTCGCATCGACGTGGGCGCCACCGCACCGGTGCTGGGTGCGCCGCCCATGGTGGCCCTGATTGCCCCGACGGGAACCGTGCATGGCGTCGCGGCGCTGACCGCCACCGCGGCCGATCCGCTCGGCATCGTCAGCGTGCAGTTCTATGTCAACGGGTTGACGCTGGGCGCGCTGACCTCGGCGCCCTATGTGATTCCCTGGGATACGACCACCGTGCAGGACGGCACGGTGCTATTGAACGCCAAGGCCACGGATCCGGACGGCAATGTTGCCGTCTCTGAGCCGCTCACCGTGACGGTCGCCAATGACGTTCCCGCGGCAACGTTGACGCAGATTCAATCCCTGGTGTTCACGCCGATTTGTTCCGCATGCCACAACGGGAGTAATCCCAGCAGCGGGCCGCTGCCGGGATCCCAGAACCTGACCGCGGGCCGCAGCTTTGCAAACCTGGTCGATGTGGCAAGCCAGGAACAGCCGGCGGTCCTGCGGGTCAAACCCGGCGACCCGTCCGACAGCTACATCATCCAAAAGCTTGAAGGCGCGGCGGGCATCGGCGGACAACGGATGCCGCTCGGCGGCCCTTACCTCGATCAGACGACCATCGATCAGATCAAGTCCTGGATTGCCGGCGGGGCGCCTAATAACTAATCCGGTCCGGGCGCGGTGAGTGTACTGCTATTTCCAATCCATCAAATCGATGATATGTCCTTTCTCGCGTGCTGCACGCAGGTAAGGTTGATCAGCGGTAACAAGAACGCTATCTTGATTTTCAAGCGCAACCGCATGGTAGAACGTATCGAACAAATGCTGTTTGAGTTCTATTCCTAGCTCGACTCCGCGTCGCAGTATTTGCGGTTCATCCGTCACGGGAAGCTCTAAGGCGGTCAACATCGCTACGTCGTCGGCAGCCGTTGAGGGGCTCGCGCGCGCAAGGACCGCACCGACTTCTTCCCATTCTCCTGGAGGCCTGAATCTGAGCATCGGATACTGACGGCCGTTCCGTACGCCTTTGTGTCAATGTGCGAAAGATGTCTTCTCGGCGCTTCCGTCGCTTCACGTCTGCCACTGCTTTGCGCATCAGGTCGGCAATAACTGCACTCTTATTCTGTCCGCCAAAGACCTTGTCGAACTCGATCTTGATGTCATCGGGAACGCTGAAATTAACGATCGCCATGTCAAACCTCATTGTTGAAGATTTCAACAACGCTATCGTACTGCGAGGTGAGATCCACCGTAAGCCGGATGGTGGCTTGCTGCGTAGTGTAAGCCTATGAAGTATTTGGAATTAAATGCACATTCCTTCCCATGCCCAAGAGCAAATATAAATAGTCTTGATTTCTCGAGCGACCCTATGTAGAGTTACTACTATGGGTGAAAAAGACGGTAAAGTACGGATGTCTCTGCAGACCTTGCGGGTGCTGGAGTTATTCCTGGAGCACCCGACCGAGCAATGGTCGGGTGCGGAAGTGCACCAACACTGCGGCATCGCCTCAGGGACCTTGTATCCCATTCTTCTCAGACTCGAATCGGCAGGTTGGTTTGTCAGCCAATGGGAGTCGATCGACCCCTCGAGCGCCGGCCGCCCCCGGCGCCGATTGTATCGGCTGACGTCGACCGGTCTCAGACGTGCCAGCGAAGTGTTCGCAAGCTTCAATCGAGGAGTTCTCGCATGAGCCAGCGCAACGTGAAGTCGGTGCCGGGATGGACGGACGGCGTCAGCCAGTGGTTGATTCATCATGCCGCGGCGCGCGCGCCGCAATCTTTGTCTGAGCGGCTGGAGGAGGAGTGGCTCGCGGATTTGATTGCGCGCTCCTCGGCGATGTCGCGGCTGCGTTTCGCCATCGGCTGCTGTTGGGCGACGCAGGTAATCGCCCTCGAGTACCAGCCCTTGAACGTGCCCGTGACCAGCGCCGCCCTCGCACGCCCCGGCTTCGGGAATTTTTCGAGCCGCTCCGGCACGATGTTTCTGGTCGTCTCGCTGCACGCCCTGGTTTTTTACGCGCTCCTGACCACCATCGTGCACCGAAGCCCAATGCCGCCGAAGGACCCCTTGGTGAACGGGCAGGTGATTGATCCGCCTCGAATGGAACCGCCGACACTTCCCAATCCGACAATGGATACCTGGCGGGTCGTGGCACCGCAACCCGAATTTCCTCCGACTCAGCGGACGGATTCGAACGACGAGGACGTGAAGGTCGGCCCCGTCACGGGAACGCTGCCGCCTCTGCAACCGTCGCAAACTCACCAGGTGACGCAGGTGCAAGGCGGCCCGGGCGTCGGATTTCCGAATCCCGATGACTTCTATCCCGCGGCCGCGCGACGTTTGGAAGAGCAGGGCATCGCCACGGTGCGAGTCTGTGTCGATGACAAGGGACGGCTCACTGCCGATCCCACCACGGTACAAGGCACCGGCAGTGCCAGGCTCGATCAGGGGGCGCTAAAACTCGCGAGAGCGGGATCCGGACACTATCGCGCGACCACCGAGGACGGGCAGCCGGTCAGTTCCTGCTATCCGCTGCGAATTCGGTTTCAGCTCAAGAAATAGCGGCCGGCCGCAGCCGCTGCCGCAGGTAGTAGTACGCGCTGCCGAGCGCCACGGTGGCCGCGAGCGCGCCGAATTCCAATCGGGTGGTGAAGCTCAGAATCCAAATGACGAAGGCGGCGCCCAAGATACCGACAATAGGCCCGCCGGGAGCGCGAAATGCACCCGCGACTCGCTTGCGCGTATAGCGCAGGCGCAGAGCACTCAAGCAAATCGCCAGGTACACAGACAAGCTCGAGGCGCTCGACAGGATCGCCAAGTGCCTGAAGGCGCCGGTTGCCGCAATCAAGAATGTGAGTGCGGCAACGGTCACTATGGCGACATGCGGCGTGTGGAACCGGGGATGCACGCGCGCCAGAGCGCTGGGCAGCATTCCGTTCTGTGCCATCAGGAAAAACGAACGCGGGTTCTGAATCATCCCGGCGGCGAGGCATCCAAAGATGGAGAGTGTCACGCCGACGAGCATCAGCACCCGGCCTTGCGGCCCCGCGATTCTTGCGGCAACTTCAGCCAACGGCGTTGATGTTTGGCGGCCGAGGTCGCTGCCGAGCACGCCTTGACTGACGACTTGCAGGGCGACGTAGACGAAAATCAGCGCCCCGACCGCGCCGAATATGGCGAGCGGTACGGTGCGGGCGGGATCCTTGATTTCGCCGCTGGGGCACAGCGCCTCCTCCAGCCCTTGAAAGGCGAAGAAAATCAGGAGAGTCCCCTCGCCGAGCGCCGCGGTGCTCGGCCATCCGGTCCATTGCAATTCGCGCCAATGCATGACGAATACACCGCCGACGATCACGAACATCAACGGAACGAGCTTGGCGACGGTGGTACCGACGGAAAGGCGCATTCCTTGCCGCACCCCGACAATGTTGATGGCCGCCAGCAAACTGAACATCAGGAATAAGGCCGCCACCCGGCCGACGCCATGGGTCAGCGACGGTATGACGATGGCCAGCGCATCGACCAGCACGTTGGCGATTGCCGCCGAGGCAACGGTCACAAAGCCCACGGAGTAGATGATCCACGCCAGAAATCCCGCCAAGGGGCCGAAAGCCTCTTCAATGTAGGCGACGGGGCCGCCGGAGCGGCGCACCAGAGTGCCGATCTCGGCAAAACACGTGAGCACCAGCACCATGGCCACGGCGCACAGCAGATAGGCCATGATGGCGGCGGGTCCGAGCAGGGCTGCGACCAGACCCGGCATGACGAAAATTCCGCCGCCGATCGCGGTGTTGACGGCATTGGCGCCCAGCCCCCAGGGTCCAATGACCCGTTCGAGTTGCTCATCCGCGGCAGACGGCGCGCGCGGCGCTTCGGGCGACTCTTTGACCAATGGACGCGGTGCAGCGAGCAAGGTACTCCCGTCATCTTGTAGTTGTTGGAGCCCGGAGGAGTTCAACCGATGGTACGCCCGCCTGCCCTGGTTCGGCAAACACTTGATAGGATGGAGGTTTATCAACATGGAGGATGCAATCATGGCGAAGGCGTACTGGATCACTTGTTATCGTGAAGTGTCAGATCCCGCCAAACTTGCCGCGTATGCAAAGCTCGCGGGGCCGTCCATCGAGTCGGGCGGCGGGCGCTTCTTGGTGCGCGGAATACCCGCGAAATATTACGAGGCCGGTCAGTCGGAACGCACCGTCGTGATCGAATTCGATTCGGTTGCCCATGCGATTGCCGCGCATGATAGCCAGGGTTATCAGCAGGCCCTCGCGGCATTGGACGGCGGCGCCGTGCGCGATGTGCGGATCGTGGCCGGCGTTTGATGCCGGCATGCGCATCGAGCACATTGCGCTGTGGACCACCGACTTGGAGCGCTGCAAGCGCTTCTACACAGCCTATTTCGGCGCGGTCGCCGGCGCCGACTATGTGAATCCAGCGAAGGGATTTACCTCCAGCTTCCTGAGCTTCGCCGACGGCGCTCGAATCGAAATCATGAAGAGCACGACGCTGTCGCCGGTGAAGATCGAACCCGGTGCGCAACGCATGGGGTTTACGCACATTGCGATTGCCGTGGGCTCCGTGCAGCAGGTCGATCAACTCACGAGCAGGCTTGGCGACGACGGGTTTGCCGTCGTCGACGGGCCGCGCCGCACCGGCGATGGCTACTACGAAAGTGTCGTGCTCGATCCGGATGGCAACCGCATTGAGATCACGGCGTAGACTTAAGGACAGAATCGGCCCAGTGGGCGAAAGTCTCGAGCATTTGTCCACGCACTTGTTCATCCCTGCGGCCGGAACGCGCCGTTACATGAAAGGAATGGTCCGCGTCCTTGATCAACGTCAAGGTGGCGCGCTCGCCCAGACGATGAGCCAGTGGTTCGATGAGCGGCAATTCGGCCAGCGCATCGCGAGTTCCCTGCAGAAACAGCATGGGAATCTTCACCTGGAACAGGTGCGCACCGCGATCGACCGACGGTTGCTTCGGCGGATGCAGCGGAAAGCCGAAGAACACCAAGCCGGACACATGAGCAAGCGGGATTTCCGCCTGCGCCTGCGAGGTCATGCGACCGCCAAAAGACTTGCCGCCGGCAAACAAGGGGAGCGAGGGCTCGAGCGCGTGCGCGGCGGCCACCGCCGCCCGTACGGTGGCATGGCACAGCGCGGGCGGATCCGGCCGCTTGCCATGCTTTTCCGTATAGGGAAATTGAAATCGCAAGGTCGCGATTCCGAACCGCATGAGTTCCCCGGCCACCGCGGCCATGAATGCATGGTGCATGTCGGCACCGGCTCCATGCGCCAGCACCAGGCATGCCTTGGCGGAGGCGGGCCTCTGCATCAAGCCGGAGACGCGGGTCTGCTCGCTGACCGAAATCGTCACGGGTTTGGGATCGGAAGCCGCCACGACCCTAGTATGCACCGGGGGAACCGTTGAAGATCATCAGGACCACGGGCGCCCCCTCGGCCTGCAATCGCAATGCAATGATCTTCAGATAGCCTGATCCGTGACCTCGGCCGATCATCGAGGGTTCGCCAATGAAGGTGTCGATAGCACGTGATCCCGGCGGCAAATGCTCGAGATGCGGTTGCGGCCAGGCATGCACCTCGTAGCTCTGTACATAGGCAAAGGGCCGCCCCTGGTACAGAACGAGTTCCATTTGCATGCGCGGTTCGTCGAGGTCGGCGCGGAGCAATGCCGCTTGCTCCAGAGGATCCCCCCACCAAGCAACGACTTCCGGTGCTTGCAGCCAATCCTCGAGCAGCGGCAGATCGGTCTTGGCGGCCGGCCTGAACGTGTAGGACGGATTTGCTGGCATGGCAAAATTCTATTGCAGAATGAACTGCAAGACCGTTATATAGTCGGTAAAGGGGGTGGCGACGCAACAGTGTGCTGACACGGAGGCTGAGTGATGCTTACGAAACCTGGATCCCCTGGCAAGAAACCCACCAGACGCAAGGCAGCGGCGACCGCCGTGCCGGGATTGACGGACAGCGCGGCGATTGCCGTCCTGGAATCAATCATTGACCCGCACATTCGGCGCCAGTTGGTGGCGACGGAGGCGTATTTCCTCGCGGAACGGCGTGGATTTGCGGCGGGTAATGAATTCGAAGATTGGGTCGCCGCGGAAAAAGCAGTGGACTCGCGGCTGCACAAGATCCGCGTGGCGTAAGCTCCGCGGGTCCGATTCGGCCCATACAGTTCGTCCCAGGTCTCGGTACTGGATGGACGGCGGCGTTGCGTCTCGCAACAATCGGCGGCATGCCGCCGCGATTTCATGTCGACAAGCTGAGCGATGAGTTCGGCCAATATAGGCTGGTACTAACCTGCGCCGCCTGCGGCCATGAACGTACCGCGGAGCCGCATGCTCTCGGCCGGCTGTGCGGTTGGGATGCACGGCTCGAGGCCGTGGCGAAGCGCATGCGTTGCTCGAAGTGCGGCAAGAAGCAATGCACGATGCGGGTGTTTCCGCCGCAGAAGCCGCGGGGATATACGTCGTTGCCGAAATAGCTCGCTGCGGCTCGTGCATCGATCTACGCGATCGGCACGGCGGCAATCAATTCAGCATCATTGTTCTTCGGTGTGTTGACGCGTTTGCTGACGGGGGTGGCCACCAGGTGCGTGTCGGGATATTGCTTGATAACCGTGAAGGCGTCGTCGGGCGCGCCGGCGAGCCAGGTATCCCGGTCTTCCTTGGCGAGAATGGCCGGCATGCGGTATTTCACGTTATGAATGTCGCTCATGAGCTGGTTCGCGGGCATGGTCACGATGGTGCAGGATTGCACCGTCACGCCGTCGGCGCCGGTGGAGGAATCCCACAGTCCCGCAAAACCAAAAATGTCCTGGTCGTTGAGCGTGATGTAGTAAGGCTGCTTGTTCTTGCCGTCGGGCAATAATTGCCATTCGTAGAAGCCGAGCGCCGGCATGATGCAGCGCTGGCCGCGTTTCCAGGGATCGCGCCAGGTTGCGGCTTCCGTGAGCTTCTCCACGGTGGCGTTGATGGTGGAGTATTTCGGCGGCACACCTTTCGCCCAATAGGGGACGAGACCCCAGTGCATGAGTGCGCCGATGCGCTCACCCGCTTTATTCATGCGAACCACGGCGACATCCTGGGTGGGCGCGACGTTGAAACTGGGAGGGAACTGCCACTCGGCACGCACCAGAGTGAATTCACGCTCGATGGAGGCTTCGTCCGGGGAAACGTAGCGGCCGCACATGCTGGAACTCCTCTACCAAGCGCATATCTCGATCGTGCCATAATGCCCGGGTTGCGCTCACGATAGTATTAACGGGGGTGGTGCATGCGGCAATTAATTGATTGGCTGATCGGCTGGCCCGAACGGGTCGCCCATCATCTCACCTGGCTGGCGCCCTTATTTGCGCGCATTACGGTGGGGTGGGTGTTCATGTGGAGCGGCTGGGGCAAGCTCAACAATTTGCCGCAGGTCACCGAAAACTTCATCGGCTGGGGAATTCCATTCCCGCACTTCTTCACGCCGCTCACGTCCGGCATCGAGTTCTTTGGCGGATTGTTCCTGCTGCTGGGACTGCTCACCCGTCTGTCGGCCGGAGCGTTGGGCGTCACCATGATCGTCGCCATACGCGCCGCCAAATGGGGCGACGTCGATTCGCTGGAGACCCTGCTCGGATTCGACGAGGTCGAGTACCTGGCCCTGTTCCTCTGGTTGGCGATCGCAGGAGCGGGCACGGTCTCGCTCGACCACCTCCTCATGCGCCGCTTTCGAATCGGCGCGAGCTGAATCGCTGCAGAGAAACCGTTTCTGGCAATGTGCGTGACAAGATGACCTATGATTTCATCGTCGTGGGAGCCGGCATCGCGGGGGCCTCGATCGCCTATGAACTGGCACGCACCAGTCGCGTTTGCCTGATCGAGGGCGAAGACCGGCCGGGGATGCACGCCACCAGCCGCTCCGCCGCCCTGTTCGCGCCCAGCTATGGCGGCCGCGAAATTCGGGCACTCACGCGCGCCAGCCGGGCATTTTTCGATCAACCGCCCGTGGGCTTCACTGAGCATGCACTGCTCAAGCAAAGAGGATGCCTTTACCCCGCTCGCGCCGATCAGCGCCCCCAATTGGCAGTGATGGTCGAGGATATTCGCGCCTCCGGTGGACACGTCGCCTCGATCAGCCGGCAGGAGGCGCTTGCCCGTGTGCCCCTGTTGCGCGGCGACTATGTTGCGGCGGCGGCGTTCGACTCCGATGCCATGGACATCGACGTCGACGCTCTCGAACAAGGGTTTTTGCGCGGTGCGCGCGCCGCGAGCACCGCACTCTTCACCAAGAACTGGGTCGCCAAGGTGCAGCGCCGCAGCGGCCTTTGGTGCATCGATCTGAACGACGGGGGAGTGAGTGCTCCCGTCCTGATCAACGCCGCCGGCGCCTGGGCGGATGAGGTCGCGGTGATATGCGGTGCATGTCCGATCGGTCTGCAGCCGCTGCGCAGAACGGCCCTGTTGGTCGACGCGCCTGCCGGTGTCGATATTCAGGGCTGGCCGGCCGTGATCGATGTCGACGAGCAATTTTACTTCAAGCCCGACGCCGGCAAGCTGTTGCTGTCGCCGGCCGACGAAACCCCGGATAAGCCCGGTGACGCGCATCCCGAGGAATTGGACATCGCCATCTGCGTGGATCGTGTGCAGGCGGCGCTCGATATCGAGGTCCGGCGGGTGGTGCATAGCTGGGCCGGACTTCGGACGTTTGCCCCGGACCGGATTCCCGTGGTCGGCTTTGATCCGCAAGTGGCGGGCCTTTTCTGGTGCGCCGGCCAAGGCGGTTACGGCATTCAGACCTCGCCCGCGCTGGGGCGGACCGCTGCCGCGCTCGCGAAACAAGAGACACTTCCTGCCGATGTTGCCGCCGAAGGGCTCGACGCGGAGGACCTCTCACCCATCCGGTTCGCGGCGGCGGCAGCCGTCAATCGACGCGGTTGCAGGTAGCAAGGCGGATCGATCGCTTGCGGTTCCCGTGCGGGTCAGTAGCATCGGGGATACTTTTGACCTCGAGGGTGTGTACACAATGGCGAGCGAGAACAACACATTGGGTGGGCTCATTCGGCTGCTGCGCAAGCGCAATGGCTGGACCCTGCGCCAGTTGAGCGAAAAGGTCGGGATACCGCTGTCGACGCTGGGCAAGGTCGAGGCCAACAAGGGATCGCTCACCTACGACAAACTGCAGCAATTCACCTCCCGCCTCGGGCTCAGCATGGCCGAATTCTTGGCTCACGCAGAGACGCGCCCGAGCGAGTCGCCGCCGGTCTTCACGGCCCGCAGAAGCCTCACCAACAGCGACAATTCGATTCAGATTTCCACGCCGAACTATGACTACGAGTACTTGTGCACCGATCTTCGCGAAAAACGCATGGTGCCGATGATCACGCGCATGAAGGCCCACAGCATCGCCGAGTTCGGCGAGCCGGTCCGCCACCAAGGCGAGGAATTCATCTTCGTTCTCGAGGGAACCATTGAAGTCCATCTGCAATTCTATACGTCCGTGGTACTCACGGCCGGGCAGGGCGTTTACCTCGATAGCACCATGGGACACGCCTATGTGGCGAAGGACTGCGACAGCGCATTGGTCCTCGCGGTTTGTTCCGGCGAGGATTCGAATCTCGCCGGCGAGCTCATCAGCCTGGCGGAAAATGACGCCATCCCGACCTCTAATCCTGACGCTGCAGAAACCGCGGCCGCGGCGCTGCGGCGACAATGATGGGTAGTATGAAGATCACGATCAGTACCCACGAGATGAATCGATAGCCTTTCGCGATCAGATCGACCAGACCGATACCCTGCGCGGCGAACACCGAGACGGTGAGTACCAGCAAGGTGATCACGGCCCGCGTGGGCAGGTTGGCGTCTTTGCCGGTTCCTGCGCGCAGCGCGTGCCGGGCCCTTTCCATGATGGCATGCACCACCCCGCACCCGCTTTCGAGCAGCGCGAAGAAGATCATGCATTGAAACAGCAGACGGGCGATGGGAATGTCGATTTTCATCAACAGGAAATCGGACGGCAGCAGACTGCGGCCGACCTCCGGATACCAGGCGATCATCGACAGGAAAAAGAACAATCCCGGCAACATGGCGAGCGGGCCGGCGATGATTCCGGCAATGACCGCGTCCCGGCGGCTGGTCAAGTGCCGCAACACCGGAAGAATCACGACGGCCGCCACGGAATTGTACCCGGCGTAGGTGATGCCGCCGGCCAGCCAACCCGCGCCGAGGGTTGAGCGGTTCAAGGTAGATAGAATCTGCGACCCGAATTTCGCAAGGCTGAGGGCGAGGAAGATCGCATACGTCGCGTACAGGAGGACCGACACATACTTGAACAACGGCTCCACCGCGGTCGCGCCAATGGCCACGAAGCCTGCAATCGACACCAGCAACAGCAGGGTGCCGGCCAGCGGCGGCCAATCGAACAGCGCGTGACCGATGGCACCGGTGGTCGCGCCGAACACCGACAGGATGATGAGCACCAGCAACAGGTAGGTGATCTCAAAGACGATCCATCCGCGGCCGAGCAATTTTCCGAAGAACGCCCGGTAGTCGAGCAGGCGACGCGAAAACGAATAGGAAAAGGTCAAGGCGCAGACCAGGCTCCAAACCAGGGTCGCCACGAGAATGGCGAGCAGTCCGCCGATCGGCCCGCTGGGCAGGAAAAACTCCGCAAGCTCCCGCCCAGTGGCGTAGCCGCCGCCGATGACGACGGCCTTGAAGGCCAGGCCGGGCAGTATGTATCGCTGTATCCAGCTTGGCGGTTTAATAGTGAACTCCGATATGGGTCAAGTTGAAGATAATGGCGATCCATTGAATGCAGAGCGCGGCGAGGACAATGGCGCCTCGGCCCAGCAGTCCGAGCCACCGGCGCGGTGTGTTCAGCCCCGTCCATAAGAACCACGCGCTCACCACACAAAGCACCGGCAAGACGATGATGGTGAGAATTTGCAGCAGGTAAACGGCGCCTCCGAGCGGCTGGAATCTAAGCGTAAGGAGAATCCGCAGCCACGCGATCAAAATCGCGGCCGTGACCAGCGCGGCGGCCCCCGTCGACCGGTACGCGCTGCGCTCAGCGCCGAGAAATCGCCGGCCGGCGCCATAGTACTGGCGGGCGATCCAGCCCGCGGGAAACGACAGCAGCAAGCCGAGCAAGAGCAGCACGCTGAGGATTGCCGCGGGGCGCAGCCACGCCGTCGAGGCGTACCAGGGTGCGCGGTCGTAGACCGTGAAGGGTGAGACGACATCGACCGAGAACCGTCGCACCTTGCCATCCTGAACCAAGGCGGCCAGCCGCTCGCTGCCGTTTTCCTCCCGCCACACGAAGGGGGCAATCTCAACGAAGTGTCGAGGTACGCCGTTGGCTCCCTGGAATTCAATTCCAGACGCGCTGAGTCCGCCCGAGGCATCGGCGCTCACGCGGGTCTGGCCGAAGAAACTCAGCGCGCGCCGTAATCCGGATTCGGACCGGCGCGAGGCGAGATAGGTGCCGGCGACGGCTGCGGCATCGGCGCTGCGCGCTTCGAAGCCCGGTGTGCGGGAGGCCGACACCGGAAAATACCGGTCCATGAATTGCTGGATCAACGCCTCGCGGACGACGAGCGAGGTCGCGCCGCGGCCTGCGCTGTTCTGGGAATAGAAAATGCCGATTCTCTGTTCCGGCAGCAGCCAAAGATCACTGTGGAACGCCAAGGTGTCGCCGCCGTGTCCAATGATGTTTATTCCGTTGAGATTCTGCTCATAAAAACCAAGGTCCATGCGGTCGAGCGGCGGCAGCAAGGTCAGCGGCGAGTTGTGCATCTGCCGGGCGGTATCGGGTTTGAGCAAACCGCCGTGCTCGATGTCCAGATGGGCAAGCATGAATTTCGCCATGTCATCGGCGCTCGACGTGGCGCTGCCGGCCGGACGAACGGCGAACATTTCGAAGGGCCTGGGCGGTCGTGAGGCCAGGACGTAGCCCTTCGACATATCGGGCGCGAGCTTTGCCGGAAGCGGCTCGCTGAATGTCGAATGGGCCATGCCGAGCGGCTGAAAGATGTGGCGGTCGATGTAGTCATCGAACGGCTCTCCCGAGACTCGCTGCACGATATACCCCGCGAGCGTCGTCGCATAGTTGGAGTAGGCGGGCGTCGTTCCCGGCGCAAAAATCCGCCGCGGGACCCAGTGCTTCACCACTTGGTCGAGAGGCGGCACCGCGGCGGCGTCGACCAGCAGCCCTTCGAGCGCCTCCTCGAATCCCGCCGTGTGAGTCATGATTTGCTGCATGGTGACGGGCTGGTCTTGGTAGGGCCGTATCTTGAAATCCAAGTACTCGTTGACATCGCGATCCAGGTCGATTTTGCCCAGCTCGACCTGCTGCATGACCGCGGTCCAGGTGAATAGCTTCGACGTCGATCCCGGCCGAAACAGCGTGGTGCGTGGATCGACGGGCAGTTTTGCCGCGACATCGGCATAGCCGTAGCCCTTCTCGGTCAGGACGGCGCCGTCCTTCACGATCGCGACCACCGCTCCCGCCACGTCGCCGCTATCCAAGGCGTAGGGAAGCAATCCATCCAACCACGCGTCGACATCCGGCTTGGTCAAGGCCGGCGCCGGGTCGCCGAGGGCGGGACGAAGCACGCAAATCAGCGACACCACCAACAGCAAGCGCCATTTCATTGTCATTGCCTCACTCCCCGCCGCGCGCCAGCGCAACGATCGATCGATCGCGCTCGCCGGTGCCATTGTACAGTCCGGGCGGGCTTGACGCAGAACCACAGTACTAGTACTGTAATACAGTCGAGTCGAGATTTCAAAACGACTGCTGCGATCAAGCTATTTTCCAAGATCAATCAATGCTATTTCGGCCAAATTCCGCCTCCGGCGTTCCCATCTACCTGCAGCTCGTCGAGCAGGTGAAGCACGCCGTCGAAACCGGCGCGCTGCGGCCGGGCGAGCAGCTGCCGGGAATCCGGCGCTTGTCGGAGGAACTCGTGATCAATCCCAATACCGTCGCGAAAGTCTATCGCGAGCTCGAGCACGAAGGAGTCATCGAGCTGCGCCAGGGCGCCGGCGCCTTCGTGGCGGCCAACGCCGGTGCACGCCGCCAAACCGAAAAATTTCGCGGCGCGCAAACCATCGTCGCCGCCGCGGTGAAGCAACTGCGGGCGCGCGGCGTGACGGACGAGGAAATTCGCCGCTTGTACGAAGCCGTACTCGCCGGCTTGTCCGGCAAGGGAGGGTCCAGTGACTGAGTCCATCATTGAAACGGCCGGCCTTACCAAGCACTACAAGGACGTGGCTGCGCTCGACGGGCTCGATCTCCACGTGCCGGCCGGCTCCATCTACGGTCTGCTGGGACGCAACGGCGCCGGCAAGACCACCGCCATCAAAATCCTCATGGGCATGGTCCGCCCCACGGCCGGGCGCGTGAACGTTTTCGGTCTGGCGGCGGACCAATCGCCGACCAGCGTGGCGATTCGTGGCCGCACGGGATTCGTCAGCGACGCGCGCGATCTGTACGACTTCATGACCGTCGCGGAGTTGATCGCGTTTACCGCGAGCTTTTTCCCGCGCTGGCGCGCGGATATGGCCGCGCGCTACGTGCGCAGCTTTGAACTGCCGGAAGCGCGGGCCGTGAAGGCCCTATCGCGCGGCGCGCGCACGAAACTCGCCATGTTGCTGGCATTTTGCCGGGGAGCGGATTTGCTCATCCTGGACGAAGGGACCTCGGGACTCGATCCCGTGGCGGCCGAGGAAGTGCTGCAGGCGCTGGTTGGGCATGTGGCGGGCGAGGGCACCACCGTATTCTTCTCGTCGCACCAGATCGGTGAGATCGAGCAAATCGCCGATCATGTCGCCATCATCGATCGCGGCCGCACGGTGCTCGAGGGTTCGCTGGACGATGTGCGCGAACGTTATCGCCGCATCGAACTGGTTTTCGACGGCGATACACCGGCGGTACAGTTCCGCTCACCCGGGATTGCGCGCCTCGAGCGCAAGGGCCGCATGCTCACCCTTCTTGCCAGCACCGGCGCCGAGCAGATCACCGAGGAAGCGCATACCTTGGGACCCGTCTCGGTGGAAACGCGGCCGGTGGCTCTCAAAGAAATATTCCTGGAAACCGTGTCGAGGGAGCGCTGACATGTTGTGGTACAAGGCGTGGCGCGACACGCGCTGGAGATTTCTGATCGGCTTGGTGATTCTGAGCGGCACCGCGCTGGGTTGCGTGTTTGCCTACCCTTCCGTGAAGGGCATACTCGGGGTCGTGATCGTCGGCGGCCCCAGCGATCTCGTCACCCAGGAAACCAAATGGATGGCCGAACTCTCGGCCAATTTGCGCGGCTACATTTGGGCGCAGCTCATCCGCAACAACATGTTCGGTCTGTGGAGTCTGTTCGCCGTGTTGCTTGGCGCGGAGGGGGTCATTTCCCGCCGCTCCGGCGCAGTCTTCACCCTGTCGCTGCCGGTATCACGCCGCCGCCTGTGCACGGTGCGCGCGTCCACTGATCTGGCGGAATTACTGCTCCTGGCGCTGGTGCCGATGGTGCTGATAACCATCGCGGCTCCGGCCATCGACAGCAGCTACGCACTCACCGATGCCCTGGTGCACGGAATCAGCATTTTCATCGGCGGCGCCATGTTTTATGCTGGCCACAGTGTTCGAGGATCGCTGGCGGCCCATCCTCATCGCGATCTCAGTGGTCGTCGTCGTCGGGGTTTGCAGGATGATTCCAGGCCTGGCGCCGTTTACCCCGGCGAGCGTCATGGATGGCGAGAGTTATTTCCGGACCGGCACCCTGTCGTGGGCGGGGCTTTCCGCCTGGGCGGCGGTGTCGGCGGCCACTCTCTACGCCGCCATACACTCCATCGAAGCGCGAGACTACTCATGAGCAGCATCATTTCTCTCAAGGGCGTCCTGAAGCGCTATGTCCGCGGCAAGCAGCAGATTGAAGTGCTGCATAAACTCGCCCTGGAAGTGGCAAGCGGCGAATTCCTGTCGTTGATGGGGCCCTCGGGCTCCGGCAAGACCACGCTTCTCAATCTGATCGCCGGCCTCGATCACCCGACCGAAGGCGAGATCGAGGTCGCCGGCGAGCGCATCGATCGGCTGTCGGGCGGCGAACTCGCCGCGTGGCGCGCGCGCCACGTCGGCTTCGTCTTTCAATTCTACAACCTGCTGCCGGTGCTGACGGCGCAGGATAATGTCGAAGTACCGCTGCTGCTCACCAACCTCTCCTCGGCGCAGCGCAAGCGAAACGCGCGCATGGCCTTGGAGCTCGTCGGCCTCGGCGATCGCGCGACTCATAAGCCCAATGAGCTCTCGGGCGGGCAGCTGCAGCGCGTGTCGATCGCGCGCGCCATCGTCTCCGATCCCACCCTCCTGGTCTGCGACGAGCCCACCGGGGATCTTGACCGCGAGAATGCCGAAGAAATCCTCGATCTCCTGCAGATGCTCAACCGCGACCATGGCAAGACCATCATCATGGTGACGCACGACTCGCTCGCCGCGGAGCATGCCTCGCGCAGATTGCACCTGGACAAGGGGCACCTCGTCGATGCACCGGTGCGGCAGGTCGCATGAAATATTTCATGCTCATCCGGGCGGGATTGCTGCGCAAGAAGGCGCGCACCATTCTCACCACGCTGTCCATCATCGTGGCGTTCTTGCTGTTCGGACTGTTGCAGGGCATCAATCAAACGATCAAGGCAGGCTTCGGCGGCGGTGAGAACAGCCGGCTGTGGACGGCGAACAGCGTGGGGACCTTGAGTTCCCTGCCGATCAGCGTGATGGATCGAATGGCGACGGTGCAGGGCGTGCGTTCGATCGCGCATGTCAGCTTCTTCGGCGGCTATTTTCAGGATGCCCGCAATGCGCTCCCGGCGTTGGCGACCAATGTCGACAAGCTGGCGGCGGTCTATCCGGAACTCCATATCACCCGCTCGCAGATCGATGCCATGCAAGCGACGCGCGCGGGCGCGCTCATCGGGCGCACGTTGGCCAGCAAGTATGGGTGGAAGGTGGGCGACAAGATTCCTGTCGGCACCACCCTGTGGACCGACCAAGAGGGCCGCAACAGCTGGACCTTCGACATCGTCGGCATCTTCGATCCCGACCCGAAATATGCACGCACCTCGCTCGGCAGCGGCTTTTGGATCAACTACGGCTACTGGGACGAGGCGCGCCGCATGGACCGTCATCACGTGCACCAGTTCATCGTTCAGATCGACAATCCCGCTCAGGCGACGGCAATCGCCGCGGACATCGACCGGCTATTTGCGAATTCCTCGGATGAGACGCGCACGCAAACGGAAAACGCGGCCATCCAATCGCAATTCAAGCAGCTCGCGGATGTCGACTTCATCGCCAATGCGATCGTCGGCGCTGTGATGTTCGCGCTGCTGTTCCTGACCGCCAATACGATGATGCAATCGGTGCGCGAACGGATTCCGGAGCTGGCCGTGCTCAAGACCCTGGGATTCTCAGGCGGCACGGTCTGCGCCCTGGTGGTCGCCGAATCCCTGTTGCTATGCCTGTTCGCCGCCATCGCGGGCCTGCTGCTGTCCTCGGTGGCGATCAAGAGCGTCGGGGCCGCACTGGGGGCAGGGGTCTTGCCGCTCGGCGTCATTGCCGGCGGGCTCGCCATCGCGGTGATTCTGGCGGTCGTCAGCGGTCTGCCGCCGGCGATGCGGGCCCTGCGGCTGAACATCGTCGATGCCCTCGCGGGGCGATGAGGCATCGACCATGAGCGCCTTGACGCAAATCGCTGCGGTTTCCGCGATGAACCTTCGAAGCCTGCCGCAGCGCCTCGGGACATCATCGGTCGTCGTCATCGGCATTGCCGGAGTGGTGGCGGTGCTGATCTCCGTGCTGGCGATGTCGACGGGTTTGGTGAAGACATTGCAGGCCACCGGAGCGGTTGACCGCGCGATTGTCGTGCGCACCGGAGCGAGCGCGGAGCTGCTCAGTGCGCTGACGGAGGAGGAGACGCTGGCGATCGCGGGTTCGGCGGGCATCCAGCGCGACGCCGCCGGCCGGACGCTGGCCTCGCCGGAGAGCCTCATGATCGTGAATCTGCGAAAGATGGACGGCAGCGAGGCGGGTGCTCCCTTTCGCGGCATCACGCAGCAGGGTTTCGCGGTGCATCCCGACATCAAGATCATCAGGGGCCGCGCTTTTCATCCCGGCGTGGCGGAAATGATCGTGGGAAAATCCGCGCAGCGTTTGTACAAGGGGCTGGATATTGGCTCGCGCATCAAATTGCGCGGCACCCTCTGGACCGTGGCCGGGGAGTTCGACAGCGGCGGCGGCGCGCACGACTCTGAGCTCATCGCAGACGCGGCGACCCTGAATTCTGCCTATCAGCGCGGCAATGTGTCGCAGAGTGTGCTCGTGGTGGTCGATCCCGGCGCGGGCTTCCGCGCGTTCAAGGATTCGGTCACCACCAATCCGCAGCTGCAGGTGGATGTGGCGACGGAAAAAGACTTTGGGACGCGGCAGTCGGATGATATCAGTCTCATCCTGTCGATCGTCGCCTATGTCGTCGGCGGCATCATGGCGGTCGGCGCCATCTTCGGCGCGCTCAACACCATGTACTCGGCCGTCAGCACACGCTCGCGGGAAATCGCCACCTTGCGGGCCATCGGCTTCGGGCCGGTGTCGGTGGTCGTGTCGGTCTTTGTCGAAGCGTTG
>Ga0193726_1001192_pt1 | contig 21651 bp, 37 predicted proteins | sample H2c1metaG_FD_144928 | JGI IMG/M metagenome (GOLD analysis project Ga0193726, IMG submission 144928) | Soil microbial communities from a riparian zone of the East river system, Colorado, United States - H2c1 | ecosystem: Environmental > Terrestrial > Soil > Riparian zone | place: USA: East River... | reverse complement strand
GGCAGATCACAGATCGCGGTCTCCGTCCGCCACCTCTGCGTCCCCGGCGCCGGGTTCTCCACTGCGACCCGCCGGTGGGCGAGGTAGCCCTTCCGCTCCAACTCCTGCATCGACCGGCGCATCGCGTCGCGGCCCTCAACGTCCGGGTCGCCGGCGGCCTTGGCCATCGCCATGAGCTTGTCGAAGGTGATGTTGTAGCCGTCGGGGAAGCTGAGCAGATCGGTCAGCAGGCCCTTGGCTCGCCAGCTCAGCCGCCGGTTCTGTGCGGTCCTGTTCGCCGTGGGCACCCAGCCGTCCGGCGGCATCATGCGGAACGTCCTCATCGCAGGCGTACCGCCTGCTGGTCGCAGTGAACGCCGTCTTGTACCTTCAAGGGGCCAACCTTCTCTCTTGCAGGGTGATGCGTTGTGCACGAACTGCGCGGGGTGCAACCCGCTGGTTCACTGACGGCCGGTAGGGATTCCCGTCCCTCCGGCCGTTGCTGCATCCGGCTACGTGCCGGACTTCTCGAAGTAGCCGTACTCTTCGAGCTCGGCGATCCAGCCTCGGACCATGTCCGCGTCCTCTTCCGGGTCGGGGCTCTGCTTCGCCAGCTCCTCGGGGCTGATGTCCCAGTTGCCGCCGTGGGCCAGCGTCTCGACGAGGATGGCGCGGGCGCCCATGCTCAGGCGCTCGTCCCGCATCCACTCCACCGGTACGGCGGTGTGGCCCGGTTGCACCTTGTCGGCGCTGTCCACGGTCGGGTGCGGGTTGATCACGCGGATCGGTGCGTCCCACGGAAAGTCGTCGGTCTCATCCAGCAGTGTCATTTGTGACCTCTCCGTCGTTTCGGCTGGACCCTTCGGGCTTCCTGCGTGACTTGGTTCCCCATGCCCCCGCGTGGCCACGTTCGATGCTCTGGACTGTCCCCAGGGAGACCTTCAGTCGGGCGGCGATCTTCCGGTAGGACACCCCTTCGGCGCGCATTGCCAAGACCGTCTCGCGGCGCAGGTTTCGTAGGCGGGGTGCGCGTTCCTCGTGGTCGGCCAGCACTTCGCTGATCGCTGCGGCGCGTTCGACCGGGTCGCCCATCGCCTCCACATCCGTTAGCGCGTCGGACACTCTTCGCGCCTCCTCGCTTACGTCGTCGGCCAATGCCCGCTCCTTCATCGTGGCGGGCCACTTGCCCCACTGTATGTCATGCCATACGCTCAGGGCTAGGCAGCCCACGCTGCTCAATGCAGAACGGCCCTGGCCGGAGTTCGCAGCTCCATATGGCCAGGGCCAGACCTACCCGCAACAACGACGAAGAGGCAGGTCCGCCATGGATCTTACGATCCAGCCCCGCCATCAGCCCAGTCCCGCACCGGGACGAGACGCCAGTACGCACAACGGCGACAGCGACCCGGACATGGACCTGGCTCAGCGCCAGGTCCGCGCCTACCCGGGCAACTGCCCCACGTGCGGGCGCACGTTCGAGGGGTGCATCTGCGGCGGGAGCAGCCCGCGCGGCGTGACCGTCCTTGACCGGCTGACCACGGAGATCGCCTACGACCTCCACGTCCGGCAGACCACCGACGCCGTGCGCCGCGACATCGCCGGGGTGGCGGCATGACCACCGACCAGCCGGCCGAGCGGCCCGAGCCGCTGTCGCAAGCCGACGAGGCGCTGCGTCGCGTCATCCGCACCCCCGCCGAGAAGGCCACCCCGCTGCCCACCGACCCGGCCGCCCGGCGCCGCGCCATGGCCGTCAGGGGCTGGTGACCGTGGACGAGCTGGCCGCCGCGCGTGCCGCCTACCAGCGCAACGAGCAGGCGCCCACCCCCACACCCGTGCGCGAGGAGACCGAGCCCGACGACACCGCCCGCGTACCGCTCGACGACGTCTAACCCCCAGACCCCCGGCCCGCGGTGCCCCCACCCGCGGGCCGGGGACCCAACACAGGAAGTGAGGCCACCGATGACCAGCCCATCCGCCCGTTTCGCCGCCACCTGCGTGGCCCTGACCGTCGCCCACGAGGTCGGTGACCACTGGGTGCAGATCGACGCCCAGGCCGTCGCGAAGGGCAAGCCCGGCCCCGAGGGTGCCCGCGCCTGCGGGATTCACGTCGCCACCTACACCGCCACCCAGGCCGCAGCCCTGTACGCGGCGAACCGGGCCCTCGGCCTCGGCCTGCGACCCGGACGGGCAGCCATCGCCCTCGCCATCAGCGCCGCCACCCACTACATCGCGGACCGGCAGGGCGGGCACTGGCAGGACAGGCACCCCCGCGGTGTCGTCCGGCTCGCCGCCGTCACCGGGCACGCCGGCTGGCTGGAGCGCGACCCGGGCGCCGGCTACCTGCTCGACCAGTCCTGGCACAAGGCGTGGATCGGTGTGGCGGCACTCATCGCTGCCGGCGGTGGCGTGCGATGAGCGTCCACATCACCTCGTTCGGCTACCTCCACGGTGGCCCGCCGGCCGCGCACATCGTCCTGGACCTGCGGCATCACTTCCGTGACCCGCACGTCAGCCCCGAGTTGCGGGAACTGACCGCCCGCGACGGGGCTGTCGCCGCCGCCGTCCTCACAACCCCCGGCATCAACCACCTCATCAGCGCCACCGCAGATCTGGTGCAGGCATACCTGGCGGGGCCCGGCGCCGGGTCCGTCACGGTCGCCGTCGGATGCGCAGGCGGCAGGCACAGGGCCGCCGTAGTCGCCATGCAACTCGGGCAGCGCACCGGCGCCACCGTGGACCACCGCGACCTCGACAAGCCCGTCACCAACCACTGACCACCCAACCGACCCCCCGCACCCACCACCGGAAGGACCAGACCGTGACCGACCAGCAGCCCACCCCGAACACCGCACCCACCGCGGGCGCGGCACGGTGGCGCGCCGTCGGCCACTGGCTGCGCGACACCGGGCTCGGCATCACCGGATTCCTCATCGTCCTCGCCGTCGCCCTCTCCGGCTGGACTGCCTCGTTCATCGGCCTCCACCAGTTCGGTCAGGCGCACATGGCCCTCACCGACCACGAGGCGTGGCTCGTGCCAGTCACGTTCGACGGGGCCGCCGCCGGCTTGTCCCTCGTGGTGTTCCGCGCGAGCATCAACGGCCGTGGCGCGTCTGCGTGGCGCCTGCTGATCGTGGCGTTCACGACGCTGTCGTCGTGGATCAACTACGTCCACATCAGCGACCCGACGGGCCGTCTGATCGCGTCGTTCATGCCGCCCGCCGCGGTGATCCTCTTCGAGGGTCTGATGTCCGAGGCGCGGGCAGCGGCAGCCCGCCGTGACGGCCGGGAGCGAGCGCGGGTCCACCCGCTCCGCTGGGTCTTCGACTGGTCCGGAACCATGGACCTCTACCGCAACTACGTCATGGGCGTTGAACTGCCCGGACAGCTCAACCAGAGCGCCACGGAAGCGGTCGCCGTAGAGCGCCACGAGACCGCCACGGACGGCGCTCCGGAGACCGCCACGGTGGCGCCGTCGGACCGCACCACACAGCGCTCCGAAAGCGCCACCGTGGCACAACCGCAGGAAGACGTGAAGCGCTCCCATGGCGACACCGGGAGCGCCACCAAGCCGCCCCGCAAAGCGGCGCCGAAGCGCTCCAAGCCCTCCGACCGCGACACCGCCAAGGTCGCCATCGAAGCGCTCTACGGGGCGCTCGGCCGGCGCCCCGTCGAGTCCGAGATGGTCGCCGAGCTGAAGCGGATCAAGGTCAAGTACACGTCGCCCGCGTTCGCGAAGAAGATCCGCGACGAGATCGAGAAGGCCGACCCTGCGCTCGCCGCGCTCGGTACCGACAACGTCCGCCCGCTGACCGGCTGATAGGAGCCCTCATCCCATGTCAACTCCCGACAACGCCTTCCAGAAAGCCGACCCCCGCGCCCGGCGCGACCCGCAGCGGCGCGTGCAGGGCGTCCAGGGCGGCAAATGGGAATCCACCGGGCAGCAGCGCCGCGTGCAGCGTGGCAAGACCGTCAACAAGACGCGTAACGGCGGCGGGTTCAACCCCTCGGTGAACCCGACGCTGAGCATCAACGTCACCAAGGGCCCGAAGGCCGGTGCAACGCAGGCCGGGACCCCGGTCAGCCCCGGGCACTCCGGCGGCGGCACGCCCGGGGCGTCGTTCATGAGCAACGAGGACATCCACAAGTTCTCCGAGCACATCCGCAAGGAAGGGCGGAAACGTGCAGGTGAGCGGGCCATGGACGCGGAGCAGCTGGAACAGGTGCTGCGGAACATCCCCGACTCGGCCGGCTCGATGACCGGTGCCCGGATGCGGGCCCGCCGGGTGTCCCGGCACCTGAAGCGCATCGCGAAAGCCGAGCAGCTCATCGCGAAGGAGGCCGCCGCCCTGTACTCCCAGTTCGAGCGGGAGTACGAGGCCCAGCTCCGGAAGATCAGCGCCGCCCGGCCCAAGCAGACCCGCACCCAGTTCGGATGGCGCTGACGTGGTGAGCCCTACCGTCTTCGTCATCGGGACCGCAGTGTTCTTCGTCGTCCTGCGACTCCGCGGCCACCACGTGACGGGCTCGCTGGTCATCGGCATGTGGCTCACCGCCATGATCGGAGCCCTCGCGGGCTTCATCGCCTGACACCCCACCGACCTGCACTAACACAACACTGACAGGAGGACTGACACCGTGGCTGACAGCCCCAAGGCCGACATGTGGAAGGCCGTGAAGCACCAGCGGACCCGGCCGTGGCTGGCCGTCGCCGCGGAACTCCCCGCCAGCATCGGCGCGCACGCCCTGTGGGGCCAGAGCCCCACCGCCGCGGCCGGGTTGACCCTCGCCGCCGGCGTCCTCACCGCGACGACGTGGTGGGCGGGCAAGGGCACCAGCGACGCCCGCCGTCTCCACGCCACCGTCTCCACCGGCGCGGCCACCGCGTTCCTCGTCATCGGCACCGTCGGCCACCCGCTGGACCCCACTGTGCTGTCCGCCTGGGGTATCGGCGGGATCACCCTCGCCGCGGGCTGGAACATCCGCCAGGCGCTGCGCGTCAACCCCGACGCCGCCAACGGCCAGACCGCCACTGAGCAGGGCATTCTCACCAAGGCCATCGGCGCGGCGAAGGTCACGATGCGGGGCAAGCCGGTCGTCGAGCCGAACAAGGTCACCGTTGCTCTCCAGCTGGCCCCGGGGGAGGTGACCACCGACGACCTGAGCAACCGCATCAAGCACATCGCCGGTGAGATCGGCGTGTCGGGCACCGCGGTCCGGATCCAGCCCGACCCCGACCGCGGCGACCGCGCCACGATGATCGTTGTCCCCAAGGACATGCTGCGGAACACCACCGTGTGGCCCGGCCCGTATGCGCCCGGCGCCTCGATCACCGACGCGGTCCCGATCGGCCTGTACGAGGACGGCGCCCCCGCCGTGCTCTACTTCCCCGCCAGCAGCGACCGCAACGCCACGCACTTCCTGACCGCCGGGATGAACGGCTCCGGGAAGTCCGCCGGCCAGTCCGTCGCCATCACCGAGGCCCTGACCAGGCGCGATGTCGTGGTGTGGGGTGTGGACCCGTCCAAGGGAATGCAGACGTTCGCCCCGTTCCTGCCCTACCTGGACTGGTGCGAGATGACCCTCAAGGGCGGTGAGGAGATGATCGCCTCCCTCGGGCCGGTCATCACCGCCCGCGCCAACGAGATGGGCCGGCACGGCTTCAAGAACTGGACCCCCGAGGTCTTCGAAAAGCTCGGCATGCCCTACATGATCGTGTGGATCGAGGAAGCCGCGAAGTTCTTCCGCGAGGGCACCGAACTGGAGGGCCTGGTCATGGAGGCCCGCTCCGCCGGGATCTCCGTCATCATCTCCCTCCAGCGCCCGTCGTCCACCTCCATGCCCACTGACGTGCGCGAACAGCTCGGTGGCGCCCTCGTCTTCGGCGTGAAGGGCTCCACCACCGCCGACATGGCACTGCCCGACGACGTCCGCGACGCTGGCGCCCGCCCCGAGCAGTGGGAGAACCGGCGCCCCGGCTACGCCTACCTGGTCGCCCCCGGCGTCGATGAGGACCGCTACGCCACCCCGCTGCGGACCTACCTGATCGATGACGACGGCATCACCGGCGCCCTGGCCGTCGCCCCCCGCCCCGAGTTGGACCCGGTCAGCGCCCAAGCGGCGGGCGAGGCGTACCAGAACCGCACCATCTACGAGCCCGACACCGACCTGACCAGCGTCAACACCGCCAAGGGGGACCCGATGGAGGAGAGCGACGAGGCCCTGGCCGCCTCGGTGAACCGGGCCGTCTTCGACGGCGAGGAAGACCTCGGGCCCGAGCCCGACGTCGATCCCGACCGCGAGATCCCCCCGCCCACCAGCACCTGGGCGTTCGGCACCGACACCGGCACCAACGACGAATCCAAGGAGATCACCACCGAGCAGGCCATCGCCACCGTCCACCACTTGCTGGAGGAGTTCCGCGACCAGGGCATGCAGACCGTCGGCCCCCGCGACTTCAAGCCCCACCTCGGCCAGGCCGGCCGCATCGGGCGCTCCCGCGCCTGGCTCTCCCCGCTCCTGGCCGAACTCGCCGACGAAGGCGTCCACCTCGCCGACACCGACAACCCCGGCGTCTACCGGCTCCTGGAACCCGAACTGACACCCGCCTGACCTGCACCGACGTCACGCTGACGGGCTGCACGCCCGCCTACGGCCCGTCAGCGTGTGTCAGGTCACATGTCAGTCCCGCGTGTCAGGCCCCCCGCTTCTAGGTAACGCGTGCGCGCGCGTGAACGGCCCCGCTGACACCTGACACTGACACCCGCCCGACCCGAACCCCGACCAGCGACCGAGGAACCGATGACCCAGCCGCCGCCGCCCCGCCGCCCCGCCGCAGTCCTCGCCGCCGCCGTCAACAGCTGGGCCACCACCACCCGCGACCACACCGACCCCGTCGCCCGCCTCGAACTCCGGCAGGCACCCAACTGGGACTACATCGGCAAGACCCCGCTCACCAGCACCCAGGTCACCCGCATCCTGCACCTCCTGCGCGCAGACCTCATCCCCACCCGACCCAACACCCCCACCCAGGCCGCAGCCGCCGTCGATCAGATCATCGCCGAATGGCGCGCCGCCGGCCGCACCCTCATCCGCCCCGCCGACCTGGTCGAGCAGCTTCCGCGCATCGCACAGACCCGGGCGTGGCTCGCCGGACACCTGGTTCACCTCGTCGACTCCGGCTACCTCACCGAAACCCGCCGCCCGGGAACCTACCGACTCTGACCTAGGAGATCACCATGCCCATCACGTTCCGCAAGTCGTTCCGCATCCTGCCCGGAGTGAAGGTCAACATCGGCCGCAACTCCCGATCCGTCACCATCGGCCCCCGCTGGTTCAAGAAGACGTTCTCGTCCACCGGCCGTACCACCACCAGCAGCGACCTGCCCGGCCCGTTCGGCTACCGGTCGAGCCGACGCCGCGGAGGGAACTGACCGCCATGTACGAATCCGACACCCGCCAAGAGACCGCCATCTCCGGCACGGTCATCCCACCCAGCGGCCAGATGATCCCCGCGGACGACCGGCGGGTCGTCGGCTACACCCCGCACGCCGGGGTCCTCGTCCCCGTCTACGAGGCCCGCCAGCAGCCCGTCGTCTACCAGCCCCGGGACCTGACGCCGCAGCCCCTGATCGATCCGCGCGCCCAGATCATGGCCGCGGGAGGGGTCCTCGCCGCGGGTACGGGCTGGGGCATCGGGCAGGCCCTGGCCCCGATAGCCGGGATCGGTTCGGGCGGCCTCATGTGGCTGGCCATCGCGATGGTGGCGTGGCGCCTCGGGCCGGCCATGCGACGGGGCGACACGCACAACCACAGCACCACCAACAACAACGGGTTCCTGTCGCATAGCCACACCACGAACAGCAGCCGGTGATGCGTGGCGCGAAGTGGGGCCGGCGGCAGCACTGGCTGATCGTCCTGCTCGCCGCGGGCACCACGTCCGTCGTGGGGGTGACGATCCTCGGACCGGTGGGCGCCGTCGCCGGGATCGCCGTGATGGCCATCTGCTGGTAGGCCCCACCCCGAACCGCCCCGGCCCCCACTCAGGGGACCGGGGCGGTGGCGTGCATGGGGTCGGGCCTCGCGGTGGGCCCGGCCGCAATCCGCGGGCGGTGCGCCGGGGACAGGATGGCAGCGGGGTACGACAGTCAGTCGCCGAGCGCTCGGTACGCGTCCCACAGATCTTTGGCGTCGTCGCAGATGAACAGCGACGTCTGACATTGCACGCACGTCGGCCGGTGGTTCAGGTATGCCCGGTACGCGGCCAGGGCGGCCCCTTCGACGGCCCGCCCGGTCAGGGCGGTGATACTCCGCGGCCCATCGCCCGTGTCCAGGTAGTGCCCGCCGGTATGCTGCTCCATGTCGACTCCCACCAGTCGTCCATCCCCCGGGCCCTGCCAGGCCGCGGGGGTCACTCATGCCAATGTAGCTGCTTGTATCGATACGTACAGCTACGTAGCTCCAAGATGCGGTTCGTCCAGCGATGCCTAGCGTCGAGATCATGAGCACTGATCCGGACGCGCAGATCGACCACGACGGGCCCGTGACCCCCTACCGGCAGCTCGCCGAGATCCTGCGGGCACGGATCGCCCGTGGCGAGTGGGCACCCGGACGGCGTATCGCCTCCGAAACCGACCTCGTCCAGCAGTACGGGCTCGCCCGTACCACCGTCCGGCGGGCCATCGCCGTGCTGCGCGAAGACGGGGCCGTGACCGTGGTGCCGCAGCGGGGGACGTTCGTGGCCCAGCCCGAGCAAGACTGAGCCCCCGTCGCGCTGAGACGGGGGCCGGGTCCAGGCAGTCAGCGTGGATGGGGCCAGGATACGGCGGGGATTCACCCGGACGTGCGAAAGCGCCCGCCCTCCGAAGAGGACGGGCGCTCGCTGATCGGTCAGCTCATCCAAGGCCAGTGGGCGTCGCGACCCGATTCAAGCAACGGGATCATCCGGAAAGCCTGGTCGGTGAGCCCGCCGAAGGTGTGGCGGTTCTGCCCGCCAGAGGGCATCGCCCCGGCCTTGTAGCCGGCCATGTTCCACATGTAGACCGGCACGTTCTTCGGCACCAGGGTGTCGATCTCCGTCTCCGGCATACCCCCGTGACCGCGGGCATTGGACGGGAACCAGCCCGGACGGGTCTGCTCGTCAGTGACGACGACGATCCGGTCGTGCCCCTTGAAGTGCCACTTGACCGCCGAGGGAATGTCCGTGCCGTCGAACTGGCCGAAGGAGTCGATCAGCCGCAGCACACTGCCGCCCTTCGGCACCGGCAGATCCTGGTTGGCGATGCCGAACTGGACCAGCGTCGGATCGGCCGCCCGGACCGCCAGCGCCGACCCGAACACCGCGGCCTGCTCCGCGAGGGTGGTGTCCGAAGTGTTCGGCGTGGAGAAGCCGTAGCCGGGGAACATCGACGGCGACCGGTCCACGAGGATCAGCGTCCGACCCGGCAGCGCGGGCACGTTGGCCAGAGACCGGTTCAGCGCCTTCTCCAGCGCCTGCCCCCACCGCAGCGACTCCGTGTGCTTGTACGCGGCCCAGAACCGGAACGGCAGCATGCGGGACTTCGCCACCGTCTCCGGGTCGGAGATCCGCGCAGCGACCTGCTCGGCGACCTCGTCGGACACCCCGGCCTGGTCGAAGTTCCTCAGGTTCCGCACCAGCGCGAAGATCCCCATCGACGGGATGATCGCCTCCCACGCCGCAGCGTCCATCGGGCCCTGCAGCCAGCCGGCCAGGGCCTCCCACGTCATGCCCGCACCCGCCAGCCAGTCCCCCGCATCCTCCGACAGGGCCGCCGAGGCGAGCAGGCCGCGCCGGGCCATGACCGGCTCCGACATCAACTGCGCCCGGCGCCGCACCATCCGCAGCCGCTCCGGGATCTCCGTGTCGTGGTTGTGACGCCGGTCGATGGCGTGCTTGAACAGGTCGCCCTGCCACGGCTTCTCGGGATCCGGGGACGCGTGCGTCAGCTCCAGCACGTCACCGAAGCGGTAGCCCTTGGAGTCGGTGTCGTACTTGAGCAGGTTCCGCTCGTTGTACATGCGCTGCACCGCGTCGGCGATACCGCGCTTCACCGGCTTCGGGATGCGCCGCCCGTAGGTCGCCGTCCAGTAGCCGAGGAGTTCTCCCGGCTCGTCCGGGCGCTGGAGTACGGAGTCGATGACCTGCCGGGAGTACCCGGGGGCGTCGTTGAGGAGCCGTTCGGCGGTGAACTCCGCCGCACCGACCAGGGCCGCGGTGCGCATGTTGCCGTCGCCGCGCAGCCACTTCAGCAGTCCGGCCGTCCACTCCGGGTCCTCGACGGCGAGCTGCCGGATGAGCTGGGTGTACCGGTCGTCGCGGTCGCCGCCCTTCTCGTAGAAGGTGTCGGCCCCGACGAAGTTCCCGACGGCCAGCAGGAACAGCTCGGACCGGGCGTCACGGAGGTGACCGGTGCCGCCCTGGTGGTTGGTCGTGCGCTCACCGGTCGACTGCACGGGCGAGCTGACGGACGGCTTGACGCCGCGCTGGTTGAACCTGGACATGAAAAAACCCCTCACCTGGAGGGGAAGCTCAGCAGTGGGGTGCCCGAGATCAAGGTCGGCTGAGGAGACAACGCGCTCTGGGCCGCTGAGCTACAGGACTTACGCCCCGGTGGGATTCGAACCCACGTCTCGCCTTTAGCAGAGGAAGTATCCCCGGCCTGCGCACCGGGCACCACCGATGCTGTGCCTCCCGAGATCAAAGACGGAACCGGTGTCACTTTTCCAAAGAAGTAACCGGGCCCTGCGCACCGGGAGGTGCATGAAGTTGTGGCGCCAGCATAGCGCTCCCCGCCGACAACACCCCGCCGATTACCGGCGAGTGGCGCATGGCACAGCGAACCGCCCCCACCCCGGGTGGGGTGAGGGCGGGTTGGGCGCCGGTCAGACGCCGATGTCGTGCAGGAACGGGCGGGCCTCGTCGGGCGGGGTCGGCGCCGGCGGGGGCTCCAGGCCGCCCGCGCGGGCGAACAGCACGAGCGTGCGTACCCACCCCGACAGATGGCCGATCGCCGAGGTCTGGCCGCTGATCGTCGTGTCCTGCCGGGTGATCCGGCCCTCCAGGCGCTCGATGTCTTTGTCGAGGCGTTCGGTGACCTTCTCGAAGTCGTCGCGCTTCTCCTGCCGCGGGCTGCGGCGTGCGGCCCGGCCGACGCCGACCGTCCCGCCGGCAGTCAGCGCGGCGACGACGATCGTCGTCAGGTCCAGGCTCATGCTGCGCCCTTCCTCGTGCGTGGGACGGGCTCAGGCTCGTCCCAGGTTGCGCCCACCGCAGGAACCGCGGCGAAGATCGCGAAGATCGCGCCCGTCACCCACCCCCGGTGGTTCTCGCCCTGCGGCCACCACGACACGAAGTACGACAGCGACCAGGGCAGCCAGATCAGGAACAGGACCGTGAAGCCCGGCCAGTCCCGGCCCTGCCGCAGCGGCGCGCACAGCACGGCAACGGCACCGGCGGCGATGAGGGTCACGCCCCAGCACCGCAGGTCCATCAGGCCGAGGAGGAACGTCAGTCCCATCGGGCGCGGGGCCGGGGGCACGGTCAGCAGGCTCACCCCGTACAGCACGGCGATACCGCCGAGCAGGGTCAGGAGCGCGCCGCGGTGGCCCACCCGGCGGGCTGCTCGGGCCACCGCCCGCACGTCAGGCGACCCGGGTCAGTGCGGGCTTGGACACCGGGGCGGTGACCTGAGTCCGGGTCCACATGGCGACCAGGGCGGTCGCCAGGGAGAAGACCACGGCCTGCTGATCGGCGGACCAGTCGAGGCCGAAGCCGACGGCGAGGGCCACGCCAGCCTGGACGAAGCCGAGGACTGCGGCGCCGGTTCCGTCGTGCACGGAGATGGCGACGAACAGGCCGACGAGGGCTGCGGCGACGGCGTTGATGACGGCCTGCTGGTCCGTGGTGACGTTGAGGCCGAACGCGGTGAGCATCTTGACACCGACGGCGACGAGGGCGAGCCAGAGGGCCGGTTCGCGACCGAAGATCTTGGGCATGGCGGGTTCCTTTTGCTGGTTGGGTCAGGGAGCGGTGGGCTGGGTGACGTTCACGTCGACGTGAACCACGGCGGTAGCGATGGCGGCCTCGACCGCCTCGACGACGGCAGCGGTGTCCACGCCGGAGCCGACGAGTCCGGCGAGGGTGTGCACCGTCGCGGACAGGGCGGTGACCTGTGCGGCGCTCTTCTGCGCGGCGGCGTTCGCGGCGGCGGCCTGTCCGTAGGCGGCCCAGAGCGCGCCCCGCACGGTGACCTTCGCGGCGCCGGGCTTGGTCGGGTCGTCCATGGTGGTGTCGAGCAGCAGTTTGGCGTCGGCCTGGGTGAATGCCACGTCGTTCTCCTTTGCGTGCGACCAGGTGTCGAGTTGGTCTGCGGTCAGCGGGCTGTAGTTGCGGTCGATGCCGCCCGCGTCGCTGTACTGGTGGAGCAGCCAGTTAGCCTTGATGCGCGGCTTGCCCTTGGGCGCGGACGGGTCGGCGATCCATAGGAAGTCGCCGTAGAACCCGGAGCCGTCGCGGTGGAGCCAGTAGTCCTGGTTGCAGTAGAGGCCGACCTGGTTGTGGGGCATGGCCGCCTGCACGGCTTTGATCCACGCGTCCTTGTCGTCGCTGCTGACCCGGGTGTCTTCCCAGTCGAACGCGAGGATGTCGCCGGGGCGGATGCTGGTGTGCGCGAGGAAGTAGGTGACCTGCGCGGTCATGCTGCCCGGGCGGGCGAAGTGGTAATGCCCGGCGACCTCGACTCCGGCCCGGGCGGTGGCGATCTGCGCGGTGTACTTCGGGTTGACGAACCCGGTGCCCTCGGTGGCCTTGACGATGACGAAGGCCAGCCCGGCGGTGGGCGGCTTGCTGGCCTGGTATCCGGCCCAGTCCTGGCCCTCGGAGCCGGTCACGGTCGTCGCCCCGTCGCGGCGAGCCCGGTGCGCCCGCCGCTGGCCTCGGACTCGTACTCGGGGATGTGGCGGGTGACGATCACTGGCGGCATGCGGACTCCTGCGGGTCGTTGTCCTTTGAATCGTAGCCCCGAGCCGGTGTGTTACCCATGTTTCGAAGGTAACGGCTACGCTGTGCCTCGGGTCGTTCGGACTCTGACCCGGCGGCGGGCCGCGCCGTGCGGGTCCCGGTCCGCCGCACCAACCCGCACCCACCGCCCGCACGCGGAGGCACCATGCAAGACCAACACCCGCCACGCCCCACTGCGTTGCGCATCCCCAGCCCGTGGTCGGGCGACGAGAACGACCCGACGCCGCACTCCTATCGAGCTTGGTTCTGGCTGTACGCGACGACACGCAAGATCCGCCACGCGCTCGGGTTGCACGACTGGGAGGCGTCCTTCCTGACCCACTCCCGCAAGTGCACGTGGTGCGGGACGCGCAGGAACGTGGAGGCTGGCTGATGTACGACCCCGGCCTTTCGACCGAGAAGATCACTCTCTCGTTCAAGCGGTACGCCGCACAGATCGCCGTGTTCGAGGACTTCCTCGACAGCGCGGACGTGCGCATCGCCCAGGACCACGCCTTCGGCCAGCTCATCTACCAACTGCGCACGAAGATCCTCGCCGACGACCTGCCACCCGAACAGTTCACGGCCCAGACTCGCGTCGCCTTCGAAGTGCCCGCCTCGACGTGGCAGATGTGGAAGAAGCGCAACGCCGCCCGCTGGTACGCCCGCCGCATCGTCGCCCGCTGGCCCGTGCGGTACGAGCCCGACCCCGACGGGCGTGGCACCACCGCGATCTGCACCGCCAGCCTGGAGCGGTGGCGCGCCTACCCCCGGGCGAAGGTGCGGCTGCCCGATCACTTCGGCGGCCCTGTGCTCTTCCACGCCGTTCGGGATCTGCGATGGGACTACGACCCGGCCGGAGAGGAAGGGCGGCAGCCGTGACCGAAGAGGAAGCGCGCAAGGTCTACCTGTACCCAGGCGGGCGGCGCCGCTTTGCCTGCGGCTCTGACAACGACGGGTTCCCGACCTGCATGGGCGACAGGTCATTCTGCGGCTACAGCCCCGAACTGGACGAGGCCGTCTGCACAAATCTGGCGAGGAACGAATGACCGCCACGCCCCCCCTGGACGTGTACGGCTGGATGGCGGACCGCTCCGGCTGCGGCCACATTCGGATCGTGCTGCCGCTCACCGTGCTCCGCACCCACGGCCTGCGCACCGGCTGGTCCCAACGCCTCGACCGTGACCGCCTCCCCGCCCAAACCCTCATCGGCCAGCGCCTCTGCCTCCCCGGGCCCACCGGCCTGTGGAAGGAATTGGCCCGGCGCAGCAACCGGCCGCGACTCGTGTTCGAGATCGACGACGACCTGTGGGACATCGACCACCGCAGCGAGCAGGCGCACGAGTTCTTCGGCGGCAAGGACGTGCGCGCCAACCTCAACGCCAACGTCCGCTGCGCCGACGCGGTCACCGTCACCACCGAGCGTCTTGCCGACCGTATCCGCCCGCTCAACCCGAACGTCCACGTCATCCCCAACTACCTGCCCGCGTGGCTGCTGGAGCACGAGCGGCCTCGGCGCGACGACGGGATCGTCACCATCGGCTGGGGCGGCAGCAATACCCACGACATGGACTTCGCCGAACTCAAGGGCCCGCTTCGCCAGTTCCTCGCCCGCAACCCGAACGCGGAGTTCCACGTCATCGGCGCCGACTACGCCACGTGGATGGGGCTCCCGGCCGACCGGTGCCGCATCACCCCGTGGGTGGCCAGCGTGCCGGACTTCTGGCGGGCACTGGACTTCGACATCGCCCTCGCACCGCTGCGCCCGCACCTCTTCAACCAGTCCAAGAGCGCGGTCAAAGCCCTCGAAGCCGCGATGCTCGGCATCCCCATCATCGCCTCCGACGTCGGTCCCTACTCCGACTTCGTGCGCCACGGCGAGACCGGGTACCTCGTCAAGCGCGACCACGAGTGGGGCAAGTACCTCCGCGTCTTGGTCAACGACCCTGCGGCCCGCGCCGAGATGGGCGCCGCAGCCCGCCGGCAAGCCGCCGGCCACACGATCGAAGGCAACACCGACGCCTGGAAGAAGGCCCTCGCATGACCCGCCTGTTCCTCACCGGGGCCTCCGGGTTCGTCGGCTCCACCGTCCTCGAACACGTCCTCGCCAACACCGACTGGCACATCACCGCGCCCGTCTCCTACCGGCACCACGGCGACGGCGTCCGCATCACCGACGTCCTCGACCGCCACCCGCAGCACCGGCAGCGCGTCACCGTCATCGCGCACGACCTGGCACTGCCCATCACCGCGGCGCTCGCCGACCGCATCGGCCCCATCGACTACCTGTGGAACCTCGCCTCCGAGTCCCACGTGGACCGCTCCCTCGCCGACCCGGTGCCGTTCGTCCGCAACAACGTCGAACTGATCCTCAACGTCCTGGAGTACGCCCGGCGCGCCAAGCCCCGCCTGTTCCTGCAGATGTCCACCGACGAGGTGTTCGGACCGGCGGCGGCCGGCTACTCCCACCACGAGTGGGACGGGATCAGGCCGTCGAATCCGTACTCCGCGAGCAAGGCCGCGCAGGAGGCCATCGCCTACTCGTATTGGCGGGCGATGGGCATTCCTTTGCTGGTCACGAACACCATGAACCTGATCGCGCCGACATTCCAGGACCCGGAGAAGTACATGCCGCGCGTGGCCCGCGCGGTGCTGCGCGGGGAGAAGCTGACGGTGCACGCCTCGCCGGACGGGGTGTCGGGGTCGCGGTGCTGGCTGGATGCCCGGGACTTCGCAGCGGCGTGGCTGTGGCTGACGGAGCGGTTCGACGGCGACGAGACCGTCACCTACTACCCGACGCTGCCCGCGCAGCCGCACCGGTTCAACGTGGTCGGCGAGGAGGTCACCAACCTCGACATGGCGCTGCTGATGGCCGACATCGCCGGGATCGAGCTGGCTTACGAGTTGGTCGACTACCACTCGCAGCGCGCCGGGCACGACCACCGGTACAGCCTCGACGGCAGCAAGTTGGCGGCGGCCGGGTGGGCGGGGCCGCGTCCGCTGGAGGAGACGCTGGCTGACATCGTCGGCTGGTACCAGGCCAACCCGGAGTGGCTGGGCATGGACGCGGCGGTGACGGCATGCTGACGCTCCCGCCCGGCGCCGCAGCCCGCTTCGCCGCAGCCGCCCCGTTCCCTCACCTCGTCCTCGACGGGGCGTGGGACCCGGACCTGCTCGACGCGATCAACGCCGAGTTCCCGCCGGCCGCCGACCCGCGCTGGGTGACGTACCCGGACCCGAAGGAGTTCGGGAAGAAGGCCGCCGGGCCGAACGCCTGGGGTGAGGTGACGCGCGGGTTCTTCGACGAGGCGCGTAGCCCGGAGGCGTGCAAGGCGCTGGAGGCGTTGACGGGTATCGGACCGCTGACGGCGGACGACATCGGTGGCGGCCTCCACGAGACGGGGCAGGGCGGGCGGTTGGCGGCGCACGTCGACTTCAACGTCCACCCGTCGCTGCCGCTGGAGCGCCGCATCAACATGCTGGTGTTCCTCAACCGCGACTGGGATCCGGCATGGGGAGGGACGCTGTACCTGGGCGAGCACCAGGAAGTCGCGGTGGTCCCCGAGTTCAACCGGACGGTGATCTTCGCAACGGGCGGCACGTCGTGGCACGGACACCCCGACCCGATCGTCGGCGACCACCTGCGCCGCAGCCTCGCCCTGTACTACTACGCGCCGCTGCGGGCTGAGACCGGCGACGCGCACACCACCATCTGGGGCGGGCAGTGAGCCGCCCGTGGCGGGCCGCCGTCGTCCCCACCCGGGACCGGCACGACATGCTCCGCGACTGCATCAACTCGGTCATCGACCAGGTGGACGCCGTGTACGTCATCGACAACGGCAGCAGCCCCCCGATCGACCCGGATCAGTGGCCGCCGAGCGAGACCGGTTCCCCGCGCGTGATGTCTGCCATCGTCGAGTTGGACCCCCCGAACATCAGCCGCCTGTGGAACCTCGGCTTGGAACTGGCGGAGTACGGCCATCGCTACGCGGGCTGGCATCCCTGGGAGCCGCACGACGTGGTCGTTCTCAACTCGGACGTGGTTGTGCCGCCAGGCTGGGCGGATGCCCTGTCTGCGGCCATGCGTGCGACTCGCGCCGTCCTGGCCTACCCGGACCAGTTCGGCGGTCGGGAGCAGATCCTCCACGCCGAGGCCGCGCCGGTGGATCTGCGGCAGCGCATCACCGGATACGCGTACATGCTCCGCGGTGAGGCCGGGCTGCGCCTGGACGAGTCGATGGCGTGGTGGTTCTCGGACGACGACCTGGACTGGAGGGCGCGCCAGGCTGGCGGGGCGCTGCTCGTGCCGGGCATTCCTGTGCAGCACCTGGACCCGAACGGCTCCACCGACGCCCGCCCTGAGCTTCAGGAGCAGGCGGCCCGGGACCGGCAGACGTTCGTGACCAAGTGGGGAAGGGCGCCGCACTGATGCACGCTGAAGCGCACGCGGGTATGGCCCGCATGCTGGCCGCCGCCGGGCTCGACACCGCGTTCACCGGGGCGGTCCTGGACTTCGGCGGCCGGGACATCAACGGCTCGGTCCGTGGCCTGTTGCCGAACGCGCGCTGGCTGGGCGTGGACATCGCGGCCGGGCCGGGTGTCAACCTCGTCCTCGACCTGACGCGCCTCGGCTCGATGCCCGTCGCCTTCGGACACGCCGTGGTCTGCACGGAGGTGTTCGAGCACGTCAGGGAGTGGCCGCAGATCGTGCGCGCTGCCGCCCAGTCGATGCGTGCGGATGGCCCACAACTGTTCTTCGCCACCTGCGCTTCGACCGGTCGCCGACCGCATGGTGCGTCGGGGGCGATGGATCCGGCGCCGGGCGAGTGGTACGCCAACGTGCCGCCGGAGGACGTGCGGGCCGCACTGGAGCGGCACTTCGAGGAGGCCGTTGTGGAGTACCAGGCCAACCCGGGCGACGTGTACGCGTGGGGCCGGGGGGTGAAGCCGTGACCGGCCCGGAGCACCTGCGCGAAGGCAAGCGGCTGTTGGTCGAGGCGAGGAAGGTCGGCGAGGCCACCCAAGCCGGTCGGGCGCTCGGCGCTGTGGCCGGTGCGCACATCGCCGCCGCCCAAGTCGGGGCGTTCGTCGCGGCCAACCTCCCCGACTACATCTCCTGGCAGGAGGCGAGCGAAGCATGACCGACACCGACGAGCGGACCGCTGTCTATCAGCGACTCCAGGACGCCATCGAAGCCTGCGCCCGAATCGAAGGCGCGGAGGGCGTGCTCACCGACTGGACTGCGGTGTACGCCACGCAGCGCTACGACGACGACGGAGACGCCCTCACGCAGATCGGCAGGCTCACCCCGATTGTGGGCGGAGGCGTCCCGTACCACCGTGTCGTCGGCCTGCTGGACTACGCGCTCACCCGGTGCCGGGCGGAGGTGGCCCGTGAACGCGACATCTGAGATCACCGTGTGCATCCCGGCGCACCCGGCCCGGGTCGCGAACGGGATGCTGGAGCGGGCCGTGCAGTCCGTCCGCAACCAGTTGCTGCCCGCCGTTGACATCAGCATCGCCATCGACGAGACCGGCGCCGGGGCGGCGGCCACCCGGCAGCGCGCCCTTGATGCCGTGACCACGGAGTGGGTGGCGTTCCTCGACAGCGACGACCTGTTCTACCCCGAGCACCTGCGGGTCCTCGCCGCCGGGGCGAAGATCTACGGCGCCGACTACCTGTTCAGCTACTACATGGTCCACGGCCCCGACGGTCAGCCCCTCCCGCACATCGATCCCCTCGGCCACTTCGGCAAGCCGTTCAGCAACGCGGCGCCGCACCAGACCACGATCACCACGCTGGTGAAGACCGAGTTGGCCAAGGCCGTCGGCTTCCACGACGTGCCCGACGGCAAGCTCATCAACGGCGAGAGGTTCGGCGAGGACTTCCAGTTCACCGTCGGCTGCGCCCAGGCCGGAGCCCGCATCGTCCACATCCCCCGCAAGACGTGGGCTTGGGTTCATCACGGCCGCAACACGTCCGGTGTCCCCGGTCAGGGCGACGCCACCCAACCGACAGGAGCCACCACATGACCCAGGTCAGCTACGAAGCGGCCCTCGCCGCCTGCAGAACACGCCTCGGCGAGATCACCTTCGAGAACGTCCTCAAGGACGCCCGCATCGCCGAACTGGAGGCTCAGATCACCGAAGGTCAGCAGCCCCCTGCGAGCCTTGGCGACCCGTCCGACGCTGCGTTCGGAAGCGGTCAGGTCCAGCCCTGACCGTCAGGCGATCCGCTCGAAAATGACCCGCCCTGTGAGCGTGTTCGACGCCGACGCCGCAGCCCACTGGGCGGTGATCACAAAGTCCTGCGCGGCCGTCGTGTCGCGGACGATCGTGCCGTCCGTGCTGTTCAACTGCACGCCACCGCCGACACTCGTGGACGTGCCACCCACCGAACCACTGTCCTGTGTGTTGCGGACCTCCTGGAGCATCGCAAACCACGTACCCGAAGCGCCTGTCGTCACACAGATCAGATCAACCTCAACCGAGGTCTCCTTGTTCGTCTGACCCGTACCGGACAACGTCGTCGGCCCGTTCGTGGCCAGCACGGTACCCGCGACGCCACCGAGGCGGGCGCGCCATGTGACCTGCGCCGAGGCCAGGAACGCGACATTGCCGACCACGCGCGCCCGGTAGATGGCGCCCGCCACTGCGTCCCCGGCAGGGATCGTCATGGTCCCGACGACGGTCTCGGTCGTGGTGTTCGCGACCGTGACACCTGCGGCAACGGCAAGCGCATTGCGGTGAATGGTCGCCCCGCCGACGAGTTTGAGGTCGCCGCCGACGGTGACGTGGCTGGTGGCGGCAATGGTGCTGCTCGCGGTGAGCGCCCCGTCGACGATCAGTGCGTCATTGGTGCGCAGGACGTTGGCGCTGGCACGGAACAGGTTGACGTCGGCGCCGAGCACCAGCTGCGCGGCGGCGGCAAGCTTGAGGTTGCTGCCGAACGTCGAGCTGGAGTTGGGGATCTCCACCCAGCCGCCGGACGCGGGGCTGCTCCCGTTGTGGAAGAACGTGGAGTTCGACGTGTCCGTCTGGAAGATCGGCTTCCCGCTGTACGGCGCTGACGGGCGGGTCGTGGAAGTGACCGCCTGGAAGCCGACCGCGAGATCGATCCGATCCCAGTTGCCGCCCAGGTCGTTCGGGTAGTTGACCAGCTCGCTGCCGTCGCTCTTCGACTTGTACAGCGCCAGCCTGCTGGTAGACGGATCAGGCACGACGATCTCCTTCCGGTACGTCGGGGAGATCCCCGTAGGTCATGTGCCAGCGGGTGACGTCCACCCGTTCGCGGTGCGCCCGGTACAGCCCGTCGTCCGCCGGCACCGTGGCCAGCAGCGCGGGCAGCAGCCCGCCCGGGTCGGTGACCCGGTGGCCGGCGCTGCGGCACCGCGCACGGTGGGCGCCGCGGGCGTCCGCGGTCGAGCGGGCGGTGTACAGGCTGATCGGCTCCGCGTCCGGCCCGTCGGTGGTCACCCAGCCGGCCCGGGTCGCCGGGTCGTCTTTCGGGTCGTCCCACACGGACGGCTGGAACACCTCGTGCAGGATCACGTCCAGTGCGTCCGCCGGGCTGGTCAGCCCGTATTCGGCGGCGCGGCAAGCCAGGGCGGTCGGGTGGAACGTGGTCGTCTGGGTTTCGCCAGTGTCCGGGTTCTGCCAATACACCCGGAGTTCGCCCGTGAATACCCGCTCGGTTTTCGTCACAATGCAATCGGTCATGTCTGGAACACCCAAAACGTGTAGTTGTTCGCCCCGACTGTGCCCGGCCTGCCGAAAGAGAATCCGCTCGTGCTCGTCGCGGTGACGCTGGACGCCACCACAGTGCTGGCGTTGATAGTGGCCAGTACCCGGGGAATGCCTGTGGCGGTCGCCGAATACACGTGGTTGTCTACCGCCACCCCATTGCCGATGGTGCCACCACCGCAGATCACAGCCTCACCACCGCCAGCGAACGCGGCAGAGGAGTTGATGAATGTGCCATACATGCGAACAGCGTTGACGTCGGCCTGGAAGTAATTGCCCCCAGTCAGTTTCGGTTTCCACCCCGCTGTCATATCGGAACTGGAGGCCGTGACCTGACCGTAGACGAGCCCGGCTGCTTCGTCCTGGACGCCGATCTGCGACTGCACGCGGTTGGTGTCGAGGTAACCACCCGCGTTGACAATGAAACTCCCGGAAGTCCGGGCCATGCCCAGGCGCGCGCCGATCTGGCGTGCGACGGTCTGGGTGAAAATCCCGTCCGTACCCGTACTGGAAAGAATTCTGATCGAGGCGTCCGACCCCGAGATACTTGATTCGTCGTATGCCTGGATCGAGGCGGAGGCCGATCCGTCGCTGGAGTACATCCGGATCTGCGGTACGGAGGTCCCGGTCGGATTGATCACCAGCGCGCCCGCATCCGCGATGTTGGAGCGGAGTTGCCCGACCATTGCCAGCGACCCGTCGGCCGTGGACCCGAACATCGTCCGGTCTCCGGCGGCGTTGTACAGCTCGTAGCCGTCGCCGCTGATCCGCATGCGGGGGCCGGTATCCGCGGTCTTGATCTCCCCGGCCATCACCCACGAAGCGGTGATCGTCCCGGCGGTGACCTTGGAGACGGTCAGGTCGCTGATGTGCGCGTCGTCGATGAGCAGCGCGGTGGCCGAGGCGGCATCAAGA
>Ga0193726_1001191_pt1 | contig 21668 bp, 17 predicted proteins | sample H2c1metaG_FD_144928 | JGI IMG/M metagenome (GOLD analysis project Ga0193726, IMG submission 144928) | Soil microbial communities from a riparian zone of the East river system, Colorado, United States - H2c1 | ecosystem: Environmental > Terrestrial > Soil > Riparian zone | place: USA: East River... | reverse complement strand
GATTACAATGCCTTCAAAAAATATTCGAAACTTGTTAATGAGCAAAGTGAAAAAGCCTGCACGCTTCGAAGCCTTCTTGAATTCAAAAAGAATCGACCCTCAATTTCTATAGACGAAGTAGAGCCGGCTGAAAATATTTATAAGCGTTTCGCAACGGGAGCGATGAGCTTTGGTTCCATCTCATGGGAAGCGCATACCACGCTTGCCATCGCCATGAATCGTCTCGGTGGGAAAAGCAATACCGGCGAGGGTGGTGAAGATGAAAAAAGATATGAAAGACTGCCCAATGGTGATTATATGCGCAGCGCAATCAAACAAATCGCCAGCGCCCGTTTCGGAGTCACCAGTTTGTATCTTACCGAAGCTGCGGAGTTACAAATAAAAATGGCCCAGGGCGCTAAGCCCGGAGAAGGGGGACAATTACCGGGGCATAAAGTGGACGAATGGATCGGCAGAACAAGGCATTCGACGCCAGGAGTAGGATTAATTTCTCCCCCACCTCATCATGATATTTATTCAATTGAGGACCTGGCTCAATTGATATATGATCTGAAAAATGCAAATCGCGACGCAAGAATAAATGTAAAGCTGGTGAGTAAAGCGGGAGTAGGAACTATTGCCGCAGGCGTAGCAAAGGCCAAGGCGGATGTAATATTAATATCGGGCCACGATGGTGGCACAGGTGCATCACCGATCAGTTCCATCAGGCATGCGGGCCTGCCCTGGGAATTAGGTTTGGCTGAAGCACATCAGACACTAGTAAAAAACAAATTGCGCAGCAGGGTAGTGTTACAGGCCGATGGGCAAATGAAAACGGGGAGAGATATTGCCATTGCAGCGCTTCTTGGTGCTGAAGAGTGGGGGATTGCAACCGCAGCTTTGGTGGTGGAAGGTTGTATTCTCATGCGTAAATGCCATCTGAATACTTGTCCTGTTGGTGTGGCTACCCAGGATCCCGAGTTGAGAAAAAGGTTTACGGGTAATGCAGATCATGTGGTTAATTTTTTCAGGTTTATTGTACAGGAATTACGCGAAATCATGGCTGAACTTGGATTTAAAACAGTGAATGAAATGGTGGGTCACGTTGATGGACTTCAGCAAAGAGAAGATGTGTGGCATTGGAAATACAGGAGACTTGATCTATCTCCGATACTTTATAAAGAACCTGCTTCTCTGTACACCGGTTTACATTGTTCCGAAAAGCAGGATCACGCATTGGAAGAGGTGTTGGATTGGAAATTGCTTGAAACGGCGAAGCCTGCAATGGAAAATAAAGAAAAAGTTTATAAAGAATTTGTAATTAAAAATACCGACAGGACAACCGGGACGATTCTTTCCAATGAGATCACAAAAAAATATCGTGGCGAAGGGTTGCCTGCGGATACGATCCATTTTAAATTTAAGGGAACTGCAGGACAGAGTTTTGCTGCATTCAACACGAAAGGAATTACGCTTGAATTGGAGGGCGATGCAAATGATTATTTCGGAAAGGGACTAAGTGGAGCAAAACTGATCATCTATCCTCCAAAACAGGCGAGTTACAAGCCGGAAGAAAATATCATCATTGGCAATGTTGCGTTCTATGGTGCTACTTCAGGCGAAGCATTTATTCGTGGTAAGGCTGGAGAACGCTTTTGTGTTCGTAACTCCGGTGTTAATACAGTAGTTGAGAGTGTGGGAGATCATGGCTGTGAATACATGACGGGTGGAAAAGTTATTGTACTTGGCGATACCGGAAGGAATTTTGCCGCAGGAATGAGTGGTGGTGTGGCCTATGTTTATGACGTAAAGGGAAAATTTGCGGGAAACTGCAATAAAGAAATGGTGGACCTTGATCCGCTTGATGATGATGATGCGCAAGTATTGCAACAGATGATCTCCAAGCATTATCGCTATACGGAAAGTTCAATTGCGAAATTCATTTTAGATGACTTTGAGAACCAATTGAAGAATTTTATAAAAGTATTTCCAAAGGATTATAAAAAGGTTCTGTTAAAGAAAATGGTAGGGGCACGGGTCGAAAAATAAAAATATGATCTGTCAACGAGGTAAGGAGATAAGTGTACAAACAAAACAAAATATAAATTAAAAGATATTTTTTAATGGGTAAGGCAACAGGATTTCTGGAATTTACAAGGGAGCTTCCGGCCAAAAAAACGGTTGAGGAGAGGCTTAAGCATTACAAAGAATTTATTGAGCCCTATTCTGATGAAAAGTTGAATCAGCAGTCCGCGAGGTGTATGAATTGCGGTGTTCCATTTTGTCATCATGGGTGCCCGCTTGGTAATATTATTCCTGAATTCAATGATGCCGTTTATAAGAAGGATTGGAAGGAAGCTTACGAGATATTGAACGCTACAAATAATTTTCCGGAATTTACCGGCCGCATTTGCCCGGCACCTTGCGAGAGCGCCTGCGTGTTGGGGATTAATCAACCTGCCGTTGCTATCGAAGAGATCGAAAAACATATCATTGAAATTGCATTTGAAAAAGGGTTTGTGAAAGCACGACGCCCTAATGTTCGCACAGAAAAAAAAGTTGCAGTAGTGGGATCAGGCCCCGCGGGTCTGGCAGTAGCTGCACAATTAAATTATTCAGGTCATCATGTTACAGTTTTTGAAAGAGATGATGCACCGGGAGGCCTGTTACGTTATGGTATTCCCGATTTTAAATTGGAAAAATGGGTACTTGACAGAAGGTTAAAGTTGTTGGAAGAAGAGGGAATCGTTTTTAAATGCAAGGCCAATGTGGGTGTCAATATTTCTATCAATGACCTGCTTAGAGAATACCATGCGATCGTGTTGGCCGGGGGTTCTACTTTTCCAAGGGATCTCAAAATTCCAGGTCGTGAATTGAAGGGAGTTTATTTTGCCATGCAATTTTTAAAGCAGCAAAATAAGAGACTTGCATTAAAGGATCCGTTTGCTAATGCCACAATCGAAAGCAATGTTTTCCATGAGGATATTCTTGCCAAAGGGAAAAATGTTGTGGTAATAGGAGGAGGGGATACGGGTAGTGATTGTGTGGGTACTTCAAACCGCCAGGGGGCAAAGTCCGTAACACAATTTGAACTTTTACCGAAACCACCAAAATCCAGGACAGAATTCATGCCGTGGCCAAGCTATCCTATGGTTCTAAAAACTTCATCTTCACACGAAGAAGGTGCTGACAGGAAATGGGCCATTGCAACAAAAGAATTTATAGGTGATGCCAATGGAAACCTAAAGGCGCTGAAAATAGTTGATCTAGAATGGACGATCACCGATGACGGGAAGTACTCCCAGTTTGTTGAGAAGAGCGGTAGTGAAAGGGAAATTCCGTGTGAATTGGCTTTATTGGCAATGGGGTTCGTTCATCCTCAGCACGAAGGCATGTTGAATGAACTGGGCACCGACCTGGATGATAGAGGAAATGTAAAAGCAACGGAAAAATCTTATCAAACAAATATTTCTAAAATTTTTACTGCCGGTGATATGCGCCGTGGCCAAAGCCTGGTTGTATGGGCCATTAATGAAGGCAGGGAATGCGCCAATTCAGTAAATGCATTCTTAAGTAAACCATGAGTTGATTGTGGAAGGGAAAGTTTATAAGCCGGTCTGGAAAACACTAATGATTTTGTTGTAATTATTTCATCCCCCCTTGGGAATATTTGTATGCGATCCCAGATAAATAAACCTGAATAAAATGGATTTCCAGGAGCCCTGTCCTTGAAGCATATTTAATACTGAAGTTTACCCTAGCCTTTGTCCAAAAACTACACCTCGCATCTACCTTCTTTTACTCCCCTTATTGCTCCTAAAAACCTCCTGAAACCGGGTCGTTTTTAATGAAAAATCGCAGGCGTATAAATATGATCAAATATTACAATGTTTATATTATGGCCATTTTTTACACATTTTATTATAAAGTAAATAAAAAAGTTAAAAACTAACAGGTGTTAATAGTATAAAATAGTAATTTCATTTGAATCGAATCATATTAAAATATTTTTAATATTTAAACTTACAGCATGAAAAAAATGACCCTGAAGCAAATTCTTCCATTCGTTGTTCTTGTAACGGTCGCCATCATGGCATGTTTCATTAAACCCGTTCTTGATTTTGCAGATACCGGCAAATACAATTCTGCTGATATTGCATGGATCATTGTAGCGACTGCCCTTGTCTTTTTAATGACCCCCGGATTAGCATTTTTCTATGGCGGCATGGTTCACAGAAAGAATGTCCTCTCTACAATGATTAAAAGTATGGTAGCTGCAGGGATTGTCAGTGTTCTCTGGATCGTGGTTGGGTACAGTCTCTGTTTTGGAGATGACATTGGTGGTTTTATCGGAAACCCCATGACACATTTATTTTATAAAGGCGTTAACTCAGGCACACCCTGGGTAGGCGCTCCCACCATCCCGAAAACATTATTCTCTCTCTTCCAGTTAATGTTCGCCATCATCACACCCGCGCTGGTTGTTGGTGCTGTTGCAGAAAGGATCCGCTTTACTTCATTTGTATTATTCATTATATTATTTAGTGTACTTGTATATGCTCCCCTCGCACATTGGAGCTGGCACCCTGATGGATTTCTCGCAAAAATGGGAGCTCTTGATTTTGCGGGTGGCACCGTAGTACATATTTCCGCAGGCTGCGCCGCTCTTGCAGGAGTATTGGTTTTAAAACGCAGGAAGGTGCACATTGAACACCAGGAAATTCCGCCGGCAAATATTCCGTATGTTTTAATAGGGACAGGTTTGCTATGGTTCGGTTGGTTTGGTTTCAATGCAGGTTCTGCAGGTGCTGCAAGTGCTTTGTCAGTATCGGCATTTGCTACTACAAATACAGCAGCGGGTGCTGCAGGTTTATCATGGATGTTCTTTGATGTGCTTCGCGGTAAAAAACCTTCTGTCATGGGTTTCTGTATCGGAGCTGTTGTGGGTCTTGTTGCCATTACTCCTGCTGCAGGTTATGTCGCAATTCCTCAAAGTATTTTCATAGGTGTTTTGGCTGCGATCATCTCTAACCTGGCCGTTCACATAAAACAAAAATCAACAAAACTTGATGATACATTGGATGTATTTCCTTGTCACGGTATCGGAGGTATGGTCGGTATGTTGATGACCGGGGTATTTGCCACCAAAGCGGTGAACGCCGCAGGGAATGATGGTTTGTTTTACGGGAACGCCGCATTCTTTTTCATACAGGCAAAAGCAATGATCATCGCAGTTACTTATAGCTTCACTGTATCATTCCTTATTTTCAAATTCATCGATTTCGTTGTACCAATGCGCGTAAGTAAAGATGATGAAGAAATTGGATTGGATGCATCTCAGCACGATGAAAAATACATGCAGGGAACATTATTGATTCATAATAACGGCAAGATGGAAGAAAAGCTTGCTGAAGACGTGAAATAAATCATCATCGCCATGTGAAAAAGTAAGACAACCCAATTAAAAAAGGTACAGCATATTTAAAAAGTTGCGCTAACAACTAAAATGCTGTACCCCTTAACAATTAAAATCAACTGCGATGTTACGAAAAATTCTGACTTTTTTTCTGGCTTTAGGTTCTATTATTTATGCACGAGCGCAGGATTCAACTGCAAAAGGGAGTTTAACACTCACAGGCTCAGTGGATGCCTACTACAGGTTCAACTTCCAAAATGCAAAGGATTCTGGCCACACTAACAATTACACGAGCTTCACCAACTCCCAGAATTCTTTTGAGTTAGGAATGGCTTCCCTGAAAGCCGACTACAGTATTGGTAAAGTAGATGGGGTCCTTGACCTGGGTTTTGGAACCCGTGCCCAGGAGTTTTCCTACAATGACGGGGGAACCACGGCCGCCATCAAGCAAGCCTATGTTTCCTACGCCCCTTCTTCCAAAGTAAAATTTACCATGGGTAAATGGGCCACCCATATCGGGTATGAATTACTGGATGCCTATTTAAACAGAAACTATAGCATGGACTATATGTTTTCTTACGGACCCTTCTTTCACACAGGAATAAAAATGGATGTTACGGCAAACAGCAATTTTGGATTTATGATCGGGGTAGCCAACCCCAATGATATGACCACGGCAAGCTTTGCAAAGAAATTCATCCTGGGCCAGATCCATTTAGCCACTACCAATGCCAAGGTAAATGCCTATATAAATTATGCGGGTGGAAAGGATCTTTCAGATGCCAGTAACAACCAGATCGATGCAGTTGTTACTGGAGTGGTATCCAGTAAATTTAATATTGGATACAATGGCACCATAAAGATGGTAAAACCAAGTGGCGGCAGCAGTGATTCCTGGTGGGGCTCTGCGCTGTATCTTAATTTTGATCCCTGCACCGCCTTCGGATTAACATTAAGAGGTGAATATTTTGACGATGAAAAAGGAGTTGCCGGGTTTTCCAACAAGATCTTCGATGTGACCCTATCAGGCAATATCCGCATCAACAATCTTACGATCATTCCTGAGTTCAGGTTAGATTCCGGAGAGGAACCTCTGTTCTTTAAGAACTCAGACACAAATAATAACCCAACAGCAAAAAGCGCGGGTTCATTCATCCTGGCAGCTACTTATCATTTCTGAGACCTTATTTAGAAAATATGGAATAACAGAAACAATTAAATCAAGCACCAAAACTTCAATTATGAAATTAAAAGTATCTCATACAAACAGGACAAGGTTCAACATTCCAGTGTTGGTTTCCATTGCTGTGGTATTGTTATTGATGGTTCTTCCTTTCATGTCATTCGGGCAAGATCCAACGGGAGCAAATACGGGTACTATAACTGATGTAACTGCAGCAACTGCGGGTAAACCAACCATGGAAGAAATTGGTGCACAAGCGGGCCACAATAGAATTTCCATTAACATCGTGTGGACTTTGCTTGCCGGTTTCCTGGTTATGTTTATGCAAGCCGGTTTTGCTTTGGTTGAAACCGGGTTTACGCAAAAAAAGAATGTTGCACATACAATGGCCATGAACTTTTTGATCTATGTAATTGGCTTGTTAGGTTTTTGGATCTGCGGTTTTGCATTTATGTTTGGCGGTGCCATGAATGTAGGCACATTGGGTGGCGCACCGGGAGTGATTAGCCATGAATTTTCAGTACACTTGTTTGGTCATGATTTCGGGCTTTGGGGCACGGCAGGTTATTTTCTGAATAGCAAGGTTTATGATGTCGGTGTTTTCGCTTTGTTTTTATTTCAAATGGTATTCATGGATACCACTGCAACCATTCCTACCGGTGCTATGGCAGAAAGATGGAAATTCAAATCATTTGTTGTCTTCGGCTTTTTCATTTCCATGTTTGTATATCCTCTTTTTGGCAATTGGGTATGGGGTGGAGGATGGCTTTCCCAGTTAGGCGTCATGTTCCATCTTGGTCATGGTCACGTTGATTTTGCCGGTTCTTCAGTGGTACACATGGTGGGAGGCGTAGCTGCTTTGGCGGGTGCTATAGTTATTGGCCCGCGCGTAGGTAAATATGGTAAAGACGGTTCAGTGAATACAATTCCAGCTCATAATATACCGATGGCACTACTTGGATGTTTCATCCTTGCTTTCGGATGGTTTGGTTTCAATCCTGGTTCCACATTGGCGGGTACTGATCTGAGAATTTCAGTTGTTGCTGTAAACACTATGCTGGCAAGCGCCAGCGGAGCTGTGATTGCAGCATTGTACATGAAATTAAAAACCGATAAATGGGATCCGGGAATGATGGCGAATGGAATGCTCGCAGGTCTTGTTGCTATTACTGCTCCTTGTGCATTTGTAAATGCAACTTCGGCTGTTATCATTGGGGCTATTTCAGGTCTATTTGTAATATGGGCTTATTTCTTTATTGACAGAAAATTAAAAATAGACGATCCTGTTGGAGCTATTGCTGTACACGGAGTCAATGGATTCTGGGGAGTATTATCATTAGGATTGTTTGCAGATGGTTCTTATGGTGATGGCTGGAATGGAGTTCCAGGTACGGTAAAAGGCTTGTTCTATGGGGACGCCAGCCAGTTCTTTGCAGAACTGATCGGAGGGGTGACCTGTTTTGTATTTGTATTTGTAGTGATGTACGTATTCTTTAAAATATGTAAAGCTACGATCGGACTTAGATCAAGTGATGCAGACCAGGAAGCCGGTCTTGATATACCTGAAATGGGTGTCCACGGTTATGTTGATTAGAATTTCATCATGAATGATCGAATAAATATTGACTAAATAAACGGAAACGATGAACAGATTTGTAACAAAAGCCATCAACCCACTCAGATTTTTTATTTCTGACAGCCGGGCCATTGGCGTGTTGTTGCTTTTATGTACAGCATTTTCATTGTTTATGTCAAACTCCTCAAGTGGCGAATGGTACAGATCTATTTGGAGCACAGACATGGCTTCGTTTATAAATCTGCCTCATTCGCCACTCAAATGGATCAATGATTTCCTTATGGCCATTTTCTTTCTATTTGCCGGTATGGAAATTAAACGGGAATTAATGAGCGGTGAACTATCGAGCTTTAAGAGAGCCATTTTACCTTTCGGAGCTGCGCTGGGAGGTATGGTTGTACCTGCTTTGATATTTATGTTCTTTAATATGGGTACGGCATTTAGTCATGGATGGGGCATCCCAACGGCAACCGATATTGCCTTTTCATTGGGAATAGCCTCTTTGTTTGGAAAGAGGGTTTCGACCAGTTTGAAAATTTTTTTGATGGCCCTTGCAATTATTGATGACCTGGGCGCCATTATTGTTATCGCTTTATTTTATGGAGCAAAAGTGGGAGGGATGTATTTTCTTTTCGCTGCATTTTTGTATGGGTTGCTCTGGCTTTGCAATTATACGAAAATGAAACCTGGAATTATTCAATTGGTACTTTCCTTGTTGCTTTGGTATGCAATTCTTAACTCGGGTATCGAAGCCAGTATTACGGGTGTTTTGGTGGCGTTTGCCATGCCGGTGAATTCATTGCCCAAACTTGAGAAAGTAATTCATGGCGCGGTTAATTTTTTCATACTTCCTCTTTTTGCATTGGCAAATACTGCGATCCTGATACCAGGCGATATTTCAGTATCTCTTAATAGTACCATCGCAATGGGCGTCATTGCAGGATTGGTCATTGGAAAGCCGGTCGGTATATTTCTATTCAGTCGTGTGTTAGTGGCGCTAAAAATTGCAAAATTACCAAGCCAGACCTATTGGAAACAATTTCTTGGAATGGGAACGCTTGCAGGGATAGGGTTTACGATGTCAATATTTACAACCACGCTTGCTTTTAAAGGAGAGTTATATCGTGACACGGCAAAAATTGCCATTCTTGTAAGCATGATGTTATCACTGGTCATTAGCTGGATTTATTTTAGGAGCATCGGTCAACCCCGGTCCCGGAAGTCAATTATAAGATCCGGGCAAGTTGGAGGAGTTGACGCGGAAATTGCATTGGGCTAAGAAAAGCAGAATCAATAATAGTTGAACAAATAAATTTACATGGCAAGCAATCGTAAAGCCTTCCATTTCTATGGGAGGCTTTTTATTTCGAAACTTTCTTAGGTACAGCCTTTGGTGCTACAGGCTTTTTTATTTGGGTCATTAATATGGAACCGCTGGAGGCATTCGTAAATGAAGCTTTATAAAAAGAGCCAATATCAGGCCCCTCATCTGTAAATCTTATTCTGTCACCCGAAACATAGATCTCCCTTCTTTTTTTTACAAAAAATCTACTATGGAAACTTTCAAGGCAGATAATACTTCCTATTTCCCAGCCTTCTGTCCAGCCTTTTGACAGGTAAAGATTGATAACTTTGTAATTTTCTCCACCCTTTATTATTGACTGGGGATCCGTGATTGCTCCCCAATTCAAAATATTTGACCAGATTCTTCCAAATAAAATGCAGGCAATAGCAATAGCCGCAATGATGAATCCTATATTTTGACTAAAGAACGAAAGAAGTATCATACCAGTTTTATTTAAATGGTCAGAAAAGCGTTACAGCGTGTATTCGAACAAATATAAACAAATCGAAAACTCTTTTTGGGTCCTGTGCTTTCAATAAATACATTTTTCCACATAGATGAATGCAAAATTTTTTAAGTGAAAAACGTCTATTCATTTACAACATTAAAAATACAAATACGATAAGCGTTGTTAGCATTAATATTAAAGCAATTATCCCCACAATATTGGAAAAGCGGCTGTTGCAAAATTCTCCCATAATCTTTTTATTATTAGCGATGTGCAAAATGATGGCGATTAAAAAAGGGGCCGTAAATCCATATAAAATTGTTGTAAAAAGAAGGGCCTTTACCGGGCTGATGCCAAATCCAAGCATGGACACCCCAAAGACCATGGCTGTACCTATGATAATGTAAAATGGTTTCACTTCTCCGGGTGATTTGCTAAAGCCTGAACGGCGATCAAACGCCTCCATGATGATATAGGAAATGGAAGAGCTTAAAACAGGAATAATTAAAAAGCCTGTGCCAATGATGCCAATGGAGAATAAAATATAAGAAAGATTTCCTGCGAGCGGCCTCAGTGCGATAGCCGCATCTTTAACAGTATTTATCTGGCTAATATTTTCATGTTGAAGAATACTTCCAGTGGTGAGAATTATGAAATACATAATGAGAACAGCAAAAAAAGCACCTGAAAGTATATCTGTTCGCATGATCAAAAACGTAAGCCGTCCAGGTTTTTTCCTTTCGATCATTGCAGACCTCGCATCCACTTCAGAAGATGTTTGCCAGAAGAAAATGTAAGGTGAAATAATTGCCCCCGTCAAACCGATAACGGTCAATAAAAAATTCTTTTCGAAATGGAAAGCAGGAATAAACGAATGGCGAATGATCGAACCTGTTTTTTGGGAGGTAAGAAATGGCACTACCAGGTAGACCAGCAATATAAGGCACAGAAATTTCAAGATTGCTGTCAATTTCTTATATGACAACAATAACATGAATACAAAAAGGATTAATGTAAAACCAATGCTGCAGTAAATCGCGGGTATGGAATTAAATAATAGATGGCCCACTTCTCCCAATATTGCAACGTCTGCCCCTATATTGAATAAGAATGCAGGACAGCTTAAGACGATGAGCACATATAATATCCATTTGGGATAGTGTGCTTTTACTACTCCTGTCAATCCTTTACCGCTGACAATTCCGATGCGGGCACAAGTTTCCTGCAAAACGGCCAGGAAAGGAAAGGCAGCAATAGCCATCCACAAGGTGCTAAGGCCATACCGGGCACCCGCCTGCGAGAATGTAGTAATAGCCGAAGGATCATCGTCACTGGCACCGGTAATTAGCCCCGGACCCAGTAATTTCCAAAATCGGTGGATGCGATGTAAAATGGGATGATGCCTGCTCATGTAAAAAATTAGTGTAAATAGTGAAATAACGAATCTGGCAAGCAGGTTATAATAATAAATGTAAGAAATAATGTTTGATAAGGCTGAAACTCAATAAAGAATCGCAAGACACAAACTCAAAAATGAATAAATTGTTTATTAATTCCACCTGAAATGTCCCTTCCACGCTCCACCCTTTTGGATTCTTTTTTTTATCAGCCCAATAGGGATTGGAATATATGTCCCGAATTTTTGACGGATGAAATTATTCTTAATGCCAGCAAGGCGTGCAAGATTGTTTGTCTTTATGTTCACGCCCCATCCCTTAAGAAATCAGGATCGATATTTTTACTTCATGGCAGGGGTGGAAATGCTTCCAGGTATTCTTATTATGCGAAACCCCTGATCAAAGAGGGATTTGATGTTTTTATTGTGGATTGGAGGGGATATGGAAAATCTGGAGGGCAACCAGACCACATGAATGTATTGGAAGATTCAAGGGTTGCGCTGAATTGCTTTCTTTCCCGAAGTGACGGGAAGCAATATAAAAAAATTATATGGGGGTTATCTCTCGGTGGGCAGGTGGCTATTCGTCTCGCAAGGGAATTTCCGGATCGTTTCGATGCCCTCGTTACGGAAGGATCCGTTTGTTCATTTGAGCAGGCTGCTACCGATTATTACCATAAAATTTTCAAGATTCCTATAAGGCTTTTTGGAAAAAAAGGCTACTCTGCGGACAAGGATATTAAAAAAATTGACCATCTTCCAAAACTGATCATTCATAGTACTGAAGACAAAGAAATTTCCTTTAAGAATGCTGAAATATTATTTCAGAATGCCAAAGAGCCAAAGTCCCTGCTCAGGATAAGGGGCAATCATCTTTATGGATTGAACCGGCAAAATGCACCTTCGTACATACAGGCGATTAAAAAAATTTCGGGAATAGGGTAGCAGCATGCGAATGTTTATTTTTACTAATCATAATTGATTATTGGTGGGTACAAAATTATTCGGGAATTTATGGGCGGTTATTCTGGGAGGCTCCAGTGGTTTTGGCCTGGCTACCGCAGTGAAACTTGCAAGCCATGGAATGAACCTCGTGATAGTTTACAGGGAAACGGCAGCTTCACAAAAAGAGTTCAAAGAAAAATGCAGGGTAATTGAAATTGAAAATAATATATCCATCCAATTATTTAATATCAATGCACTTGATGCAGAAAGCAGGACCCGGATGATCGGGGAAATTTCAAAGTCAATACCTCCGGATAGTATCAAACTATTGCTTCATTCCATTGCAAGGGGAAACTTAAAACCGTTGACTACTGGAGGAGATGATGCAGGCGAACTTTCTGGGGAGGATATTCAGAGCACTATATACGCCATGGGAAGTAGTTTGCTGGATTGGACAAGGGCCATCGCTAAGGCGAAACTATTTCATCATGATGCCAGGGTGGTTGGTCTTAGCAGCGAGGGTGCACACAAATATTGGAAGGGATACGCAGCGGTTTCTATGGCTAAAGCGTCCCTGGAGAGCCTTGTTACCTATATGGCTGTAGAATTTTGCGGGCAGGGTATAAAAACTAATTTAATACAAGCTGGAGTTACTCAAACACCTTCAATGGAAAAAATTCCGGGTAGCAAAGAATTAATGGAGATATCCCTCAGGAGAAACCCAATGGGCCGGATCACAAAAACAGGAGATGTGGCTAATGTAGTTTATTTACTATGTATGGACGAATCATCCTGGATAAACGGTGCCCTCATTCACGTTGACGGCGGAGAACATTGTTGCTGAACATCATGAAAGATCAATATAAAAAGATACTGGACCATCTACCCTATAAATCATCTTTCAGGTTTGTAGACAGTATTTCCTTTATTGACGAAAACAAAGTAATCGGAAGCTACACATTGCAAAAAGATGCTTTTTACTATGAAGATCATTTTAAAGGATTTCCTGTAACACCCGGAGTAATTATTACTGAGATCATGGCACAGATCGGTCTCGTAGTTCCCGGAATTTACAATGTCCTGCAATCTTCACCAGCTTCTAATATCGGGAACTTCTTTCCACTTCTTACTTCAACCGAGGTGGAATTTTTTAAAATGGTGATGCCCGGAGAAACTGTAGAAGTCCATTCGGTGAAAAAATATTTCCGGCTCAGTAAGTTAAAATATCACGTTGAAATGTTTAATTCAAAAAAAGAACTTGTCGCTAAAGGCGATTTTTCAGGATTTATAAAATCTAAAAAACAGGGTTTGAATTCTTAATGTAAGCATCCAATGAACAGGCGTGTTGTCGTTACAGGTTTAGGTGTGGTAGCACCCAACGGAATTGGAATTCCTTCTTTTTTGGAAGCAATAAAAAATGGGGTTTCGGGCGTAAAATTTATTCCCCGCTACAAGGAACTAAATTTTAATTGCCAGGTTTCCGGCTTCCCGGATTTTTTATTTGATGACCTGAGAAATTATTTACCTGAAACAATTTTTCACGGATTAAAAAGTGGTGGTATTGGTTATGGAATAAAAGCTGCCGCGGATGCGTGGATCGATGCGGGCAATGACTTGCAACATGATGAACCGCGTTGGGAAACGGGATGTGTTTTTGGAAACAGTGTGGCAGATTCAGAACTCATCAAGCAGGTGATTATAAAAGTAGATGGTAAAGAAGCCAGGAAATTGGGATCGAGAATGGTGGAACAGGTTATGCTGAGTGGTGTTAGTGCTTACATTGAAGGCATGCTGGGCCTGGGAAATAAGGTCATTACAAACTCGGCTGCATGCGCCACCGGAACGCAAGCAATTTTAATGGGGTATGAGTATATTAAATATGGAATGGCAGAACGAATGATTGCAGGAAGTTCTGAGCATGTTGATCAGTATATTTTTGGCGCTTTCGATTCCATGAGGATCCTTCCAAGAAAAAATAACGATGAACCGGAGAAGGCCTCCAGGCCCATGAGTTCTTCTGCCTCAGGGTTTGTTCCTGGTTCCGGGGCAGCAGCCCTGGTATTGGAAGACCTGGATTTTGCTTTGAAAAGAAATGCTACCATTTACGCTGAAATATTAGGAGGTACCAGCAATTCAGGTGGCCAGAAATGTGGTGGCTCTATGACCGCGCCAAACCCGGATGGTGTTATAAAATGTATTTCACAGGCATTGCTTCAATCAAATGTTTCACCGGGTGCCATCGACCTGATCAGTGGACATTTGACGGCAACGGCAGCGGATAAATCTGAGATCGGGAATTGGGCAACTGCGCTTCAGCGAAGTGGGAAAGACTTTCCTAAGATCAATTCTTTAAAATCAATGATCGGCCATTGTTTGAGTGCAGCTGGTTCTATCGAATCAGTGGCAGTGATATTACAGATCCTTTATCAATTTGTTCATCCCAATATAAATCTTGAAGATCCTAATCCGTTGATCACCGATATCATTGATGAATCCTGCATGCCCGTAAAATTTGAAAACGCCGGGATCAATATTGTGGCAAAAGCAAATTTTGGTTTCGGCGATGTAAATAGTTGTGTCATTTTTTCAAAATTCAATAAAACATGAACCGGCACGAAGCATTGAATGAGTTTAAGAAGGTCCTTGCACCTTACACGTTACACAAAGAAAAACTTGATACGATAGGCGATGATACGGACCTCGTAAAAGACCTGCAGATCAATTCGGCAAACCTCGTAGATATCATCATTGATGCGGAAAACAATTATCATATCGAAATTGACAATGACTCCGTTGAGAAAATGTACAATGTAGGTAGTTGCCTTGATGTTATCCTCAAGAAGATCAATGAAAAAAATGCATAGTATCGGCAACGATATCATTGACCTGGAACATATTGATAAAACAAGAACCAAAGATTCCCGCTTCTACCTGAAGATCATCTCGGAATCAGAATATGCCCTTTTTCAAAAACAAAATATTCCCCTGGAGGATTTTTTGTGGTTATTATGGTCCATAAAAGAATCCGTTTATAAATGTCAGAAAAGAATTCTCCCTGGTTTATTATTTTCCCCTCTTAAAATAGATGTTCATCAATTAATTGCCCCAAACAATTTTAGAAAACTGGAATTTACCAATGATAGTTATGAGCAAACCGGCTTCTATGCGCCATCCTGCTGGTGCGGAGAAATCTATTCTGGTTCAGAGAAATTCTATTCAAGATCTTTTATAGATCCCAGGTTCATATTTACTGTTGCAGGAACGGAAAATGATCTTGAAGATATTTGTTGGGGAATCAGGTACATTGATGATCCCGACCAGGATCATCAATCAAGGGATGTAAGAGATTTTACCTTGAAAAATCTACAGAAATTATTTAGCTGCGATGATATGCTTAAAATTGAAAAAAACGTTGCCGGGGTTCCCATGCTTCTTAAAAATTTATCGGTAATGGATATTCCTGTTTCTTTTTCCCATCATTATTATATGGTGTCCTATTCTTTTTTGAATTCAAAAAAAGATACTCTTCCGGCGTAGTATGATCATGCAGAATTTCTTCCTGCATTTATAATTCCAAAGGAACAGCGCATGGCAAGTTTTCCGAAGCTACTTTTTGATGGTGAATCCGGGTCTGTTTTTTCTATTTCCCTCATTTTCATAATTGCATATTGCTGAATCGTTGCAAGAGGTAGTACGATCCGTTCACGCATTTGAATAGAAAGGGAATCTACAGGATAATCAGCCATCAATTCATTCTTTCCCGATAAAAGAAAAATATAACGCTGGGTAAGCTCGTATTCCTCATAAATTTTTCCCCATATTTCTCCATATTCCGGATGTGAAGCCATAAAATGGGTCAATGGGAAATAACATTTTTTCATCGCCATCTCGCAATTATCAATAAGGGTTTTGAAGTACAGCGATTGCTTGTATAGTTTTTTTATCTCATTAAAACGACCCAGGTCCTGCGCTTTTTTCAATGCTCTTCCGACACCGTAATATCCGGTTACATTTTGTTTGATCTGGCTCCATGATCCGACAAATGGGATTGCCCGCAGGTCCTTTAAGGTAAGCCTTGAAAGACTTCCCCTTTTCGAAGGCCTCGATCCGATATTGGTATCTGCATAGAATTGCAGCGGGCTCACATAACTTAAATAATCTAAAAAATAAGGATGGTTTTTTAAATCGTTATATGCCTTGTGACTTTCATCAGCAAGAACCTGTATCAGTTCCTGTTCGTGTTCCTGGAGGGTGACCTTTTGATCGATAAAAAGGTCATTGGATATGCCCGCATTTATCAATTGTTCCATATTGAATTGGGCAGCATCAATGGTCCCGAAACTTGAACTTACAGTTTGTCCCTGGACCGTAAGTTGTATCTCATTGTTAGCGATATCTTTTCCCAGCGAAGCATAAAATTTATGTGTCTTTCCTCCTCCCCGTGCCGGTGGGCCGCCCCTTCCATCAAAAAAGATAACATCAATGCCAAATTCTTTTGAGATCCTGGTCAGGGTTTCCTTTGCTTTATAAATACTCCAGTTTGCCATCAGGTAACCTCCGTCCTTGGTACCGTCAGAGAAGCCAAGCATGATCGTTTGTTTCCTGGATCTTCTTTTTACGTGATTGAAATAGGTTTCATTTTCGTAGAGTTCTTTCATGATCTTTCCTGCTCTTTCAAGGTCAGATACTGTTTCAAAAAGAGGAACGATATCGATATTCAGGGCTTCCGTTTTCCAACCACTTAATAAGAAAAGGGTAAATACTTCCATCACATTCAATGAGGAATTGCATTGACTGATAATATACCGGTTACAACCCTCTTCTCCATTGTAACCCTGGATGGATTTTATAGCTTTCATGGTTTCTATTGTATCCTTCTCCAAATCGTTTTCAAAAAGTGAAAATGGAGTATCCGGATGCAGCGACAATAAAGCCTGGATTTTTTTATCATCGGCTAATGAAGAATAATTTGCGGGCAACCAGGAGGTTTTTTCATTCAGTGTTTCTAAAACTTTTGTATGAATCGAACTTTCCTGCCTGATGTCAAGAGAAGCAAAACATAATCCGAATATTTCAACTTTATTGATGAGATTTTTGACAAGATTTATAAAAAGGCCATTGTGCTGGCGGATAAGCGTGTTGCAAATCTGTTCCAGGGTTTGAAGAATTTCCTTTTTTGTAAGTTGGGTCCGGTTGCCTGGAATAAAAATGTTGTTGTACAATTTCTTTTCAAGTTCTGTAAGTGCCGTGTCAACCCCTTCAAACGTAAGCCTCCTTTTTATTCTTCTCACTTCCAAATAATAACATTTGATGATGCTGCTTCGGAGGGCATCAGCTACCTGCAGGGTTGTTTCTGTATTGACAAAAGGATTTCCATCCCTGTCGCCGCCTGGCCAAAACCCCATACGCACAACAGGATGGCCGGAATTCAATTCGTCTCCCACCTGGTTCTTTAAAAAATTCACGATACGGCCCGCGGCGGCATAAAAAACATTTTCCAGGTACCAGATAAGGCTAATCGCTTCATCAAAGGGACTGGGTTTATGTTTTTTAAAAAAAGCCGTTTTCCCCAATTGTTGCAGATACATATTTATCTGGTCAGTATTATTTTCAAAAAGGGCCTTTGAGAGATCATGGATAATGCCCAGCACGGAACCCGGGTAAAATTGGGTGGGGTGCGCGGTCAGCACAAGCCTGATGGAAAAATCCTTTAATTTTTTTGCAAGCTCATCCTGTTTTTGTGTTTGCTCAACATTTGTTTCCAATTGTTTTAAAGAACCCGCCCCATGAAGGTCATGCACGTATCTGAATGCGGAGTCCTCAAGCGCATCGAATAGAACCACCTGTCTTTCGCCATACTGGACAAACCTGAAAAGAAGGTCCAGTTTATCTTTTTCATCTGTGTAGGAAGTCTGCTTACTGAAAAATTCATCAATGATCTCCACCGGGTTTTTCCTTCGTTTGTAGCCGTCTTCACAGACGGTCATCAGCAGCGTAAGAAGAATTCCCGTTTTTTCTATCCTATGAAACGGAAGGGAGGTAAAAAGACTATTGTATAACTGGAACTTTAGACTTACCAGGTTTTTGAATTGTTGCAAAGCCGCTGAGGACTGCTGATCCATACAGTTGTTAGTTTAATCGATTTTATGATTGGCAAGCAACACGAACTGGAAAATTACTCCAATTTTCCTTTGAAATTGTTTGTTTTTCAATATTTGGTTTTTATCTTCATGCCCACCAGACTGAATAATGTTTGATCAATCAAATATCACCTCACCTACTTCTTTTTTACCAGGGTTTACCCGGGTGATGACTTCTGCAACCACAACAATCCGCTAAGGCGGATCATAAAAATCATATCATCAAAAGGGGTTATCCTGCAATTCCAGGGAATTTTTATTTTTTAAAAAGGGATGAACCCGGTTTTTAAATTAAACAGATATGATAAAGCGAAATAGAAAAATTAATTTAGCCAATATTAAATGTTGTTTATGCAGGTTTTAAAATTTGGGGGTACATCAGTAGGCACAGCCGGGAATATAGATAAAGTGATCGGCATCGTAAAAGAAAAATTGGATGGAACTCTTCTCATAGTCGTCGTTTCTGCACTTGGCGGAACAACGGACACTTTGCTTGAGTCTGGAAAACTTGCAGCTGCGGGCAATGAAGCGTACAAAGAGAAATTGCAGGAAAATGAACAAAGGCATATAGCGGCGGTAAAGGACCTGATCCCGGTGCAACAACAGAGCGCGCTGCTAAGTATGGTCAAAAAAATGTGCAATGAGATTGAGGACCTTTGCAACGGCGTCTTTTTGGTGAATGAACTCTCGGCAAGAACCATTGACAAGCTATTGAGCTATGGAGAATTATTATCCTCCCAGATCATACACGCGGCATTTATTGTAAAAGGCGTAGAATGTAAATGGATCGATGCAAAAGAGATCATAAAGACAAATTCAGATTTTGGAAATGCAGCGGTAAATTTTCCTAAGACAAACGATAATATTAAAGGGTTGGTAAAGAAAACCAAAGACAAACTTCTTCTTGTTCCAGGTTTTGTAGCCTCCGATGAAAAAAATGTTACTACTACTCTTGGCAGAGGTGGGTCCGATTATACGGCTGCTATTTTTGCAGCTGCTGGCGATGCCTCCTCATTGGAAATCTGGACGGATGTCAGTGGAATGATGACAGCTGATCCACGGTGGGTAGCAAACGCTAAAATTATTCCTTCTATTTCTTACCAGGAAGCGATGGAGCTTTCGCATTTTGGTGCCAGGGTCATCTATCCTCCAACGATACAACCGGTATTGAATAAAAACATCCCGGTATGGATAAAAAATACGTTTGCAAAAGATGAATATGGAACGGTGATTAAAAATGATGCGGGCTCGGATAGCAATATCATCCGCGGTATTTCAAGTATAAACAATATTGCGCTGCTTAGCCTTGAGGGTAGTGGTATGGTCGGGGTCCCTGGATTTTCAAAGCGATTGTTTGAGTCTCTTTCAAACGCTTCGATCAATGTTATCCTGATCACGCAGGGGTCTTCCGAACATTCCATATGTGTTGGTGTGGATGCCTTGAATACAGAAAAAGCAAAACAGGTGATTGATCTCGCCTTTTCGGGAGAAATAGCCATTGGCAGGGTAGAACCATTGATCGTTGAAAAAGATCTTTCCATTGTAGCGCTTGTGGGCGATCATATGAAAAGTCACCCGGGAATTAGTGGTAAAATGTTTGGCGCTCTTGGAAAAAACGGGGTAAACGTAAGAGCGATTGCACAGGGTTCCTCGGAAAGGAATATTTCTGCGGTGATCAGTACCGGGGATGTGCGCAAAGCAATCAATGTGCTGCATGAAGAATTTTTCGAAACCAGTTATAAACAGATCAATATTTTTATCGCGGGTGCCGGAAATGTAGGAAGTAAACTGTTGAGGCAATTGAACCAGCAACAGAAATTCTTAAGAGATCATCTACGTCTCCAGGTACGGGTAGTGGGCATCACAAACAGCAAAAAAGCTGTAATAAAAAATGACGGTATCGATCTTTCAGATTGGGAAACAGCACTTGGTGCCGCCGAAAATTCTGACATCGGAAAATTCACGGATGATATCATTGAAAAGAATCTTCGCAATTCTGTTTTTGTGGATGTAACGGCGAGTGAGAAAGTTGCAGGAGTGTATGAACGGCTTATTCAGAAAGCTGTTTCAGTAGTGGCATGCAATAAAATTGCATGTTCATCAATTTTTGAGCGATACAGGAAGTTGAAAGATCTTTCCAATGAATTTAATACGGGTTTTTTGTTTGAAACGAATGTAGGGGCTGGATTACCGGTGATCGGCACTTTGACCGACCTTTTGCGCAGTGGTGATAAAGTTCAAAGGATTGAGGCCGTATTGAGCGGGACCTTAAATTTTGTTTTTAATAATTACGACGGAAAGAGGTTGTTTGCTGACGTTGTAAAACAGGCACAGGACGAAGGCTATACTGAGCCAGATCCCCGGCTCGACCTAAGCGGCAAAGATGTCATGCGAAAGATCATGATATTGGCCAGGGAGGCTGGAGAAAAAATGGAAATGGATGAAATTGCAAACAACTCATTCATGCCTGATTCCTGCATGCAGGGAAGCGTTGAAAATTTTTATGCAGAAATGAAAAAGCATGAGGATCATTTCAAAAAACTTTATCTCGATGCTGAGAAAAAAAATTGCAAACTTAAGTTTGTAGCATCTTATCAAAGTACTCCGGTAGATAATGGAGGCGTTAAAGCTTCGGTAGGGTTGCAGCATATTACACCAGAACAGGATCTTTATCACTTATATGGGAAGGACAATGTGGTATTATTTTTTACGGACAGGTATAAGGACCAGCCACTTGTTGTGAAGGGTGCCGGAGCAGGAGCAGAAGTAACAGCTTCAGGGGTTTTTGCTGATATCATGAGAGCCGCCAGGGTGTAGAAATTTTTAATTTTCAATTTTTAAATCTTCAATCCTAAATATTCAATCTTCAATCATTAATGCCTCATAAAAAGTACATAAAGGTTCTGGCTCCAGCTACGGTTGCAAATCTTGTTTGTGGATTTGACATACTGGGCATGGCACTGAATGATCCACAGGATATCATGGAAGTGACGCTGCTTGACGAACCGGTAATAAAGATCAGGCACGCTGATCACTATGATCTACCCGTGGAGCCTGAAAAAAATGTGGCAGGGGCTGCATTGCTGGCATTGAAGGATGCTTATAACAAGAAAGTAGGTTTTGATGTAGTCATTACAAAATGCATTATGCCAGGAAGTGGACTTGGTTCCAGTGCAGCGAGTTCTGCAGGTGCGGTTGTTGCTGCGAATCATTTATTGGGAAATTTTTTTTCAAAAGAGG
>Ga0193726_1001190_pt1 | contig 21674 bp, 19 predicted proteins | sample H2c1metaG_FD_144928 | JGI IMG/M metagenome (GOLD analysis project Ga0193726, IMG submission 144928) | Soil microbial communities from a riparian zone of the East river system, Colorado, United States - H2c1 | ecosystem: Environmental > Terrestrial > Soil > Riparian zone | place: USA: East River... | reverse complement strand
ACGCGGACATCGGGGCGAGCGTGAGCAGGGTCAGTAGCACCATTTTTTTCATGATTACTCCTCGCGGACCGATTGTCTAAAGAGATCGGGTTATTTGAAAATGGAAACCGTGTCGGTTCTCATCTACCTGCTATTTGGAACTGTCGAAGGCATGATTTCCGCAAATGAACGACGAGCCGAACCAGATGAAACCGGCCGTATTACTGGTTTCGCTGTCTAATAGCGCGCACGTGTTGGGATAGGTAAGCGTAACCGGCAGTTTCTGGACTTTGGCAAGGAGATAGCTAGAGAGCGCCGCCTTGCACGCTTCGGGAGTTACGCCATTCTTGGTTGTGCTCAAGCTGCAGGGACTCCACCATGCTCCACCGACTCCGTGATAAAGATTGAGCGTCCCGTCGTTGGCCACGAAATGGAAGGGGAAGTTTTTAGTACACGCGTCGGCAATTGCGTTCATTGAAGATGACACGGCAACGACCGCTAGCGAGAAGATAACTACCGTCATTCGCTTCATTGCAATCTCTCCTTTCTAAAATAGAGGAGCTCACTTCGAACCTTTTCGCTCCAACTCCTATACCGTTCGTCGGTTCCGATTTGTTACATTACCGCTCTATTTCTGGTTCTCTTTGTTTTCTTTTTTCCTCTTGATTCCCGCCAAAATTTCCCTTGACCCGAATAGGTACGATGACATAACAATTATGAGCACAATGATTGTCTCGCCAGTTGGTGAAAGTTGAATACCAAAGAAAGTTTGTATAAGACCTTTACCAAATTGGTGAAAAGAAATGCTCAACACGAACATAATGGCCAGCCATTTAATGGTCGTGATCGCTAATTGCGAATTCGTCATTTCACTTTTGGCCACATGAACAATCGTTGCCTGCCTTCAGCGCTTCTCTGATGCCAGCAGTGAGCGCGGCGGAAGACAAACCAATCAAACCCCCGGTCGCCAACCCAGCGCCAACTGCGGTCCCTGCGGCGATACTCGCGACGGCACCACCAACAGCACCTCCCGAGCCGCCTCCAACAATCATACTGGTACCTGACGATAGACCTGACGACTGCGCAAAGTCGGCAACGGTTCCACCAACAAGGCCGCCCAAAGCTCCACTGAATGGCGCATTCGCTCCTCCTAGACCCCCAGCGACGGTGCCTCCTACAATCGCGTTGTATTGCGAATCCGCAAGCGCTCCTGTTAAAGCTCCCGCACCAAGACCTAGTGCACCTATCGCCAAAGCGCCTGGGATTCCACCAGCAAGAAAACCTGTGATTGCACCGCCGAAGGCCCCCCCTACTCCTCCTGCAATACCACCGATCCACGCATCGCTCAGACAATAGAGCCCCAATGCATCGGTAAGACTCATCGGTCTGCCGCCAACATAAACATAAAGGTTGAAGCCCCCTCGCAACCCAATTGGATCACTCTGAACATATCTGCCAATCGCCGGGTCGTAATCCCTGAAGTTGTTGTACGCGAGATTGGTCTCCCGATCCGCATACTGCCCCGGGAATCTCAAGTTGAACTCAAATGCTCCTTGTCCTGACGGATTGTTATTCGGCACGTCGTTCCCGAACGGTTCCCCCTGGTCCCAGCGCCACGCCGCTGTTGCGCTTGCACTCTCGATCAGCCTCGGAGTGTTCAGGTGGTCCGGATAGATGTAGTAGGCCTGCACCGCATTCGTCGCCGCACCCGCCTGCGTAGTGACAGAAACGGTGTTCGAGTTGACGCTGACGTTCCCCGCTGCGTCTACGGCGCGCACGCGATAGCTGTAGTTGGTGCCCGGGCTGAGTCCGGTGTCGCTGAAGCTCGTCCCCGCCACAACGAAAGTAGAACAGCCCGCTCCTTGGCAGCGGTCCACTTCGTACCCCGTTACTGCGACATTGTCGGTGGAGGGTGCCCAGGTCAGGTTGACTTGATTGCTGCCCGAGATTACCGCGTTCAGTGCTGAAGGCGCTGTGGGAGGCGTTATATCCTGAACTGCATGGGGCGTGTCCGAAGCGATGTTCGAGTAATCGCTAGTAGGCCTGCACCGCATTCGTCGCCGCACCCGCCTGCGTAGTGACAGAAACGGTGTTCGAGTTGGCGCTGACGTTCCCCGCTGCGTCTACGGCGCGCACGCGATAACTGTAGTTGGTGCCCGGGGTGAGTCCGGTGTCGCTGAAGCTCGTCCCCACCACAACGAAAGTGGAACAGCCCGCTCCTTGGCAGCGGTCCACTTCGTACCCCGTTACTGCGACGTTGTCGGTGGAGGGTGTCCAGGTCAGGTTGACTTGATTGCTGCCCGCGACTACAGCGTTCAGGGCTGAAGGCGCTGTGGGAGGCGTTATGTCCAGAACTGCATGGGGTGTGTCCGAAGCTATGTTCGAGTAATCGCTCAGATTCCCGGCGGCATCCGCTGCCCGCACGCGGTAGCTGTAGCTCGTCCCTGCAGTGAGGCCGGTGTCGTTGAAGCTCGTCGCGGTGGGCGTTGCGATCTGCGCAAACGTGGTGCAGCCCGCTCCCTGGCAGCGCTCCACCTGATAGCCCGCTGCCCCCACGGTGGCTGTCCAGCTTAGATTGATCTGGCTGATACTCGCTGCAGCCGCTGTGAGTCCGATAGGCGCAGACATCGCGGTGTCGTCCAACAATATGGACAATATCACCTGGAGTGCAGCCAAGGGGACAGCTGTGACGCTCACTGTGGCGGACACCGTGGTGGAATAGCCGCTGAGATTGCCCGCCGCATCGGTGGCTCGCACCCGATAGCTATAGGTCGCTGCCGCAAGGCCCGTGTCACCAAAACTCGTTCCGGTGGGCGCCGCCACCTGCGCAAAGGCGGTGCAGTTTGCGCCTTGGCAGCGCTCTACTCGATAGCCCGTCGCGCCCACGTTGTCGGTGGAGGCCGTCCAGTTCAAATTGACCTGGGTGGCGTTCACTACGGTCGCGGTTAAGCCGGATGGCGCCGTTGGTGGAGTCGTGTCCGCGGACTGCGTCGTCGTTGCCGAAGCGATAGGCGAGTAGGCTCCGAGATTGCCTGCCGCGTCCGTTGAGCGTACGCGGTAACCGTAGGTCGTTGCCGCAGTGAGACCAGCGTCGCTGAAGCTTGTCGCCGTCGGCGCCGCGACCTGCGCGAAGGTGGTGCAGTTCACTCCCAGGCAGCGCTCTACCCGATAGCCCGCCACGCCGACATTGTCCGTGGAGGCTGTCCAGCTCAGATTGATTTGACTGGCGCTTACTGCCGTTGCCGTCAAGCTGGATGGCGCCGTTGGCGGAGTCGCGTCCGCGGCCTGCGTCGTCGCCGCAACCATGGCCGAGAAGGCTCCCAGATTGCCGGCCCCATCGGTTGCGCGCACGCGGTAACGGTAGGTCGTTGCCGCAGTGCGGCCTGTGTCGCTGAAGTTCGTCGCCGTCGGCGTGGCTACCTGTGCGAAGGTGGTGCAGGTCGCTCCCTGGCAGCGCTCCACTCGATAGCCCGCCACCGCGACGTTGTCAGTCGAGGCCGTCCAGACAAGGTTGATCTGCACGCTACTCGCTGCGGTCGCCGTCAGCCCCGTCGGCGCAGTGGGGGGAGTGGTGTCCCCGCCACCGCCGCTCGGAACCTGGGCGTAGGCCGCGCCATGGACCAGAAGCATGAATACCGCGCAACTGAGCGATCCCCACATCGTCGCTCCCCTGCTCATGGCGGGCCTCATTGGAACACCACGAGCGGAATGTCATTCAAGTAAAGGTATTCGCGCTTGAGTGCCCCGCCCGGATCGGTCTCGGCAATGAGCCGCCCGCGCGTGTCGTAGAGGAACACACGATCGTCGGTTGAATTGGTCTTGCGGATGCGCTGTCCCAGCGCGTTTATCTGGTAGGCGGTCGCGCCTAGTGCGCCGGTCGATTGCACCATGCGCCCGCGCGTGTCGTAGCCGTACTGGTTGATACCGTCATTGGTGGTCGAACCGTTCGGATCGAAGGCGAAACTTCGCGTCGCCCCGGCCTGCGGCGTGATGCTCGAAAGCCGGTTGCTCGTGCCGCTTGGGACGTAGGTGTCGGTCGACGACCCCACGGTCTTCGATGTGCGATTGCCCGACGCATCGTAGTTGTAGGCGTAGGGCAGGTTCGGCAGCACTGCGCTGCTCAGCCGGTCGAGGATGTCGTAGCCGTAGGTATTGGTGTTTGCCGCATTGGCGACATCGGTGATGAACCCGATGCGGCTCGCTGTATCGTAGCCGATCGCGAAGGTCTGCGTGCCAAGGTTGTAACCGGCAATGCGTCCATCCAGATCGAAACCACGTGTATAAACCCGGCCGTTGCCGAGGGTGTAGCTCTTCACCCCGCCGAAGGGCTGGTACGTGATTTTGGAAGCGACAATCTGTTCCGTTCCGCCCGCAGGCGTGGTATCAACGCGGCTGATCCGTCCGAGCGCGTCGAACGCGTACGTGACCGTCCTGCCGCTCGGGTAGGTCAGGCCGGAGAGGCGCCCGGCGCCGTCGTAGCCATAGGCGAGCACATAGGCGACGCCGTTGATCGTGCGCGTCTCGGAGGCGACACGGCCGTGGGCTTCGTAAGCGTAGGCGAGGACGCTCGTCACCTGGTTCTGGGGATTGGTCTCGGTGACGGAACTCAGGCGCCCGATGCCGTTCGCGCCCAGATCGTAGGCGTAGGTCTGCTTCGACCCATCGTGGAAAGTGATGGACGTTACCCGGTTCAGTGCGTCGTACGGCGCGTAGGTCGTCTTCTGCCCCTTCGCGTCGGTCTGCGTAAGCAAATTCCCCGCCGCGTCATAAGTGTTGACGGTTGTCCCGGTGTCCGGCGAAGCTTGTGAATTGAGATTCGCCAGGCCGTCGTAGTTGTAGGTGGTAGCGAGATTGCGCGGGTCGGTCACCGAAACCAGTTGGTCGATGCCGTTGTACGCGTACTGCGTCTGCCCCAGGTTCGGATCGGTCAGCTTGATCAGGCGATTGAGCGCGTCGTACTGATTGGAGTTCGCGTGATTGAGCGGATCCGTGACCGAAGTGACATTGCCCTGGTTGTCGTAGGCGTACTGCCTCGTCTGGTTCTGCGCGCCGATCTCCTGGAAGAGGCGATTCAAGTTGTTGAAGGCACGGCTTCGCGTCTGAGCGAGCGCGTTGGCCGGATCGCGTACTTCTTCGTGTGTGCGGTTGCCCATCGCGTCCAGTGTGTAGGCGATGCGGTTGCCAAGGTTGTCGCTAATCCCCGTTAGCCGGTGCGCGGCGTCGTAGGTATACGAGAGAGAACTTGTGTCAGGCAGGGTCACCAACGTCAACTGTCCCACGTTGTCGTAGGTGTAGCCGGTGATCTCTCCACCCACGTTGCGCGAAGTGAGGCGCAGGCGTGTGTCGTAGCCGAGCGTGGTGGTGAGACCGTTCGGGTCGACGATCGTCGTCGGCTGGCCGTGCGCGTTGTAGGCGGTGATCGCGGTCATGTGCCCGAGGGCATTTGTGATCGTCGCAACGTTGCCGCGCTTGCCGAGGTCGGCGTCGTTGTTCGCGTAGTAGGTGTAGGTGGTGGTGTCGTTCGCGTTGGTACGCGGACCGTTCATGGTGAGCACCGAGCCGTTCGCGTTGTAGGTGTAGCTCCAGGTACGGGGCGTGCCTGTCAGCGTGGCGCCGAATCCCGCAGCGCCGGTCGCGTCCGAGGTCGGCTGGATCGTCTTCGAGCACAGCACGCCCGGCACGAGCGTCACCCCATCGGCCTGCAATCCGCAACTCGCGCCGCTGTCACCGTTGTAGACGTAGCTCGTAATGCGCAAAGGCTCCGCCACCTTGACCGGCAGACGGAACGTCGGATGCCACTGCGTGCTGATGGTGCGCGCCTGCGACGTTCCGAAGGCTTCGCTGCGAGAAGTCTCAAGGTTACGGACCAGATCGTAGCCGAAGGTCGTGACATTACCGTTGAAATCGGTGCGCGAGGCAGCGTTGCCATTGGCATCATGGCTAGCAGCTTGAATATTGGTCGTGCAGTGCTCGCATGGCAGGCTGTTTCCCGCGTTCCTACCAACACCCGATACGTCTTGGAACGTGAATGTCCTCGCCGTGCCGCGGACATCCGTTACTACGGTAGAACCATCCGCATTGTAAGTAAACGCAATCCCCTCGGCTCCGCCCGCGTGTTCGGTTCGGGTCGACCGGCCCTGGCAGTCATACTCGTAGTTGGCGAACCTGTTGCCGTTCTCGTCAGTAATTCCTGTGAGCTGGTTCGGCAGACCGTTCGTAAGCCCCGAGCATGCGGCACCGCCGTTGATGTGGGCTATTTCGTTATAGAAGAAAGTACGCGTCTTCGAGTCGGGAAACGTTATTTTCGTCAGGTTAAATGATCGACAACCAATGCTGCCCTGCGGCGTCGAGCAGCCCCCGCTTGCCCCGTCGTATTCGAAAAGATATTGTCCGCTGGCAGGATCAGTGATCGCTGTCACTCGGCCTTTCGCGTCGTAGGTGAAATTCAGTAACCGGCCGAACGGATCTGATACGCGGATCAGTAGCCCCGGCTTGGGCGCAACGGCTGGCAGAGTCGAGCTATCGCTGTAGGTCAGCAGCTGTACCAGTCCTGTTCTGCTGGTGATCGAAAGGAGCTTGCCGGTGGTGTCATAGAGTTCGATTTCGTCCACGGCCGCAGCGGAAATCATCCAGCCGGTGGTGTTGCCACCTCCATCGACGAGTCTCTGGAGCCGGTCGTTCACGTCCGAATCGCTGGGATAGATGTTGCCGGATGCCGGGATGCGAAAGAACCACTCCCGTCCCTCGGGCCTGCGCGCCGTTACCGTCCCGTTCGCAAGCAGATTGAGCTTCCTTTCGTACCATGCAATCCAGCCTTTGCCGAAGATTCCTTGCCAGATCAACCGGGGATCATTGGTCAGGTGCGCGTTGTACGTAAGGCGTAGGGCAATCGCAAAGGGGCCTTGGCCGCTATAGAGAGGTTGCCCTTGGATCTTGATACCTGTGGCTGGATCGCAGGGGTTGCCCTCTCCATTGCAACCTCTCTTCTCCGGCGGACGTGAAACGGGAACTCCGACGGCGTTACGAACTTGCCCGCTTGCAGGGGGCGGTGCATTGACGCACTGCTGCCCTTGCACAGTTCCTCCGCCAGGGCAGGATTGACTTGCGGTTATAAAACCGTTGGCGGCCATGGCCGGTTGGCACGGTTGAAATTGAGGAAAGCAATCCGTCCTCAAGACATTGCAGCCTAGCTGAACGCAGGTATGCGCGTCGTATGCGCACACCCCATTGGAGTTAACAAACTCGGAGGGTCCAACATAGCATCCCGGAGGACCATCGCAGGTCCCCGACGGGGTTCCTGGGAACCCTGCCTGGCAACTTGCTTCCGCCCCTTCTCCTGGAGAGAAGAAGATGGAACCGTATAGGACCGGGGCCTGGTAAGAGTCGGCACGAGCCGTAAAGCTCGTTAATACTCCGCTGGCAATCCACGTGAGGAAAAGCAACTGAAGAAATTTCGTAGCCGGAAAGGCTCTGAGTACGCAAGTGCTCATTTTTTCTCTCCCACGCCTTGGGCTTATCCCAATGACGCTCTTTTTTTTCCCGACGTCTTTTGCTCTCTCGGCAAAATGGCGTTGGGTGTCCGGTGACGACGTTTCAAAACTCTCGGAGCGGACTCTACACGAATTTCTATTTCCGCAACACCTGTCAAATCCTACAGGAGTCCCTACCAAATCTTGTGATATGTACTTTCATTTCAAGAGCGAAGCGGCATCATCTCGCTGAACACATTACGTAGGTGTCCTAAGGGATTTATTCCAGACTGATCTAGTAGAGGCCTGACATCGATTATCGGGTTTACCTGACATCCGCAAACAAAATCGATGGTGCGATTTTCAATCCCGGCCGTAGCTAACCGCACGCCTACGATCTCGATGCGCGAAGTCGGGTGCCTTGCGTTCGGCGAGGCAATCCGCGGGAAACTTGTCAGCGTCAAAATATTATGTTGCGCGAGGGCCGGCGACCTTTGCCCTTCACTCTCCAGGACGAAACTTACGATATGAGAGAGGGGACAAACGCGGTAAAGTAGGCTACTAGCAACAATCGAGGGAAGACCTCGAGGAACACCCAGGTGGGATCGCGACCAAGCCGTGCGTCAGGGCGCATCGGCACGCTGCCTACCTATTTTTCGAAACGAGAACCTGGGTCGGCGCATTGCAGAACCCGATCCGGCAACACCTGAAGGCAGGCTTAACCGAGTGGCTCATACGATGAATTCGGTTTTTCGTTCGCACGCTCGCAGACCGCAGCCCGGATTTACCCTTCTGGAACTGCTGGTCGTCGTGGTCATCATCGGACTTCTGGTCGGCTATGTCGCGCCGCGCTATTTCGGGCAGATCGGAAAATCGGAGGTCACCACGGCCAAGGCGCAGATCGACGCTCTCGAAAAAGCGCTCGATCAGTACCGCCTCGACACGGGCCGCTATCCGACGACGGAGCTGGGACTCGCCGCGCTCGTCAACCGTCCGGCGAACGAGCCCAAGTGGAACGGTCCCTATCTGCGCAAGGACGTGCCGCTCGATCCCTGGGGCAAGGCCTATGTGTACAAGCAGCCCGGCGAGCGCGGCGACTACGACGTTCTCTCCTACGGCAAGGACGGCCAGCCGGGCGGAACCGGCGAGAACGCCGATCTCACCAACCATTAGATCGGCGCCCCGACGATGCGTTTCGAGCTCAAAGCGGTCAGTCCGGACGGACGGGTCGAGTCGCTCGACCTGCAGGGACTCGATCAGACCAGCGCCGTCCAGCAGGCCGAAGGCCGCGGCTACACCGTGCTCACCGTTCGCGCCCGAACGGGCTTTACCGTACCGTGGCGCAACCCGCACGGACGTTTTCCATTGGTGCTGTTCAGCCAGGAATTGCTGGTGCTGCTCAAGGCGGGGCTGCCGCTGGTCGAGGCGATCGAAACGCTCGCCGAGCGCGAAAGCCGCGGCGAATTCCGCGCCTTGCTCGATCGCGTCGGCGCGATCCTGCGCCAGGGAAACAAGCTGTCTGCGGCGCTCCAGCAGTTTCCGCAGGCCTTTCCGCCTCTTTACGTTTCCACCGTGCAGGCGAGCGAAAAGACGAGCGACCTCGCTCCGGCGCTCGCGCGCTACGTCGCTTACCAGAACCAGCTCGAAGCGATCCGCAAACGGCTCGTCAACGCGGCCATCTATCCGATGCTCCTCATGGGCGTGGGAGGATTGGTGAGCCTGTTCCTGCTGCTCTACGTGGTGCCGCGCTTCAGCAAGATCTACGAGGAGCGCAGCGTCGACCTTCCGATTTTCTCCAGGATCCTGCTCGCATGGGGCCAATTGGTGGAAGGTCACGGCGTGCTGGTGATCGGCGTGCTCGCGGCTCTGGTGATTTCGGCGCTGTACGCACTCCGGCACGCGTCGGTGAAAGCCCATATCGAGAACCTGTTGTGGAAGCTGCCCGCGATCGGCGAGCGCCTGAAGCTGTATCAGCTCGCGCGCTTCTATCGCACCATCGGCATGCTCCTGCGCGGCGGCATGCCGCTGCTGCCCGCGCTGCAGATGGGCGCGGAACTGCTCCACCCGGTGTTGCGCACGCGCCTGGCTACGGCCAGCCGCGCCATCAGCGAAGGCCGCCCGGTCTCCGAGTCGATGCGGGCCAACGGCCTCACCACGACCATCGCGCTGCGGATGCTCGCGGTCGGCGAGAAGAGCGGCAACATGGGCGAGATGATGGAGAAAATCGCGGAGTTTCACGACGACGAAATCTCGCGCTGGGTCGACTGGTTCACGCGGCTGTTCGAGCCGCTCCTGATGGCCGCGATCGGCCTGGTGATCGGGGCGATCGTGGTGCTCATGTACATGCCGATCTTCGAGCTCGCCGGGAGCCTGCAATGAGCCTCGCGGAAACGAAAGCGATCGGCGCGCGTGAGATCGACGAGGCGCGCGGCGCGGCGGCTGCCGCGCGGCGGCGGCTCGTCGATGTCCTCGAGGCAAATCTCGGCCTCGACCCGGACGCCTTCGTCACCCGGCTCGGCGCCACGGCGCGAATCGCGGTCATGCGCATGACGGAGTTGCGCGGTGCCGCGCCGGCGTTCGATGTGCTGCCCTTCAGCGAATGCTCGCAGCGCGGCTGCGCACTCTTGCGCGGCGAGGACGGGGCGCTGCTGCTTGCAACCGACGATCCGTTTTCAGGGGAGCAGCAGACCTGGGCGGAGGAGCGCATCGTACAGAGCTTCGCCTGGCGCCTGGTGCACCGGGGAGATCTGGTGGCATTTCTCGCGAGCCACGAGGAAACGCTGCGCGCCCTCGATGCGGTGCGCGCCGGAGTCGCCGTCGCGGGCGAAGAGGCCTCAGGCATCGAGGATCTCTCGCTCAAGGCAATCAGCGACGAATCGAGCGAGGTCGTGCGCCTGGTGCGCTCGACCCTGCGCGACGCGCTGAAGATAGGGGCAAGCGACATTCACCTCGAAACCGTCGCCGCGGGGCTGGTGATCAAGTTCCGTATCGACGGCATCCTCTCGCAGATCAAGTTCATCCAGGACGCCAAGCAGGCCGAGCAGGCGATTTCCCGGGTGAAGGTGCTGTCGGAACTCGACATCACCGAGCGGCGCGTCCCGCAGGACGGACGCTTCAAGGCCTTCGATCGCGGCCGCGCGGTCGACTTCCGCGTCTCGATCATGCCGAGCATTTTCGGCGAGGACGCGGTGCTGCGCGTGCTCGACAAGCAGTCGCTCTACGAGAGCACGCAGCAGCAGTTGAGCCTGGACAGCCTGGGCTTCGAGGAGAACGATATCCGGACGCTGCGGCGGCTGTCGCGCGAACCCTACGGAATGTTGCTTGTCACCGGCCCCACGGGCAGCGGCAAGACCACGACGCTTTACGCCGCCATCAACGAGATCAACAACGGCCAGGACAAGATCGTCACCATCGAGGACCCAGTGGAATACCAGCTCGCCGGCGTGCTGCAGATTCCGGTCAACGAAAAGAAGGGACTCACCTTCGCGCGCGGGCTGCGCTCGATCCTGCGTCACGATCCCGACAAGATCATGGTGGGCGAGATACGCGATTCGGAAACGGCCAACATCGCCGTGCAATCGGCACTCACCGGCCACCTCGTGTTCACGACGGTCCACGCGAACAACGTGTTCGATGTGATCGGCCGTTTCATGCACATGAACGTCGACCTCTACGGCTTCGTCTCCGCGTTGAATGCGATCCTCGCACAGCGCCTGGTGCGCCTTATCTGCTCTCACTGCGGCGAGGACGCCCGGCCCGACGCGGCTCTCCTCAAGGAGTCGGGCATCGCCGAGACGGACGCCGGCTCGTTTCGCTTTCGCGCCGGACGCGGCTGCCGCGAGTGCCGCGGCTCGGGCTACAAGGGGCGCAAGGCGATCGCCGAGCTCATGATCCTCAACGACGAGATCCGTGAGCTCATCACCGGACACGCTCCGGTGCGCCAGCTCAAGGAAGCCGCCCGCGCGAGCGGCACGCGCCTGCTGCGCGAGGCGGCGGTCGATGCCGTGCGCAAAGGCGAAACCACGCTGCAGGAGATCAACCGTGTCACGTTTGTTTAGCGACCGGCTCCTGATCGCACTCGCCCCGGACTCGCTCGTCCTTTTGCGGCTCAAGGGACCGCGCGTCGTCGAGAAGCACAAGATCGCCTGCGATCCGGCTTTCGGAGCGGAGCCCTGGCAGGCCGCAGTCGCGACGCTCGCGCGGCTCATCGAACCGATCAGGGACGCGAAGGTCGAGGTCACGGTCGTTCTCTCCAACCACTTCGCGCGTTATGCGCTGGTCCCCAAGAGCGAAGCGCTCGCCAACGCCACGGAAGAAACCGCGTTCGTCCGGTATTGTTTCTCCAAAATCCACGGTGAGCGGAGCAAGGAGTGGGATGTGCGCCTGAGCAGAGCGTCCTCCGGTCTGGTGCGAATCGCAAGCGCAGTCGATTCCAAGCTCATCGAAGCGATCCGCTCCTCCTTCCCCACGACTGCCAAAGCGAAGCTCGTTTCGGTTCAGCCTTTTCTGATGTCGGCTTTCAATCAGTGGCGTTCGCTTCTCAGCGGCAAAGGCGCGCGCGCGTGGATCTTGCTGGTCGAGTCGCAGCGCGCCTGTCTCGCGCACTTCGAGGACAACCGGTGGACCGCGGTGCGCAATACACGGGGGAGTTTCGAGGGTCCGGAACAGTGGGCGGAGCTGCTCGATCGCGAGCGGCAGCGGGACGGCGGCGCCGGCGCCGGGACACCCGAGGGCGTCTACGTTCATGCGCCGCAAAGCTCGAAAGCCTCTTTCGCCGAAACGCGGGGCTGGACCTTCAGCAAGCTGACGCTCGCTCCGGTGGAGGGTCTTGCTCCGGCCGACGCCGATCCCTTCGCCATGGCGCTATGCGCACGATGACCCCAGGCCGACTCGAGCTCGACTACATCGCGGCGCCGCACCGTCCGCAGTGGATCGGAGTCTCGCTTCTGATCGTCGCGCTCGTGGTTGCCGGCGACACGGTTTTGCGCCACCGCGGCGCCCGGCACGAGCTCGCGGCGCTCGATGCGGCGCAAGGTCTCCTCAACCCGGACCGAAAGCCGCAGCGCACAGTACCCAAGGAGCGTCTCGACGAGGAAGCAAAGGCCGTCGACGCCGTGGTGCGGCAGCTGACCGTGCCCTGGGCGCAGATGATCGAGGCGGTCGAGACGGCATCGACGAGCGATGTGGTTCTGCTGCAGATGCAGCCCGAGGCCCAGCAGCGCACCCTGCACATGACCGCCGAAGCGAAAAGCCGCGAGGCCATGCTGAAATACGTGCGGCGTCTGGGCGAAACCCGGGCGCTCTCGGGCGTGTATCTGGTCAGCCACCAGGTCCAGACGGACAATCCCGCGCGCCCGATCCAGTTCAGCGTGCAGGCGGGATTCAGGAGCGTCCAGTGAAGCGCATCCATGACGCGCTGCTCGCGCTGGGACCGGCCGGAGTGATCGGCATCGGCGTGCTTATTTTCTGCGTCCCGTTCTATTTCTCCGCGGTCCAGCCGGCGGAGCGCGAGCTGCAGGCGCAGCGCTCGGTTGCCGAACGCCTGAACGCGCGCACGCCTTTCCAGCCGGTCTCGAGCGGCGGGCGCGCCGGGGAATTGCGCCGCTTCTACGGCCTGTTTCCTCCGCTGGAGAAGCTTCCGGACCAGCTCGAGCGCGTGTATGGCTTCGCGCGCGCGGCGAATCTCGAGTTGCTGCAGGGCGAATACCGGCTCGAGATGCCGCGCGTGGGCATGCCCGCGTACCGCATCACCCTCCCCATCCGCGGCACCTATGCGCAGGTCCGCCAGTTCGTCGGCGCCACGCTCAAGGACATGCCCAGTGCGTCGCTCGACGCGCTGCGCTTCGAGCGCAAAAGAATCGGCGATCCCCAGCTCGAAGCCCAGGTACGCATGACCGTCTATTTCCGCCCCGTCAACGAAGGCGACACCCCATGAAACTTCAGTGCAAAACCTTCTGTTCGGCGCTCGCCGCCTGCGTGCTCGTCGCGGCTTGCGCCACCGACTCCCTGATCAAGGACACGCGCCAGCTGGCGAGCGAAGGCCGCACGGACGAGGCGCTCGCACAACTGGAGAAGGCCGCCCGGGAAGATCCCCGGAATCACGCCTACCGCTCGGAATATTTCCGGCAGCGCGACTTCGCTGTGGCGCAATGGCTCGCGCAGGCCGAAGTTCTGCGAGCGGCCGCACAGCTGGAGTCGGCCGAGGAGCTCTACCGCCGCGTGCTCAGGTACGACCCCACGAACGCGCGGGGAGCCCAGGGCGTGGTGCAGATCGAGACCGACCGGCGCCATCGCGCGCTGGTCGCCGAGGCGGACAAGCTCGTCAAGGCGGAAAAATACCGCGACGCCCGCGAGCTGCTCGCGCCGGTGCTTGCGGAAAACCCGATGCAGCGCGAGGCGCGCCAGCTGCAGCGAACGATCGACGAGAAGACCACCAAGCCCGCGATCGCCCTGCTGCAGCTGCGGAGCTCGGTGACCAAGCCGATCTCCCTCGAACTGAAGGACGTGCCCCTGCGCACCGTGTTCGACGTGCTCGCGCGCGCCGCGAATCTCAACTTCCTCTTCGACAAGGACGTGCGTGCCGACCAGAGAACGACCATCGTGGTGCGCGATGCGCAGGTCGAGGACGTGATCCGTCCGCCAACTCCTCGCCACCAATCAGCTCGAGCAGAAGGTGATCAGCGAGACCACCGCGCTCATCTATCCCAACACGCCGCAAAAACTGCGCGAGTACCAGGACCTGGTGGTGAAGACTTTCTATATCGCCAATTCCGACGTCAAGCAGACGGCGAACCTCATCCGCACCATCCTGAAGACGCGCGACATCTTCATCGACGAAAAGCTGAACCTGCTGGTGATGAAGGACACTCCGAACGTCATCCGTCTCGCGGAAAAACTGATCGCCGCGTCGGATCTCGCCGAGCCCGAGGTGATGCTCGAAGTCGAGGTGCTCGAAATCAGCTACAACCGGCTGCTGCAGCTCGGCGTGCAATTTCCGGGTACCGCCGCGGTGAGCGTAGTGGGCGGCACGGGCACGACCGCCAGCACGGGCACGGCCCCCGCAGGGACGGGTGGAACTCCCGGCGTGCTGACCCTTCCGGAACTGCGCTCGCGCAGCGCGAATCTCGTACGCTTCACCTTCAGCGATCCGCTGTTCGCTCTGTCTCTGAGGCAAACCGACGGAAGCACCAACCTGCTCGCCAACCCTCGAATCCGCGTGAAGAACAGGGAAAAGGCGAAAATCCACATCGGCGACCGCGTGCCGGTGCTCACCACCACCGCCGCGGCGACGGGCGGCTTCGTATCGCAATCGGTGACCTACCTCGACGTGGGGCTCAAGCTCGAAGTCGAGCCGCAGGTCTACATGGAGGACGACGTCGGCATCAAGATCGGGCTGGAAGTCAGCAGCATCAGCAATACGATCCAGACCCCCAGCGGCACCGGCACGACGCTTGTCTACCAGATCGGCACGCGCAATACGAGCACGGTGCTGCGCTTGCACGACGGCGAGACGCAGATCCTTGCGGGCCTGATCAACGACGAGGACCGGCGCTCCGCGACCCGGATCCCCGGGATCGGCGATTTTCCGGTGCTGGGACGGCTGTTCTCCTCCACCAGCGACAGCATCGCCAAGAGCGAGATCGTGCTCCTCATCACGCCGAGGCTGATGCGCAACGTCGCGCGACCGGACTCGCGCACAGTCGAATTCGCCGCGGGCACCGAGGCCTCGGCGGGCGGCGGCCCGCTCGGTGCGGCGCCCGCGCAGCAATTCGCGCCGACGCCCCAGCCGCCGGTCGCGCCTTCGCAGGCGGCGCCTCCGTACGTCGCGCCGCCCTCCGTGCTGCCTGGCAATACGCAGGTGCCTTTCGGCGGCGTGCAATCACAATAGCGGTCGCGGATATATCGCAATGGCAACTAGCTTGAAGGCCAGGGGCTTCACCCTTATCGAGCTCGTCATCACCGTCGCCATCGTGGCGCTGCTCGCCTCGGTCGCGCTGCCCGTCACCGAGCTCACGGTGCAGCGCGCGAAGGAGCAGGACTTGCGCCGCACTCTGCGCCAGATCCGCGAGGCCATCGACGCGTACAAGCAGGCGTCGGACGAAGGCCGCATCCGCAGATCCATCGGGGACTCGGGCTATCCGAGGAAGCTCGATGAGCTGGTCGAAGGCGTGGACGACCAGAAAAGTCCGAAGAAGGAGAAGATCTATTTCCTGCGCCGCATACCGCGCGACCCGCTCTCCGCCGACACGACGGCCTCCGCCGTCGCGACCTGGGGCAAGCGCAGCTACGACAGCCCGCCCGATGATCCACGGGAAGGCGACGACGTGTTCGACGTGTTCTCGCTCGCGCAAGGCAAAGGCATCAACGGCCAGCCTTACCGGGAGTGGTGAAGGCCGATGCGCTCGCGCTCCGGATTCACGCTGATCGAGCTGCTGGTGGTGATGACCGTGATCGCGCTTCTGCTCACGATCGCAGTCCCTCGCTATTTCGGCAGCCTCGACAAATCGAAAGAAGCCGTGCTCAAGGAAGATCTCTACCAGTTGCGCGACGCCATCGGAAAATACTACGGCGACAAGGGCAAGTATCCGGACACGCTGGATGCGCTCGCCACAGAAAAATATCTGCGAAAAGTGCCGGTCGACCCGATGACCGATAGCGCCGCGAGCTGGGTCGTGGTCGCGCCCGATGATCCGCAGAAAGGCGGCGTGTATGACGTGAAAAGCGGCGCGCAGGGCAAATCGAACGACGGCTCGGTCTACGCCGAATGGTAGCGATGCGCGAGCGTGAAGCGGGCTTCACCTACCTGACCGTCCTCTTCATGGTCGCCTTCATGGGCCTTGGCTTAGCGCTGACCGGAGAGGTCTGGCACGCGGCGCTGATGCGGGAGAAGGAAGCGCAACTGCTCTACACGGGCAACCAGTACCGGCGCGCGATCGAGCGCTACTACGTGAGTGGGCCCAGGCAGTATCCGCGCACGCTCGTAGATCTTCTGAAAGACCCGCGCAAGCCCTTTACCGAGCGCTACCTGAGAAAGCTCTACTCCGATCCCCTGACCGGCAAAAGCGAGTGGAGCATCGTGCAGGCCCCCGACGGCGGAATCATGGGCGTCTTCAGCTCGTCGGAAGACAAGCCGATCAAGGTCTCGGGCTTCGGCTTCGCCAACCTCGGCTTCGAAGGCGCCGCGAAATATTCGGACTGGAAGTTTCTCTACGATCCGGGGGCACAGCAGGCGCCGGTGCAATCGCTGCAGCCGGGCTCTCCGCTTCCGCAAACCACGATTCAACCGCTGCAACAGCCCGGCGATCCCGGCACGCGGTAAGCACGCCGCGCTAAGGCGTGATGTTGGTCCTGAAAGACGCGATGCTGTTGTACGCGATGGTACGTCCCGCCGCGCCCTGAAGATTGAGCGAGGCCACAGCGATCTCCGCGGCCACGCCCGGCCGGATGGGCTTGAAGGTGAGCACGACGAATTCGGCGTCGGCGGCCGGCGAAGGCGTCTGGTTGGACGCGCCGACGAATATCGAACCGTCCGCATTCACGCGGAAACCGAAGGAGCCCTTGTCTGCGCCGAAATAACGGCCGGGCCGGACCGATACCGACTCGAGCACCTTGGGATCGAAGCGCACCTGCATCGGCGCCGCGCGGATGTGCTCGCCCGAAGTCACGCGCAGCGCCACGTTGAAACTCGCGCCCGCGCGCGCGCTCGTCGGACCGTCCCATCTGAGTTGAGCGGGCCCGGTCCGGCTCGGAATCGCGGTTTCCACCGCCGGACTTCCCGAGGCAAGCACTTTCGCCGCCGACACCGGCGGAGCCGACGCCTGCGCCATCGCCGGCTTGACCGGTTGCTGCGCGACAAAATCCTCTTCCCTGAGCGCGGTGAACTCCATGGCTTGGCGCGTGCCGGTGGGAAGACTTGGCGCGTGCCGGTGGGAAGATGCACGAAGGCCACCTGGTTCGCCTTGACCGACTCCACCTTGTACTGGCCGTCGACGGTATCGCCCTGCTTCACCGGAAAAATCTCCTCGCCCTTTCCGATATAAATCTCGACACCGGAGTCCCGGTAAAACTGCCCGACGAAGCGGTACGGCAAGGGAGGCGCTACCGGAGTGGGCGGCGGCGCGGAAGCGGAGGAAGCGCCGCTGCCCTGCTTCGCCGCCGGCGGCGCCCACGACTGCGTGGAAAACGGATCGGAGCCTCTCTTGCTCAGCCCGAGGCGTTCGGGAATACCGAACAGCGGCTCGGACGGCGCCTGCGCAACAGGCCCGGCCGCGCCGGTCCCCTGAGATTTGCTTGCCGCCGGCTGACTTCGAAAATCGAACACCACCCAAGCTGCCACTGCGGCGAGCGCCGCAAACAACATTGCGATCCTTGGTGGCCGACGCATCCTTGCCCCCTGAACGTCCTGGAACCCTGAACGATCGCCGCACCAGCGGTGCGGCTGCGTCGCCGCACCAGCGGTGCGGCTGCGCTCCAAGCGTGAACTAAGGGGATTCTATTACAAGAATCGACCTACGCAAGCGTTGCGTCATCAGGCGGGACCAACCCGCTGTGTCCCTAGCCCGTAGGCGGGTTAGTTGGCCACAGAATTCGAATAACAGCTGGATTAATGAATAGGCATAGCAATGCCAACCACGGTTCAACTAGAAACATCAAGAGCGAACTATATGTGGCACCCAGTGTAAGTGCGTGGAAGAACGAACGGGGTCGGATCCATACGCGACTCAAGATAGCCTCCCCCAAAAGCGCAACGATCGCCACCCCCGTTCCGACTATCGGCGAGAACATTACAAACATCATTGGTGACATATCTGGTTGGATATCCCGTGCAATATAGTACGCAGTCCGCAGGGCGCTAACCAGAAACGTTCCGAGATACGCCCCTATCACAGGGGCAATCAGGGTAAGGAGTAAGGTAGGACGCGACTTGTGCTCGGGGTTCATTTTTTCTTACATGCGCTTGCGCTAAATCCTTCGTCACAACGCAGACCGAACCAGAACGGTGTACCGCCAACGTTCCTAATACTGGTGCAGATTCCAAACCTCTGACAGAGATCGAGTGGATCGTCAAAACGATCTAGAGCAACGAATCTAATCGTGCATGTAGCTTTGGCACAACAATGATGGCCGTAGCCAGTGATTTTGCAATCTATGGCTTGAGTATGAATGTTTCCTGAGCCAAAAGAATAGATCTTCGTGACATAGTTCGTGTTTCGCTCAACATCAAAATAGTCCACAGATTGCCCATCCGCGAGACTGCCGGCGAGTGAGGCAGTTTCCCTTTGGATTTTTTGTTCTGCCGCGTTCATGCGCTGCAAAATCGCCGGATCGGACAGGTAATCGCCGCACCATCTAGAAATGTCCAAATAGGTCCCAGTCCCGTCGTAGAAATGGCGGATCATCTCCCAATCAGCATCAGAAAACATGCCAGAAGGATCAGCTTTCTTGGTCGGCTTGCTATACACGTAGGCGTAAGTATTTAAGCCACCAGTGAGTCCAATAGGATCTGACTGAATGTAACGCCCGATCTCTGGCGAGTAGTCTCTCGCCATGTTATACGCAAGACTCGTCTCCCGGTCTTGGTACGCACCTGATGCACTACCGTCGTAGTGCCAGGCATTTTCCTTAGACGCACTCAGCGGTTGCGGCGCGGTGATGAAGGCAGACCCCCACTCGTTCAATTTTTTTCCTAGAGACACATTTTTGGCCAAGCGCGTAATATTGGCAACCCTTACCCTCGTCAAACGATTGATATCAAGGCACCAATCATGAAAACGCGCGACCGCTGTCGCTCATCGCAAAGCTCAAGAACCCCCGGAACGAGTAGCAGAGAGCGAGGATTTCCTGGACTTTCTTAGCACTCGGGACGAAGAGCGCTCGTTTGAGCGCGCCACCATGCGCGCGGCCGCGCTCGCGCAAAGCCTCAGGCGTTGCAGCCTCCGAGGTTCAGTTCAATAACGTCAAGGCACGTGGCTCTAGAGGCAAAGCAATTTCTGCTGTCGGCGCAACTGCTGCGCGAGAAGATTTCATCCTTCTCGACTTACCCCTTCTCTCTTCCAGCAATTCGGCAACTAAAGAAGATTGACTTTCATCCCCATGTTACCTTCGTCATCGGTGAGAACGGAACAGGTAAATCAACGCTTCTAGAAGCGATCGCTGTAGCGTGGGGGTTTAACGCAGAAGGCGGCTCCAAGAACTTTCGCTTCTCGACACGGCCATCGCATTCAGCGCTTCACGAATACATTCGGCTTGCTAAGACCTTCCGGCGACCAAAAGATGGTTTTTTTCTACGCGCGGAGAGCTTTTTCAATGTCGCAACGGACATTGAGCGAATGGACGCTGAGCCTGCATTCTCGCCGCCAATTATCGATTCATTCGGGGGACACTCATTGCACGAGCAATCACACGGGGAGTCGTTCCTTGCACTTCTAACGAAGCGCTTCAGAGGCGAAGGACTTTATATCCTCGACGAGCCAGAGGCGGCGTTATCACCGACGCGCCAGATGGCGGCACTGCGGCAAATCCACGAACTCGTACTTAAAGGCTCACAGTTCATTATCGCCACCCACTCGCCAATTCTTATGGCATACCCCAAATCAAAAATCCTGCTCATCGACGAAGAGCAAATCCGTTCGGCAGCTTACATTGAGACCCGGCACTTCATCGTGGCCAGGAACTTCCTCAACAACCACGAGAAGATGCTATCGGAGTTGCTCTCAAAGTAGTCTGGGGCCGGATGGCAGCCTAGCGCAGTCGATCTGGATCAAGATCAGGATACTGCCTAATGACTGGTCTCATGAGATCAATGTAGATGACTTGCATTACATTCCCAATCGCTCGTCTAAGCGACTCCTGTTCGTCCTTACTCTCGATCTTCGCGGTAAGGAGTGTCGCCGAATTTAACGGCTCGTTCACCGCTAAGAAAGTGCGCATTAGTTGCTCTGCAATTGCTCGTTCCACAGTCGCGCCCTCGTCTAATAGAGACTAAAAATCAAAGCAGTCGTTCCTCTCCATGCATTCCCTTATGCATCGACGCTGACGGCCCGCAAGGTCGCTGCCAGTGCCAGGAAGGCTATTGGGGTCGTTAACAAATTTATCCAAACATTCCTCCCTACAAGTCTTCAAGACTTTCTTGCAACGGTCATCGGGGAAGCAAAGCTCCTTAATCTGATTGATCGAATTGACGAAGGCGTTGTTCGCCGGCGTCCCAGGAATAAATACATCAAACGGTCCAGGCACAGGTGAATAACCACCGCGACTTCCACCGCTACCAAATATGTCTCCCCCTGCCAAACCAAAAGGGTCGATTCGGATCAATGGTTTCCCGTTTACGTATGCGTACGTGTTGAGGCCCGCCTTGAGCCCGATCGGATCGCTCTGCTTGTATCCTCCGATCGCCGGATCGTAGTCCCTGAAATAGTTATACGCGAGATTGGTCTCCCGGTCGAAATACTGCCCCGGAAATCTCAGGTTGAACTTAAAGACGCTCCCGGTGTTGTTCGGATCACCATTGGGCACGTCGTTGCCGAACGGTTCTCCCTGGTCCCATCTCCACACGGTGTTCTGGTTCGCGTCGGCAATCATCCTCGGTGTGTTCAGATGATCCGGATGGACGTAGAAAACCGTCGTCGCTCCGACATTCGCCGCCGCGAAGTCCTGCGCCGCTTGGTTGCCGGCGAGACTACTGTACGCGCGCGAAGCCGGCGTGAAGCCGTAGCCGCTCAGCGACGGCGTCACGCTCCCCGTCCAGCCCTGCGGCACGGTGCAACTGTACTGGCCAGAGGCGTTCGACGCGGTGCAGATGCCGCCGTTGTTCGCCGCGAAGGCCACGCCGGCGGTCGGCGTGGTACCCACCGCCACGGTGCCGGTCAGCGTGTAGGCCGGCACGGCCGCGTAGTCCTGCGCGGTCTGATTGGCCGCCACGGCGCTGTAGTCGCGCGACACGGGTGCGAAGGCGTAACCGGCGGACGACGGTATCACGCTCCCCGACCAGCCCTGGAGCACGGTGCAGCTGTACTGCCCGGAGGCGTTCGACGCGGTGCACGTGCCGCCGTTGGTCGCCGTGAAAGTCACCCCGGCAAGCGGCGAGCCGCCCGCCGTTGCCGTACCGCTCAGCTGGTAGGTTGGCGTGGCCGCGTAGTCCTGCGTGTCCTGATTGGCGATCACGTTGTTGTAGTTGCGCGTCACGGGATTGAAGACGTAACCGCTGAGAGACGGCGTCACGCTTCC
>Ga0193726_1001189_pt1 | contig 21725 bp, 20 predicted proteins | sample H2c1metaG_FD_144928 | JGI IMG/M metagenome (GOLD analysis project Ga0193726, IMG submission 144928) | Soil microbial communities from a riparian zone of the East river system, Colorado, United States - H2c1 | ecosystem: Environmental > Terrestrial > Soil > Riparian zone | place: USA: East River... | reverse complement strand
GCTCGGCGTGTATGCGCGTACGAAGATTCTCGATCATCTGTCGCGCAGCTTTCAGTGCATCATCTTCGACCGCCGCGAGACGGGGCAGTCGGGCGGCCGCGTGGAGCGCATCACGTGGTCGCACTACGTTCGCCAGGGATACGGCCTGCTGAAGCATCTGAAGATCGATCGCGCGCACGTCATGGGCGGCTGCATGGGCTGCAGCCCCGCCGCGGCGTTCGCCGTGGAGCACCCCGAAGCGACGAGCAGCCTGGTCCTGTACTGGCCGGTGGGCGGACCGAAGTACCGGCTCAACGGCCACCTGCGGTTCGCGCAGCACATCGCCTACGTGAAACAGAACGGACTCGAGGCGGTGGTCGCGCTGGCGAAGAGCGGCACGAGCTCGTTCGGAGACGATCCGCGTGGCGGTCCGTGGGTGTCGGTCCTCAGGCTGGACGCGGCGTTCGCCGAATCGTACGCGCGCCAGAAGGTCGATCGCTATCTGCCGCTCGTCTCCGGCATCGCCCGCACGCTGATCGATCGCGACACGGCGCCTGGCGCCGAGCCCGAAGATCTGCTGCAGCTGGACACGCCCGCGCTGATCGTGCCGGGCCACGACGCGAGCCACGCGACGTCCGCCGCGCGGTACCTCGAGGAGTGCCTGCCGAAGGCGCAGTACTGGGATGTGCCGGCCGACGATCAGACGGAAGCGAACGCGCCGAAGCGCGTCCTCGAATTCCTGAACGCCGTCAACCCTTGAGCGTCCGCGTGTTGGCGGGGAAGAGATCGTTCACCGCGACCGGGCGATTGAGGATGCCCTGCTCGACGGCGTACTGCACAAGCGACTCGAGCATCTGACGATTCGGCTCGATCCCGTACGGGAACGGATCGCCGAGCACTTCCATCACGCGAAGACTGGTCTGGTCGGCCGCCGACGCCGGATCGCCGTGTCCTGCCTTGAGGCTCTCCACGTATATCCGCTTCGCCTCGGCGAACGCGTTGAAGAGGTCGGGCGCGAGATCGGGGTTCGCGTCGAGGAGCTCGTTCTTCACGACGACCGTGTGGTTGATCGGGTAGTGACCGCGCTCGCGCAGCGCCTGGAATCCCACCTCCTTCGCGTTCGCAATCAGCGGCTTGACGTTCGGCGCATCCACCTGGACGCCAATTGCCGCCGCGACGTCGCCGGCGGTCAGCATCTCTTCCAGCGTGCGTCCGGCCTCGATGGGGACGACGTTCGACGGCGGACGATACTCGGCGACGTGTTCGTCACCGGAGAGGATCCACGTGATCTTCTTCAGATCGACGCCGTGCTCGTGCTGCAGGATGCTCCGCGCCCACAGGCCGGCGGTCACCGTGTAGCCGCGGTTCACGCCGACCTTCCGGCCCTCCAGATCTTTCGGCGTCCTGACGCCGGAGTCCGTGTTGTAGAGAATCGCGCCGTGGTGAAAGGCCCGCATCGGGAACACGGGAATCGCCGTGAACGCCTTGCCGGCCGCGCGGGCGCAGAGGTAGGTCGTCATCGCCATCTCGGAGATGTCGAACTCGAGCCCGCGCACCATGCGGCGGAACGCCTTGATGATCACCGGCACTTCTTCGAACTCGAACTCGAAGGTGCGGGGCTTCACGGTGCCGTCCTTCAGTGCCGCCGTGTGCCCGCGCGTCACCAGCGCTGTCTTCAGCCGTTTGGTCATACCATTCATTTTGCTTCATAATGCCCCGCGATGGCATCCACGCAGGCCTTCGACGAGCTGGTGACGGCGAACCGCATCCTCGCGCGCGAGGGCGTGGTCGATTCGTTCGGGCACGTCAGCATCCGCCACCCGGATCATCCGGAGCGCTACGTGCTGTCGCGCGCCCGGGCGCCTGAGTGCATCGACGCGGAAGACCTGATGGAGTTCGCGCTCGACAACAGCCCGATCGATCCCGCCGACGCGTCGAAGCGGAAACCGTACGCGGAGCGCTTCATTCATGGCGCCGTCTACGCCGCCCGGCCCGACGTCCGCGCCGTCGTTCACCATCACAGCCCGAGCGTGATTCCATTCAGCGTCACCGCCGTGCCGCTCAACCCGGTGATGCACATGTGCGCCGGCATCGGCCATCAGATCCCGACGTGGGACTCGCGCACCAGCTTCGGCGACACGAACCTCCTCGTGACCAACGCGGCCATGGCGTCCGATCTGGCCACAGCGCTCGGCAAGCGGCCGGTGATCCTCATGCGAGGACACGGGTGCGTCGTCGCGGGCGACTCGCTGCGCGAGGTCGTCTTCAACTCCATCTACCTGCAGCTGAACGCGGATCTTCAGATGAAAGCGCAGGCGCTCGGCGACGTCACGTTCCTGAGCGAAGGAGAAATCGCCGCGGTGATGCGCACGCGCAGCTCGTTCACGTTCGAGCGCGCGTGGGAATACTGGTGCCATCGCGCCGGCCGCGCGTACGACGTCCGGCCGATGGGCGGACCGCTGGCCGGCGATGGACGCTGACGTCCCCGATGTTCTTATCGTGGGCGCCGGCCCCGTCGGGCTGACGCTGGCGATCGATCTCGGCCGCCGCGGCGTCCGCTGTACGCTGATCGAGAAGAAAGCCGCGCCGGAATTCCTCCCGAAAATGGAGCGGTGCAACGCCCGGACGATGGAGATCTTCCGAAGGATGGGGGTTGCGGAGGAGATTCGCCGAGCGGGTCTCAATCGCGATGTGCCGATGGACGTCTACATCGCGCTCGCGATGAACGAGGCGCCGCTGCTGCGGCTGCCGTATCCGTCGGTGGCGGAGGCGGAGGCGCAGATCGCGGCCTGCGATGACGGATCGATGCCGCGCGAGCCGTATCAGCTGATCTCGCAGTACACGCTCGAGCCGCTGCTGAAGCGCGTGGCGGAGCGTTTCCCGAGCGTCAGCGTGCGATACGGCCACGAGTTCGTGAGCCTGGCGCAGGACGCGACGGGTGCGACCGCCACGATCCAGGATGCGACCGGCACGCGCTCCGACCTCCGCGCTCAGTACATCGTCGGATGCGACGGCGGGGGAAGCGCGGTCCGCAAGCAGCTTGGGATCCGCCTGCGCGGCGAGGGCAATCTGCTGCGGCTTCATCAGGCGCTGTATCACGCACCGGATCTCCACGATCGCCTGCCGATCGGCCCGGGCCCCGGCAGGGGCCGGCATTATCACATCGCCGACGCGCAAGCGACGTTTCTCATCATGCAGGACTCCACGAAACACTGGACGCTGCATGCGGTCGTCGACTCGCCGGAGCAGATGGCGGCGCAGTTCGAGCGGACGATCGGCGTACCGATTCCGTACGAGATGTTGTACGTCGGCGAGTGGAAGCAGAACCTGCTGCTCGCGGATCACTACCGTGCCGGCCGCGTGTTTCTCGCCGGCGATGCGGTCCACCTGGTGATTCCGACCGGCGGCCTCGGCATGAACACCGGCGTCGGCGATGCGATCGATCTCTCGTGGAAGCTACACGCGACGCTGCGCGGATGGGGCGGCCCACATCTCCTGCCCTCGTACGAGATCGAACGGCGGCAGATCGGCGACCGCAACGTCGGCGCGTCGCGCTATGCGTCGCTCGGGCGGCGCGCGTGGCGTTCGCAGTACCGTCCGGACATCCGCGACGCGACGCCCGAAGGCGCGGCGACGCGCGCGCATCTCGCGCAGGTCGCGGACGTCGAGCAGCGGAAGACCAACGAGATGATCGGTGCCGAGCTCGGGTATCGGTACGTGGGTTCGCCGATCATTACCGAAGAGCCCGGTGGCCCGGAGCATCTGTTCCGCGAGTACGTGCCGACCACGTGGCCCGGCGCCCGGCTTCCGCACGTGTGGCGGCAGGAAGGGCAGTCGGTGCACGACGCCGTGGGCGATGGATACACGCTTCTGCGATTAGGCGGGACCAGAGCAGATGCCGGCGGTCTCGAGGCTGCGATGCGCGCGCGCAAGGCGCCGTTCGACGTGTTGACGATCGACGAACGCGCCCCTCGCGACGTGTACGGCTACGACCTCGTGCTCGTGCGGCCCGACCTCCACGTTGTCTGGCGCGGCAACAAGGCGCCCGACGATCCCGCGCAGGTCGCGGCGACGGTGACCGGACACTGACATCATGCTGAAAATCGACGTCTTCAATCACATCTTCCCGAAACCGTTCTTCGAGCGGCTCCAGCAGCTCCTCGTCAACAAAGGCGGCATCAAGCGGTGGCTCCATATTCCGTTCCTGCACGATCTCGACGTCCGCTTCCGGATGCTCGAGGAGTTCGGGCCGGACTACCGGCAGATCCTGTCGCTGTCGGCGCCGCCGATCGAATCGATCAACCCGGATCGCCGGATCACGCTCGATCTCGCGACGCTTGCCAACGACTCGATGGCGGAGCTGGTTCGCGCGTATCCCGCCCGCTTTCCGGGGTTCATCGCGTCGCTGCCGCTCAATCACGCCGACGAGAGCGTCGTCGAGCTCGAGCGCGCGGTCCGCGACCTCGGCGCGATCGGCGTGCAGGTGTTTTCCAACGTCAACGGCCTGCCGCTCGATGATCCGCGGTTCGCGCCGCTGTTCGAGGCCGCGCACCGGCTCCGTTGTCCGATCTTCCTGCATCCGGCGCGCGGCGCCGGCTTCGTCGACTATCCGGGCGAGCAGAAATCCAAGTACGAGTTCTGGTGGACGTTCGGCTGGCCGTACGAAACGAGCGCGGCGATGCAGCGGCTCGTGTTTTCGGGACTGTTCGATCGGCTGCCCGGGATCCGGATCCTCGCGCATCATCTCGGCGCGATGATTCCGTATTTCGAGGGACGGGTCGGCTATGGCCTCGACCAGCTCGGCGCGCGCACGGCCGACGAGGATTACGGCGCGCTGCTCAAGTCGATGCCGCACCGGCCGATCGAGTACTTCAGGATGTTCTGGGCGGACACCGCGGTGTTCGGGAGCCGCGCGGCAACAGTGTGCGGACTGTCATTTTTTGGAACGGACCAGGTCGTGTTCGCGTCCGACGCGCCGTTCGATCCGGAGGGCGGGTCGCTCTACATCCGCGAGACGCTCAAGGTGATCGACTCGCTGGATATTTCCGAAGCCGACCGCCGGAAGATCTACCAGGGCAACGCCGAACGGCTCTTCAATCGATCTTTTTGAGTCCGGCGCGCTCGTCGGCGGCCGCATGGAGCGCCGTGTTCGCCGCCGGGACGCCGGCGTAGATCGCCGTCTGCATCAGCGTTTCCTCGACGTCACACCATTCGAGCTCGCGCGCGAGTCCGCTTCTCACGTGGAGGCGGAATTCATCCCAGCGTCCGGTCGCGGCCGTGATCGCCAGGACGAGCAGCCGGCGCGTGCGCCAGTCGAGCCCGGGCCGCGCCCAGATGCCGCCCCACGCGTAGCGCGTGATCATGTCCTGAAACGCGGGGCTCGTCTCCGCGGCGTTGGCGATGGCGCGATCGACGTGCGCATCGCCGAGCGCCGCGCGGCGCATCCTCGGACCGGCCTCGCCGGCGTCCACCGCTGGAAGGAGAAAGGCGAAGAGCGCCGCCGTGAATGCGCGCGGCGTCTCGATATTGGAGAGATGCGCAGCCGCGACATGCGCGACGCGCGCGCCCGGAATGCGCTGCGCGAGCACGTCGCCGTGTCCCGTCCACGGCAGGGAGACGTCGAGCTCGCCGTCAACGATGAGCGTCGGCACGCGGATCGTTTCCAGGACCGGCGTCAGATCCATGTCGCGAATGGCCGCGCAGCAGCCGGCGTAGCCCACCGGGTTCGTCGCGAGCAGCGTGCGCCGGGCGTCCGCGACGGCCGGCGGATTTGCTGCGAGCAGGCGCGGCGAAAAGAAACGCGACATGACCGCGTCGGCGACCGATCCCATACCTTCCGCCAAAACGGTCTTGCGACGCGTTTCCATCCGGTCCGCCTCGGGCTTCGGCGAGGTGTTCGCGAGGACGACAGCCGCGACGCGGTCCGGCGCGTTGGCCGCGAGCCACTGGCCGATCATCCCGCCGAGCGAGACGCCGCAGAAGGCAAACCGCGCCGCGCCGACCGCGTCTGCCAGCGAGAGCGCGTCCCTTCCGAGTTGTTCGAGCGTGTAGTCGCCGGGCGTGACGCTCGAGGCGCCGTGCCCACGTGTGTCGTAGCGCACGACCCGGAAATGGCGCGAGAGGTCGGCGACCTGTGCGTCCCACATGCCGTGATCCTGGCCGAGCGAGTGCGACAGGATCAGCACGGGCGCGTCCTCGCGGCCGCTGATTCGATAGTAGGTGGTCGTGTCGGCGGTCATCATCACAGTCAACTCTTGTCCGGACCGATCAGGCGGCGGCGGAAATGCTCTGCGGCGCCGAGGTACGCCTCAGCGGTCGTCAGGCTTGCGAGGTCAGCGGGCGACAGCGCGGCGCGGACGTCTTCGTAAGCCGCGAGCGCCTTCGCGAAGCCGTTCGGCTCGCGGCGCGCGCTCTTGATCGCGTCGGCGATCACGCGGCTCGCCTGATCGCGGCCGAGCGTCGGCGCGAGCAGCATCATCGCGCGCTCCGCGAACACGACACCGCCGGTCGCGTCGATGTTCACGCGCATGCGATCGCGATCGACGGTGAGGTGTTCGATCATCTCCGCCGTGGACGACAGCGCGGCGCCGGTTGTCTGCACGACCGCCGACACCGTTGCCGCTTCGGCATGCCAGCCGCCGAGTCCGCGTTCGTGTTCCTGCGGCAAGCCTGAGAGGAAGGACGACACCAGCCCCGGGACGCGCGTCGCCGCGGCCAGCACCAGCGCGCAGTGCGCGGGATTCCGCTTGTGCGGCATGGACGACGATCCGCCGCCGGGCTCGGCGGCTTCGGCCACTTCGTTCTGCATCAGCAGCGACACATCGCGCGCGATCTTGCCGAGCGTTCCAGTGTAGATCCCGCAGGCCGCCACGAGGGCGGCGAGCCGATCGCGGTGCGCGTGCCACGGCGCGCCGGGATCCGGCAGGCCGAGGTCGCGCGCCAATTCCGTCGCGACCGCCGGTCCTTGCGTGCCCAACGCGGCGAGCGTTCCCGATGCCCCACCGAACTGCAGCACGCACGCATCGTCGAACGCCGCCATCATGCGCGCGCCGCTCCGCGTGACCGCCGCGAACCAGCCGGCGGCTTTCAGGCCGAACGTGGTGGGCGGCGCCGGCTGCAACAGCGTCCGCGCCAGCATCACCGTGCCCGAGTGTGCGTTCGAGAGATTGCGCAGCGCGTCCGCGAGCCGGGCATGATCCGCGGCGACGATCGCGCGCACGCGAACGAGGCACAGCACGAGACCGGTGTCGCTGACGTCCTGGCTCGTCGCGCCCCAATGGACGAACGTCGCGCCTGCAGGATCGGTGGCGCGCACGCGATCCCGGAGCATTTCCACGAGTGGAATCGCGATGGTGCCGGAGGTGCGCGCGTCGCGCGCGATGGCCGCCGCGTCGAACGGCGCGGCATCAGCCGCGCCGGCGATAGCCGTCGCGGCGGCAGCCGGGATCACGCCAAGCCGCGCTTCCACGCGGGCCAGGGCCGTCTCGAAGGCGAGCATCGCGGCGATCACGGCGGAGTCCGAAAACACTTCGGCCAGCGGTTCGGTGCTCATCAGGCCGTCCAGCAGACGCTCGGTCATGCGCAGTGCTCATGCATCGAAGAAAACCGTTTCGTCCTTCCCCTGGAGCCGCACGGGGAAGCGCCACAGCCCGGGTTGCTCGCGATCGGCGATCGCCAGCAGTGTCGGGCGGCGCGCCTTCGGCACGAGCGCCAGCACCGCATCCGCGTCGAGTGCCGGATCGCCATCGAAGTACAGGCGCGTGTTCAGGTGGCGAAGCAGACCTCGCGCGAGCACGCAGACGTTGATGTGCGCCGCCAACTGCTGATCCGCGTCGCCCGGCGGGCGCACGGTGGAGAATTCGCAGGTCCCGTCTTCGCCGGTCGGCATGCGGCCAAACGCGGAAACGGGCGAGCTGCCGCTCACGTGCCAGAGCTCGATCGCCGCATCGGCAACGGGCCGGCCATCACCATCGGTCACGACGAACAGCAGCCGGATTTCTTCGCCGGCGAGTGGTCCCGCCAGCCGCTTCTGCGAGCCGCTCTCAAGGCCGATGTGAAAGAACGGTCCAACCGTTTGCGAGGGCGTCGCGACGAGCGGCGGAGTGTCGCTCATACGCGCTCCTCGAACGGCGTCGCGTCCCGCCCGCGCAGGACGATGTCCCAGTTGAAGCCGAGCGCCCACTCGGGCCGCGTCTGCGTCAGATCGAATCGGGATACGAGCCGCTGCCGCGCGTGCTCGTCGGCGATCGACTGGAACATCGGATCCCACGCGAACAGCGGATCGTCGGGAAAATACATCTGCGTGACGAGCCGCGTCAGGAAGTTCTGGCCGAACAGCGAGAAATGAATGTGCGCGGGGCGCCACGCATTCTCGTGGTTGCGCCAGGGATACGCGCCCGGTTTGATCGTCGTGAACGTATACCGCCCCTCCGCATCCGTTGTCGTACGGCCCGCGCCGGTGAAGTTGGGATCGAGCGGCGCCGGATGATTGTCGTTCGAGTGGTGATACCGGCCGCTCGCGTTCGCCTGCCACACTTCGACCAGCGCGCCGGCCACTGGACGCGCGTCTTCGTCGACGACGCGGCCGGAGACGATGATGCGCTGGCCCTGCGGCTCGTCCGCGTGCTGACGCGTGAGGTCGTTGTCGACTTCACCGATCGGCCACCAGCCGTACACCGGATTGTTCAGATCGGACAGCCGCTCCGGCAGACGGATCAGCGGCTCGTGCGGCGCCCGCCGCACGGTGGACTGGTAGGGCGGGTAATCGAGCGGAGGCTGGCTGCCGCGGACACCTGGACGGCTGCTCATCGCGACGTGTTCCTCAAACCGAGCGTATCCTAGCAGCAATGCTCATCGCGCGTCAGCGCTTGAGCATCGCGTTGAGTGGCTGCGCGGGATCGGCCAGCGCCGTCGCGTCCACGGGCACGCGGCGTTCGATCAATCGGCGCACGGCCGCGAGATCCCGCTGCACGTTGATCCCCACCGCGTAGGCGATTCGCCCGTCCATCACCTCGAACACGAGCAGACGATCACCGTCGAGTGGACGCGGCACCCGCGTGCTGCCCGGCACCGGCCAGCCCACGCCCTGAATGTACAGGTCGTACTGCTCCGACCAGAACGACGGCACCGCCGAGTACGCGACGTCCGCGCCCGCGGCGTTCCGGCCGGCGACATCGCCCTGATCGAGCGCGTGCTTCCAGTTTTCGAGGCGGACGAGCGTGTCCGGCCCGGGGAAACGCCCGACATCTCCCGCGGCGAAGATCGCCGGATCCGACGTCCGGCACCGCGCGTCGACGACGATGCCGTCGTCGATCTTCAGTCCAGACGCCTCCGCCAGTGCGGTATCAGGTTTCGATCCGGTGCCGACGACGACGACGTCCGCGATCAGCTGATCGCCGGTTGCGGTCGCGGCCGTGAATCCGCCGCCGGCGTTCGGCGCCGCGGACGCGAGCGAGGTGCCGACGCGAATGTCCACGCCGTGACGCGCGTGCGCGGCGTGAACGAACGCGCCGACCTGCTCATCGCACACGCGCGCCAGAATTCGCGGCGCGACTTCGAGCACCGTGGTCGCCACGCCAATCATCGCGGCCGACGCGGCAACCTCGAGCCCGATCAACCCGCCGCCAACCACGAGCAGGCGCCTGCCCGGGATCAGGCTGGCCTTCAGCGCGCGCGCGTCCGCCTCGGTGCGCAGGTAGTGGACACCCGGCATCTTCATCGGCAGCAGCGGAATCTCGCGCGCGACAGCGCCCGTCGCGATCACCAACGCGTCGTAGGGCAGACGGCGGCCGTCCTCGAGGACGACGACGCGTTCACTTCGCAGGATCGTCTGGCAGTGCGCATGTGTTTCCAGCTGGACGCCGTGGCTCGCCACGCCGGATGGCCCGGCGATGAGCGCGTCCTCGGGCTGCGCACTGCCGAGCAGCACGGCCTTCGACAGCGGCGGTTTTTCGTACGGTTCGCACGCCTCACGCGTGAGCAGCGTGACGAGCGCCGCTGGATCCTGTTTCCTGGCCGCGATCGCGGCGTAGGTGCCGGCGGGGCCGCCGCCGATGACGAGAATCGTACGCGGCACGCTAGGCCCGGAGCGCCGTCATCATGTCGCCGATGTAGTCGTCATTGTTGGCGAGCACGACCATCAGGGACCAGGGCCGCAGCTGCGCGAGCGTCCGCGACAGCTCGGCATCAGAGGCGGCTGCGACGCCGACGACGAAGCCGGTCGTCATGACGCGGCGGAGCCCGCACGCTTCGCCGATGCGCGGCGCGAAGTGCGCCATGCCGCCAGGGCCGGCGACCATGATCATCAGGTCCGCGGTCTCAACGGCATCGTCGAGGTTGCGTGCGTGGTCGGCGAGATCGGCCAGCGCGTCGTCCGGCGCCGGCGACCGATCGTCCCCAGGCCTGGCGGACGCCGCGGTGAGGAACGTCGCGTGCGCCCAGCCTTCGCCGGCGAGCTTCCGGACTACGGCCTCGCTGACCGCGTCGCACGCGACGACCGTGATGGCGCGCGGTCTGGAGTTCGGGGCCTGGACGCGGAAGCGCGCCTCGGCGGCCGAACTCATACGCGCGGACTCGCTCTGCATGTCGGGGCTGTCGCTACACTGAAGCCGGCGCGACGGCGGGGCGGACGACCATCGCGTCGCGCGCGCCCTCCGTGAACGGCACGTCCGGCGGCAGCACGATCGCGGCCGAGCGGACCTTCTGGTGTACGGGATCGGCGCCGGGCGGCGGCGTGCCCTTGTCCTCCAGCGCCTTGACCGCGCGCAGCAGCCGGTGGCGCGCCATGATGATGCCGTTGTCGGTCGAGACGAGGTTCTCCTTGGTGCGATCGACGATCGGCCCCATGCTTTCCTGCAGCGACGCGTCCTGCATGCCGATCCCCTCGACGCCGCTGAACGTCTTGCCGGCTTTCTGCGCCGCGCGATCGATGAGGTAATCGTTGTCGCGATTGGCCATCGGCCGGAACGAGCCGGGCTCGAGCTTCACGTGGATGCCCTTGCCGTCGCGCATCGCGGCGCGCTCGGCGTCGCTCAGCTCGCGGATCGGGTGGTAGTCGAAGCTCCACGCCCAGCAGTTCTCGTCGTCGATCGGGATCCAGAAGTGCCCGTGGACCGAATGATTGCCGCGCGGGGCGATCATCGTGAACGAGGGCATGACCCACTGCGTGATGCGCCAGTAGTAGTGGCCGTTTTCGGCGTTGCGCCGCGCGCCGATGTGCAGGCCGCCCGGGCATTCGACGACTTCGAAGACGGGCCGCGCGTCGTTCAGGTTGTACTGATTGCCTTTCGCGCCCTTGAACAGCGGATCCGAGTTGAGATCGCCGCGGTGAAGAAACGACACATGGCTCGAATCGATCCCGCCTTCCATCGCCTGGAGCCAGTTGCTCTCCTGCAGGCGCTTGCTCGTGAAGGTCTGTGGCTTCGGCACGGTCGCGAATTCCCATTCGGGCAGCGGCGGCTGCGCGTCCGGCGGGCCCATGTACGCCCACAGGACGCCCCCGCGCTCGATGAGCGAGTACGACCGCAGCTTCACCTTCTGCGCGAAGCCTGACGCTTCCGGTTCCGACGGGACATCGATGCACTGGCCGGTGACGTCGTATTTCCAGCCGTGATACGGGCAGCGAAGCCCGCACTCCTCGTTCCGCGCGAACCACAGCGATACGCCGCGGTGGGCGCAGAACTCGTCGACGAGGCCGAGGCGGCCGTTCGTGTCGCGGAAGGCGACCAGCCGCTCCGACAGCAGCTTGACGCGCACGGGCGGGCAGTCGTTCTCAGGGAGCTCTTCGGCGAGGAGCGCTGGGATCCAGTAGCGCCGGAACATCCGCCCCATGGGCGTGTCCGGGCCGGTCTGGGTCAGCAGGTCGCCTTGTTCTTTCCTGAGCATGTCCGGAACTCCGCTTTCAATGGTATGACCTTTACTGGTCCCGTATACTGATTCGGATTATGCCGCCGCGCGTGGAAGTCTGCAAGGTCGAGGACGTCGATGCGGGCGAGGTCCGCAAGTTCGAAGCCGGCGGCCTCGTGCTCGCCGTCTACAACCTCGACGGCGAATTCTACGCCACCGACGACGCGTGCACGCACGGGCCGGGGTCGTTGTCGGAAGGATTCGTCGACGGCTGCCACATCGAATGCAACTTCCACCAGGGCGTCTTCGACATCCGCACCGGCGCCGTCGTGCAGCCGCCCTGCATCGTGCCGATCAAGACGTATAAGACCATCGTCGAACAGGGCACGGTGTATGTCGAGGTCTAATCGAAGCTGCCGCCCGGCGCGCCCGTCAGATCTTGAACGACTCCAGCGTTTCGGGCGCGAAGAGCTGCTCGGGTTCCAAACGCGTGGTCGCCAGGCCCTGCTCGTGCGAATAGCGAAGAAACGTCGTCAACGCGCGACGGTTGGGCTCGACGCCGTACGGCCAGAAGTCGTCGCCCATCTCGCGCCGCGTCTCCTCGACGTGCGCGATCAGCCACGGCAGCATCGTTTTCAGCGCCGCCGTCTGCGACAGGTCGTCGTAGGTTTCCCGCTGCGCCGCGCGGAACGCCTTGTAGAGCGACTGCGCGACCCACGGATGGCGATCGTAGACGTCGCGGCGGACGACGACCGTGTGCATGATGGGGAAGATGCCGGTCCGGCGAAAGTAATCGCGCTCGACCGCGTGGAAGTCCTCGAACAGCCGCTGGACCTGTCCACCGGCACGGAACGAGGACGGCGTGCGCGCCGTGTACAACGCGTCGATGTCGCCGCGCGCGAGCATCGAGGACAGCGTCTGGTCCGGCCCGATGCGCTCGACCCGGATGCCGGGCGGCAGCTCGAGCGCCAGCTTCTCCGGCCGGCCGGGCTCTTCCTCTCCGCCGGTGACGTAGACGGCGCTCGTTACCGGGACGTCGTATTCGTCGGCGAGGATGCCGCGGATCCACACGGGCGCGGTCATCTGATATTCGGGATTGCCGATCCGCCTGCCGATCAGATGGCGCGGCTCCGTGATGCCGCTGCCGGCGTGGACATAGATGCACGAGTGCCGGAACAGCCGCGACGGAAACGCCGGGATGGCGATGAACGGCGGGTTGGGGCGGCACAGCGACATCACGTAGGAGGAAAGCGACATCTCGGCGATGTCGAATTCCTTATGCCGCAGCATGCGGAAGAACGTCTCCTCGACGGGCATGTCGAGGTAGTTGAGGTCGATGCCGTCCGGGCGCACCCGGCCGTCGAGCAGCGCCCGTGTGCGGTCGTAGTTCCAGCAGGCGAACGTCAGTTTGAGTTTCGACACGGCAGCGTCCCTGCGTATTATTATCTTTCACGGCGTGTGTCCCTCGACACCCCGTGTACAATCCCGAGGCGATGAGCAGCTGATGCCGGAAACAGTCCTGGCCGCCCTCAAGGTCGGCCCCTCCACGACCGAATTGCGCGAGCTGGCGCTCCCACCGCTGCCCGATGACGCAGCGCTGCTGCGCGTCGAGGTGGCGGGCGTCTGCGGCACAGACGTCAGCCAGTACCGGCTGCCGCTGCGCGGCGGCCCGCTCGTCATGGGACACGAGAACGTCGGCTACCTGGCGCGCGTCGGCAAGACGTTCGAGGCGCACAAGGGGCTGCACGAAGGCGATCTCGTCTTCCTCGAGCACTACCTGCCGTGCGGGCACTGCGAGTGGGATCACATCGGCGAGTACCGGCACTGCCCGGCGACCGAGTGGTTCTACGACCCGAAAGCCATCCGCTACGGCTACACCTCGACGGACATCGCCCCGGGCCTGTGGGGCGGATTCAGCCACTACCTGTATCTGCCGCTCAACGCGGTGCTGCACAAGGTGCCGCGCGGGCTCACGCCGGAAGAGGCGGGCGTCGCGACGCCGATGTCCAACGGCATCCAGTGGGCGCTCTTCGACGGCGGCGTCACGTACGGATCCACCGTGCTGATCCAGGGACCGGGGCAGCAGGGCCTCTGCTGCGTCATGGCGTCCCGGCAGGCCGGTGCGGAGCAGATCATCGTCACCGGCACGACGAAGGACGCGCGGCGCCTCGAGGTGGCGAAGGCATTCGGCGCCGACGCCGTGATCGACGTCCAGACCGAAGACGCGCTCGCCCGGATCCAGGACCTGACGGACGGACGCGGCGTGGACGTCGTCCTCGACTGCACGGTCGGCGGCGGCACCGCGCCGACGCTGCTCGGCATCGAAGCCGCGAAGCGGCGCGGCGGCACGATGGTCGTCCAGGGGGAGGGCAACCAGGAGTTCCCGAACTTTCCGATCGGCAGGCTGACGCGCAAGGGCATGACGCTCAAGAGCGCGCGCGGCCACTCGTACCGCGCCGTGGAGCAGGCGCTGCAGACGCTGGCCTCGCACCGATTCCCGCTCGAGATGATGACGACGCACCGCTTCGGACTCTCGGAAGTGGACTACGCGATCAAGTCCGTCGGCGGACAAGGGGCGCCCGGGGCGATTCACGTCTCGGTGATGCCCTGGAAATGATCCGGAGCTGACGGCTGTGCCTCCGGCCGACGCGAAGACGCAGCTGGCCGACGCGATCCGGATGCTGGCGCGCGCGGAGATTGTCGACCACAGCGGCCACGGCAGCGTGCGGCGCGACGCGGACTCTTTCTACATCAACTCGGCGGCGTCGGCGCGCGGCACGCTCACCGCCGACGACATCGTCGCCGTCGATCTCGACGGCCATCTCGTCGAGGGCACCGCGCGGCCGCCGTTCGAATTTCATATCCACTCCGAAATCTACCGCGTCCGGCCCGGCGTCAACGCCGTGCTGCACACGCATCCCCGCTGGTCCACATTTCTGACGATGGTGGGGGCGAAGTACACCGTCGTGTTCGGTCAGGGCGCGCTCCTCGGGGAGATTCCACTGGTCGATTCGCCGCTGTCGGTGAGCACGAAGCCGATGGGGGAGACCGTCGCCCGCGCGCTCGGCGAGCACCAGGCCGTGCTGTTGAAATCGCACGGCGCGGTGATCGTCGGCGCGGACATCGTGGAAGGGTTCGCGCTCGCGGCGTATCTCGAGGAGAACGCCTACCGCCAGTACATGGCGATGCAGATTGGTACGCCGTACGAATTGAGTGAAGCCGAGCAGCGGGCGTACCGCGAAAGGCTGTGGACGCCGAATCTGTTCAAGAAGACCTGGGACCACTACCGGTCCAGGCTCTGAGCGCTACTTCCGGCTTCTCGAGGCCTTCGCCTTCGGACGCGAGGCGCCGTTGCCGTTTCCGTTGGCGCCGCGCAGGGTGGCGGCGATCGACGCCGGCAGCTGCTGGCTGAGGCTCTGGCGGACCCGCCCCTGAATATCCCCGACGTGTCTGGCCGTAATCGCGTAGGCGGCGTCGCCGTCGTGGCGGCGAATCGCTTCGAAGATCTGCCGGTGGAAGCGGCAGTTCTTCTGGCGGAGGCGCGCGCGCGTCGACAGGTCGAGGACCGACGCGGCGTCCATGGTCAGATCGGCGAGCGCGTTCATCAGCACGATCAGGGGAAGATTGCGCGCGCAGTCGGCGACGGAGCGGTGAAACTGCGAGCGCGTCGGCCGGAACGACGCCGACGTGGTGTGCGCTTCCTTCTCTTCGCGTACGAGGACGCGCTCGAGGCGGGCCACGTCCTCTTTCCGCGCGCGCAGCGCCGCCAGCCGCGCGATCGGCGGCTCGATCAGCATGCGGGCTTCAGTGAGCTCCTGGTGCGAGGTCTGGCCGAGGCGCAGCACGAGCGACAGCGAGCGGAGCACCAGCCCGTGATCCACCTTGACGATGAACGCGCCGCCGTCGGCGCCGCGCTGAATGCGGAGGACGCCGAGCTCCTCGAGCGATCGGTACGCTTCGCGCACGGAGACGCGGCTCGTCTTGAACTGCTTCGCCATTTCGCGCTCCGCCGGCAGCTTGTGCCCGGTGGGGAGGCGGCCTTCGGAGATCTGCTTCTTGATCCGGCGGACGATGGTTTCCGAGACCCGCCCCTGGCGGCTCGCGTCAGCTAGCATGACGGCATTCTCCCGGAGGAACGGGGGCGCGTCAACAGCGAAAAATGGTCTGACCATTGCTGTTGCGCCGGGCCGCGGCCCCGTGCCACACTACGGCGCCGCCTGGCCGCCGTGTCGTTGAACCCGAACCCGTCTCAACCGGTCGTCACCCACCCACCCGCCGCGTCTTCGGACACCGCCGCGTCCGCCGATCTGCGGTCGCTCGGCCTGCTCGTGCTGCTGGCCGCCGTCTGCGTCGGATTCCGCCTGCTGCCGCTGCACATCGAGCCCCGCGCGCACAGCGCGCTGGCGGTGGCGATGTTCATGATCTTTGCCTGGATGACGCAGGTCCTGGACCACGGCGTCGCAGGCATCCTCGGCTGTTTCCTGTTCTGGATGTTCGGCATCGTGAAGTTCGAGTCGGCGTTCTCGGGCTTCGCCGACAACTCGCCGTGGTTCCTCTTCGGCGCCATCTGCTTCGGCGTGATGAGCAGCAAGTCGGGGCTGGCCCGCCGGCTCGCATACCTGGTGATGCAGCGGGTGGGCTACAGCTATCCGCGCCTGCTGCTGGGGCTGATCGTCTCGAACTTCCTGCTGACCGCGATCGTGCCGTCGGGCATCGCCCGCGTGGTGATCATGGCGGCGATCGCGATGGGGCTCATCGAGGCGTTCGGCGTCTCGAAGGGCAGCAACATCGCCCGCGGCATGTTCGTGATCCTGGTGTACCAGGCGACCATCTTCGACAAGATGCTGATCGCGGGCGCGTCCTCGATCACGGCCCGCGGCGCGATCGAGAAGTACGGCCAGGTCGACGTGCTGTGGAGCCGCTGGTTCCTGGCCTACGTGCCCTGCGACATCATCGTGATGTTCGTGGCCTGGCGCCTCGCGCTGTGGCTGTTTCCGCCGGAGACGGCCACGCTGCCCGGAGGCGACGGCTTCCTGCGCGCGGAACTGGCCAAGATGGGGAAGTGGACGGCCGCCGAGAAGAAGGCGCTGGCGCTGATGGTGGTCGCGATCGCGCTCTGGGTCACCGACTTCTGGCATCACATTCCGGCGCCGATGATCGGCCTCGGCGTCGGCCTGTTCTCGCTGATCCCGGTCGTAGGCGTACTGGACACGTCCGACGTAAAGAAGATCAACTACCTGCCGATTTTCTTCGTGGCCGCGGCCGTCAGCCTGAGCAACGTCCTCGTACAGACCAAGGCGCTCGACGTCGTCACCGTGGTGCTGTTCGACTGGATGAAGCCGCACATCACCGGCGGCTGGACCTCGACGATGGTGCTGTACTGGTCGGCGTTCCTGTATCACATCGTGATCGGCAACGAGATCGCGATGCTCTCGACGTCGCTGCCCATTCTGATGGCGTACGCGCGCGAGCACGCCATCAACCCGCTGACGCTCGGCATGATCTGGACGTTCGGGGCCGGGCCGAAAATCTTCATGTACGAGTCGGCCGTGCTCGTCGTCGGCTACTCGTACGGATATTTCAGCAATCGCGACATGATCAAGGTCGGCGCGATTCTGTCCGTGGTGACCGCGCTGATCCTGCTGCTGCTCGTCCCGCTGTACTGGCCCCTCATCGGCATCGCGCGCTGACTATTTGGGTTCTTTTGAAAAATCGGGGAAGGGGAAGTCGAACTGGTATTCCTGGTCGTTGGCCTGGAAGCGCACCTTCACGGTGATCGTCGCCGGCAGGCCCAGCCCCGGAATGTGCGCGTCGAGGACCTTGCCGCTGCCCACGCGCGTGAACGGAATCGACGCGTGTGCATCGGTGCCCGTCGCCGACGTGACCGTCACGATGCGCCCGTTGAAGCCGGGCGGGAGGAAGGGCCGTGAGTAGTCGTCGTACACATACAGCCTGAACAGTCCCGGCACCGGGTGCGTCACCTCGACGTGCCAGTTGTTGGGCGCCATGAAGAACAGCCCGCCGTGCTTCGGGTTGTGATCGCCGTGCGGCCGCAGCGAATACTTCGCGACCATCGGCCGCCCGTCGGGGCACTTGCCGGGGTTCACTTCGTTGATCTTCGAGTTTCCCGGGCAGGTGAACGACAACGACTTGATCATCCGGACGAGCGTGCGGCCGTCGATGGGGCAGTTTCCCGGATCGAGCTTCGTGATGTCCGGGTGCAGCTGGCAGCTCCACACCGAGTCGAGGCGCACCGGGACGAGCGTCATTCGGCAGATCGGACACGCGCCGCTCGTGTCGGTCACGACCTCCGGATGCATCGGGCAGGTCCACGAGAGCGGCGGCAGCGGACGCGGGGGCGTGGCCCCAGCCAGCACGGCGCCGGCCAGGACGAGGAGGACGACGGCAACGTGTCGGATCGACATGGATGGACGTATTCTACACCGGCATCGCTTGACACCGCCGGACCCCGCGGCTACGATCCGGCGTCAATGGTAGGACCATTGGCCTAGCTCAACCGGAGGTCACGATGAGACGTGGTCCCGCGCTCCTCGGCGCCGTCGCTTTCGCCATCCTCGCGGCGCGCCATCCCGCCGCGCAATCGTCGAACACCCTGGTCAAGGTCACCCCGCTCGGCAGCCACAGCGGCGAACTGTGCCGCAACGATCGCGCGATGCTGTTCGAGGATCCGACCGGCGTTCGCATCCTCTACGACCCGGGGCGCACCGTCGACGAAGGCGATCCGCGGCTGGGCGATATCCACGTGATGCTGCTGTCGCACGCGCACACGGACCACATCGGCGACACCCGGCCCAATCGCAGCGCGCCCGGCACCTGCGCGGCGCCCGCGGCGGGCCCGGCAAATCCCGACTCGAACTTCATCGACATCGCGTCCGCGAAGAACGCCGCCGTCCTCGCGCCCGGCGAGCTCTCCGATTTCCTGGGCCGGAAGATTCAGGACGTCCGCGGCTCGGCGTCGGCGACTGCGGGGTGCGCCGCCAATGGACTCGACAGCATCTTCGACGTGCCGCTCACGGCACCGTGCACGGCGACGCTGCGGCCCGGCGGCAGCCGCACCGCCCGGCGCGCGGGCGGATCCGCGGGCGTCCGCATCGCGGTCGTGCCGGCCACGCACAGCAACGGCATCAACTCGCAGTTCATCGCCACACCGGGCGTGGCGCCGGGGCTGAGCGGATACGGCGGCAGCGAGGGCGGCTTCGTCCTCACCTTCACGAACGGGCTGGTCGTCTACCTGACGGGCGACACGGGGATGATGGGGGACATGCAGACCGTCATCTCGCGCTTCTACAAGCCGACGGTCATCGTCCTCAACATGAGCGACACGGCGACGATGGGCCCGAACGAGGCGGCGTTCATGATCCACGATCTGATTCGTCCGCGGACGGTGATGCCGTCGCACGTCAACGAGCAGGCGACCTCGGGCGGCGCGATCCGCAGCGGCACGCGCGTCGAGGCGTTCAGCCTGCTGACGCGCAATCTCACGGACATCATCCTGCCGCTCAGCGACGTCGTCCGGACCTTCGACGGGTCGGGGCGCTGCGTCGGGTGTCAGTAAGAGGGAAGGGCGCTACTTCCGGGCGTAGACGACGAACCACTTGCCTTCGTTCAGGCCGGGAATGTCCTGAACGGGGGCGAAGCCGGCGTCGGCCATCCAGCCGTCCACCTGTGCGCGCGTGACGACGAGCGACGGGTCGTCCTTGTGTGATCCGTCGGGCGGCAGTTCTACGATGGCGACGCGGCCGCCGGGCTTGACGTAGCCCGCCGTGGCCTTCAGGTAGCCGGCGCGGTCCGCGATGTGATGCAGGACGTCGTGGAACAGCGCGACGTCGACGTCGCGGGCCGGCAGCTTCGGATCGACGAACTCGCCCCTGACCAGGCTCACGTTCGGCACGTCCTGGTCCTTCATCTTCGCGGCGATGTGATCCAGGAAGCCCTGGTCGATCTCGACCGCGTAGACTTTTCCGGCGGGTGCGACGGCCTTGGCCATCGGCAGGCTGAGGATCCCGGGTCCGGCGCCGATGTCCGCCACGACGTCGCCCGGTTTCAGCTTCAACGACGAGATGACGTAATCAATCTTCAGCCCGGCGATCCGCGTCGGGTTTTCGAGCCTGGCGGTCCATTCGTCGGCCGGCTTGGAGGCGAGCTGGCGCGCGGAGGCCGCGTGCCCGCCGGCGGCGACGCCGAGGCCAATCGCCATCGCGGACGCAATCAATTTCGAGGATGTGCGGGTCACGGTGTGCTCCGGAACGGCGCGACGCGGGCGCCGGTGGCGAGCGGGCACACGGGACGCCCCGTGTGCCCGCCGCGTGGCTTAGAAGACGAACTTGAGCCCGAGCTGAATCTGTCGCGACGTCGTGGCCGTGCGCGTAATCTGCGCCGGGTTCGCGAAGCGCGTCCCGTCGGTGTTGAAGAGCACCGCCGAGTTCGGCGTCGCAAAGTTCGCCCGGTTGAACAGGTTGAAGATCTCGAGGCGGAACTGCACGTTCTGGCTCCCCATCCGGGTGTTTTTCAGCACCGACAGGTCGACCATCTTGAGGTCCGGTCCGCGCAGGGAGTCGCGTGGCACGTTGCCATAATCGCCCTTCGGCGGGAGGACGAACGCGTTCGCGTTGAAATAGTTGTTCGGATCGCCGGTGATGATGTTGCTCGACGGACCGAAGCCCGGCGCATAGTCAGGCTTCTGTGGATTCGGGTCGCTCGACAGGTCTCCAGCGTAGTCGTAGCCGATGAACGGCGTGAACGGAATGCCGCTGGCGTAGTTGCCGACGACGCCGATCTGCCAGCCGCCGAGGATCGTCGCCTTGGCGCCGGTCAGGCTCTTGCCGAACGGCAGCTCATAGACCGCGTTGACCACGAGCGTGTGCCGCACGTCGAACGCGGACGGCCCCATCTCGTTTTCGGGATGGAAGAAGTTCGTCGCGCTGCCGGCGCCGTTGTCGAAGTCGGCGGATCCGACGAGGCCGCCCGACCACGTGTCGCGCGAGTTGCCGTAGGTGTACGAGCCCTGGAAGAGCAGCCCGTTCGTGAAGCGGCGATTCACCGAGGCGGTGAAGCCGTCATACCAGGACTTCGCGACGTTCGAGCGGGTGCGGATGCGGCCCCAGTCGGGGAACAGCAGCGTGGCGCCCGGCACGACGCCCCAGTGGCCGTCGGCGTTGAACTGGACCGGCACCGCGTTCGGGTCGGTGTAGTACGGCAGGTTGTAGCCGCGCGAGCCGATGTAGCCGATTTCGGTGACGATCGCGCCCGGGAACTCGTGCGCGATGCTCACGTGGAATTGCGCGGTGTACGGCTGCTTCGCGTTGTAGTCGATGAACTCCGAGCGCTTCTGGACCGCGAGGCCGGTGCCGCCGGCGAGGAGCTGCTGGACCGCGGGGCCGAACGTCGGCACCGTGCGGATGTCCACGCCTGCGAAGTACGGATACACGCGGAACGTCGTGCCGCGGTAGTACGACGTGGTCAGCGGCTGGTAGAACATGCCGGCGCCCGCCTTGACCGACGTCTTCTTGTCGCCGAACGGATTCCACGCGACGCCGAGGCGCGGCGCGAAGTCGAGCTTCGACGGGTTCTTGAAGAAATCAGATCCCGGCGTCACGCCGTTCGGTCCGCTCTCGAGATCGTTGAAGCTCAGAAGACCGGCGACGCGACTCTGCGTGTCGTACGGGATGGTGAAGAACTCGTACCGGACGCCGTAGTTGATCGTCAGGTTCGCCGCGGGCCGCCACTCGTCCTGTGCGAAGAAGGCGAAGTAGCTCTGGCGCATGTCCCGCTGCGTGTCGGTGCCCGGCAGGTTGCCGGTGAAGCGGTTGACGGTGCCCTTCAGGAAGTTCGTCAGCGAGGTGAAGCGGAATTCGCCGCCGAACCGCGAGTAGGAGAAGCCG